>Ga0123328_1002629_pt1 | contig 16053 bp, 11 predicted proteins | sample BioC12SIPDNA_2_FD_89702 | JGI IMG/M metagenome (GOLD analysis project Ga0123328, IMG submission 89702) | Anaerobic biogas reactor microbial communites from Washington, USA - Biogas_R1_A C12 SIP DNA | ecosystem: Engineered > Bioreactor > Anaerobic > Unclassified | place: Washington, USA...
GCGGCTGCTGCCGCGCCACCATCGCCGGCGAGACGAAGTTCGTCTGCGTCGACGGCCCCGAGTTTGACGGCCATGCCGTGGACTTCCCCGAACTGGTGCTCCGCCAGAAGATGTACAACCGGGAAGAGCGGCGCGCTCTCTGGGACCACAAGTGCAAGATCGACGCACAGGAAAAGGCCATCAAGAAGGCCCGCAAACGCGTGAAGATGCCGGAGCAGGCGCCGAAGCAGAGGATCCAGAACTTTGCCGAAGTTGCCCTGGGATACACGAAAGAGAACGCCATGATGGAGGCCCAGCGCTGCCTCGGCTGCAAGAAGCCGCCCTGCGTTGAAGGCTGCCCCGTCAACGTCCAGATCCCCCAGTTCATCGCGAAGATCAAGGAAGGCGACTTCATGAGCGCCATCCATATCATCAAAGAAACGAACAGCCTCCCCGCCGTCTGCGGCAGGGTCTGTCCCCAGGAATCACAGTGTGAGTCGAAGTGCATCCTTGGCAAGAAGTCGGAACCCGTTGCCATCGGCCGCCTCGAGCGCTTTGCCGCGGACTATCAGCTCGGTCTCGGCGATGTGCGCGTTCCCACGCTGCCGAAGAAGACGGGCAAGAAGGTCGCCATCATCGGCGCCGGCCCCGCCGGTCTCACCGTCGCGGGCGAGCTGAGCAAGAAAGGCCACGAATGCACCGTCTACGAAGCGCTTCACAAGGCGGGCGGCGTTCTCGTTTACGGCATCCCCGAGTTCCGTCTCCCCAAGGCGATCGTGCAGCGCGAGGTCGACTACCTGGAGAAGCTCGGCGCCAAGGTGAGGGTCGACTCCATAGTCGGCCAGACGGTCACCCTCGACGAGCTCTTCGCCCAGGGTTACGATGCCGCATTCATCGGCACCGGCGCAGGCCTCCCCTATTTCCTCAACATCCCCGGCGAGAACCTGAACGGCGTCTACTCCGCCAACGAGTTCCTGACCAGGGCCAATCTCATGAAGGCATACCTCTTCCCTGAATACGACACACCCATCAGGGTCGGCGCGAAAGTGGCGGTCATCGGCGGCGGCAACGTGGCCATGGACTCCGCCAGGGTCTCGAAGCGCCTCGGCGCGGACGTGTATCTCGTCTATCGCCGCAGCCGCGACGAAATGCCCGCCCGCGCGGAAGAAGCGCACCACGCGGAGGAAGAGGGCATCGATTTCCGGCTCCTCACGAACCCCATCAGGGTCGTCGGCGATGACCAGGGCTGGGTCAAGGGGCTCGAATGCGTAAAGATGGAACTCGGCGAACCCGACGCGTCGGGCAGAAGAAGGCCCGTCGAGATCAAGGGCTCCAATTTCATCCTCGATGTGGACGTCGTCATCGTCGCCATCGGCCAGGGTCCGAACCCCATCCTCACATCCACCACCCCGGACCTGGAACTCAGGAAGTCCGGCAACATCGTGGCGGATGAGGAAACGGGACAGACAAGCCGCAAGGGCGTCTTTGCCGGCGGCGATATCGTAACAGGCGCCGCCACGGTCATCCTTGCCATGGGCGCCGGGAGAAAGGCAGCGAAGGCAATAGACGAATACCTTCAGACCAAGAAGTAAGGGTCGCAACTGAAAGTGAAAAGGCGGGGTGTGGCCACCCCGCCTTTTTTTTGCCGGCGAAGAGGGGTTCAGGACCCGGAATGCGGGGTCCGGAGGCAAGCCAGGACAAAGAAGTCCTTGAACCACAACCGGCATGGCGATAGGGGTGATCCTGCGGAAGGGGTCGCGATGACACTGCGTGTGCGCAGGCGGCCCGGTCTCTTCTGACTGACTGCCTGCAGTAGATCGTGTTTCATAGCAGGGTCATCTTAACGATTCCGGGGAAATGAAAGGCAAAGAATAATATGAGACGACCCGGTCCCGTGACGGACCGACTGTTTCGCCCGCATCCATTTCCAATTTGCTCACTTGTGTTTACAAAAGTTGACGCTATACTTGATATATATGAACCTTCGGCCTGGCTAGATGGTGAGGCGCTCTTATCACTCCTGCATCCGGTACTGCGCGGTCAACGAGGAAAGGGTGATGAGAAATGTGGAGGCCTATAAGCCGTACTGAAACATGTCTTTTCCTGCCGGATGCCCATCCCGCGGCACTTCGGCAAACCCTGCCACGGAGCCGCAAACCCGTCAGCTCATCCTCCGCCGTCTTCTCAACGCTCAACAGGCTCTTGATCAAGTGGGTTTTCACGTTAGATTTGCGTTCTGTCGTCATTCCGGCGAAGGCCGGGATCCAGGAAACACAAGGGGATGGAAAAACCTCTGGATCCCGGATCCGGTCCGGGATGACGGAAAGAGGAGTTTGTCAACAGGCTTTTAAACGGCTCAAGCTGTTCAAGCGCTTTGAACCGTCTTGCCGGAGGTCCCCATGCGCGATGTGATCCAGAAAGTCGTGGCGGCCGAGACAGAGGCGAAACAGGCCGTCGAAGAGGCAAGGACCGAGGCTGACCGCATCACCGCGGAAGCCCGAAAGAAGGCGCAGGACATCGCGGTTAAGGCACGCCAGGAGGCCGCCGCCGAGGCCGACCGTATCATCGCGGCAGCGGTGGCCGAAGCCGAGAAGGAGAAGGAGGAAAGGCTGGCCAGGGCGACGGCGAGGATCGAAAGAGAGGTCGGTATCGACGAGGCTCGGAGAAAGCGTGTTGTAGAAGGGATCGTCCGGTGCGTATGCAGGCCGTGACGGTGCCTTAAGGAGGCCAATGACAGGCAACCTCGACTACTTTGTAGCCCGTCTTCACGGGAAGCGCAGTTCGATGGCCGAGGGAGACAGGCTCGATTCCCTCACGCGCCTGAGGAGCCTCCCGGAGTTCACGCGGGCCATCTTTCCCGAGCGGGAGTTTCAGGGGACCGCGGACTTTCAACGTCTATTGATAGAGGAGCTTGCCAGGGAATTCTCGGGCTTCCCCGGCCACCTGGACCGGGCCGAGAGGCATCTTATCGACTGGATGCCCGCCCGCCTTGAAGCCGAGAACATCAAAGTGCTCCTCAGGGCGTGCATCACGAAGATCCCCCTGGAAGAGGTGACACAGCGTCTCGTTCCCCTGCCGGGGCAGACACCGGCAGTGGTCGAATCACTGGTGAGAGCGCCGACACTCAGCGATTTCGTGATGCTCCTTCCCTTCGGGCCGTTGCGCAAGGGTCTTGAAAAGGCGATCAGGGACCATGGCGAGGACGTCCGCCCCTTCTTCCTGGAGGCGGCTCTGGACAGTGGCTATCTTCGGGAGCTTGCTACGCGTCTCACGCTCCTTTCCAGCCGGGACCGGCAGGAGGTCGAAGGCGTGATATGCCAGGAGGTGGACATCTTTCACCTCATGCTCGTCCTGCGCGGAAAGTTCAACTATGGCCTGGCGGCGGACCAGTTGCTGTCCTTCCACGTCCCAGGGGCCCGGATACCACACGCCGTCCTCGCCGCCATGCTGGACGACCACGATCCCTGGATCGCGGTGGGACGCGCCGTCATGCGCGCCATCGATCCCCTGCCGGTGGAAGGGGCCTTGAGCGAGTCATCCTCGGCCATCCAGATACCTTTCATAGAAGATCTGGCATGGAGACGATACCACCGCCTTGCAAACACGGCGTTCAGGCGCAGCCACATGGGTTTTGGCGTCGTTGTCGGGTACGTGGCGCTGCGCCGCCTGGAAGTGGCCAATCTCATAACCATCTCCGAGGGCATTCGCACGGGTGCCGGTGAGGACATCATACGGACGCGGATGGTGCCGCGCGTGGAAAGGGAGGCGTCCCATGCTTAGCCCGGCCCCGATGTCGCGGCTCAGCGCCGTGGTCCTCGACAAGGACGAACGAGAGGTGCTCACGACCCTCGGCCACATGGGAGTGATACAGCTCACCCGTCTGCCTGCGGGACCCGGGACGCCCGCCCTCGGCGTGCGCGACCTCGCCGGCGATATAGCGCGATACGAGCGTCTGCGCGCGAGGATCGAGGAAATACGGCGCCTCCTTGAGATCTCCGGGCCGACAGGCGAGGAACTTCCCGGAGAGGTCAACCTCTCCGAAGCCGATGAGAGACTCGGCTCCATCGAGGAGCACATCGGGGAAGTATCCCACCTTCGCAGGGCCTACCGGCAGCGGCAAAGGGACTTAACGGCGCTGTGCGATCAGGTGTCGGACTGGCGCGGGCTCGATCTGCCTCTCGCAGGACCTGACCATTTTTCCTTCCTCCATTTCGTGACGGGAAGCCTGCCGGAGCAGAACCTTCCAGGCCTTCGGGCCACACTCGGTGACAATGTCGCCCTGGTCCCGCTGGAAGCGCAGAAGGGACGGCGTCAGGTGATGGCCATGACGACCCGTCAGAACGCGGAATCCCTGGAAAAGGCCCTGCAGGGCGCGGGCTTTAAGCCCGAGGCCCTTCCCGAAGTGGAAGGCCATACAGCCGACACGTTGTGCGCGGATAAGGAGAGAGAGCACCAGCGCCTTGAAACGGAGCTTGCGAGACTCGACATCCGGCTCAGATCCCTTGCGGAAGAGTTCGCGCCTTACCTCAACGGGCTGCAGGCCGCGATCGGGGCCGAACTCGGGCTCATAAGGGCACAGCAGGACCTGGCCCGGACGGACACGACCACAGTGATAACAGGTTGGGTACCGGCGCATCAGGTCACCGGGGTCAGTGAACACCTCAGGAAGATCACCCGCGGCCGCTGTGCCATCGAGATTGCCGCACCCGATGACGCCGCGGAGGAAAGAGTCCCCACGCTCCTCACCCATTCGGGCCTGCTGCGTCCCTTCGGCATGCTCATGTCCTCATACGGAACACCGAATTACCGTGAACTGGAACCCACGATCTTCGTTGCCGTCAGCTACGTGCTCATGTTCGGCATCATGTTCGGAGACTGGGGTCACGGCGCGACGCTCGCCGCCATGGGGGTGGCGGCGCTCCTTAACGGAAAGACCGAGAAGGCCCGCGACATCGGCGTGCTGCTGACGGCCTGCGGGCTGTCGAGCGTCGTTTTCGGGCTCATCTACGGCAGTTTCTTCGGTCTCGAGCATTTCAAGAGATACGCCATCTGGCATGATCCCCTCGAGGGCGACCCGATGGGCCTCATGTACGGCGCGATAGCCGTCGGTGTCGTCATGATCAGCTTGGGGTTGATACTCAATGCCGTCAACCGTTTCCGGCGCGGTGACGTGATCGGCGGCTTTCTCGACAAGTTCGGGGTGGCGGGGATAGTCTTCTACTGGGGGGTGCTCGCGATGATCGTCGGCCGGGACGCCATTTCGTCGCGAGGTCTCATGGTGCCGGCGTTCGTGGTTTTCCTGGTGGTGCCGGCGCTGTGCTGGATAGTGAAGGAACCCCTCGAGTATTTCCTCCATCGTTCCTCCGGGGAGCACGGTACGCTCGGCCTCGCCATCACGGAGTCCCTGGTGGGGGCCTTTGAGGCGTTCCTCTCCTATCTCGCCAACACAATAAGCTTCGTGCGTCTCGGGGCCTACGCGATGAGCCACGCGGCACTTCTCGTCGCCGCCTTCATGCTTGCCGAACAGGTCAAGCACCTTCCCGTCGCGGGCACCATCGGGGGTGTTATCGTCGTGATACTGGGGAATCTCGTGGCCATAGTCCTCGAGGGCATCATCGCATCGGTACAGGCGCTGCGCCTGGAGTACTATGAGTTCTTCGGCAAGTTCTTTTCCGGCGATGGTCAGGCGTTCGAACCCTTTCGCCTGGCGGGAAAGACCGGCCTCAAAGAGTCCTGATCCCGCCTGCGGGATCATGCATACAGCCGGTCACGTGCCGGCGAGGGGAGGTGTCATATGGTGAAATCGTTACTCAGGTCTGTTGGAGCCGCTCTCGCGGTGACGCTGATCCCGGCCATAGAGGTCCTGGCTGAACAGGCGGCACAGGAAGGTGCCTCCGCCGCCTCCCTGGGGAGGACCATCGGCCTCGCGGTGGCAGCCGCTTTCGCCGTTGGCGTGAGCATTCTCGGGGCGGGTTACGCGGTGGGAAAGATCGGTTCGGCCGCGCTCGGCGCAGCGGTGGAGAAGCCCGAACTCCTTACCCGGAGCATCCTCTTTGTCGCGCTCGCTGAGGGGCTTGCAGTGCTCGGCTTCGCCATAGCAATGATGCTGTTGCAGAAGATCTAGGAGGGGTCATGAAGTTCTTCTGCATCGCGGACGAAGACACCGTGAGAGGTTTCCGGCTGGCAGGCGTTGCCGGCGCGGCGGCCGCCACGGCGGGTGAGACCTCCCGGGTGCTCGAGAGGGCGATGGGGGAACCTGATTGTGCCATCATCATTCTCACCTCGACTGTTGCGGACCTCATTCGCGACAGCGTGGAGGAGTTGAGGCTCGAGAGGGATTGTCCGCTCATCGTTGAAATTCCCGGGCCGGAGGGACGAGCGGCCGGAACGAGGAGCCTCAGGGACTTCGTTCAGGAGGCCGTGGGCATCCGGCTGGGAAAAAGCGAGGGACCTTAAATGAGCATGACCGAACATGATCCTTCAGCGGTGCTCCGCCAGGAGATCGGCGACGACGCCCGGCGCCTGTGCGACGACATCCTTTCCTGCGCGCGGCGAGACGCCGAGGCCCTTCTGGGCAGGGAGGGTTCGGCGGCCATCGAAGACCGTCTCAAGCGCCTTGAAGAGGCCCGCTCCGAGGGGGCGCGCCGCAGAGACCTGACGCTTGCCGCGGTCTTTGTAGAGACGCGGCGGCTGTACCTCGCCCGCATCGAGACGCTCCTCGGATCCATACGCGAAGAGGCACAGAAACACCTCGCCGCCCGCAACGGCTTTGACCTCCGTGAAAGCGTCATCAATCTCGCGAGCGAAGCTGTCCGGGGTATGAGCGGTGACGAATTCGTGGTACGTCTTGCCGAGGGGAGCCGGCCTGTGCTCGGCGGGGCCCTGGAGGAGGAGATCGCATCCCGGTCGGGCCGTCCGGGGATGAAGATCAGCGTCTTCTGGGATCCCCGCATGTCCGACGACGGGCCCATCGTAACGGACGCGGCGGAAAACCAGGTGTGGGACAACCGGTACAGGGCGAGGCTCGAGCGCCTGTGGCCGCAGATACGGCGCGCCATCGCGTCGGATGTGTTCCCTGCCGGCACCGGAGAGCCCGAAGGAGGTGCCACGTGATGAATGCGACCCACCCAGAAGGGCCCTACGCGACCCGTATCAGCGGCCCCATCATTACGGCCACGGGGATGAGCGGTGCTCAGATGTACGAGGTTGTCCAGGTGGGGGAACTGGGCCTCGTCGGCGAAGTGGTCCGTATTGTCGGCGATCTGGCCACGATCCAGGTCTACGAGGACACGACAATGCTGAAACCCGGAGCGAAGGTGCTCTGCACAGGCGCGCCCCTGTCCGTTTCGCTCGGTCCCGGTCTTGTCGGGAATATCTATGATGGTATCCAGCGGCCGCTGCCCGGAATTGAGGCAAAGAGCGGAGCGTGGATCCGCCGCGGCGAAAAGGTCGATGCCCTCGACAACACCAGGCGATGGACCTTTGAGCCCCTGGCCGCGAAGGGCGATACCGTCGAGCCCGGACAGGTGATAGGGCAGGTCGTGGAAACCCCTCTCGTCACGCACAAGATCATGGTTCCCCCCGACGTCTCCGGTGCGGTCCTGTCCATCGTCGGGAAGGGGGACTATACGCTCCTTGATCCCGTCGCGGTCATCGGGACACCGGAGGGAGAGAAGGAGGTAACGATGCTCCAGCGCTGGCCCGTGCGCCAGCCGCGCCCCATCCGGGAGCGTCTGAGGATAGCCGATCCCCTGATCACGGGCCAGAGGATCATCGACACCTTCTTTCCTCTCGGCAAGGGCGGAGCGGCGGCCATACCGGGCGGTTTCGGAACGGGCAAGACGATCACGCAGCATCAGCTTGCCAAGTGGTCCGACGCCGAGATCATCGTCTTCATCGGCTGCGGGGAACGCGGCAATGAGATGACCGAGGTTCTCCGGGAATTCCCGGAACTGGAAGACCCGCGGTCCGGCCGGCCGCTCATGGAGCGGACCATCCTTATCGCCAACACGTCGAACATGCCCGTCGCGGCCCGGGAGGTCTCCATCTATACCGGGATCACCCTTGCCGAGTACTACCGTGACATGGGTCTCTCGGTGGCGGTATTCGCGGACTCGACGAGCCGCTGGGCGGAGGCTTTGAGGGAACTCGCCGCGCGTCTCGAGGAGATGCCCGCCGAAGAGGGCTTTCCGGCGTCCCTTCCCACGCGTCTTGCACAGTTCTACGAGCGTGGCGGAGCCGTGACGACCCTCGCGGGCGAGCGTGCCTCGGTGAGCATCGTCGGGGCCGTCAGCCCTCCCGGCGGCGATTTCTCGGAACCTGTGACGCAGCACACGCGCCGTTTCATTCGTTGTTTCTGGGCGCTTGATACGGAGCTTGCGAACGCCCGCCATTACCCATCCATCCACTGGCTGCGTTCCTACTCTGAATACGCCGAGGACGTCAAGGTCTGGTGGGAGGCAAGCTGCCCTGACTGGGAGGAGCTCCGGACCGAGGCGCTGACGCTCCTGCAGCGTGAGGAGCGCCTCCAGCAGATCGTGAAGCTCGTCGGGCCCGACGTGCTGCCCGACAGCCAGCGGCTCATCCTCTTCATAGCCGAGATCTTCAAGGACGGCTTCCTCGCCCAGAGCGCCTTCGACGAGAACGATATGTACTGCTCGCCGGAGAAACAGGTCGCCCTCCTGAGGCTCATCCTCACGCTCTATCACAGGGGGCGCGACCTGGTCCAGGAAGGCGTCCCGCTGGCGAAGGTCACCGGCATGGATTGCGTCTCCGAGGTGCTCCGCGCGAAGGCGGCGTTGTCGAACAAGGAACTCCACAGGATGGAGGACCTCGCGAGAAGACTCGGGGAAGAGGCGGATGAACTGGAGCGACAGTACATGAAGGGGGCGGTCTGCCATGAATGATCTCTTTGCAGATATTGAGGACAGGGGACTCGAATACGTCGGTGCCTCACGCATCGAGGGGCCGCTCGTCGTCGTCGAGCGGGTCCGCGACGTGGGGTATGACGAGACGGTGGAGATCATCGACCCGGCGGGTATTCCCCGCATGGGGCGCGTGCTCGACGTTTCCGAGCGCCATGCCGTTGTTCAGGTCCTCGAGGGGACGACGGGGCTTGCCACTCGGACACTCCGGGCGCGTTTTCTCGGCGAGAGTTTCCGCCTTCCTGTCTCGCGACAGATGCTCGGCCGCGTCTTCGACGGTCTGGGACGCCCCGCCGACGGCGGACCGCCGGCTCTTTCAGCGGACCGCCGGGACGTCAACGGCATGCCCATCAACCCCTTCGCGAGACGCTATCCCAGGGAGTTCATCCAGACGGGCCTCTCCGCCATCGACGGGATGAACGCCCTCGTGCGCGGCCAGAAGTTGCCCGTCTTCTCCGGTAACGGGCTCCCCCACGACCGGGTCTCGGCGCAGATCATCCGGCAGGCGCGCCTGCTCGACGAGGAGGTCGAGTTCTCCATTGTGTTCGCCGCCATGGGCATCAAACATGACGTCGCCGAGTTCTTCATCCGCAACTTCCGGGAATCGGGGGCGCTCTCCCGCGCCGTGATGTTCTTCTCCCTGGCGGACGCTCCCAGCGTGGAGCGGCTGCTGACGCCGCGCGTTGCCCTGACCCTTGCCGAGCACCTTGCCTTCGACTGCGGCCAGCACGTCCTCATCCTCCTCACGGACATGACGAACTATTGCGAGAGCCTGCGCGAGGTCGGGACGGCACGCGGTGAGATACCGGGCCGCAAGGGCTACCCCGGATATCTCTATTCCGACCTGGCGAGCCTCTACGAGCGAGCGGGCCGCATCGAGAACTCTCCGGGATCGATCACGCAGATGGCGATATTGACCATGCCCGCCGACGATATCAGCCACCCCGTCCCGGACCTCACGGGTTACATCACGGAAGGGCAGATCGTCCTCGACCGCGATCTCTTCCAGCGCGGCATCTACCCCCCCATCGCGGGCCTGCCGAGCCTGTCGCGCCTCATGAAGGACGGCGTGGGCAAGGGCTTCACCCGCGAGGATCACCCGATCCTGGCAAGTCAGCTTTTTGCCTGTTACGCCTACGTGAAGAGGGTCCGCGGCCTGGCGGACGTCATCGGCGAAGAGGAGTTGAGCCCGCTCGACAAGCAGTACCTGAAGTTCGGTGAGGCCTTCGAGGGTACGTTCCTGAACCAGGGAGAGTACGAGAACAGGTCCATAGAAACGACGCTGGAGATGGGTTGGGATGCGCTGTCCGTGCTGCCGCGGGAGGAATTGCACCGCGTGAGCGACGATCTTTTGAGGAAGCATTACCGCTCGGAGCAGAGAACGGGGACACAGGACGAGGCCTGTCTTACGGCACGAGCGCTGTGAGGATGACATGGCAAAGCTCAACGTGGCGCCGACAAAATCGAACCTTCTCGGACTTGAGCGTCAGCTGGAGTTCGCCGAGGAGGGGTACGACCTTCTTGAGCAGAAGCGGCAGATCCTGATCTTCGAGCTCATGAGCCGGCTTGCCCGGGCCGAGGAGGCGGAAAGGAGGGTCGGCGAGGCGGTCGGACACGCCTTCGCGGCGCTTGAGGCAGCCACCCTCGATATCGGCTCCCGGGTACTCGAGGAGGCCGCCTTCGCCGTGTCCATGCGCCACGAGGTCTCGCTGTCCGACGACCGGCTCATGGGAATGGGGGTGCCGAAGATCACCCTTCAGGAAGAACCCATGGGTGTTCGCTTCGGCCTGGGAGGTACGTCCTCCAACACGGACGTCGCCATGAGCCGCTTCGTCGACCTCCTCCCCTCCCTTGCCGAACTCGCCGAACTCGTCAACGCCGTGATGCGCCTGGCGAGGGAGCTGCGCAGGACCCAGCGGCGCTGCAACGCCCTCTCAAAGATCTTCATCCCCCAGTACCGCGAAACGATAGACTACATCATGGGCTCCCTGGAGGAGCGCGAAAGGGAATCCCTGATCATCCTGAAGATGATAAGGGACAGGCTGGGAGAGGAGATGGAGAAGAGGGGGTAGCTCCTGCGGTAGGCATGGGACCCCCGGACCCGGTCTTCCCTATTTCAACTTGAACTCCACGCGACTATTTTTCAGCTTGCCGTTCTTCTCGGGAGCGAGGGATTTGGGATCGACGATGAAGAGGCGTCCCGCCTCGACCTGTCCGGACTTCGCCAGGGCCTGCATCACCCTTGCGGAGCGCCGCCGGGCGAGGGCGTGGAGGTCTTCCTCCTTTATGACGGTGTTCGTCAGCATGAGTTTCTCCATTTCTTCGACGGGCAGGGATTTTTGCAGGCCTATCATGTTCCTGGGTTTCGGGAATTTCTCGGCCTTGTAGGCAAGCCTCAGATATTTCTCGTACTCTCCCGGTTCGACCTTCACGTCGTCGACGTCGATGTTCTCCGAGCTCTTTTTCATGAGGTCCTTGAGTTTCTGTGTCTTGACCTTTCTCTGAACGAGATACTGCTTCAACCCCTCGCGATCACGCTCGGTATCCACGTATCCTTCGATGTCGACCTTGAGGGATGGTTTGTCTGCAAGGGCCCTGGTGAGGGTGTCGACCTTTTTCAGGCCCGATTCGTTCAAGGTCGCTCGCCCGTAGTCGAATTCAATGTAGCCAAGTTCCTCGCCGCTGCCGAAAAGGGCGCCGATAAGCGCGAAGGGCGCCGTCGCCGCCTTGGTCAGGAGGTTGACGATGATCTTGAGAATGATGCGGCCGACGCTGAACTCGGGATCGTCAAGACTTCCGGTGACGGGAAGGTCGAGCTTGATCTGCCCCCTTCGGTCCTTGAGAAGGGCTATGGCCAGTCTGACGGGCAGCTTCGTGGCATCCGGGGATTCGACTCTCTCTCCGAGGGTGAGCTGGTCTATGAAGATGGTGTTCGTCGAGTCGAGCTTTCTTTTCTGTATCAGGTACCGTACATCGAAGGAAAGCTTGCCCTTGTCGATGGTGTACCCGGCGTACTTGCCTGAATAGGGTGTGGCAGGTGTGAGGTCCATGTCCTTGAAGCTTGCCTTCAGATCGACGTAGAGATCTTTGCTCAAGGGGTTTATCTTCCCCGTGATCTCGAGGGGGGCCGAATTGTCGAGGGTTCCCCGCAACTCGACATCGGCGGTGGTGTTGAGCTGGGATGAAAGGCCGGAGATCCTTCCGGCTATCCGGTCGAGTGTTGTCGAAAAAGCCGGGCGTACCGACTGATCGTTAAAACGTATGGTGCCGCCTTGAAGAGTGACGGTGTCGATCTTTACGGGAACGGACTCCTCGGTGTCGGGGGGCGTCTTGCCCCCGGCAGGGGCGGGGGCTGGCCGCTCTTTCCGCGCGGCCGTTGCCTGGTCGCCGGTCGTTCCGGCACGATCGTCCGTTGCGGCATCGTCCTTGACGATCATGTGTTGGAGGTTCACCGTTTTATCGGGCTTGACGGCGATATTGGCGTAGAAGTCGGTGAGGGATACCCCTTTCGCGGTGACCCGGGTAGGGTTGTATCCGAACTCGACGTTCCGGACATGAAAGGACTTCAGCTTGAGCAGACTCTCCGCGGTCTCCTTGTCGACGGATGAGACGCCGGCGAGGGACATGCTTCCCCTGTAGACTACGGAAGGTCCCTTCTTCGGCATTTGCGTTATGATGAGGTCTCCGCTCGCCGCCGCCGCGCCGCTCATGACCGATATTCTGACCCTGTCAGTGAAATAGGGCTGAAAGGGGCGGATATCGATGCCCTTGAGGTCCATCTTCGCCTTCACAGAGAGCGGCTTCAGTGCCACCGTCCCTTCGAGTTTCACAGTCCCTTTCCTGTTGACGATGAGAGATGTGGAGAACACACCGGGAGAGTCCTCGGCGAGCGAGATCTTCTGACCCTTCAGCTCCAGCTTCTCGACGGTTACCTTCGCAGGGTCCTTGAGGGAATGGTCGGTAAACAGAGCCTTTCCTCCCGTGAGCTCGACACTATCGACGATGAACTGAAAAGGGCCGCTGTCGGCTTTCTTCCCGGCCCTGGCTGTCTTTCCCGCGTTACCGTTGCTTTTCTGCTTCTCCTTCATTTCCGGGACAAGGGCCATGATATTCAGCTCGCCGTTCCGGTCACGATCGAGGGTGAACTCAGGGGATTCGATGGAGACCTTCGAGAGTTCCATCTTTCCGGCAAGGGGCTCGACCGACGCGACGGCGACCCTTAAGGCCGGAAGGCTCACGACCGTTTTGCCCTTCTCATCGTTGACGATGAGCTTCGACACTGCCATGTCACCCTTTAAGGCCAGGAGGGGGGACTTATCCTTGAATTGCCTGAAGGAGACCTCCATCCTGATATCGAGATAGCCCGAGGGGACAGAGAACCGGGCCTTCACGGGGAGATAAGCAAGATAGTGGGGGATGTCCACGTTCTCGATGTTGATGTCGAAGGCTGTTTCCAGAGAGTCCGCGAAGGGCCTCGTCCTTCCCGTGATAACGTAAGGGTCGTCATTCAGCTTCAATGAGAGCGTGGGTCGGACATCCTTTTCAACGTGCTTGGGGGCATTGGACAAGAGGGGGACATTGAGGTTGAGCTCCCTCAGGGTGTGTTTCTTCTTTACCGGTGTGTCGAGGAAATCGGCGCTGCCGTTCTGGATCGCTATGTCGCGAAGCGAAAAGGTGATGTCTTCCTTTTCCGCGTCGGTCTCCCCGGAAGGAGCCCCTTTCTTCTCGAGAAGGTCGGAGAAGCTGTATGACCCGTCGTCATACCGGGTCATGTTCACATGGGGATTCCTGAGTGAGAGATGATCGAGGGTTATGACGCCCGTCACAATGGAAAGGCCCAACCTGGCCCTTATCTCATCGACGCGGAAGAACGTGCCGGGACCGGAGCGCTCACCGATGGCGATGTTCCGGAAACGGACACCCAGCGTGTAAGGGTTGACGCTGATCTTGCCGATGGATACCGTCCTGCCAAGACTGGCGGAAAGCTTCTTGATGAGGACCGATTTCAGGACCGGCGGAGCGACAAAGAATCCCACAACGGTAAAAAGGATTACGGCGATCAGAACCCACAGAAGGGTTTTTCTCAACCTTGTCATTGGATGTCCTCCTTTTCCCTTCCTTCCAATACATACCACCCCGCGCCCGGAATCGCCACCCCTTTTTCCCCCATCCCTTTCGGGGTCGGAAGGACCGGTGGGGACCGCGCGCGATAAAAGGCCTGCGCGGCGATGGAAAATGTGGTATCCTAACCCCTCACATCCTGTTGCAAAGGAACGCCTGTGAAGCATTTGAAGGTTCTGGGTACCCTGGTCTTTGTGGTCTGTGCGGTGGTCCTTGCGTTTGCCCGTCCCTTCGCCGGGTTGTCGGGCGAGGGTCATTGCGTCTGCTCCAGTATCCTCATCGCCCTCGGTCTGTGGATCTTCAGGCCGGGAGGCGTGCCTTACCTTGCGGGCTCGGCAGTTCTCATCGCCGGCTCCGTGCTTTTTGGTGTTCCCCTCCACGTTGTGACGAGCGGTTTCACGAGTTCCGGTGTCTGGGTGCTCATCCCGGCCCTCTATCTCGGTTACGCCCTGGCGAAGACGGGCCTCGGCAAGCGGATAGCCTACTTTGTCCTGAAGAGCTTTCGTCCGGGCTACTTCACCATCATTCTTTCCTGGTTCATCATCGGACTCGTTCTCTCCGCCCTCACGCCATCGATAACGGTGCGCCTTTCCGTCGTGATGCCCATAGCCATGAACCTCGTCGAGGGGTGCGGGTTGAGTTACAGGTCGCGGGGCTCAGCCCTCATCTGTCTTGCCGCCTGGGGAGGGGCGGTTCTGCCGGGTACGGGATGGCTGACGGGGTCTTTGTGGGGGCCCTTCATGATGGGGTTCCTTCCCCCCGAGATGAAACCGCTCGCCACCTTTGAGGCGTGGTTTAGCATCATGTCCGTGCCATGGTTCATCGCCGGCATACTCTTCGTCGGCCTTGTCTATGTCCTCCTCAAACCGAAGACCCCCCTGGCGGTCGCGAAGGAATCCTTCCACGAAGCGTACCGTGCCCTCGGCAGGATCAGCACCCGGGAGGTGGTCACCGCCATCATCCTCACAGGCGCGCTGGTTCTTTTTGCCACCGAAAGGTATCACCATATTCCCACGGAGGCGTGCGCGATGATGGCTGTCCTCGCCCTCGTTCTGTCTGAGATCATAACGGCGGAGGATATCGGAAAGGGCGCCAACTGGGATGTCATCATATTCTTCGGTGCCGTTGTCTCCCTGTCGGACATCTTCGCGCACTCCGGCATATCCGCGTGGATAAGACCCTTCATAGAGCCGGGAATACTGTCTTTTGCACGGACGCCGCTTATGTTCCTCATTGTGGTGACCGTGGGGCTCTGGATCATCCGTTTTGTCGACGTTCCCTGGGGGTTCTCGACGATCGCGTTGACCTCTCCGCTTTTCATCCCGCTTTTCGAGGATTACGGCCTCCATCCCGTGCTTGTGAGCGTGGCCGCCATAGCCGGGGGGAACAGCTTTTTCATGGCCTATACACAGCCCTTCATCATGGTAAGCGACGCGATCACCGCACAGAGGGCGTGGAGCTCCCGCCACGTGGCCATCGCCGGGGGTCTGTACGCTGTGTCCATCATCGCCGCCATGCTCCTCAGTTCCTTCTACTGGAAGGCGATCCACGTTCTCCCCTGATGTCCTTCTTATTCCCCTTGAACCCTTGAACTTTTGAACCATCTTCTTATGTGGTATAGTTCTTTTCGGGTAAAGGAGGGAAAACATTGGCCCGATCACAGTCACGCTCGGAGACACGGATAAGGATCCCCGTTGACGGGGAACGGTCGACCTCGGGGGTGCTCCTTATGCCCGGCGCGGGAGGGCAGCGGACGGCCGTCATCGTGGCCCACGGCGCAGGGAACGACATGGACACACCGCTCATCACCTCCTTTGCGGAGGGGCTTTGTGCCGCCGGCTATCCAGCCATAAGGTTCAATTTCCTCTACAAGGAAGAGGGAAGGAGTGCGCCCGACAGGCAGGATGTGCTCGTCAGGACGTGGGGGGCGGTCTTCGCCCATGCGGGTCAGCTCCTCGCCGGGAAGGTCGATACCTGGGTGGCCGCGGGTAAATCCATGGGGGGCAGGGTGGCCTCGCAGATGGCCGCC
>Ga0123328_1002630_pt1 | contig 16039 bp, 16 predicted proteins | sample BioC12SIPDNA_2_FD_89702 | JGI IMG/M metagenome (GOLD analysis project Ga0123328, IMG submission 89702) | Anaerobic biogas reactor microbial communites from Washington, USA - Biogas_R1_A C12 SIP DNA | ecosystem: Engineered > Bioreactor > Anaerobic > Unclassified | place: Washington, USA...
CGAACAATCGCGCGGCGGACCGCGGAAATCTCGGTGATCGGCCCCTCACCGCAGTCCTTTCGGGAATCTGCCGCAGCCGACTCTGGCGCATTCAATAGGGGCCGCCCACAAAGGTCATGGCACCTCATGAAGAATAGCAATAGGTGCCACCCACAAAAAGACGATCGGGAACTGACAGGACCGGACAGCTCACCGTTTTCTCACCAATGTATGGGTGGCACCTGTTGGCACCTGTTGGCACCAATGTATGGGTGGCACCTGTTGCCCCGCCAATGTATGGGTGGCACCTGTTGCCCCGGCACCTGTTGCCCCGCACCTGTTGCCCCGGGGCGAGCCTGCTGGACGCCAACGAGGCGGTCCTCAAGCCGCTCTACCGGGCCCAGGTCGAGCGGAAGGACTGGCTGCGGGCGAATGGGGCGGGGATGGATTTGTGGGGGGGTGCGTGGTCGCCCGCAGGAGACGAGGAAAACAAGGGAAGCCGTGAACCGGAGCACTCGCTAACACGGAGACTGGAATCACGTGGGGTTCCGTTCGTGCGCGGTTTCGGCGGACGTTGCGCCGGTGACTTCCGAGTACCACGTTTTTCATCCGTTGTGGCACTGCGGTTCCTTGCGCAGGTGAGCGGATTCTCCCGCTGGCTGCCCCCCGGCCTGCTCTCCTTTCCGACCCCGCCCCTTCGCGGCAATTGTCCAGGCGGCAACCGTCCGATAGAATTCCCAGGATGGACGCGGCCGTTCAGCGGGTATGTGCGCCGCGGCGCAGCTGAACGGGGTTTGTCGTCCATCGGCGCGCGACGAGCGACGACAATTCATATCTTGTCCGATGTATGCTGAGGACATGAACAGGACGATTCGCACCGGCTTCGATTCCGAACGCAGACTGACCCTCGATCAAGAAAGCGATCGCGGCGTCATCCTCGATGCCACGCCAGCGGAACGTGTGGCCATGGTCTGGCCAATCACAGCGAGCTGCTGGGCGTTCGTGCCGAGAGTGGGGGAACATGCTGAACGAGAATTTCAGAGACATGTTGACTGCCTTCAGCGAGGCCGGAGCGGACTACTTATTGATCGGCGCCTACGCGATGGCGGCTCACGGATGTCCGAGCGACCGCCGACATTGACATTTGGGTTCGCCCGACTGAAGACAACGCGCGGCGCGTGTGGGCGGCGTTGCAGAATTTCGGCGCCCCTCTTTCCAAGGTAACACCAGAAGACTTCTTCGCTCCGGATGTCGTGTACCAGATCGGCATACCGTCGCAGCGGATTGACATCCTTACGTCGATATCAGGTGTTGATTTTGATGATGCCTGGCCCGATCGGTTGATTGTTCCCATCGACGACTTGTCCGTGCCCGTGATTGGGCTCCGACAACTCTATGCCAACAAGCTTGCTTCAGGGCGCGACAAAGACCAGCAAGATGCGATGATCTTGAAGGAACTGATCGGATAGTCGACGGCTCCTTGCCCGGATCGGTTGGCCGAGTAGAATGGCAATTCCCTCCCAACGTGTGGGACGACCCGCACGTTTCTCAACTCCGGTGGGGACGACCCTGCCACAAACGCCGAAGGTGCGTTATGGCATTTGTGTTTCTGCTGATCGCCGCTCTGTTTGAGGTCGCCTGGGCGGTGGGCCTGAAGTACGCCCAGGGGTTCACGAAGTTGTGGCCAAGCCTGCTGACGATCACCGCAATGGTGATCAGCATGGCGTTTCTGGCGTTGGCCGTCCGCACGATCCCGGTTGGGACGGGTTACGCCGTCTGGACGGGCATCGGAGCGGTTGGAACGGCGATTCTTGGCATCGTCCTGTTCGGCGAGCCGGTGACGGCCGCCCGCGTGGTCTGCCTGTTGTTGATTGTCGCCGGCGTGATCGGCCTGAAGCTTTCCGCCTCATAGCCGGTGGCCCCCGCCTTGTGGTGAGCGAGGAGCCGACCCGGCTCGTCCATCAGCCGTTCGTTCCCTCGAAGCGGAACGGAGAGCACGGACCCGAGTTTGGCCAGGCTTACGCTTCGGGCTGCGATGTCGAACGATCGGCGGCTCAACAGCCGCCAAGAAACGACAGAACCCCTTGTTGCGCAAGGGGCTCGGCCTGAATTGGCGGGTTCCGGCGGAACCTGGCCGGAATCATTAGTGGCGGGGACAGGATTCGAACCTGCGACCTCGAGGTTATGAGCCTCGCGAGCTACCGGGCTGCTCCACCCCGCGATTTTGGCACCGGAGCGATGGGATCGAACCCTCACGACCAGTGCAAATTGTTATTTTACCATCTTTTCGGCCAAGGTCGAGCCCCGCATGAGAGTTTTTCGCCGCCACCGCCCGGGCTGCTCCCGCCGAGTCCATGCGTGGCGCGGCGCGATTCGCAACTCTTTGGCTGCAACGGCCTTTCGCTTGTCCAGTCCACCCCGTGCTGGTAGAGTGGAGAAGGAGTACGGTATAATTCGGGCGGAGCTGCCGATAACGGCCGCGGCCCCTCGGGATTGCGACGCGTCGGCAGCGGAGGCCGGTTTGCCAGGTGCGCGGGTCCACACCGGACAGAGGAGACTGAATCGTGGCCCTCCCCAATTCCCCCAAACAGGCGGCGGGTCAGCCACTGGTTGGCGGGTTTTCGACGAGTCCCCCCCAGCCGGCCCGTCCCTTTGCCGATCAGGATCGAGTGCCGGGGGGCGCTTCTTCCTCTGAATCAGGTTCCGGTGGTGGCAATCTGCCGTTTGGGTTCGCGCGGCAGGATGGCGGGGCGGGCGCGGCGGAGGCGGTCCCGGTCGAAACGGTGGAACTGCCCGAGGAGGACATCCAGACCCTGGCCCTGAAGAACGCGCCTCCGTGGTTGATCAGCGCCGTGTTTCACATGCTGGTGATGATCATCCTGGCGCTGGCCCTGTTCCCGGCGCTGGTCAACAACCAGATCGACCTGGAAGCCGTGTACGCCGAGCAGTTGGGCGATCAGCTCGAGTTCGATTCGCCGCTGGCCGGCACGGACCTGGAGGCTGTCGAAGAGCCGATCATCACGCCCGACGACCTCCAACTGGTCGACGATCCGTTCGCCGCCGCGCCGGAACTCGACGTGGACGTGCTCGGCGGGACAACCGCCTCGCACCCGGTCGACGCGGCGGCGATCGGGGTGGCCCTGAACGGGCGGGAACCCGGCATGAAGAAGGCCCTGCTGGCGGCCTACGGAGGCACCGCGCTGACCAGCAAGAGCGTCGCCGACGGGCTCAAGTGGCTCGCCAGGCAGCAGCAGAAGGACGGGTCCTGGAGCCTCGTCGGCCCCTACGCCGACGGGGCAGTCGACGAAAATCGCGAGGCCGCCACCGCGATGGCCCTGTTGGCCTTCCAGGGCGACGGCAACACGGCCGAGCGCGGCGAACACCAGAAGAATGTCGAGCGCGGCTGGTACTACCTGATGCGGCAGCAGGACGCCGATGGCTGCTTCTTCCGCGAGGGGAATTTCAGCCACCGCTTCTACACCCAGGGGATGGCGACGATCGCCGTCTGCGAGCTCTACGCAATGACCAAGAGCGAGCCGCTCCGCGCTACCTACCGCGAGCCGGCCGAGCGGGCGGTGGCCTACTGCCTGAAGAGCCAGTCGCCCGTCGGCGGCTGGAAATACACCCCCAACGGGCAGAGCGACGTCTCCGTGACCGGGTGGATCCTGATGGGGCTGCAGAGCGCCCGGATGGCCGGGCTCGAAGTCCCCCAGGCGAACCTCGACAAGGTCAGCGCGTTTCTCGACGCGGCCGGGCAGAACGGCGGCAGCCGCTATCCGTACGAAATCCGCGGCGAGCCGACCCGGGCGATGACGGCCGAAGGCCTCCTCTGCCGCCAGTTCCTCGGCTGGAAGCGGAACAATCCGGCCCTGGTCGACGGCGTCCATTGGCTGCTCGAGCCGGAGAACCGCCTCAGCTTCGAGGACGATCGCGACGTTTACTACTGGTACTACGCCAGCCAGGTAATGCACCACATGGAAGGGGAGCCGTGGGAGAAGTGGAATGGCGTGATGCGGCAGGCCGTGCCGGAAAACCAAGTCAAGGAGGGCCGAGAGGCCGGCAGTTGGGACCCGATGAAGCCCAGCGAGGACGAGTGGGCCCGCCACGGAGGCCGGCTCTACGTGACCTGCCTGTCGCTCTACCTGCTCGAAGTCTACTACCGCCACCTGCCGCTGTACACGAACGTGTACATGTATTTGCAGTAGGCACAAGCAGCCAACCACGCGCCGAGCGAGCCTCGGCAATCGGCGGTTCGGCGGCGGTTCGGCCGGCCGCCGCGGCGCCGCGGGCGTGACGCGATGAACAAGCACGAACTGGAACTGCTGATCCGGGCGAAGAATCCGATCGTCTCCATCGAGACGCCGGACGAGCGGCGGGCCGTCCGCGTGGTTCGCGAGGTGGTCCGCAAGATGAGCCTGCCCCTGGCCGAGTGGTCGGTCACCGAGGGGCTCGCCCCGGCCCCGCCGGCGGCCCAGGGCCTGCTGGTCAAGCCGGGGGCCGTGTTGCCCGCCCTGCGGCACCTGCGGGAATCGTCGTATCCGATCGTCTACCTGTTCAAGGACATCGGCCCACTCTGCAAAGACGCCCAGGTCGCCCGGTTCCTCCGCGACCTGTATTTCTCCGAGGACACGCGGCTTTGGACCCTCGTCCTGATCGATTCGGCGGGGCTGCCGGCGGAAATCCGCCGGCTGACGGTCCCCTTCGATGTCGGCTGGCCGGACGAGGACGAGATCAAGCGGGTCGTCGCGGAGACGCTGGCGCGGGCGGAACAGCGCGGGCTGGTGGAGGTCGATGTCCAACTCAGCGAGCGACACATGGACCAGCTCGTGCAGATGCTGCGCGGGCTGACGGCGGAGGAGGCGGCGCGGATGGTTGCCGCGGCCCTGCACGACGACAACGTGCTCGACGCCGGCGACTTGGCCCGGGTGATGGACGCCAAGCGCAACCGGTTGAAGACCACCGGCTGCCTGGAGACGGTCATCGCCGACGTTTCGCCCGACGAGATCGGGGGGCTGTCGAACCTCAAGCGCTGGTTGAACCAGCGGCGCGGCGGCTTCAGCGCGGCGGCGCGGAGATACGGGCTCGACCCGCCGCGGGGCATGCTCCTCTTGGGCGTGCAGGGCTGCGGCAAGAGTCTCTGCGCGAAGGTCGTGGCCAGCGCCTGGCGGATGCCGCTGTTGCGAATGGATCCGGGCGTGCTCTACCAGAAGTTCATCGGAGAGAGCGAGGCGCGGCTCCGCGAGGCCCTCGCACAGGCCGAGTCGCTCGCCCCGGTCGTCCTCTGGATCGATGAGATCGAGAAGGCCTTCGCCTCGGCCGGCTCCTACTCGGCCGACGGCGGACTGTCGCAACGGATGTTCGGCACCCTGCTCTCCTGGATGCAGGACCACCGCCATCCGATCTTCATGATTGCCACGGCGAACAACATCAGCGACCTGCCGCCGGAACTCGTGCGGAAAGGCCGATTCGACGAGATCTTCTTCATCGACCTGCCCAGCGAGCGCCACCGGCGGTCGATCTTCGGCATCCATCTCCGCCGGCGGGGGCGCGACCCGAAGGAGTTCGACCTGAAACGCCTGGCCGCGGAAAGCGGCGGGCTGACCGGCGCGGAGATCGAGGAGGCGATCCGTTCGGGCATGTATTCCGCGTTTGCGGAAGGCAAGCCGTGCACGACCGAGCACGTCATCAGGGCCATCGAGGCCACGCAGCCGCTCTCCGTCGTGATGCGCGAATCGATTGAGAATCTGAGGGGCTGGGCCGCCGGACGCTGCGTGCCGGCGGATTGAAAGCCGGATCGGACCGGCTCCCTCGCCGGCGGCGCCCTCAGGGCACGAACAGGTTCTTCGTGGCGAAGTTCGGATCGCTCGTCAGGTGCACGCCGAGGCGGCGGAGGCCGGCCTCGTCGCCCGGAGTCGGCACGTGCGTGATGTGCACGTCGCAGCCGCGGAGCTCCTTCAGCTTCTCCACGCACAACTGGGCCATCGGGTTGGCCGTCACGCTGATGCCGAGGGCGAACAGCGTCTCCTGGACGTCGAGGCTGACGGCCTTCTGGCCGAGGATGTCTTTCTTCATCCGCGCCGCCGACTCGATCACGCTGGGGGCGAGCAGATGGATTCCGTCGGGCAGCCCGGCGAGCTGCTTCACCGCGTTCATCACCAGGGCGGAGGCGGCGTGCATCAGCGGTGAATTCTTGCCGGTCACGATGCGGCCGCCGGCCAGTTCGATCGCCGCGCCGCAATACACCCCCTGGTTGCCGTTCCCCTGCCGCTGCGCGTCCTCGGCCGCGCGCCGCGCCGGCCCGACCACGCGGCGGTCCTCCGGGCCGATGTGGAGCATCTCCATGAGGCGTTCCACGCGGCGGACCGTCTGCTCGTCGGCCAGCCCCATGGCGTACTCGGAGGCGTAGCGGAAATACCGGCGGATTACCTCGTCGCGGGATGCCGCCTGGACCTTTTCGTCATTGACGACGCCGGCGCTGGCGCGGTTGACCCCCATCTCCGTCGGCGAGCGGTAGATCGGTTCGGCCCCGGTGATCCGCTGGAGAATCTTGTGGAGCACGGGGAACGCCTCGACGTCGCGGTTGTAGTTGGTGGCTGTCTGGCGGAAGGCCTCCAGGTGGAACGGGTCGATCATGTTCACGTCGTGGAGGTCGGCCGTGGCCGCCTCGTAGGCCACGTTCACCGGGTGGGTCAGCGGCAGGTCCCAGATCGGGAAGGTCTCGAACTTGGCGTACCCGGAGCGGACTCCGCGGAGGTGGTCGTGGTACATCTGGCTCAGGCAGGTGGCCAGCTTCCCGCTGCCCGGCCCGGGACCGGTGACGACCACCAGCGGCTTGGCCGTCTCGATGTAGGGGTTGGCGCCGTAGCCCTCCGCGCCGACGATCCGGTCGACTTCGGCCGGGTAGCCCTTTGTCGGCGGATGCGTGTAGACGGGGATCTCGCGCCGCTGGAGCTTGTTTTTGAATTGCAGGGCCCCCGGCTGGCCATCGAATCGCGTGACCACCACGCCTCGCAACTGGATGCCCCAGTCGCGGAGATCGTCGATCAGCTTCATCGCGTCGGCATCGTACGTGATGCCGAAGTCGGCGCGCATCTTTTTCCGTTCGATCGCGCCGGCGTGGATGCAGAGCAGGATCTCCGCCTTGTCCTTGAGCTTCGTCAGCAGGCGCATCTTCACATTCGGGTCGAAACCCGGCAGCACCCGGGCGGCATGGTAGTCGAACAGGAGCTTGCCGCCGAACTCCAGGTACAGCTTGTTGCCGAAGCGGCTGACGCGGTCCAGGATCGCCTCGGTCTGTTCCTGGAGATACTTGCCGCTGTCAAAACCGACCGCATCCTGCATGGAAATCCTCTTTCTGCCACCACGGGTGAAAGCCGGTCCATTTTCCGGTTCAGAGACGCACTCCGCGAGCGCAGCCGGATGAGAGACACGGACCGATCCCCGCCGCCACCGCCAACCGCAACCGTTCCCCCCGGCGGCGCGCCCGAGGGAGGGAAGAGCCACGCGAGCGGTTGCCTGCCAAACAACTGAGGATACCACAGTCGCAGCAGGACCCGCAAGCGTTCTTTCGACGCGTTGCCGCGTTGCCGCCCTTCGATCGCCGGTCGGTGGCGATCGCCGGCGACGCGGGCCGCGCGGGTGGCCCTATCCGAGTTCCCAGACGGGCTCGCCCGCGAAGTGCAGATTGGTCACCTGGAGCCAGTGATACTCCCTGGGAGCGTGGCGGGAGGCGGCGAAGGGCCGGGTCAGTCCGACACCGAGGATCACCGGGTCGGCCTTCGCCAGGCGGTCGGCGGCCCGGCGGATGCCGAGGGGGTCGGGCGTCATGTGGTCGTGGCGGTAGAGCCGCAGGTCCGTCACTCCGACAATCGCCCGGACCTGCCCGTCGCCGAGGGCGATGCGAATCCGGCCGGGTTGGGAGCCGCAGGGCTCCGTGCACCAGAGGCGCGGGGGAGCGGCGGGGACCAGGCATCCCAGGGAAGCCCGCCCCTTGCCGACCTCCGTTCCCTGCGCGTTGCGGCCGATCGGCTTGAGGTGTTCGCCGAACAGGTCGCGCAACGTTCGTTTCGCCACGCGTTGGAGAAGGTCCCAGAATACGGAACCGCGGATCGCATCGCCCGGCTTGACCTGGGCGAGCGCGACGAGGTGGTCCTCCACGTGGGGCGGTCGGGGCGCGGGCCGGGCGGGCCCGAGATCGACGATCCGGCCGACATCGAACGGGCCGCCGTAGCGCGCCAGCAGATCGAACGGCAGCGGACCGCCGGCGAGCACGGGGCGGACATGGCGCCGCGTCTCCAGGTCGAGCCCGGCGACGCAGATGTACCCGCCGCGGACTCGCGTCAGGTGGGTGACGACAATTCGCACCGCGGGGTCCTCACAAGTGGACGATTCGAGCCCCGCCCCAGTGCCCGCCGAGGTACTCGGCGACCAGGCGCCGGTGGCAGCGCTCCGCGCTCGGCTCGCTGCACAGCAGCACGCTGGGCGCGGCGAACAGGACCGGATCGGCCAGCCGCTCCGCCCCGCGATCGGCAAGCAGCTGGCGAAACCGCGACTCGTACGCCTCCCAGGCTAATAGTCTCTTGTGATAGGCGTCAAGCAGCTCCTTCGTCGGCGCGAGGCCCGGAAGGTGAAGATACTCCGCGCCGCAGAGCTCCTGAAGAAAATACTCCAGGTCGCCGCGCTTCGCGAAGCCCGCCAGTTGCGACGTGTTGTTGAGCCGCACGTCGACGAGGCGCTTTATTCCGACCGCTTGCAGGCGTTCGAAGAACTGCCGGGCCGATTTCCGCGTGAAACCGATTGTGTAGATCTCCACGGCGCCTCCTCGTGGGTGTCGAAGAGCGACAATTGCCCCTGCGTCTTCTGGAAGGCCTCCGCGCCGGCCAACTCGCTTTCGCTCACGGCGCGGCCGTCGCCCCGCAGGTGGACCACCTGGAAACCGCGGCTGCCGGCAACGCGGCCGATCAGCCGCCGGCGGTGGCACGCGCTGGGGTCTTCTTCGCCGCAGAGCAGGACGGTGCGGAAGCGGGCGGCCCGGGCGAGCAGATCCGCGAGCGCTTCCTGGAATGGCGGCCACTCCGCCAGGCGATCGTAGAGAACGTAGCCCTCCGCGTCGTAGAATTGCGCGTCTTCAGGCCGGCCGCCGAGAACATGGCCAAGAAACTCGTAAGAGAAGCCTTCGGCGCGGAGGTGGCTGGCGAGAATCTCCCGGTTGAACTGGACGGCGTAGCGGGCATAGGGGCTCGAACGCACGTCGACGACAAGCCGGATCGCAAAACGGTGGAGCAATTCGAGGAAGGCCTCCAACGGGTGGTTCGAATGGCCGACCGTGTAGAGCGTCCGGCTTGAACCTGCTGGCCCTCTCGGCATCGGTTGATCCCCCGTACACTTTCGGCGGCCACGGGCGGATCGCGCCGCCTTGGCGGCCGCGCCTGGCGGGCGGCACCACGCGCCGCACGGCGAGGCGCCTCTCCTCCGGTCGCCCATGGGAGACTCTCTGCGCGGCGTCAGGACAGGCTGTTATTTCCAATCCTCCTCATCCTCGTCCTCGTCGTCGCCTTCCTCCCAGTCATCCTCGTCGTCGCCTTCCTCCCAATCCTCCTCGTCCTCGTCCCAGTCCTCCTCGTCCTCCTCATCCTCCTCGTCCTCCTCCCATTCCTCCTCGTCGTCGACTTCTTCCCAGTCGCTCTCCTCGAAGCCTTCGTCCTCGTCGTTCTCTTCCTCTTCCTCTTCGTCCTCGTCTTCGTCGGAGTCTTCGCCGAACTCGTCCTCGTCGTTTTCGTAGTCTTCGAATTCCGACTCTGCCTCAAGCTCGACGTTCAGCGAATTGCCCGGAGCATCGGTCGTCACCTGGTCCTCGCAAAGGATCGGGGTTTCTGCAACTTCGATTTGTGTCTTCACCATAGACTCCTCTTCCGTCAAACGAGATACAAGAGATGGTTTTGCCGCTTCCTGCGCGCCAACGCCACGTTCGCTTTGTTTGGACGCGTGCTCGAAAGGCAGCGCCGCCTCGACCGGCGGCAACTCCTCAATATAACGCAAGCCGAAGACTTGAAGAAAACGCCTCGTCGTCCCGTACAAGAACGGCCTTCCCAACTCTTCGGAACGCCCCACGATCCGCACCAGGTCGCGTTCCATCAATTGGCGCAACAGCTCTCCGCACTGGACGCCGCGAATCGACTCGATATCGGCTCGCAGGACCGGTTGGCGATAGGCCACCACGGCCAGGGTCTCCATGGCCGGTGCCGAGAGTCGCACCTCAACCGCCGGCCCGTGGAGCCGCCTCAGATACGGGGCAAACTGGGGCCGCGTCACCAACTGGTACCCCCCCGCCACCTCGACCGCCCGGAACGCACAACCCTCTCTATCGTACAACGAATTCAGCTTTCGGATCAGTGTACGCGCTTCGGTGCCATCCGCCAAGTCAGCGAGTTGGGCCAGCTTGCGCGTACCGAGCGGTTCGCGGGCGAGAAACAGGATCGCCTCGATCCGCGCCAGCCGCTCCGTGCGAGCCGTCGGACCGTCTCCGAGGGCCGCGTCCTCCTCCACGGCGGAGCCCCTCCACCACCCGGGCCCACCGCGCGGCGGAACCGATCGGCGAGGATTGGCCAGCGGAGCACGATAACGCAAGGCCGCGCTGCCCAACCGCTCCGGCAGACTTTTTCCAACACGCTTCATCGGCACCGCACGCCCTTAAGGATTATCGCAATTCGAGGGGGCTCATTGGGAGGGTATCACGCCCTGCCCGCCAAGGGAACCCCTCGCTTCCGCCCGGGTTGAGCCGGGCGTTGTTCAGCCGTTCGATTATCGAAGATCGCCGGCCGTTGGCGGGCCGCCCGCCCCCGAAGCGGCGGGCAGGCGACTGAGATTGAGCGGCGCTGCCGGCTGAGTGCCCCACGCAAACCCACTCTGCCGCCAAGCCTCCACCTCGCCGAGCACCCGCGTCATCGCGCGGAGCGGATCACGGTCGGTGCACTCGAAGTGCCGGGCGAAGTCGGCATTTCCAGCCACGGTCACCCGGCAGTGGAACCGGTAGCATTCGCCCTGGTCGCCCCAATTCTCCAGCAGGTAGTAGTTCGCTCCCAAGTCCCTCAAACGCTGCTGGATGTACATGAACTGGTCGACCGCACGGCCGCCCCCGGCGCCGTCCGTTGCGGCCGATCGCCCGGGAGCCCGGTTCGCGTCGAGTTGGCGGTCGTACGCCGCCGCCGGTGGGCCTGCGACCGCCGGGGCGACCGCCGGGCCGGCCCCGGGCCGATCCATGTATTCCGCCGCAAGCACCGGATCGCTCGCCGCGCGGGGGTCGGCCCATGCACTCGGGCCGATTTCGCCGCCCACGGCAGCGCCGGCCGGCTCCCGCCAGGAACCGGCCGGCGGCGCCTCGGGCGGGCGCTCGTCGGCCCGCGGCGCCGCCAGCCCCGGCGGCGACCAGGGAGCGGCGTTGTCCTGGCCGGCCGTCGCCGCCAGGCCGGACGGCCGTTCAAACGCCTTGCCCAGTGGATCGGAACCGCCGGCAGACGGACGCGCGGCCGGACCGTGCAAACCGGATGTCGGGGGGACGAACCGAGGCGCCTCGTCCAGATCGGCGCGTGCCGATGAGCGCTCCACCGGCTTGTCGAGTGTCTCCAAGAGAAATCGCCGCAGCATTCCGCCGAGTGACGTCCCGCGCAAGGCGACTGCCGGGATGGCCACAAGACACGCCAACATGAACAGGGCGCGAAACGTCGTAACGGTTGAAGACGGAGGTGGGGCCGACGTGTGGCACATGATCGCATCGTCCGTGGTTTACGGGACTGGCCCGGGCGAAGCGAGAAACGCCAATCTGGTTGGAGCACCAGGGTTTCCCGGTGAATCAGAAGACCAGTCCGTGTAGTCTCCACTCATCAGGGCCGCGACATGGCGAGGCGCACAATCGCAGGGGCTGCATGAGGAGCCGTGGCATCCTTGCATTCGGTCCGCGCATCATACTCCGGCAGGGAACGGGCTGACAATGCCAATCGCCAGCGAATCAAGGCCGAGCCCGGGCTGCCCACTCCTGGCGCCAGAGGGGCGCTACGCCTTGACCTTCGCCTCGTACTCGACCAGCTTGCCGCGGTCGCGCCGCCTCGACCCACGGACGGTGGCAAAGGTACCCAGCCCGATCAGGACCAGCACGACGATATAAGCCACCGCCCACACCGGTCCCTTGACACTCGCGGCGGCGGCCGCAGTATCGCCCCCGCCCCCCTCCTCTTGGGCCAACAGCGGGCCTCCGATCACCATCCACAGAACGAACAGGCGGGTCATCAGTGCAGCGGCTTTGCAGATGCGGGCTCGGAACATGTGAGGTCGATCCGTTCAAACGGTGGTGCCTGCGGATCGCCCGCAAGGGGCCAGGCAGATCGGCCCCGCGAGCGTGACAAGACTCTATTCTAAACCAAATCTCCGCGGCGAGGAAACGCCCGTTCCGCGGCAAGGTCCAGAAAAAACGGCGCGGGTTCCGCTCGGCGGGATTCATCCGGCCTAGCGGCGAATCACGATCTGCGAACCGACGGAGAGGATGTCGAAGACGTCATCGATGTCGCGATCGGCGAGGCAGACGGAGCCCGGACCCCCGGTCGAGCCAATCCGCGCCGGGTCGTTCGTGCCGTGGATCGCCACCGAGTCGTTCAACCCGATCCGCAGCTTGCCCAAGGGGTTTATCGGATCGCCGGCTGCAATCACTCGGCCCGCCGGACCGTGGTACACCGGTTCAGCCATCTTCTCACGGACGGTGAATTGGCCCTCCAACTCGGGCGGCTCGGCCCCCACGCCGATCGGGAATCGGCCGGCGTAGAGGTCTTCCAGCCAGAGCACCATTTCGTGGGAATCCAGGTGGACGACGGCGCGGAATGGGCCGCGAACCACCTTCAACTGCTGCCCGGCGGTCAGCGCCCGGCGATCGCGGACGCCGTTGATCTTGGCCAGCAGCTCCCAGGGCACGTTGTACTGCTCCGCGATCTGCTCGAGGGTCTCGCCGGGCCGAACCACGTGTGCCGGCTGAAGCCAATGCTCGGTCGAGTAGATCACGCTCCCGGCCACCTGGTCGAGAAGGGCGGTCAGGGCGGCGACCTCGGCCTCGGTCTGGTCGGGCTCGCCGTAGCGGGCGCTCAGGATGGCAAGCGTCTCGGCAAGCCGACCCTGATCAAGATCCCTCCGCGCGCTGGCCAGGAAGTCGGCGAATTCAGGGCGGATTTCGTCGGCCCGCGGCGGCTGCGAGGCGGCCGGCAGCGTTTCCACGGCAGGCCGGCCGACCGCCGGCAGGGGGGCTGCCATGCCCGGATAGGGATTCGCCTGGCTGGCCGGCGGCGGTAGCGGTGCAGCCCCACCGGTTGGCCGTTCGGCTGCCGGCGCGGCCACTTCCGACGGCGTCGCTCCGGCCAACGATCCTTCTGTCGCCGGCGGCGCGATATTGCCCCGCACCGCCGGCGGCAATGGGGCGGGTTGGAACGGCGGCGCCGGCATGTCGGCGGAGATCGGGACCGGTGGCGCCAGGTCCGCCGTGTCGGCGGCCGACGGGGGCATCCCGCTCGGGGAGTGGCTGCTCGGAGAGTGGCCGCTCAGGCCGCCCAGCGAGAACCCCGGCGCTTCGCCCATGCCCTCCGGAAGCGAAACCGATGGCGGCCCCGACTGCCAGTCTTCGGGCGCGCCGGGTGGAGGAGTTGCCGCCGGCCCGTTGATCGTCACGTACACCCCGTAGGCAACCGACGCCAGAATCGCAACCAGCAACATTGTTTTCAGCGAATTCATGCTTGGCCTCCTTGACGATCCCTACTCCGTGGAGATTCTATGAATCCGTTGGAGAACCACTCCCTGCCGAAGGAGCCACCTTGTGACCAACGACCGCTGGTTTGAGCAGCCTGGCGACGAACTCGACGATCGCGAGTATCCCGACGACGACGACTACGATGACGACGATCACCTGTCCGAAACGGTCGCCTGCCCAGAGTGCGGCGCCGAAATCTACGAGGATGCCGTTCGCTGTCCGGCGTGCGGCCAATACGTGACCCCTGGTGCCGGCAGCCTCTGGACCGGTCGCTCGCCTTGGTGGATTCTGCTCGCACTGGCGGGCATTGCCGCGGTCATCTGGGTCTTCCTCACAGCCGCGCCGTAGGGCCGGCCATCGACCGAGGTTCTCCCCCGCCAAAGACCGCCATCCCGCCTGCCTGGCGCGAAGCCAAAGCGGCGCGAGCGGCGGGAATCATAAGAAAAAACGCCGCTCGCCGCTACGTCAATTCGAACAACCGCAAGACACCGACTCGCTCGGCAGGAAGAGCCGTTGTGCTTTCACAATCTGTGAAATACAATGGATTGTCGCCGTCGCATCTCCTTCACGATCCTTGTTATTTCCAGGTTTTGGCCGTGGACCGCTATCGCGATGTCCTGTTGGAGGTCTGGCGCGAGGCTTGCCGGCATATCGAGATTGCCGAGTCGACCGCGACGATCGATCGGATTATTGCCCGGCATCTGCCGATCTCGGCGTTGCTCGTCCGCCGCATCGACCTGGAGCGATCGTCGGTGGAGACGGTTGCGACTGGCGGCGCGCCGGCGGCCTGGGCGGAAGTCACGCGGAACGAGCACCCTTCTTCCGATGGGAATTCGTTGATCCGTTGGTGCCGGCGTGGCGAGGTGGACCTGGCGGCGCGGGGCGAGTCTCCTCCGTACCCCTTGAGGTACCTTGTTCCGAAGGGGGTTGATGGCGATGTGCTTGCCGGGCCGCTCGGCCCGTCGACCGCGGCCCCGGGCGTGCTGCTGCTTGTGGCGAAGCACGCCGACCGGTTCACCGAGCAGCACAGGGAGCTGGCCCGGGCGCTTCTCGACCCCTTTTCGGCTGCCCTGGCCAACGACCATCAACTCAGGGAACTGGCCAAGCTGCGTGAGGCGGCCGAAGCCCAGAACCGCTCGCTGCTCAGCAAGCTCGGACGGCGGCGGCTCGACGATACGATCGTCGGGGCCGAATCCGGGCTGAAAGCCGTCATGGAACGGATCGAACTGGTCGTCGACTCGGACGTGCCGGTACTGATCTTCGGCGAGACGGGGACTGGCAAGGAGCTCATCGCCAGGGCGATCCACTCACGCTCGCCGCGCCGCAAAGGGCCGGTGATCCGCGTCAATTGCGGGGCGATTCCTCCGGAATTGATCGATTCGGAGCTTTTCGGCCACCAGCGGGGCGCATTCACCGGCGCCGCGGAGACTCGCCGCGGCTGGTTCGAGCGTGCCGACGGCGGCACGCTGTTTCTCGATGAGATCGGCGAACTGCCACCGGCCGTCCAGGTCCGGCTGTTGCGCGTTCTTCAGGACGGCTGCCTCCAGCGGGTCGGCGGCGAGCAGATGATTCATGTCGACGTGCGGATTGTCGCCGCGACCAACCGCGACCTGTCGGCGATGGTCGCCGAAGGCCTGTTTCGCGAAGACCTCTGGTACCGGATTGCCGTCTTCCCGATCGTGCTTCCGCCCCTCCGCGAGCGGCAGGAAGACATCCCCACGCTGGCCGAGCATTTCGCCCGCCGCGCAGCCATCCGCTTCGGCCTGGCCGAGGTAGCGCCGAGCGAGGGCGACCTGCAAATCCTCAAATCCTACCCCTGGCCCGGCAACGTCCGCGAACTCGGCGCCGTGATCGACCGGGCGGCGATTCTCGGCGACGGGCAGACGCTCCAGGTCGCGGCCGCCCTGGGCGTCGCGCCCACGGCAAAGCCGGCGCCGGTTCCGCCACCTCCCCAGACCCGCCCCGGCGGCCCCGCGGCCACCGCCATGCCCCCCTTGGATGCGGCGATCCGCCAGCACATCGAGTCGGCTCTCGAGCAGACCGGCGGGCGGGTCGAAGGGCCGCGCGGCGCCGCCGTGCTGCTCGATATCAACCCCCACACGCTCCGCTCCAAGATGCGCAAGCTGAAAATCGACTGGAAGAAGTTCCGGCCGCAGTAGCCGACAGCGGTCAGCTAAGTGGTCCATTTCAGAAATGATGTCAGGGTTCCTTCAATGATGTAGGTTGGGCGTGCGGCGCCCGACAGAGAACGACGGGCAGGAATGCCCATCCTACCAATGA
>Ga0123328_1002632_pt1 | contig 16030 bp, 7 predicted proteins | sample BioC12SIPDNA_2_FD_89702 | JGI IMG/M metagenome (GOLD analysis project Ga0123328, IMG submission 89702) | Anaerobic biogas reactor microbial communites from Washington, USA - Biogas_R1_A C12 SIP DNA | ecosystem: Engineered > Bioreactor > Anaerobic > Unclassified | place: Washington, USA...
ACGCATCTGGATGAACTCCACAGTGTGGCGCGTGTCCGATGGCTCTCAACATACCGCAGCAAGGATGAATCGGAAGAGAGCATCGATTTCCAGGTGGTCTACTTGGTGCAGACCCTCTCGGAGGTACCCCGCATCTTCGCCTACATTGTGGGCGACGAGCAGGCCGCAATGCGAGACAAAGGGCTCATAGGAACCCGAATGCCGCAGCCGAGCCTGCACCTCCCACCCCAGGCGGTCCAGCGCAGATGAGCGATGCTTCCCGCGCCGCAGCCGCTCCGGATGGTCAGCGCCCACGGCGGCCCACCAAGGACGAGTTGCTGGCGGCGGCCGGCAAGACTGTCCCGGACCTCATCAAGCCGGACTTGACTGTGCTCTTCGTGGGCATCAACCCCGGTCTCTACACCGCCGCCATAGGCCATCACTTCGGGAGACCAGGCAACCGCTTCTGGCCGGCCCTCTTCGAGAGCGGCTTCACACCCCGCCTACTGACCCCATGCGAGGAGGCAGAACTGCTGTCGTACGGCCTGGGGCTCACCAATCTGGTGGCCCGCGCCACCAGAGCGGCCTCCGAGCTGGCGGCGGCCGAATTCCGCGCGGGACGTCGGCATCTGGAAGAGAAGGCGGCGTGCTATGAGCCCCGCTGGTTGGCCTTCGTGGGCATTGGCGCCTACCGCACTGCCTTCCAGAGACCAACCGCCCCACTGGGCCGGCAGCAGGAGACCGTAGGGTCGGCGGGCGTATGGGTGCTCCCCAGCACCAGTGGCCTCAACGCCAACCACACTCCCCGGCGCCTGGCTGAGCTGTTTCGAGAGTTCCGAGAGGCAGCATTCGCCGGGGACTGAGCGCTTCGCTGTTCTCGCCGGTCCACGCCATTGGCGGCTCTCTACTTCCCGCTCACCTCCTCACTCAGCGTCTCGCCCCTCCACTGCGGCCGGTAGCAGGAGTAGACCTGCGAAGCAGCGCTCTTGGCCTGCACCGGATACAGCGCCCACATCGTGAATGACAGAGATAAGCCTTGGCCCGGCGTCATATCCTCGACGTACACCACTACCTTGCGGCCCGATTGGCTGCACCGCCTGACGTATGGCGACTCGCGCAAGGCGGCAAGCGATTCCTGCACCACCTCAAAGCCGGTTGGCACCGCGACGCCCAGCGCCACCATTCCGGCGTTCAATCCCTGAAGGGGCTCCGGCGGAGTGAACATGACGTCTGCCGTGACGCGCACGGCGTCACCCACGTCAACCTGGGAAGCGTCGTAGGATACCCTGAGGTCGAAGGCGACGGGCTCTGGGGGCGCAGTGAGGCAATAGCGCACCACGCCCTGGACCACAGCTTCACCTTGTCCCTCCACGGATACGGTGAGCTTGGTCCCCATCGGGACTTCTATCACTTCCGCGTCCAGGCTGTCCGGAGCGAATCTCACTTCTCTGAACAGGCCCCCGCCGGAGACGCGCACCGTGAGATCGGCGCCCTCCCCCTGAGCGGCTGCGAACTCCGACAAGGCCTGCACGGCCACCACCGTTCCTTGCGTGGTAGCGAACCCACCGACGCTGTTGCGCCCGCCCATCAGCCGGCGCACGGCTTTGGCCGCGTTGGCGCGATCACCCGCCTGACTCAGGGCCAGAGCCGCATACCCCGTTGTCTCTACCTCGGAGCCCAGCAACGGTGAACCCGCCACGTCCACGTGCTCCTGCGCGGGCTGCCCACCCGGCTCGGCCGATGCCGCGCCCCAGCGCAATCCGTCTTCCCCCTCTGTGGCAAGGGAAAGCAGCCGCTGCCTAGCATCGGCAGCCCCCTCGCTCCGCCCTCTGCCCAGGGCAAAGGTGACCAGAGCCAGCGTGTAGGGATCAGAGACCTGATCAACTCTGCCGCCCAGGTAGTCAATGGCCTTCTGCGCTGCTTCCGTGATCCCCGCCTCGAGCAGCGCCACGGCCACGTACGCCGTCAGCGCCTCGTTGCCCCCTCCTCCCATCATCTCCTGATCATGGACGAACCCCACGGACTCGAACGACCCGTCGGTCCGCTGCCGCTCAGCAATCCACTCACCTGCTGCGGCCATGATGTCTTCGTCTATGTAGATCAGCCCCTCGGCCTGGGCGAACGTCTTGAGCACGAAGGCCGTCAGGAAGAGGCTGCCCTCCTCATCGCTTTCCCCGAAAGGCGAAAAGCTCCCATCCGCACGCCGAAAGGTCAGTCCGCGCTGATACCCGGTGAGGAGCAGACGCTCCGCCTTCGCCTGGACCTCCGGCTCAACCACACCCGCCTGCTTCATGTAGCGAAGGATGTAGGTGGCGGAGGCGAAGTGAACCATGCTCTGCTCGCCGCACCCCAAGGGCATCCGCAGCAGCTGATCCAGCCCCGCGAGGGACGGTGCCAGTAAGCCGCCGGCCAGGGTCAGGTGAGCCGTGCCCGAATCCGGCACCACCCCGGTGGCCGGAGTGCTCAGATCCAGCGCCATCGAGGAGCCGGCTTCCACCACCGCGTTTGCCACGAGTTCTTGCTCTACTCCCCCAGCTTCCACGGCAATGCTCTTATTCACCGCACGCGTCATCCGACCGCTGCGCGCCGTCACCTTCACCACCTGCGTGCCCGGCACCGCCGGCCGAAGCACAAACTCGGCGGCGCCCGCATCATTGGCCGCCACCAACACCGTCTGCCGGTAACCACTCAACAGATCGAACCAGGGAGACGCGTCAATCTCCACCGTGAATTCCTGGGGAGCATCCGTGTAGTTGTAGACAGCAACCCTGACAGGGAGCTGTTCCCCGCGAATTGCAGACGGAGAGAGATCCACGGTCAGGGAGAAGGGCTGGAAGGCACGGAGCGAGGTTTCGGCTATGCCCAGGCCCTTCTCGGCAGACACGGCCACTGCGCGAACATCCCAAGTGGTGATGGAATCAGGGACTTCGAGAGACAGTGACGCCTTGCCGTCCTTTCCCGTGGTGACCTCTTCCCACAACCAAGTCTCAGGGAAGGACTGCTGGGCCTGCGGAACGTGTGCCAGACCTCCGGCCTGCCTTCCCCCCTCGCTATCGGCGGGTGTGCCGTCCCCTCCCGCCACCGGTCCCTCTTCCCCATCTGCGGAGACGATCCCGTGTTGCTCGACGGTCTTGCCCCCAGGGATGTCCTTGTCCGAAAGCACCAGCAGTCCTGCTCCCGCGAAAGCGTCCATGGCGCCGGGGACCAGCAAGGGACCGACGCCATCCACCTCCTGCTGTTCCACCTGAGGCTGCGGAGAGAGGCGTCCCAGCTCGGCAAAGACCTGCTGCAGGTTCAGGCGACTTTCCGACAGGACGAACACGGAGTGATCCACGCCGGTCAGCCCAACTCTGGCCTCGCCTTGCGTGCGCAGCCGGAGCTGCACAGCCGCGCCGGGCTGTGCCTCCTCGGCGCCCAGATCAATGGTGACATTCTGCGGGTACTCACCCTCGACCGTGAAGGGAAGGCCGTCTGCCACGACCTCACCCGAAGGCAGCACATGGTAGACGAGCAGCCGACACGCCCCTGCCATGGCCGGGGTGATGCGGAACTGGATGTCGCCGGACGAGCTGTCCGTGAGCACGATGCGATCACGCGACACAACCTCATAGTGAAGAGTGTGGGCCTCGCTGGTGCTATAGACACTGAAGACAGCGGCGTCGCCGATATGCAGCGACGGCGAGCCGAACTGCTCCACGTGCACAAAGCTCCCCAAAGGAGAGTAGGCCGCGGTCAGCGCCTTGCCGGCCACCACCGAGCCCGTTGATGCTGTGACCTCCATACGTGCCGCCCGGACGGGCGGCGCCAACCGCACCAAGGCTGAGCCGCCTCCGGTCTCAACCTGCTGCCGTTCCATGCCCACCCTGCTCTCGTCCTCAGCGTAGTAGACCGTCTCCACCACAACGGCCGACTCGACCGCCTCCCCTGCGGGCGTCTTGGTGACCAAAAGGATGCTGAAGGGCAGGCCTGGCTTGAAGGCCATGTTCTCGGTGACGATACTCATCTGGACAGGGTCGGCGGCTGCGGTGAGAAACTCGGTGACGGTCTGCTCGTCACCGGTGGCCTCCTCGACCACCTTCACTTCCAAGCGCACGTTGCCCAGACCATCCGTGCGCGGAGCTTCCGCCACGTCGCGCACAGGATCAACCCGGAATGAGCCCTCTCCGTCAACCGGCCCCGAGTATGACGCGTATTCCTCCCACGCACCCACGTAGCGCCAGGCTCTGATCTCCAGTCGTCCCTCCACCGGCCGGCCGTAGGCGTAGGTGGCTGAGACCGTACCCTCGAGGGGCTCGTTGGAGAGGAACCAGTCCCGAGAGGGCACCACCTTCACCTCGTACTTGGGGCACACGTATTCCTCCACCTGCACATCCAACCGCGTGCTGCTCTCTCCGGCGGAGGCCGTGAGCTGCCACACCCCCAGGCTGGGCTCGCTGGAGAGAGGGATCTCCAGGGAGGTCATGCCGAACTCATCCGACACTACGGTCTTCCTGAACACGCGGTTGCCCAGAGCGTCCAAGGCCTCCACTTCGACTTCCACCGGAGCCGCCTTGAGCGAGGAATCCAGCGTTACCACGCGCATGAGAACCGTCTGTCCGGGCCGGTAGACGGGCTTGTCCGTTTCAATGAGCACGAGCATCCTCGGCTCTATCTCCACGAAGGCAGCTTCCTTGAAGCCCGGGCCTGCCACTTCCACCTGGTACTCGCCCGCCGGGACCTGCGGTACATCCAAGGCCAACGTGCCCGTGCCGGCAATGCCGCCCTCCGCCTTGGCCAGCGACTGACCGGCAGCACGCAGCGAAACCTGAACCTGGCCCTGCCCCAATTCCTCTCCGGCGAAAAGCGTGAAACCTACCCGGGTGGTCTCTCCCGCTCTCATGACACGAGGGAGCGTCACCATATGGCCATCCACATCCGCGGAAAGCGGCGTTCCGCCGCATCCGGTCGCCACCATCAGGATGCAGCCCGCCACGATCATGGCGAGAAGACCGCGAGCACTCACCGCCCAACTCCCGTCACTGCACTGACGCTCGCGTACGGAGAGGTGCGGCATGATTCGGCCGGCGACTGTCTTCTGCTGGGGACCCATGACGTGGTTCAATTCTATCTGCAATCCGAAAGAAGGGGCATCGGGGCTGCGGCCGACCCCCGGCGGGTGGGCCGGTGTCGAAACAGGAGGGTGGCGTGGGGCTGAAGGTGGCAGTGGTGGGCGGGGGCAACGGCTCCTATGCAGCGGCTGCTCATCTCGCGGCCGAGGGCCATGAGGTCAGCATGTGGCCGGGTGACCAGGGGAGGCACGCCGCCCTGTTCTCCACACGCGCCATTCGCATAGACGGGCTGGGCAAGGGCATGATGGCCAGACCGGCATGCGTGAGTTCCCGCATCGACCAGGTCATTCCCTCGGCCGATGTGGTCATCGCCATGGATCCGGCCTTCACACAGGAGTCGCGGGCCCGCCTGCTGGCTCCCTGGCTGGAGGACGGACAGGTGGTGCTGCTGTCACCCGGATCGCTCGGGGGGTACGCGTTCACGAGGGCCTGCCGAACGGCCGGCTGCGGCGCGGACATTGTCTGTGCAGAGCCCGGCACGCTCCCATACTTGGCCCGCAAGTCCGTCGTTGCCGCCGAGGGGGAGGTGCCGGCCGTCTTCCTCAGCGGCCGCACCGTGAGACTGCCGATCGGAGCATTTCCCGCCCGGCGCACGGCGGAAGTCGTGACAACTCTGAGCGCCCTGTATCCGGAGGCACACGGCGTGGAAGACGCGCTGTCCGTGGCCCTTCTCAACGTGGGGCCAATCATCCACTCCGTTCTCGTGCTCATGAATGTGGGTCCTATCGAAAGCCAACCTTCCTGGGATATCCACAATGAAGGATCGTCTCCTTCGGTCAAACGGCTGGTGTTGGAGCATGACGCCGAGCGCGTGGTGCTGCGGCGGGCGCTTGGCTACGCGCCTCCTCACTACCCGTTTGCCGACCACTATGCTCCCGGCCCCGACAGACACTGGATGTACGGTGACGCCGGTCACAGAGAATTGGTCGAGGGGGAGAGATGGAGAGAGAAGTTGACGCTCCAGCACCGCTACGTACTGGAGGATGTCCGGCTCAACCTCGCGCTCCAGGCCTCGGTAGGGCGGTGGAGCGGGACTCCCACCCCCATCATGCAGTCGCTACTGGTGTTGTTCGGCAGCCTGCTGCATGAGGATCTCTCGCGTTCGCCGCGGACGCTGGAGGCCTTGGGGCTGGCCGGGATGACCAGGGCAGCGTTGAGGAGCCTCCTGACAGTGGGCCTATAGCCCGGCGTTGCCGGTACATGGGCCTACCTGCCCTGTGGCACCAACCGGAGAGACATCGTAACGCGTGCCCAAAGGGGCGATTCTCTCTGTGTTGGTGACCTGAACAAAACCGTCGCCGTCCCGCGTCACGTTGGTGTTGGTGCAGCCACCCTGTCGCGCGCTCTGGTAGTTGACCACCACCGCGCGAGGGTGCACCGTGAGGCCCAAGGCATTGCGGGCCTGGAAACCGCTCCAGCGAACGGATACAGACGGCGCGTCGCAGGGGGCGAAGACCTCAGCCCACACCACCGGTGCACGCAGGAATGTGGCATTCACGTAGAGATCGCGGATGGCGTCTACCCTGCCCGTGGTGAGATCAGCGACCTCCGCCCGCCAGCCCCAAGAGCCCGGGGCACGGAAGACACGCAGGCGGTAGGACCGCTGCGGAACCCAATCATAGGAGAGAGTGTTCGGCTCGTCCTCGAATCCCGGGAGAGCGGAGGCGGAACCGGCAAGCACACCTCCGCCCTCTTCCGCCGGCGCGTAGCCGCCCCAGTTGACGGCGGTTGAACCCGGGAAGCGCGGATGCCACTGCAGGCCCACGTGCGCTCCCCCTCTGCCCCTCTCCCCCTCCGCGAACTCCACCTGCAGTGCCCAGAAGTAGAGCGCGTCGACCCGCGGCGGCGTGAGCACCTCCAGCACGGCCGAGACCTCCTCCAAGGGTTCCGACTCCATCTGCCACAGCAGGTGAAAGGAACTGGCTCCGTTCAAGGTCACCGGAGAGCGAGAGACGGGGGAGGCGTCACTCAGCAGGCGAGCCCGCAGCACCTTGTCAAGGAACCCGGTGAGAGTATCCAGGACACGTTGGATCAGGTTCACCGCTCACGCCACCCGCCCGCTGACGGCCGCGCCCCGCTACTCACACCCTATCCCGACGCCTTTCCACCCATTTCTGTATCTCGATGACCCAGAAGATCATGGTGGCCAGGGCAAAGGCGATGAGGATGTGCGAAAGCGACAGGGGCCGGGTACCAAAGATGTTCTGTAAGAAGGGCACATAGATGAGCGCGAACTGCAGTGCCAAGGTGAGGATCACCGCGCCGAAGAGAAGCCGGTTGGAAAGCGGCCCCTCCACGAACAGCGACTCCCGGTCCAAGCGGATGGCCATCACGTGGAACATCTGCTCCAGGGTGAGCACGGTGAAGAGCATGGTCTGCCAGTCCTCGTCGCCCGCGCGCCAGTAGAACCAGCCGACGATGAGCGCCACCATGCCCATGAAGGGGCCGGCCCACAGGATGTGAGAGCCCAGGCCCCGCGCGAAGATGCTCTCGTTGGGCGGGTGCGGCCGTCGCTTCATCACGTCCTTCTCCGGTGGCTCGAACCCCAGGGCCAACCCGGGCAGGCCATCGGTGACCAGGTTCATCCACAGGATCTGCAACGGCAGCAGGGCCAGCGGCATACCCAAGAAGGGAGAGACCAGCATCACTGCCAACTCGGCCACATTGGTGGCCATGAGGTACTTGATGAACTTGCGGATGTTGTCGTAGATGGCGCGGCCCTCTTTGACAGCAGCCACTATGGTGGCGAAATTGTCGTCCATGAGCACCATGTCGGCGGCCTCCTTGGCCACGTCCGTGCCGGTGATGCCCATGGCCACCCCTATGTTGGCCTTCTGCAGGGCAGGGGCATCATTCACACCATCACCGGTCATGGCCACGATGTGCCCGCGATCTTGGAGCGCCTGGACGATCTTGAGCTTCTGCTCCGGCGCCACGCGAGCGTAGACCGGCACATCCTCCACCACCGCCTCCAACTCCTCGATGGACATGGCCTCAAGCTCGAGCCCGGTCAGCACGCGGACCTCCCCGGCTTGGGCCGCCTCCTGAGGCACGATGCCCACCTGAGCGGCGATGCTGGCCGCGGTGAGTGGTTGGTCCCCAGTGATCATGGCCGGGCGGATGCCGGCAGACAGAGCGGTGAGTACCGCCTCGCGCGCTTCCGGCCGGGCAGGATCTATCATGCCGATCAGCCCGATCAGGAGAATGTCCCGCTCCCACCTGGAGGGGTCGTCGTGCTCGCCCGAACGCAGCGGCTTGAAGCCAACGGCCAGCACGCGCATGCCGCGCAGCGCCAGGTCGGCGTTGGCGGCATGGATGCGCCCGCGCATGGCTTCATCGATGTGCACCACACGTTCCCCATCCCAGACGCCGGCAGCAAGGGGAAGCATGGATTCCAGCGCCCCCTTGGTGAAGGCAACGTGCTGCGCCCCCTCGGCCGTGAGGAAGTCCTCCAACTCCTCCAGAGCGAACACCGTGCCGGCCGGCTTGGCGTGAACGGTGGTCATCAGCTTCCGCTCCGACTCGAAGGGAATCTCTCCCACGCGGGGGAAGGACGCCTCCAGATGGTGCTTGATGATGCCCAACTTGGCAGCGGCGATTACCAGGGCGCTCTCCGTGGGGTCTCCCAGGGCCCGGAGCTGCTCGGAGGCGTCGGCGCTGGTCTCGCCCACGCTGGCGGTCTGAAGGATGGAGTCGTTGCACAGCGCGCCCGCAGCCGACAGCAGCGCCAGCGAGGGCTTGTCCTGCAGCAACTCCGCCGCATGCCCGGCCTCCATGGCGGCCAGCGGTGCCGGGCGCCCATGCTTGATCTCCTCGATGAGATCCACCTCATGACCGGCCACGGTCACGATGGCCACGGTCATGCGATTCTCGGTGAGAGTCCCCGTCTTGTCCGAGCAGATCACGGTGACGGAGCCCAACGTCTCCACCGCGGGAAGGCGGCGAATAAGCGCCCGGCGTTTGAGCATGCGCTGCGCCCCCAGAGACAGCGCCACGGTCACGATGGCAGGCAGCCCCTCCGGCACGGCCGCCACTGCCATGCTCACCGCCGTCATGAACATCACGCGCGCGTCCTGGCCGCGCAGCAGGCCCTGCAAGAAGATGACGGCCACCAACAACAGCGCCGCCAGCGCCAACCAGCGCCCCAGCTGACCCAGACGCCTCTGCAGTGGAGTGGCCTCATTGCGCACGCCTTGAATCATGCCGGCGATCTTGCCCAACTCGGTTTCCATGCCCGTGGCCACCACCACGCCTTCACCGCGCCCGTACGTGGCAGCGGTGCCCATGAAGAGCATGTTGAGACGATCCGCCAAGGCTACTTCCGGCTCCTCTATGGGAGACGCCATCTTCTCCACTGCCTCAGACTCGCCCGTCAGCGCCGATTCCTGCACCCGCAGGCTGGAAGACTCGATGAGACGACAATCCGCCGGCACCATATTGCCCGCTTCCACAAGGACAATGTCGCCCACCACCAGATCCGGCGCAGGCACCTCCACCACCGCGTTGTCCCGCCGCACCCTGACGTTGGGGGCGGCCAATCTGCGCAGGGCCAGCATGGTCCTCTCCGCGCTGTACTCCTGGCGAAAGCCCAGCACACCGTTCAGGATGACAATGGCCAGGATGACGATGGCGTCTTCGTAGTCGCCCAGGAAGGCGGAGAGGATGGCGGCAATGATGAGGATTACGATGAGCAGCGAGGTGAACTGCTCCAGCAGTATGCGCCAAGGACTCTTGGCGGCCGTCTCAGCCAGTTGATTTGGACCGTGCTCCGCCAGGCGACGCCCGGCCTCCCCGCCGGTCAGGCCGGTGGAGGCGCTCGCCGTCCGGCGGAGGGCTTCATCGGCAGAGGAGCGAAACCAGTCGGTCACGGTCGCCTCCCTAGGGGGGTGGAGGGAAGAATGGCGCCGTCATTCTACCGCCTCTCGCCTACACTCCGCAGCTCACGTGGCCGGCCAAGTAGGCAACGCGGGCGGCTTGAACGACCGGCCCGGCCGGAGTCACAGCTGTTCCCGGTCACGCAAAGACATCGGCCGCGCGCGTGGTCGCGGACTCGCGCGAAGGCCGGGCTGGGAAAGCCTCCGCCGCCCCGACGTCGTGGAGGCCTCCCGGAGCACAGAGCGCTGTGGGACGCGCGCGGGTGGGGACGACTTCGCCGGGTTGTGCGTGATGGCGCTCTCTGGCCGTGGCGATCATGAGCTTCAGGCGATTGAGCTGGTTCGTCTCCGAGGCGCCGGCATCGTAGTCAACGGCCACGATGTTCGCCTCCGGGTGGAGTCGTCGGATCTCCTTGAGGACGCCCTTCCCCACCACGTGGTTCGGCAGACATCCAAAAGGCTGTGCACACACGATGTTGGGGACACCACGCGCGATGAATTCACGGATCTCGCCCGTGAGAAGCCACCCCTCACCCATGGCGTTGCAGGTGGAAAGCACGTCAGCGGCGAGCGCCCGGACCGCGGCAAGGTCGCTGGGCGGTTCGAAGCGCCGGCTCGCGGCGAGGGCGGTGACGGCAGCGCGGCGCAGGAGGTTGAGTCCTCCCATCCCCGCCCGCGCAAGCAGCGCGTGGCGGTAGGGAGTGCGCAATTCGTGCCGGCGCACCGCCCCACCGCTGGAGCTGTACAGCAGGAAGCTCATGAGGTCTCCCACCGTGGCCTCACAGCCCTCGGACTCCAGGAGCTCAACAAGGTGGTTGTTGGCGTCCGGGTGGTATTTCACCAGGATCTCTCCCACGATTCCCACACGCGGTCGTCGCCCGCCGACGAGGGGCAAGGTATCGAAGTCCGCCACCATGGAACGCAATCCCTCGACATAGCGGCTCACATCCAAGCGGCCGCGCAGCGCCTGCTTGGCCCGTTCACTCCAGTCGGCCACCAGAGCGGCGGCCGATCCGGGAGTGGCCTCGTACGGTCTGGTTCGGTAGAGACACCGGGAAAGGGTATCCGCGTACACCACGGCGGCAAGGCCTCTCAGCAACAGGGGTGAGGTGACGGAGAAGCCCGGAGACGTCTCACCCGTGTTTGCGGCGGTGAGAGATATCACGGGCACGTGGCCGAGTCCGGAATCCGCGAGGGCTTTGCGCAACAGGGCCACGTAGTTGGTCGCCCGGCATACCCCTCCTGTCTGGGTGAGGATGACAGCCGTGCGGTCAGGGTCGTGCCCGCCGGAGGCGAGAGCCTCCATGACTTGGCCTATGGCAATGACTGCCGGGTAGCAGGCGTCGTTGTTGACGTGCCGTAGCCCTTCCTCCACTGCGCTTGGCCCCGCCACCGGCAGCAGCTGCAGATTGTAGCCGCTGCGACGAAAGGCCTCGGTCAGGAGATCAAGGTGCAGAGGCGCCAGCTGCGGGGAAAGAACCGTCCACCCGGCCTCTTTCATGGGTTTTGTGTAGCGAGGAGCACGCACCAATGAAGACGGGGCAGTGCCGTTGCGGGCGCTTGGCGGCGTGCTGCGCCCAACGGTTGCCTCACGCTTCTCGCGAGCCGTCCTTTCCTCCACGGCGGCCAACAAGGACCGGAGGCGGATGCGCGCGGCGCCCATGTTGCTGATCTCATCGATCTTCAGGACGGTGTGGATGCGGCCGGCCGCAGCCAGGATCTCTCCCACCTGATCCACGGTCAGAGCATCGAGACCACACCCGAAGGAGTTGAGTTGCACCAGTTCCAGGTCTTCCCGGGCGGTCACCGCAGTTGCCGCCGCGTACAGGCGCGTGTGATACATCCATTGATCGTGGACACGGAGCGGACGGGGCGGCTTGGCCATCCAGGCCACACTGTCCTCGGTGAGCACGGCCAGCCCCAGGCGCTCGATCATCTGGGGGATGCCGTGGCCAATCTCCGGGTCCAGATGATAGGGTCGCCCGGCCAATACGATGCCGCGGCCGCCGGTGCGCTCCATCCACTCAAGCGCCGCCCTCCCCTGGTCCCGGATGTCCTGCTTGAACCTACGATCCTCCGCCCAGGCCGCCTCCACGGCCTTTTTGATCTCCGCCCGCGTGGGCCCCCAATCCGCCACCACTTCGTGCAGTCGGTGCACCAGCGCTCGTTTGTCGTGGTAGGGGAGGAAGGGGTTGCGGAAATCGATTCCTTCATTGGCGAGGCGTTCGATGTTGAGCTTGAGCACCTCAGGGTAGCTCATGACAATTGGGCAGTTGAAGTGGTTTGATGCTTCGGCGTCCTCGCTTCTCTCCCAACGTACACACGGCATGAAGATGCGCTTCACGCCTCGTGCTATGAGGTCTTCCACGTGGCCGTGAGCGAGCTTGGCCGGGTAGCAGACGGACTCCGAGGGGATGGAGTCTATGCCCGTCTGGTAGGTGCGGCCCGTGGTGCGCGACGAGAGGATGACGCGGAAGCCCAGGCGCGAGAAAAACGTGAACCAGAATGGGTAGTTCTCGTGCATGTTGAGAGCTCTCGGAATGCCAACCGTCCCACGAGGGGCCTCTTTCAGGGGGAGCGGCTCATAGTCAAAGATCCGGTGGTACTTGTAGCGGGGGAGATTGGGCGCGTTGAGCGCGGCGGCGGCCGAAGCGGTGGCCGCCGCCTTCCCCTCCGTGCCGCCTGCCCCGCCCCTCTCACAGCGATTCCCGGAGGTGTATGAGCGGTTGCCGTCGAAGCGGCTGATGGTCAGAAGGCAGGCATTGGAACACCCGCGGCAGCGGGAGGTATGTTGCTCCAACGTCAGGCGATCGATCTCGTCAACAGAGAGCAGGGAAGAGGTGGCATCAGGCCCGGCGTGGTCCCGAGCAAGGAGAGCCGCCCCCCAAGCCCCCATCAGACCTGCGATGTCCGGGCGAAGCACCTCACGCCCCGTGAGGCGCTCGAAAGCACGGAGGATGGCGTCGTTGGCAAAGGTGCCGCCCTGCACCACCACGCGTGCCCCCAGTTCCGAAAGGTCGCGGATGCGGATGACCTTGTACAGAGCGTTCTTCACCACCGCATAGCACAACCCGGCCGCGATGTCGGCTACGCTCGCGCCCTCCTTCTGCGCCTGCCGCACGCGCGAGTTCATGAAGACCGTGCAGCGCGAGCCTAGATCCACAGGGTTCTCCGCGAACAGCGCGTGGAACACGAAACGGCTGAGAGAGAGCCCCAGCGAATCGGCGAAGGTCTCGATGAATGACCCGCAGCCGGAGGAGCAGGCTTCGTTCAGCATGATGCGATCGATGACTCCGTCCGTGATGTGCAGGCACTTCATATCCTGACCCCCGATATCGAGGATAAAGTCGACATCGAGCGCGAGCTCGCGGGCCGCGCGGGCGTGGGCGATGGTCTCGATCTCACCGCGGTCCACGCGGAGGGCAGTGTGCAGGAGGCCTTCGCCGTAGCCGGTGACCACGGACGAGGCGATCGTGGCCGTGGAAGGCAACCGCCGGTACAGTTCGCGCAAGGCGCGGGTGGCCGACGCGATGATGTCTCCACGGTTGGCGCCGTAACACGAATAGAGCAGTTCTCCCTCCGAGCCGACCAGCGCCAATTTGAACGTGGTAGACCCGGCGTCGATCCCCAGATAGGCCGGCCCGCTGAACGTGTCAAGGTCACGTCGGGGCACGATCGAACTCCCATGACGGTCAGAGAAACCGGCAAACTCCTCCGCCGACGCGAAGAGGGGCTGAAGGATGCCCTTGGAGGTGATGCCGGCGTCAAGGGCGCTGAGCTCCTCAAGAACGCGGGCGAGCGAGTCCGGCGTGCCTTCGCGCGCACACAGCGCGGCGCCCGTGGCCACCACCAAATGAGCGTTGGCCGGGCACACCGCCGAGGTCAGATCCTGCCCCAATGTCGCCACGAAACGCTTGCGGAGCTGGGGTAGGTAGTTGAGCGGCCCGCCCAGAAACACCACGTTGCCGCGGATGGGGCGGCCACAGGCCAGCCCGCTGATGGTCTGGGTCACCACCGACTGTAGAATCGAGGCCGCGACGTCCTCTCTCCGCGCTCCCTGATTGAGGAGCGGTTGGACGTCGGTCTTGGCGAACACCCCGCAGCGGGCTGCGATGGGGTAGATGGTGGTGGCGTCTGCCGCCAGCGCGTCCAGTCCGGCAGCATCGGTCCGCAGAAGGGAGGCCATCTGGTCGAGGAACGCGCCGGTGCCGCCGGCGCAGCTCCCGTTCATCCGCTCTTCCACGCTGCCCGAAAGATAGACAATCTTGGCGTCTTCACCACCCAGTTCGATCACGACGTCCGCATCCGACGCGAGGCAACGGACGGCAGTGCGAACTGCCACAACCTCCTGCACGAACTCAAGACCCAACCGTTTGCCCAGGCCCAGTCCACCCGACCCGGTTATCCGCAACCGAACCGGTCTGTCTTCCACAATGGTGACCGCTTGGCACAGGAGATTCTGCACAGCGGAGCGGGTGTCGGAGTGGTGGCGACGGTAGCAGTGGTGCATGGGACGCAGCCCCTCATCCAACACCACCATCTTGACCGTTGTGGACCCAATATCCAGGCCTATCGCACAGCCCTGCCCCACCTCAGGCACCACTCGACTCCCGTGGGCGCGGTGTTATCTCTGAACAAGACACAACTGTGCCGGCGAGATCTCCTGTGAGGTAGTGATCAATAATGGGGGCGACGAGTTCCACCAAGCGGTCCACGGATGCTCGTGCCAGCGGTCCCATCTTCATGACGTAGCGGGCGTATGCCAAGCCCACCAACTGGCTGGTGGCCAGTGCAATGCGAGTGCGCCGGGCGTCCGAGCGTATCTCGGCCGCAACGGGCTTCATGGCGTGGTCCCTCAGATAGTGCTGGATCGCTCGGAGCGCGTCGTCGTGGGTGCCAGCGCTGACCAACATGGCCGTCAAGGTGTCTCTGGCCTCCGGAGACTCCCACAGCTGCAGATACGTTCGGACGACCCGGGATCCGAGATTGCGGCCGGCATCCCTCGGCACGGCCATCTGCAGCGCCGAGGGCTCGAGGGGTAACTTCACCGCCATGCGGAAGAGTTGTTCCTTGCTGGTGAAGAACTGCAGGACCAGGGCCGGGTCGACGCCGGCCTCAGCACCGATTCGCCGCAGCGTGGCCTTCTGGTACCCCATCTCTCCAAAGCACTTGCGGGCAGCATCCAGTATCGCGTCCCGCGTGCGGCTCGGTCCCTGCCGCCTCCCGCGCTTGACGGGCGAGCCAAGTAAGACACCAGATTCTGGATGATGTCCTGGTTGCATCCGATCGCATCGTACCATTTATCAACGATTGTTGATATAAAGAGGCTTCCTTGCCGCATCAACGGTCGCTCTCACGCCCCTGCAGACCCGGAGTTGACACGGAGACGGTGTGCGCCGGCGCGTTGGCAGGCTTCTTCCTCTGAACCACCGTGCCGGTACCGACTGACGGCACAGCACACTGACATCCGATGCCTTCCGGCCGGGCCGCACGGCTGCCGCGGGCTTGGCTGCGGTGGAACGCGTCAAACGCCCCGGAAGCTGGGAACGTGCCCACGAGCAAGCCCTGCGGCGCTCACAGGAGGTCCGCCGGCAGGGGTAGAATGGCACGCGGCGGCGCCGTTGAAGCCGGCGCCGCCGATTCACACATCATTTGCAGAGGAGCACCTATGCCGCGCCGTGACGACGTGAAGCGAGTCATGATCATCGGTTCCGGCCCCATCATCATCGGCCAGGCATGCGAATTCGACTACTCGGGCACGCAGGCCTGCAAGGCGCTGCGCAGCCTTGGCTACGAGATCGTCCTGGTGAACTCAAATCCGGCCACCATCATGACCGACCCGGTCATGGCTGATCTCACGTTCATCGAGCCGTTGAACGTGGACTCGCTTGCCGCCGTGATCGAGGCTTCCCGCCCGGACTCGCTGCTGCCGAACCTGGGCGGGCAATCAGGCCTCAATCTGTCTTCTGATCTGCACCGCAACGGCGTGCTGGACAAGTTCGGCGTGAAGATCATCGGCGTGGCGGCGGATGCCATCGAGCGAGGCGAAGACCGGCTGGCCTTCAAGGA
>Ga0123328_1002634_pt1 | contig 16000 bp, 9 predicted proteins | sample BioC12SIPDNA_2_FD_89702 | JGI IMG/M metagenome (GOLD analysis project Ga0123328, IMG submission 89702) | Anaerobic biogas reactor microbial communites from Washington, USA - Biogas_R1_A C12 SIP DNA | ecosystem: Engineered > Bioreactor > Anaerobic > Unclassified | place: Washington, USA...
GCTCATTTTCGACGACGACCTGCCCGAGGAGACCCTCGCCGCCATCCGCCACTATTATATCAACGTGGTGGAGTCCCGCCCCAAGGACCTGGGTCGCCTGCAGCCGGAAGGCCGGGCGGAGGTGAAGCCGCTGGCGGACCTGACCGGCTTCACGAAGATGCAGCCGGCGGAGTATGCCGCTTTCTGCAAGCGCTGGGGCCTGGCGATGAACACCGACGACCTCGCCGAGGTGGTACGCTATTTTACGGCGGAAGGCCGCGACCCTTCGGAGACGGAGCTGCGCATCCTGGACACCTATTGGAGCGACCATTGCCGGCACACGACCTTCACCACCGAACTGACCGAAGTCCGGGTGGAGGATTCCTTCATCAAGGAGGAGATCGAGGCGGCGTACCGCGAATTCCTCGCGGCCCGCAGGGAGGTCGGCCGGGAGCGGAAGAGCATCTGCCTGATGGAGCTTGCCACGATCGGGGCGCGCGTGCTGCGCAGCCGCGGGTTGCTGGAGGACATGGAGCAGAGCGAGGAGAACAACGCCTGCAGCATCTACGTGGACGTGGAGGTGGACGGCAAGCCGGAGAAGTGGCTGCTGATGTTCAAGAACGAGACGCACAACCACCCCACGGAGATCGAACCCTTCGGCGGTGCGGCGACCTGCCTGGGCGGCGCCATCCGCGACCCGCTCTCCGGGCGCGCCTACGTCTATCAGGCGATGCGCGTGACGGGCGCCGGCGACATCAACGCCGCGGTGAAAGACACCCTGCCGGGCAAGCTCCCGCAACGCATGATCAGCCGCAAGGCCGCCGCCGGCTACTCCAGCTACGGCAACCAGATCGGCCTGGCGACCACGCATGTGCGTGAGATCTATCATCCCGGCTACACGGCCAAGCGCCTCGAAGTGGGTGCCGTCGTGGGAGCGGTCAAGGCGGAGAACGTCCGCCGCGAGAGCCCTGCGCCGGGCGACGTGATCCTGCTGCTGGGCGGCCGTACGGGCCGCGACGGCATCGGCGGCGCCACGGGCTCCTCCAAGGAGCACACGGGCAGCTCGCTGGAGACCTGCGGCAGCGAGGTCCAGAAAGGAAACGCCCCGGAGGAGCGCAAGCTCCAGCGGCTTTTCCGCCGTCCGGAGGTGACGCGCCTCATCAAGAAATCGAACGACTTCGGCGCGGGCGGCGTGAGCGTCGCCATCGGCGAACTCGCCGCCGGCCTGGACATCTATCTGGACCGCGTGCCGACCAAATACAGCGGCCTGAACGCCACTGAGCTCGCCATCAGCGAGTCGCAGGAGCGGATGGCCGTGGTGGTGGAGTCCGGGGACCGGGAGGCTTTCGAGGCCTTCTGCGCCAGTGAAAACGTCGAAGTCACACACGTGGCCGACGTGACGGACCGCGGCCGGATGCGCATGAGCTACCACGGACAGACGGTGGCCGACCTCTCCCGGGAGTTCATCGACAGCGCCGGTGCGAAGCATTATGCAAAGGCGTCCGTGGGTCCCGTCGAGGACATCGATCCGTTCCGCCGCGAGCCGGCGGGACAGACCCTGAAGGAAAAGATGGCCGCGACCCTGTCCGATCCGAATGTCGCTTCGCAGAAGGGTCTCGTGGAGATGTTTGATTCCACGATCGGCCGCTCCACCGTGCTGATGCCTTACGGCGGTGCCCTGCAGGCCACGGAGACGCAGGTTTCCGTGCAGAAGCTGCCCGCCGACGGATACACCGACACCGCCAGCATGATGGCGTTCGGGTATGACCCGTTCCTGGCCGGTTGGAGTCCCTACCACGGGGCCGCCTATGCCGTGGTGGACGCCTGCGCCAAAGTGGTGGCTGCGGGCGGCGACTGGTCGCGGATGCGTTTCTCCTACCAGGAGTATTTCGAGCGGATGAGCGAAGACCCGCACAGCTGGGGCAAGCCGCTCTCCGCGCTGCTCGGTGCCCTGAAGATGCAGCTCGCCCTGGGACTCCCGTCGATCGGAGGCAAGGATTCGATGAGCGGCACGTTCGAGCACATCAGCGTGCCGCCTACCCTGATCGCCTTCGGCATCACGACGGTGGATGCCGCCCGGGTGATCTCCCCGGAGCTCAAATGGGAGGGCAACAAGCTCTATCTCATCAAGCATACCCCGAAGCCCGACCGCATGCCGGACACGGAACAGTTGAAAGCGAACTGGGACTACGTCCACGCGCAGATCGCTTCCGGCAGGATCGTCTCCGCCTGGGCGCTGGGCCGCGGCGGCGTGGCGGAGGGCCTCGCCAAGATGTCCTTCGGCAATCTTTTCGGGGTCGACGTCAGACTCGATGAACGCCAGCTCTTCGACTTGGGCTACGGCTCCATCCTCGTGGAAGCGGAAGGGGAACTGGACTTCCCGCAGGCCGTCCGCCTGGGCGAAGTCACGCCCGGCGACGACGGTCTGCTGCACATCTGCGGCGAGCGCATCCTGATCGACCGCCTGCTGCAGGCGAACGCCGGCAAATACGCCAAAGTCTATCCTGCCGCGGTCCCCGCTTCTTATACCAAGTTGTTGAACGTCAAGGCGGAAGGAAAATACGAAGCGCCGCATTGGAAGGGTCCGGAGGTGGAGCGGCCGCTGGTCTACATCCCGGTGTTCCCGGGCACGAACTGCGACTACGACACGGCCAAAGCCTTCCGCAAGGCGGGCGCGGACGTGCATTTCGGCGTGTTCCGCAACCTGACCGGGGCGGACGTGCTCCGCTCCATCGACGAGATGGCTGCGGCGATCGACGGCTGCCAGGTCCTGATGCTCGCGGGCGGTTTCTCCGCGGGCGACGAACCGGACGGCAGCGGCAAGTTCATCGCCAACGTCCTGAACAACGCCCGCGTGGCACAGGCCACTGAGAGACTGCTGGAGCGCGGCGGCCTGATCCTCGGCATCTGCAACGGTTTCCAGGCGCTCGTCAAGAGCGGCCTGCTGCCGTACGGCCACCTGGGGCGGGTCACCCGCGAATCGCCGACCCTGTTCCGCAACGACATCAACCGGCACATCTCCCAGATGGCCACCACACGCGTGGCGACGACCCGTTCACCCTGGCTCGCCGGGATGGGCGTCGGGGACCTGCACACCATCGCCGTCAGCCACGGCGAAGGCCGTTTCGTGGTGTCCGAGGCCCTTGCGAAAGAACTTTTCGCCCGGGGCCAGGTGGCCTTCCAGTACGTGGATCCCTTCTCCGAAGAGGTCACGATGGAGGCTCCTTACAACCCGAACGGTTCGTGCTACGCCATCGAGGGCATCATCAGCCCGAATGGACAGATCCTGGGCAAGATGGGCCATACGGAGCGCTGGGAGCCCCATGTATTCAAGAATATCGAAGAAGAGCTGTACCAGCCGCTCTTTGAGAACGCAGTCCAATATTTCAAGAAATGAAAAAAGGAGAACTGATTTTCGAGGGAAACGAGAAGCAGGTCTTTGCTACCGACCATCCCGACCGGGTGATCTTCCGTTATAAAGATGTAACGGTGGCCTACAACAATGTCAAGCGGGCCCGTTTCATCGGCAAGGGCGCCCTGAACAACCAGATATCCTCGATCCTGCTGGGCTATCTGAACCGCAACGGGGTGGAGACCCACTTCATCGAGCGGGTCGGAGAACAGGAGCAGCTTTGCCGCAAGATCGAGATCATCCCCCTGCAGGTGGTCGTACACAACCGCATCGCCGGCTCGCTGGCCTACCGCCTGGGCGTGGAGGAAGGCTACCGCCATCCCAATACCATCGTGGATCTGCGCTACAACAACGACGAGCTGGAAGATCCGTTCATCAACCGCGACCATGCCGTGGCCCTCGGGCTCGCGACGTACCAGGAGCTGGACGGGATGTACAACACCGCCCGCAAGGTGAACGAACTGCTGGTGCCGCTTTTCCACAAGGCCGGCATCGAGCTCGTGGACATGAAGATCGAGTTCGGTCGGGCTTCCGATACCGGGGCCGTCATCATCTCCGACGAGATCAGTCCGGACACCTGCCGCCTGTGGGACGAAGCCACGGGGGAGCGGCTGGACAAAGACCGTTTCCGCCTGGACCTGAGCCGCGTGGTGGAGAGTTACAATATCGTTTTGACCCGTTTGAAACAAGTAAGCGAATCATAATATGGGCGTACTGGCTGTCTATGGCGTACCGAACGCCTCGACTCTGATTTATCACGGACTGCACAACCTCCAGCACCGGGGGCAGGAAGGCGGTGGCATCATCACCTTCGACCCGCAGGGCGAGCCCCACAGCTACCGGGGACAGGGCCTGCTGAGCGAGATCTTCACCAATGGGGAGCTGGACCACCTGCCGGGCGAAATGGGCATCGGCAGCGTCAAGTATGCCAATGCTTCGAAAGGCGGCCTGAACAACGTGGAACCGCTGTTTTTCCGGCACCATTCCGGCGATTTCGCCATCGCCGGGGAAGGCAATCTGGTGAACGCCCGTCCGGTCGCACAGTACCTGGAGCGGCACGGCTCCATCTTCCAGACCAACACGGACAGCGAACTGCTGGCCCACCTGATCAAGAAGGGCGGCAAGGAGGACCGGATCACGATGATCGTGAAGGCCCTGAACATGATCGAAGGCGGCTTCACCTTCGTGATCCTGACCCGGAGCCGCATCTATGCCTGCCGCGACAAATACGGCATCAAGCCCCTGTGTATCGGCAAGATGGGCGACGGATATGCCGTCAGCAGCGAATCCTGTGCCTTTGAAATCATGGGTGCGGAGTTCATCCGGGACGTGGAGCCCGGGGAGATCGTGACCCTGGACCACCATGGCATGCGGAGCACCCTGTACTCCCGCTTCAACCGCCACCGGATGTGCGCGATGGAGTATATTTACTTTGCGCGGCCGGACAGCGACATCGACGGCTGCAACGTCCACGCCTACCGCAAGGAAGCCGGGCGTCGCCTGTACCGGGAGTGCCCGGTCGAGGCCGACATGGTGGTGGGCGTGCCGGAGTCCAGCCTCAGCGCGGCGATGGGTTATGCCGAAGAGAGCGGCATCCCTTATGAAATGGGGCTGGTGAAGCACAAGTATGTGGGCCGGACCTTCATCGAGCCGGTGCAGTCGGTCCGCGAACTCGGGGTGAAGATGAAGCTTTCGCCGGTGCGGAGCATCGTCAAAGGCAAACGGATCGTGCTGGTGGACGATTCCATCGTCCGCGGCACCACTTCGCTCAAGATCGTGAAGCTCCTGCGTGAGGCGGGGGCCACGGAGGTGCATGTGCGCATCGCCAGCCCGATGATGCGCTTCACCTGCCACTATGGCGTGGATACGTCCACGCCGGAGGAGCTGCTCTGCTCGCACCGCACGCTGGAGCAGGCGCGGCAGGCTATCGGGGCCGACTCTCTCGGCTACCTGAGCCCGGAATCCACGCGGGATTCCTGCTTCGGCTGTGCGGATCCTTGCCAGGCCTGTTTCACGGGCGAGTATCCGACACTGCTTTACGACGATATGATAGAAAATGATTAATCACATAATAAAGTCATGGCTAATTCTTATGAACAAGCAGGTGTAAACCTGGAAGCGGGCTACGAGGTAGTCCGCCGCATCAAGCAGCACGTTGCTTCTACGGCCCGCAAGGGCGCGATGGGCGGCATCGGTGCATTCGGCGGCATGTTCGACCTGTCGTCCCTCGGCTACAAGGAACCGGTCCTCGTGAGCAGTACGGACGGCGTCGGCACCAAGCTGAAAATCGCTTTCACGATGGACAAGCACGACACCGTCGGCATCGACGTCGTGGCCATGTGTGTCAATGATGTGCTGGCGCATGGCGCCGAGCCCATCGTCTTTCTGGATTACGTGGCCCTGGGCCACAACGTTCCCGAGAAGGTGGAACGGATCGTGGCCGGCGTCGCCGAAGGCTGCCGCCAGGCGGGCTGTGTGCTCGTGGGTGGCGAGACCGCCGAGATGCCGGGCATGTACGGGCAGGATGAATACGACCTGGCCGGTGCGGCGACGGGTGTCGTCGAGAAAAGCAAGCTGATCGACGGCTCCAAGGTCAAGGTGGGCGATATCCTGGTGGGCATCGCTTCCTCGGGTGTGCACTCCAACGGCTTCAGCCTCGTGCGCAAGATCGTCTCGGACGGCCGTCACCATTATTCCGACCGCGTGCCCGAACTGGACGGCCGCAAACTCGGCGATGTCCTGCTGACCCCGACCAAGATCTATGTCAAGCAGGTGCTGGATGTCGTCAGCCATTGCGACGTCCACGGCATGGCCCACATCACCGGCGGCGGTTTCGACGAGAACATCCCGCGCTTCCTTCAGGAAGGCCAGGGTCTCGAGATCGACGAGGGGACCTGGGAGATCCCCGTCATCTTCAATCTGCTGGAGAAATGGGGCGGCGTGCCGCACCGCGAGATGTTCAACATCTTCAACATGGGTGTCGGCATGGTCCTCGTGCTCGATCCTTCCGAGGTACAGCAGGCCATCGACATTCTCGCCTCCCATGGCGAGAAGGCTTTCGCCATCGGCAAGGTCACGGACGTGCCGGGCATGTACATCAACCTGAAATGAAGAAACGCCTAGCGGTTTTCGCGAGCGGATCCGGGACCAATTTCGAGGCCATCGCCCAGGCATGTGCCGACGGCCGGCTGGATGCCGGGGTGGCGCTGTTGGTCTGCGACAGACCCGGCGCCCCGGTGGTGGCGCGGGCGGAGCGGTTCGGCGTCCCGTCCTTCGTCGCTTCGCCGAAATCGTTCGGCTCCAAGGCGGATTTCGAACGGGAGGTCATCCGCAGGATGGATGCCGTCGGGATCGATCTCGTGTGCCTGGCGGGTTACATGCGCATCGTCTCCGACGTGTTGCTGGACGCCTACGGCGGCCGCATCATCAACATTCATCCTTCGCTGCTGCCCGCCTTCCGCGGCGCTCACGCCGTCGAGCAGGCGGTGGAGTATGGCGTCAAGGTGTACGGCATCACGGTCCATTACGTCGATGCCGTGCTGGACGGCGGCAGGATCATCGCCCAGCGTGCCTTCGAGTACGACGGCGACGACCCGGAGGAAGTCCACCGTATCGGTCAGAAGATCGAACATGCCTTGTACGTGGAAACCATCGATAAATTATTAAAAGAAAAGAAATGAGAAGAGCGTTAGTCAGCGTAAGCGACAAGACCGGGCTCGTGCCGTTCGTGCAGGGGCTCCAGGCATTGGGTTGGACCATCATCGCCACGGGCGGCACGCAGAAGCTCCTGGAGAGCAGCGGCGTGCAGACCGTCGGCATCAGCGAGGTCACGGGCTTCCCGGAGATCCTCGACGGGCGGGTGAAGACCCTGCACCCCAAGGTGCACGGGGGGATCCTCGCACGGCGCGACCTGCCTGCCCACATGCAGACGCTTGCGGAGCAGGGGATCGGGACCATCGACCTCGTGTGCGTGAACCTCTATCCTTTCCGGCAGACCATCGCCAAAGAAGGCGTGAGCATGGAAGACGCGATCGAGAACATCGACATCGGCGGCCCGTCGATGGTGCGCAGTGCCGCCAAGAACTGGCGCGACGTGACCATCGTCTGCGATCCCGCCGACTACGGCCGCGTGCTGGAGGAGCTTCGCGCAAACGGCAAGACCTCCGACGGGACGCGCCTGCAACTCTCCGCCAAGGCCTACACCCACACGGCGGAATACGACATGTGCATCGCCTCCTGGATGCGCGCCCAGGCCGGCCTGAACGAGAAGCTCTTCCTGGAGTACGACCTCAAGCAGGGGCTCCGCTATGGCGAGAATCCCCACCAGGCGGCGAAATTCTACGCGGCCCTGCAGCCGGCTCCCTATTCGCTGGCATTTGCCCGCCAGATCCAGGGCAAGGAGCTGTCCTACAACAATATCCAGGATGCCAATGCGGCCCTGAACGTGCTGCGCGACTTTTCCGACAAGCCCTTCTGCGTGGCGCTCAAGCATATGAACCCGTGCGGCGCGGCGGTCGGCGCCACGGTCGAGCAGGCCTGGCAGGCCGCCTACGAGGCGGACACGGTCAGCATCTACGGCGGCATCGTGGGCGTGAACCGCGAGCTCACCGCCGAGGTGGCGCGCGGGATGAAGCCCATCTTCCTGGAGATCGTGATCGCTCCTTCCTTCACGCCGGAGGCGCTGGAGATCCTCTCCGCGAAGAAAAACCTCCGCGTGCTGGAGGTGCCGATGGCCCCCGAGGCCAAGGCGCCGATGCAGTACGTGGGCGTGAACGGCGGTATGCTGGCGCAGCAGCTCGACACGGCCGTGGAGGCCGTGAAGGAGGAGATGTGCGTGACGAAAGTCAGGCCCACGGCAGCGCAGCTCGCCGATCTGGACTTCGGCTGGCGTATCGTCAAGCACGTCAAGTCCAACGCCATCGCCGTGGTGCGCGACGGCCACACGATCGGGGTGGGCGCCGGGCAGACCAACCGCGTCGGCTCCGCCGAGATCGCCCTCAAGCAGGCGCAGGCGGCCGGGTTCACCGAGGGACTGATCCTCGCCTCCGACGGCTTCCTGCCCTTTGACGACACCGTGGCGCTGGCCGCGCAGTATGGCGTGAGCGCCATCGTCCAGCCGGGCGGCAGCATCCGGGATGAAGACGCCGTCGCCAAGGCCGACGAACTCGGCATCACGATGCTTTTTACCGGAATCAGACATTTCAAGCATTAGTCGCATATGACCAAAGACAGGAAAGTGCTCGTAGTGGGCGGTGGCGGACGCTGCCACGCCATCGTGGATGCGCTCAGCCGCTCCCCGCAGGTGGCGAAGATCTGGTGCGCCCCCGGCAATGCCGGGATCGCCGCGCTGGCGGAGTGCGTGCCCGTCAAGGACACCGATGTGGCGGGCCTGCTGAAGTTTGCGCAGGAGCAGGGGATCGACCTTACGGTCGTGGGCCCCGAGGCGGCGCTGTCCGTAGGCATCGTGGATGCCTTCCGGGCCGCCGGACTGAAGATTTTCGGTCATACCAGGGCCGCGACCCGCATCGAGAGCAGCAAGGAGTTCGCCAAGGTCCTGATGGACAAATACGGCATCCCCACGGCGGGCTACCGCAGTTTCGATGACTTCCGGGAGGCGCTGGACTATGTCAGTGCAAGGTCCTTCCCGGCCGTGCTCAAGTATGACGGCCTGGCCGCCGGCAAAGGGGTGGTGATCGCCGCCGATGCGGCCGAGGCCGAGGCCGCGCTGCGCAGTATGCTGCTGGACGAGTCTTTCGGCAAGGGCCGGGTGGTGGTCGAAGACTATCTCACAGGGCCGGAGTTCTCCTTCATGGCCTTCGTGGACGGAGAACGGGTCTATCCGATGCCGCTCTCGCAGGACCACAAGCGTGCTTTCGACGGCGACAAGGGTCCCAATACCGGCGGCATGGGTGCCTATACGGGCCTGCCCTTCATCACGGAGGAGGACCGTGCCTTTGCGCAGACACAGATCCTGGAAGCTGCGGCCAAGGCGATGTGCGCTGAGGGCTGCCCGCTTTCTGGCGTGCTCTACGGCGGCCTCATGAAGACGCCGGACGGGATCAAGGTGATCGAGTTCAACGCCCGTTTCGGCGATCCCGAGACCGAGGTGGTGCTGCCGCTGCTGGAGAGCGACATCTATGAAGTTTTCTCCGCGGTGGCGGAGGGCCGGCCGGCAGGGACGCTTCGCTGGCGCAAAGCCGTGACGCTCGGCGTCGTGCTGGCCTCGAAGGGCTATCCGGGCCAGTATGACAAGGGCGCGGAGATCCTCGGCGTGGAGAAGGTGGGCGCGAAGGTGTACCATATGGGCACGAAGCGCGAGGGAGACAGGCTGCTGACTGCAGGCGGCCGCGTGATGATGGTCGTGGCCGAAGGAAAAGACATCCGTGCGGCGCGGGAGAAAGTGTACGCCGAGCTGGAGAAAGTCTCCTGCGAGGCGCTCTTCTGGCGTCGCGACATCGCCCACTGGGCCCTGGACGGCCGTCTGCTGGACGGCAAGGCGGTCTCGACTTCCATCAAGGACGCGCTGCGCGAGCGGGTGGGCAAGCTGGAGATCAAATACGGCCGCAAGCCTTCGCTGGCCGTGATCATCGTGGGCAGCAATCCCGCCAGCCAGGTGTATGTACGCAACAAGGTCAAGACGGCCATCTACGTCGGCATGAATTCCCGCCTGATCACGATGGCGGAAGATGTCTCCGAGGAGGCCCTGCTGAAGATGATCGACACGCTCAACCTTGATCCGGAAGTGGACGGGATCCTCGTGCAGCTCCCGCTGCCTCCGCAGATCGACGAGGCACGTGTGATCGATGCCATCGTCCGGGAGAAGGACGTGGACGGTTTCCATCCGCTCAACGTGGCCAATCTCTGGCTCGGCCGCCCTTGCACGGTCCCTTGCACCCCGAAGGGGATCCTGCGCCTGATTGATGAAAGCGGTATCGACCTCGCCGGCAAGACGGCCGTGGTCGTGGGCCGCAGCAACATCGTCGGCAAGCCGGTTGCCAAGCTCCTGCTGGACCGCAACGCCACCGTCGTGATGGCACATTCCCGCACGAAAGACCTCAAGAGCGTAACGCTCCAGGCCGATGTGCTCGTGGTGGCCGTGGGCAGGAAGAACGTGGTCACCGGCGACATGGTCAAGCCCGGGGCCGTCGTGATCGACGTCGGGGTGAACCGCGACGAGGACGGCAAGCTCTGCGGTGACGTGGATTTCGTGGGGGCGCGCCTGCGTGCCGCGGCCATTACCCCCGTCCCGGGGGGCGTGGGACCGATGACCATCGCGATGCTGATGGAAAATACGGTCGAAAGCTTCCTCGCGCGCATGGAGGAGAAGTAGCGTGGGGGAGTACCGCTACACACCGGTCAAGTTCCTCAGGGACTGGGCGCTCATTATCGGCATGATCGTGGGCGCCTCCCTGTATCTGGTCTATCATGCCCTGCCCGCGCTGCATCCCGCCGGACCGGTGCTTGAGCAGATAGCGAAGAGGGTGCAGCCGGTGCTGCTCTTCATCATGCTGTTCCTGAGTTTTTGCCGTATCGAGCCGCATCAGATGCGGCCGCACCGCTGGATGCTCTGGCTGCTGCTGGTGCAGGCCGGCTTTTTCGTGGGACTGGCCCTGCTCCTTTTTTTCTGCCCGGCGATGCCGCTCCGCTACGGGATCGAGGCGGCGATGCTGTGTCTGATCTGCCCCACGGCCACGGCCTGTGCCGTCGTCACGGGCAAACTGGGGGGCAACATGGCCGGCGTGGTCACGTACACGGTGCTGATCAATCTGGTCGTGGCGGTGCTGGTGCCGCTGCTGGTGCCGCTCATCCATCCGATGGCCGGGCTGACGTTCGGCGAATCTTTCGCCAAGATCCTCGCGAAGGTGTTTCCGCTGCTGATCCTGCCCGCCCTGCTGGCCTGGCTGGTCCGCTATCTGATGCCGAGGTTCCATGCCTGGCTGATGCGTTTCCCGGACCTGGCTTTCTATATCTGGGCCGTGTCGCTCACGCTCGCCATCGCGATGAGCACCCGCGCCATCGTGCACAACGGTGCCGGCGCCGTGATCTGGGAGATCGGTCTCGCCTCGCTGCTCTCCTGCGCCTTCCAGTTCTGGCTCGGGCGCCGCATCGGCCGCCGCTACAAGTGTCCCGTCTCCGCCGGCCAGGCCCTCGGCCAGAAGAACACCGTCTTCGGCATCTGGATGGGCTACACCTTCCTCACGCCCGTCATTTCCGTCGCCGGCGGCTTCTACACCATCTACCATAACGTCTTCAACACCTGGCAGATGTACCGCAAGCGCAAGCGGGACGAGGCCGCGCAGTACATCCAGGACGCCATCTCTACGAGGCCGCATACCAGTTAAGGCAGCGTCCTTTTTCTTTCCGGCGGAGGCGGCAGGGCTGCTGCCGTGCAGGCAACAAAATGCCCGCCCGACAGCAGCCCTGCCGCCTTTCCGCCAAATGCCAAAACGCGCCGGCCACCCCACGCACCCTCCCCACGGCCCCCGACAGCACAGGCCAACGTGCGCAGGCTCACGCACAACCCGCCCTCCGGCCGCCGCGGATACCTATCGTAGTCATTCCTGACGCCTTAATAGTCATCCCGGGTTTGACCCGGAATCTCCTTTCTCCAGTGGACCCTTCGGACAGAAAAAGGCCCGATTCCTGTCTGTAGGGGGGCAAATGTAGGGGGTACAGACAGGATTTGGCTCGTATTCTGTCTGAACACAGTTTCTATTTAACCTCGCTGAGGGCGCCGGTGGCGGAGTCGATGATGAAGCCGCGGACGGTCACGTCCCCTCGTTGACGGATTCGTAGCCCTCGCCCGTGTCTACGGACAGCATCGAGAAGCCCATACAGAAGTACGGCGCGAGGACCCTGTCCCCGCACAACTGCTTCACTTCGTCGTAGTTCGTACCCGTGTACAGGAGCTTCTGAATAGCGGATTTTTCTTCGGGGTGAAGTTAGTAAAATTGTTGATAACTTTTTTTGTAGTGGCGTTCATTTTTATATAACTTTGTCTGTCAAATAAAAGCCCCCTCCGTTATGTCCTTTATCGATGAAAGAATCGCCCTGGAAGGCTTGACTTTTGACGACGTACTGCTGATCCCGGCGTACTCTGAAGTCCTGCCGCGGGAAGTCGACCTGCATACCCGGTTCTCCCGCAACATCAGCCTCAACATCCCCATCGTGTCCGCCGCCATGGACACCGTGACCGAAGCGCCTTTGGCCATCGCCCTGGCAAGGGAAGGAGGCATCGGCGTAATTCATAAGAACATGAGCATTGCCGCCCAGGCCGCCGAGGTCCGAAAGGTGAAACGTTCGGAGAACGGGATGATCAGCGATCCCGTCACGATCAACCAGGACGAGACGGTGGGAGAGGCCCTGCGCCTGATGGGTGAGTTCCACATCGGCGGCATCCCCGTGACGGACAGCGCGCGGCATCTCGTGGGCATCGTGACCAACCGCGACGTCCGCTTCCAGGAGGATATGGACGTGCTGGTGCGCGACGTGATGACCTCGCAGGGACTCGTGACCATCCCCGACACGCGCACCGACCGCGAGTATGTCAAGTCCATCCTGCAGAAGTACAAGGTGGAGAAGCTCCCGGTGGTGGATGCCAAGGGCCACATCGTGGGCCTGATCACCTACAAGGACCTCATCAAGGAGCGGCTGCATCCGGATGCTTGCAAGGATGTCAAGGGGCGCCTTCGCGTGGCGGCCGGCATCGGCATCACCCCGGATGCGCTCGACCGTGTGGCCGCCCTCTGCGCCGAGAGCGTGGATGCGGTGGTGCTCGACAGCGCCCACGGCCACAGCAAGGGCGTCATCGACCTGCTGAAGAAAGTTAAGGCCTCTTTCCCGTCGCTGGACGTGGTGGTGGGCAACGTCGCCACGGAGGAAGGCGCCCGCGACCTCGTAAAAGCCGGTGCGGACGGCGTCAAGGTGGGCATCGGTCCCGGCTCCATCTGTACCACGCGCATCGTCGCGGGGGTGGGTGTGCCGCAGCTCAGTGCCATCTTCAACGCCTCCCAGGCCCTCAAGGGCACGGGTGCGACGCTGATCGCCGACGGCGGCCTGCGTTACTCGGGCGATGTCGTCAAGGCCCTTGCGGCCGGTGGCGACAGCGTGATGTGCGGCTCGATGTTCGCCGGCACGGAGGAGTCTCCGGGCGAGACCATCATCTACAGCGGCCGCAAGTTCAAGGCCTACCGCGGCATGGGCTCCATCGACGCCATGGCCGCCGGCTCCAAGGACCGCTATTTCCAGGACGACAAGGCCGAGCTCAAGAAGCTTGTTCCGGAGGGAATCGTCGGACGCGTGCCGTACAAGGGGACGCTCTCCGAGACGGTCTATCAGCTTGTGGGCGGCCTGCGTTCCGGCATGGGCTATTGCGGCGCCCGCGACATCCGGACGCTCCAGCAGGCCAAGTTTACCCGCGTGACGGCCAGCGGCATGGCGGAGAGTCATCCGCACGACATCACCATCACCAAGGAGACTCCCAATTACTCCCGCGGTGAATAAGATCCTGATCCTCGATTTCGGCTCCCAGGTGACCCAGTTGATCGGCCGCCGCCTGCGCGAGTTGAATGTGTACTGCGAAATCTATCCCTACAACAAATACCCCGTGCCGGATGCTTCCGTGCGGGGTATCATCCTATCCGGCAGTCCCTGTTCGGTGCGGGATGCCAATGCCCCGAAGGTGGACCTCGACCTGCTGCGTGGGAAATTCCCGCTGCTGGGCATCTGCTACGGCGCCCAGTACATCGCGCATTCCGGCGGTGGCCGGGTGGAAGGGTCCGTGGCCCGCGAATACGGCCGCGCCATGCTCTATGTCGTACGGCCGGATTCGCCGCTGATGAGCGGAGTGAGCCCGCATTCGCAGGTCTGGATGTCGCATGGCGACACCATTTCCCGGCTTCCGGAAGGAGCTCAGGTGATAGCCTCCACGCAGGATGTGCCCAACGCCGCCTTCGAAATCGCCGGGGAGCCCACCTACGCGGTACAGTTCCATCCGGAAGTGTTCCATACCGCCGAAGGGGCGAAGATCCTCGCCAATTTCGCCTTGGGCATCTGTGGCCTGAAGGGAGACTGGACCCCGGCTTCCTTCGTGGAGACGACCGTCCGGGAACTGCGCGGGCGGATCGGCGACGACAAGGTCATCCTCGGGCTGAGCGGCGGCGTGGATTCCACCGTGGCGGGCGTGCTGCTCAACCGGGCCATCGGCCACAACCTGACCTGCATTTTCGTGGGCAACGGCCTGCTGCGCAAAGGCGAATATGAAAGCGTCCTCGAGTCCTACCGCGACATGGGGCTCAACGTCATCGGCGCGGACGCCTCCCGGGAGTTCCTCTCCGCCCTTGCCGGGGTGGAGGAGCCCGAGGCCAAGCGCAAGGTCATCGGCCGGCTCTTCGTCGAGACCTTCGACAAGTACGCCCGGCAGATCGAGAACGTCCGCTGGCTGGCCCAGGGGACCATCTATCCCGACGTGATCGAGTCCGCCGGCATCCCGGGCATCGCCTCCAAGATCAAGAGCCACCACAACGTGGGCGGCCTGCCGGAGGAGATGCATCTGGGCATTGTGGAGCCGCTTCGGATGCTGTTCAAGGACGAAGTGCGCCGCGTCGGCCGGGCCCTCGGGATCAAGGAAGAACTGATCGGCCGTCATCCCTTCCCCGGTCCGTCCCTTGCGATCCGCATCGTGGGCGAAGTGACGGAGGAGAAGCTTCGCGTGCTGCGCGACGCGGACGACATCTACATCCGCGCCCTGCGTGCCTACGACTGCACCGGGATGGGGTTTCCGCGGGCTTCCGACCCGCGCGAGATGGCGACCAACCTCTACGACGCCATCTGGCAGGCGGGCGTGATCCTGCTGCCGGTCCGGAGCGTCGGGGTGATGGGCGACGAACGCACGTACGAGAATCCGGTGGCGCTGCGCGCCGTGGTGTCCACCGACGGGATGACGGCCGACTGGTTCCGCTTCCCGTACGACTTCCTGGCGGATGTCAGCAACGAGATCATCAACAAGGTCCGCGGAGTCAACCGCGTGGTCTATGACATCTCCTCGAAGCCGCCGGCAACGATAGAGTGGGAATAAAATGTTAATATACAATAAATTATGAGTACAGGAAACATTCGCCCCGCGGAGATGGAGCGCATCACGACGCCCACACTGGCCCGGGCATTCATCGAAGGACAAATCAAGGAGCTGCGCGAGCAGATCGGCGACAAGAAGGTTCTGCTGGCCCTGTCGGGCGGTGTCGATTCCTCCGTGGTTGCGGCGTTGCTCATCAAGGCCGTAGGAAAGCAGCTGGTTTCCGTCCACGTCAATCACGGCCTCCTCCGCAAGGGCGAGGCTGAGCAGGTGGTGCGCGTGTTCCGCGACGAGCTTCAGGCCAACCTGGTGTACGTGGACGCCACGGACCGTTTCCTCGACAAGCTGGCCGGCGTGGCGGATCCCGAGCGGAAACGGAAAATCATCGGCGCAGAATTCATCCGCGTGTTCGAAGAAGAGGCCCGCAAGCTGGAGGGAATCAGTTTTCTGGCCCAGGGAACGATCTATCCCGACATTGTCGAGTCCGGTCCGGTAAAGTCCCACCACAATGTGGGCGGTCTTCCCGAAGACCTGCA
>Ga0123328_1002649_pt1 | contig 15949 bp, 3 predicted proteins | sample BioC12SIPDNA_2_FD_89702 | JGI IMG/M metagenome (GOLD analysis project Ga0123328, IMG submission 89702) | Anaerobic biogas reactor microbial communites from Washington, USA - Biogas_R1_A C12 SIP DNA | ecosystem: Engineered > Bioreactor > Anaerobic > Unclassified | place: Washington, USA...
CTCCTTGTTATAGATGAAATATATATAACGTTAGCAAGACGGCAGCACTGCGGCAAGGTCTTTCAGAAAATCCTGTCACTTTCCTGACACACACCCGTTTAGAGGCCCGGGCAGGGCTAAGGCGGGGAAACGGCCGATGGGCCGCGCGTGCGGTCTGTGGAGTGCGGGAGCTTGCTCCCGCTTTCATAGCGGCGGCAAGCCGCCGCACTCCAAACCGTGCCACCGCGTGCCGCGACCGTTATTTCAACAGCATCAACGTTCCGCCAGGACCATCCAGCGTCACCGTTACCTCGCCGTTCTGCGCCATCACGGAAGAGCGGTAGTGGCGACCGGTACCGGTCACCGTCCAGCCGGCGAAGTTCGCCGCGCCCTCGACCGCGCCGTAGGCCATGACGGCAAACCGCTTGTTGTGCGGCGAGGCGGGCATTTGATCTGCTGCGGTCAGTCCGAGGTCGATCACCCCCGCGCCCGCGACCGTCAGCGTCCCCTGCACGTCCACAAAATCGTTCGCGCCGGGCGTCCAGCCGCAGCGGTAGGCCACGTTCGTGCCCAACGTCAAGCCGTCCATCACAGTGAGCCACGCACCCGCAGGCGCATCCTCAGTGTCGCCGGGATCAAGCAGCCCGGTCACCTTCGCCGTGCCGTTTGCGACCGTCCCCTCGCCGGTGAGATCGCCAATCTCCTGCTCCGCGCTTGCCAGGTCGTACATCGCGCCCGCCGCCACTCGCACGCGGCTCGGATACGGATTCTGCCCGCAGTACAAGAGCGCGATCTCCTCGGCGCTCAGTGCCCTACGGTAGACAGTCGCCTCGTCGATGTCGCCCTCAAAGCACTCGGTGTCGGTGTCCGCAACCATGCCGAAGCTAAACGCATTGTTGCCGGTCTTTCCCAACAGCAGCCACTGCTGCTCCGCGCCGTAGACGTCAGTGTTGACGAACGAACTACCGTTGTTCGCGGTCACTTGCATCGTCCGCCGATCGCCGTTGACGTACATCGAAAAGCCGTTCGAACCGTCCGCCACGAAGGTCAGCATCGTCCATGTGTTCAGCGGCACCGCGTTCGCCACATCCGCGCGGAGATGTCCGTATTCGGCATTACCGGGGCCAGTGCCCAACCATCGGAACGTGCCGTCCGCAAGGACGCGCAACAGGAAATCATGCGCGTCTTTGGTGTAATCGTCCAGGGTACCAAAGAAAGTCATGCGCTGGTTGTTGCTGCCCCGCGCACTTTGCCGCACCCACACAGAAACCGTCCAACGGTCGGCGTTCTGGTGGTCGTCGCGATACGGCACAGTGAGCGCGTTGAGATGCGCCAGCCGCGCCGCGTTGCCGCGCACACCGTTCACGGCCGTCAGGGTACCCGCGCTCCCGACCAGCCCGATAGCGTTGGTGTAAACGGAATCGTCCGTCAGCAGCTCAGCGCCGTCGAACGTAAGCCTCACGATGGGGTCGTCGGGATACGGCAGAACCGCCTCCGGCAGTTGCCGTAACGTGCCGTTCTGGACATCAACGCGCCCGGTCACACACGCCAATTTCGCCAGCGTGAGCTTGCCAAGGCCGCGCTTTACCACATCCCCTGCGCCGACCAGCCGCTGTGCCAGCGTCACGCTGCGCCCCTGCGTGTCGATCGTCGCCCCCCCCGCCGCGACCGCCGCAGCCTTCAACCCCTTGAGATAGTCTGCCGGATCTTCCGACGTGATACCGCCGCCCGCCGTCTCCAACGTACCGCCGTTGAAGACCAGCCGCGAGACGTTGAGACGATCCGTCACCGTCGCATAGGTGGCGGGCAGACGCAGCCGTCCGCCGTCCAGACAGACCTCGTTCAGCCGCGCGCCGTTACGGTCGGCCAGCCAATTCCAGCTTTCACGCGCCTCCAGCAACCCGCCAGCCAACCGCAACGTCACCGGATGCGCCTGCGCCCCAGACGTGGAGGACGCATCGTCACGGACACCTAGCGACACTTTAGCCAGTGAAACCGCGCCGCCACCGACCTCGATGGCGCGCGGGCCATTTTCCACCCCCAGCAACGACCACGTCCCGTCAGCCGCCCACAACGTCCCGCCGCTCACCATCAACCGCTGCACGGTACCGTTACCCGCACCGAAAACGATTGCGTCGTTGTTCGCGCCGTTACCCGTCAGCCGCAGCTCGCCACCCGCCACAAACAGGTCGTTGGTCCGCCCTAGAGTCATGTAGAGACACTGCGCCTCGACCTTCGCGCCAGCCTCGACCGTCAGCGTCCTCAGCGGCGGCGTGCCTTCGACGTTCTGGAACGTGATGGACTCGCGCGTGCTCCCGCTACGGAAGAGTACGTCCGCGCCCGCCGCGAAACGCACCGCCCCGTTCCTGATTGCCAACTGGTTGAAGCCGGCCGCAGACGGTTTCAACGCGCCCGTCACGACCAGTTCATTCGTGGCGACTTTAGTTATAACCGTGTTTCCGTCGCGTAGCGTCCAGTTTCCGGACAACCTGAGCGGCGCATACGCGCCCAGCCAGGCCATCCCGCCCGCCGACACATCGTTGGCGATCACCGCCGGCGCGTCCTTCGCAGCAAAACCACCGTCCTCGCCGATGGACACCGGCCCGGTACCCAGCGGACTTGCCCCCGTCACGTCCACCACGCCGCTCAATATCTCCGTCCCTCCGGTATAGGTGTTCGCGCCGGCAAGTTTCAGCCGCCCTGCACCCGACTTGACGAGCTTCCCTTCGCCCGAGACCGCGCCCGTGATGTGCAACTCGCCGTCTACCGCCGCCACCGACAGTCCGCCGCCGATCACCACCGGCAACGCTACCGTGTGCGTCCCCTGCCGCACCGTGACGGACGCGGGCGCGTCGTTCGTCGTTGCCAGCGTCAGGTTCCCGGCTCCCGTCAGCATGTAGGCGTTGGGGTTGTCGAAGAGGAGTTCACCCGCCGTGACTGCACCCGCAACGTTGACCGTCGCCGGCGCCACAATCGCTTCGGTGAAGCCCACCGGCAGCCCCGCCGCGCCAACGCCCGGAGCCTCCGCCCAGTTTGCCGCGTCGGCCCAGTCGCCACCCGCCGAACTCGTCCAGACCGCCGCGCCGGAGACCGCCATCCCGATGGTCAGCCGCAACGCATTGCCGACCACACTGAACGTGTACACCTTGCCAAAGCGGCCGTTCGCCATGCTCAAGCCCGCCGGGTCGCCGCTGATCGCCCCGCCGCAGGTCAACAGCGTGTAGGTGCCGTTGGCCAGCGTCTCGGGCCACACCCCCACACTTCCCGCGTCCAACGCGAGGTCGCCCGCGACATGCACCGCACCGGTCGCATACGCTGCCGCCGAGGCGTTCAGATACAGCGAGCCGCCCGCCGTCAGCGTGATACCGCCGACTGTCTGTCCGGCCTCAGGAACCTGAAAACTGAGCGTCGCGCCCGTCGCCACCGTCACCGACGACGGCAACGTCTCTCCGCCCGTTATGCGCAAAACGCCGCCGGACACCACCGTCTCCCCCGCATAGGTGTTGGCAGAGGAGGACAGTACCAGTACACCGGCACCCGTCTTCGTTACTCCGCCGACTCCCGCCAGCGGCGCGGCGACGGTATAGGTCACGTCTGCCGACACGTCGAACGCCGCGCCGCCCGCCAGCACGTTGGCCGAAAGGTTCGTGAACGCACTTCCGTTCTGCGTCGGCTCGAACACGCCGCCGTTGAAGTTGACCTCGCCCGTGCCCAAGCCGTCCTTGTAGATCGTCCGCGCGACGAGCCGCCCGCCGTTAAGGTTCAGCGTCCCCTTCGCGCCGGCGATATCCTCTGCCAGATTCAGCGACTGGTTCGTCACGCACACCGTGCCGCCGTTGATCGTGAATTCCGTTTCGCAACCGGGCGCCCGCGAGAGCCGCATCGCGTCGTTCGGGCCGAGCGTCATCGTGCCGCCGTTGACCTCGATCTTCGGCCGCGCCGTGCCGCCACCGTTGCCGCAGTAGAGCAGGCTCGCGGAGAGCGAGCCGCCGTTGATGATGAGACGCGGCTTCGCCGTGAGCGTCGTCTGGTCAACCAGTTTCGCGCCCAGCCAGACGCCCTTGCCGGACGGAATGATCACCTCGCCGTCGTTGAGCGTGAAGGTGGATTCCAGCCCGTCCGGCGCGGTCACCGCCGTGCCGTTGCCGCGCCCGACCGTGATGTAGTCCTCACAGAGCACGGTGCCGCCATTGACCTCCATGTGCCCGGCGGTCTCGGCGCCGGCCTGCGTCGTGCTCGCGCCGCCGATCACCACCGCCTGCGCGAAGCGGTTGGTCTGGCCGGGTGCGCCCAGCACGACCTTCCCGTTAAAGACGTTGTAGCTGCGGTAGCCGCCCGCCGGCGAGTCGCCGTAAGCGGGCCGGTCGACCATCCCGTTCGCTCCGCCGCCCGCGTTGTCGCCCGCGCTCAGCCAGTTCTCGCCGATGTAGCCGTAGGTCAGCGTGCCCGTCCCCCACTTGATGAACGCGCCTCTTTCGGCGGTAACCTGCCCGTTGATCGTTACGTCCGCGTCGTTCTCAAACGAGGCCGCCTGCGAATTCGCCGTCGTGCGCAGCGTGTAGCCGCGCGTGAAAGCCGCGGCCGGCCCGGTGTACCGGAACGTGCCCTCGCCGATCACCAGCGGCCCGGCGGGCTCGGCCGCGGCTTCCACCGTGCCGCCCCGTACCCACAGCTCGCCGCCGAACTCCGGCGCGAGCGTCAGAAGGCTCGAGCCGCGCTTGGTCAAGCCGCCCGGCCCGGTCACAGGCGCGGTCATCGTCACCGCCGTCCCGTAGGCCGAGGTCACGACCGCACCCGCCGCGCCCGCCGTGAACGGCGCGTCGAAAACCGTCGAAAACGTCGTGGCCAGCGTCGCGCCGTCCAGCGTCACCGGCACGGCGACCGCCGGGCCGTTGGTGAGCGCCAGCGAGCCGCCGCCCGTCGCCGTCAGCGCGCCCGCGCCTGACATCGCGCCATGCACGTTCAGTGCCGCGCCCGGCGCGATATTCACCACCGACACATCCGGCAGGTTCAGCGCCGCCGCGGCCGTGTGCGTCCCGCGCGCCACCGTCGCGTCGCCCACCGTCAGCGTCCCTCCGCTCCAGGTATAGCCGTTCGCGCTGTCCACCGCCATGTAACCGAACGACGCGCCGCTGCCGGTGTCGATCACCGCCGGGGCCGTGACCGCCGTCCCGAACAGCACGTTCGCGCCGGGCGCCGCCGACCAGTTCTCGGCATTGTCCCACGCACCGCCCGCCGTGTTGATCCACTCCGCGAAACCACCCGCCGCACCAATGACCAGATCGACTGTGCTCCCCGTCACCTCGAACACCGCCGGAACGCCGTCGACCGTCCAACCCGTCGTGACCGGCGCCGTCCCGCTGAACGTGAAGAGCGCGAACCGCCCCGGTTTTACGAAAGGCAGCCCCGTCCCAAGCGAAGTCAACCTCACCCTAACGGTTCCAGTGAAACCAGCAGCCAGCGCCACCGTGTCGTTCGCGGAACCGTCCGTTGCGATGTCAAGCTCGACCGATACCAAGCCGCTCGCCTCGACCGACGGCGCAAAAGCCGTACACGCACCGTCAGCCAACGACAGCGACGTGCCGTCCGACAGCGCCAGTCCGGAGGCCGCCAGCGTCCCTGTCACGCGCAGCACGCCGCCCGAGATCGCCGTCGGCCCCGTATAGGTGTTCACACCGCCCAGGACGAGCGTCCCCGCGCCTGTCTTGATCACGCCACCGTCTGGCGTCGCGCCCAGCGTGCTGTCGTCGTGGACGAGCGGCTGCATGACTGTCAACGTCAGCCCCGTCGGCACGTCCGCCACGAAGCCGCCCGCCTGCACCGACGCCGCGCTCAGATTGGTCAACGTCATGTTCACGCACGGCTGCAAGACACCGCCGTTGAAATACACCTCGCCGATTCCCGTACCCTGCCGGTTGATGCCGCGCGTGACCAAGCGGCCTCCGTTCAGCACCAACTGGCCGCGGTTGGAGCTGTTGTTTTCCGCCAGCCGGATCGTCGTGTTGGAAACCGTAACGAGGCCACCTTTGATGGTCATCTTGCTCTGGACGCCCGCCCCGATGGCGAGCCGCATCGCGTCACTCGCCGTCCCGGTCACGCGTGTCACGCCGCCGTTGAAAACGAACTGCGGTTGCGGGGCGCCGCCGTTGTTGCCGCCGTACAGCGTGGTCGTGCTCACATCGCCGCCGTTGACCTCGAAGAGCGGCTTGGCCGTGAGGATCGTCGATGTCTGGTCGCTGAGTTTGGCGGCCAGCCAAAGTCCACCCAGACTCACCTTACCATCGTTAATCCGCACACTCGATTCAAGCTCCCCCGGCGCCGTCACCGACGTACCGTTGCCTCGCCCGACCGTCAGCGACGCTGGCGTGGAGAAAACGCCGCCGTCGATGACCAAGTGCCCCGCCGTTTCCGCGCCCGCCGCCGTCGTGCTCTCGCCGCCGACAATAATGGTTTGCAAGACGGTGTTGGTCTGCCCCGGCGCACCCAGCACGACCGTGCCATTGACGATGTTGAACGAGCGCAGGCCCTGTGTTGGACTCCCGCCTGTCGCCCCGAAGTTCATGACCGCTGAATTGTTTGGGGAACCTTCTCCGGCTCCGAGGACGTTCACACCGGGGCCGGCCAACGTCAAAGTGCCCGCGCCGGTCTTAATGAGCACGCCATTCTCCACCGTGACATTGCCGTTGAGCGTCACATCGGCGGCTATGTCAAAGGTGCCGCCACGCGTAGCGTCCACAGTGCGGACGGTCACTCCCCTGTCAAATGTCGCCGACGCTCCCGTGTACGTCAAGCGCCCCTCGCCGATCACGAAGCCACCGCCACCCGTGAGCGACGCCAGCGACAGTGTGCCGTTCCGGATCTCGCGCAACCCGGTACCGCTATCCACGCCGCTCAGGACGAGGAGGCTCGTGCCATCCTTGACGAGCGTGCCGGGGCCGTCGAGCGTTCCCGAAAGCGTCAGCGTCGTGCCGGCCGCGGGAATCACCGTCACGCCGTCCGCGCCGGCCGTCAGCGCTGTGCCGAGCCCGGTTGTGGCCGTCGCCGTCAACGTCGAGCCATCCACCGAGATCGGCACGTTGATGGACGCCCCGTTTTCGACCGCGAGCGCACCGCCGCCTGTCACGGCGAGACGTCCCGCGCCCGATGCACCGCCACCCACGCGCAAAGACGATCCCGATACGATGTTCACAGCCAAATCCGAAGGCAGCGCCAGCGGCGCATTGACGGTGTGCTCACCCTTGGCCACGTTCAAAGTCCCAGACACGTCCGTCGTACCGAACGTAATGCCCGCGCCCGCAAGGATGTACGGTTGTACCGCGTCAAAGGTCATGCTCCCGACCGTCGCCGGCGTACCGACCGTGACGGTCGCCGCCGCGCCCGGCGCGCTCCCGAACAGCACTGTCGCACTAGGACCGTTAACCGGAGTCGCGCTCCAGTTCGCCGTGTCCGCCCACGCGCCGCTGCCGGCCTTCAGCCACGCCGACACGCCACCCGCCGACGTCACATGCAACACCACGCGTTTCAGTGCCGGCTGCACCTCGAACGTCGCCGTCATGCCAGCCGGCGTGGATGCCGACCAGTTGCTCGTGTCCGGCGCGGCACCCGCGTAGGTCACGACCGTGTAGTCGCCCGGCAGCCACCAGGACGACGCGCCGTTCAGCCCGGCCAGCGTAAAGACAACTTCGCCCGTCTGCGCACCTGCGGGCAGGGCCAGACTGTCGCAAGCGCCGTCCGCGCCGGCCTCGAGTTCGACGATCGACGCGCCGCCATTCCCGATGGTGAGCCGCGAAGGTGCGAAGGCGCGGATCTGTCCGTCGACTAGACTCAGCGTAGCGCCCGGCACGACCACCGTAACGTTGGTCGGGAGCGTCACGCCGCCCAGTCGTAACGTCCCCTGCTCCACGACCGTTTGTCCGTTGTACATCGCACCGCCCGCCAGCGTCAGCGACCCCACGCCGCGCTTGACCAAACCGCCGTCTTTCGTGACCGCCGGGTCGTGCTCCAGCACCTGCGTCACCGTCACATTCAGGTCGGTGGTGTCGATCACCGCTCCAGCGCGCCCGACCCGGAACTGGCTCAGGCCATAGAAATAGTTCGTCAGCGATTGGCCGTAGATCGTATCGTGGACGCCGATCAGTTCCAGCGTCCCGCCGTCCACAGTCAGCCGGGCGAAGCTAGTGTTGTTGGCGGACTTGCATGTGGCTGGCAGCCGCAGCGTTGCGCTGCCGACCGTTCCGTCGCCGAGAAACACCAGGTTCGTGCGCGGCCCCGACCCCGACGAGCGCCACGCAAACCGATTGGTGACCGCCAGCGTGCTTTCCCCCCCGATTTTCACGAACGAGCCGCCGTTCAGCGAGTTGTCCTCGTACATGATCACGCCCAGAGCGAAATCTCCGGCGGTAACGGTGCTATGCCCGCCGATGAGCAGCTCGCCGCGCGCCCACGCGCCGAGGCTCAGCCAGCGCTCAACATCCACTGTCGCGTTATTGGAGACGCACAGCACGGAGGCCGCATAACGCCCGACCAGAATACCCTGGTCGGACGTGCTGTTCGCCGTCAGCGTGCCGCCGTTCACAAACAGCGTTCCGATCCCGTTGGTCGCGCTGGTTCCTCCCTCACCCAGCAGGAACGCCGCCAGGTTCAGCGTCGCGCCGCTTTCGACGACGACGCGGCCCGGCGTCGTACTGCCGACGCGCAGGCACTGCCGGTCGCCACCCCGCTTGGTCAGCGTCGCTCCGGATACGAGCCGCAACGTTCCGCCGACGATGTCCAGATAGGCGTTGGCGTTGGTCACGCCGAGCGTCCCCGAGAAAATCCATTCGCCGTCGCTCCGCTTGGTGAGCGTCCGGCCGCCTGAATACGTCAATGCTTCGGCGGTGGTGAGAACCGCGCCCTCCGCGACGTTGAACTGCGTGTCCGCGTTGATGGTCAGCGCGTTATTCAGCGTGAGCGTCCCATTCTGCACGATGAACCCGTAGTCGCCCGACTTTGCGCCCTCGAGCGTCAGCGGCAGCCCCAGCAGCGAATACGCGCCACCCTGCGCCACAACACCCTTGAGTGTAAGGCCAGAGACGTCGTTGTTGACGGCGACCGTTCCCCCGAGATTCGGCAAGTACGCCACCGAACCCGCACCCGAAGCGACAGTCCCGCCCAGCCAGTTCGCCCCAGCGCTCCACGCGCCGTCCGACGGGCTGCTCCACGTCCCATCCGCCGCCCGCAGCACCACCGCCTGCGTCGCTAATAGACAAACCACCGCCACACTTTTCGACGCGACTTTCATGACCGAACCTCCTACGCCATTTTCAGCGTCAACAAAACCTTAACCGACGTTCAAGGCGAAGACTAGCGAGTTTTGCGCAAAATAAAAATCATTTTTACGCAATTCCCCTGCTAGTGCCCCCGCCCGTAAACGCAACGTCACCGCGCGTTCCACGCCGCCGCCGTCACCGTCGGTTTTTCTGGCAGTGCCCGCCCGTCCGCGCTTCGTACGCGCAGCGCCACGACGCGCGACTCGCCAGGCTCCAACCAGAAATAAGCGTCGTCCGCCACGGCGCACACCGATCCCTCGACCCGCGCGTGCGTCATCACCGACGGATAACGCCCCGCGTTGCGGATTTCCACCGTCCGTTGCGCTCCCGAGGCGCAGGTGGACCCGTCTGCGATCTCCCGCAACGTCAGCTCGGTCTTCCGCGCCTCGACCTGCGGCCTCAGCCACGGCCCCTTATCCAGAAACAGCCCCTGCCCCGCCTTGGCACGGTACCGCTCCCGGAACCCCGCGTCCTCCAGTTGCGGCGGACAGCGGAAGGTGTAGACGTTGCGCACGGCCGGGCCACCGTCCACGCCGGTCGCCTCCAACACCACGAAGAAGAACGACCGCGCGAAATCCTCGGGCACCGTGAAGCTCAGCGATGGCCCGGAGTCGGCCTCCGCACCAACGGTCAACGCGACGGCCGGCCATCCGTCCCAGCGCTGCCGCACCGCGAGGTCCGGCCCGACCAGCCTAGCGGAGAGCTTCACCGCAGCGGGCGCTGGACGCGCCAACTCGTGGAGTACCGCGGTCGGGATCTCGACCCGCTCGCCTGGCACGTAATTGAGGTGTGGCGGCTTGAGACAGGGCCAAAGAGGGCCGTAGGCGCGCTTCACGGCATAGTAAGTTGCCAGCGGACGCCCCATGCCATCGACGAGCTGAATGCCCGCGTTGGGCCAAGGCCGTTTCCAGACCCAGAGCAGCAGCCCGCCATTGCGCGGAAAGCCCGTCCTCGCCGCCTCGCAGGAGTACTTGTAGAACTCGGCGGCACCGGTTGCCACCGCATCGGAGAAACGGCCCAGCGGAACCGAGGAGAGATCGTCGTACGCCGAGCCGCGTGCGAGCATCTGCGTGAGCCGGTCTGGCTGGAACTCGACCCAGTGGTGCATGATCTCGGGGAAGGCGTCAGCCATCGCCTGCTTATCCATCTTGAGCAGCACCGGCCCCATCACCGCGTCCGCCTCCTTTGCGCTGAGCATGTCGCGGTAGGTCTGCGGCGCGGGCATGGCGTGCGTCCCCCACTCGCTGATGAAGGCCGCGTGCAGCAACTCCGAATGCCACGCCCGATGCGCGTCCCACTGCGGATAGCCGTGGATGTCCCCCTCGTCAGGCGAGGCCGCCATGAAGGGCCGCGTACCGTCCAGAACCCGCGTCGTGCGCGCCAGTGTGCCGACCAGATCCGCGTTGCGCCGGTCGTCCGGCGGAAACTCGTTACCGCCACACCAGAAAGCCAACGAAGGATGGTTGCGCAATCGGAAGACATGCCACGGCACCGTCTCCTCCCACACCCGGCGGTTGAGTTTCTCCGCCTTCCAACCACAGGTCAGCGGGAAGTCCTGCCAGACCATGATACCCAGCCGATCGCACTGCTCGTAGAAGGCGTCCGTCTCCAGGATGCCACCACCCCAAATGCGTATCATCTGAACGCCCGCGTCGCGTGCCATCCGCAGGTTCCAAACGTAATCCTCCGGCGCCACTTTCCCGAGTGCGTCGATCGGCATCCAGTTCACGCCCTTCACGAAGAAGGGACGACCGTTGACGTGGAACACCCATTCCCTCGCCGCATAGCTGTTGCGCGGCGCCCCGCCCGCGCGCCGCTCCACCGTGCGGATACCGAACGGCACGGTCAGCCGGTCGAGCGCCTCCCCCTCGCGCGACAACGAGATCTCCGCTTCGTACAGCGGTTGCTCTCCGAGCCCGACCGGCCACCACAGCTTCGGCACCTCCACCTCCAATTCCAAGTCGACCAGCACCATTCCCTCTTGCGGTGTGACCGCTGTTTTCGCCGCTCTGGGTGTTCCGCCTCCCTTCTCACACACCGCCGCCACCACCTCGCACGGCGCCTCCGCTCGCGTCCCTGCGCAGACTTCGACCGTCACGCCAAGGCGCGCCCGCTTGCCGTCCGCCGCCAGCGACAGCGTCCGCACGAAGGGCCGCTCCAAGCACGGCCAGCGGATCGCGATCAGCCGCACCGGTTGCCAGATGCCGACCGTGTTGAAGTCCGTCGCGCCCACCTGCCAACCGGACCAGAGTTCAGACTTCACCAGCGATGCCCACGACGCACCGCCCTTTTTACCGACCTTGTAGCCCCCGCAGTCGACGCGCACGACCAGTTCGTTTTCCGCGTCGGGCTTGAGGTTCCACACGTTGATCTTGACCGCGCCGAACGCGCCCTCGATGCGGCCGAGGTACTTTCCGTTGAGCCAGTAACGACCGTAGTAGTCCACACCCTCAAAGATGAGCCGCACGTTCTCGCCCCGGAAATCCTTCGGCACGGTGAACCGCTTGCGGAACCACCACGCCTTGTCCTCGACCCAGCGCAGTTCCTTGGCGTTGAGACCAACGTAAGGGTGAGGTGCCCGCCCCGCTCGGTGCAGCGCCCAGTGGACGCTTGTCGGCACAACCGCGTCGAACCAATCCAGTTTTCCCAGATCCGGAAGTTCCGCCGCTGGCTGCGCGGGATCGCCCGCCGCGAGTTGCCACACGCCGTCCAGTGCGATCTCCCCCTCCCGCGGCCATGCGTATTTGCGCTCCACAAGCAACGTCGAGTCCGTTTCCGCCGCCCCTGCCGCCAGCACCGACGCGCAAAGCCCGCATCCCAGCCACCGTTTCACTGTTGTCATTTCCCGCTTTCCCTTTTTTAGACTTGGCAAAGTCAAGTTTGACGACCGGTGAAATCAATCGGCCATCTCCACTTCCACCCGGTCGAGCGTCATCTGGCGCGTCCAGGCGATCTTCAGGTGGCGCGCGCCCGCAGGCAGCGCGACCGTATAGTCCACCTGCGTCTGACGATTCTTGTCGCCCGCGTGGGGCGGTGCGATGTGCGCGAACTCCGCCGCTTTCACCGCCTTCACCTCCGCAAAGGCCGTCCCGTCCGCCGAGGCGAGGAAGACAGGTGCGGACGGCGCGCCCAGCGCCGCCGCGAAGAATGCTGTCACCCGTGCCTCCCGCGCCGGAAGGGCCAGCGCATAGGAGAGCCAATCGTCCGTCGTGCCGCATACACGGAACAGGTATTCGGCGAACCGCGCGTTGTAGGTGTTGTCCAACGTCAATCCCTCCGAATGCCCCGAGACACGGGACAAATCCTTGAACTCGTCGACGAAGCAGACCGCCGCCACCTTCACCGGCCCGAGGATACCCGAGGGTTGCGAGCGCCCGCCCGCATTGCGCGCGACAACACGGTAGTAATACGTTTCGCCGGGCTTGGCCGTCTCGTCGCTGAAGAGCGGCCGATATGCCACGTCGGCGTCGGAGACGTTCTCCGCGATCACCGCCCATGGCCCCTCTACCGCTGGGGCACGTTCGATATCGTAACCCTCCGCCCCCGCCGACCCTCGCCAGGAGAACATCGGAACAGCCAGGAGATCTGTCAGGTTCTCTTCACGCATTTCCAACAACTCAGGTGCTTCCGGCGCCTCCACCGGCGGCACGGCCAGCCCACGTATCCTGAACGCGGCATCGCGCAGCCCCTGGACGATCCCGATCTCCTGGTGTGCGTCACCGCTGGCAGAGCCGGGAAAGTGATAGGACCAGACGCTCGGGAAGGTATAGATCTGATGCCACGTGTAGCCGCCGCCCGAGTTGTGGAAGTACATGCTCCAGAGCATCGCGCCGACCACTCCGGGCGTGTCGATGCAGAACTGAAGAAAGGCGTTGTGTTTCTCCACCACGTTTTCTCGCGTGTAAATTTTGCCATCGACGTAAGGGCCGTACTCCCCCACAAAAACGGGCCGCTGCCAAGCGATCTTCTCCATGTCGTCGAGCAGCGAGCCTTCCCAGCCCTTGCCGAGCCCGCCGTAACTGGAGTAGAAGTGGCGCGTCACGAGATCGATGTTGGGATCGACCAGCATCGGCGCGCCGGGCCGGTGGCGCGTTTCGGCTACGAGGTGGTTGGAGTCGAGGCTCTTCATGTAGGCGGCCATCTCGGAGAGCCAGGCGTCGTTCGCCTCCATGATCTCGTTGCCAAACTGCCAGGCGAAAAGCGCCTTGTCCTCTTTGTAGGGGATGCCGGTCAGCGTGTTCACGCGCTCGAGCACGAAGCGCACGGTCGCCTTGTAGTCTTCTCGAATCTGCTTGTCCGGGAAGAACGCCCTGCGCGGCTTGCCGCGATGCGCGGCGTAGGTGCCGACACCGCCGAGGTAGTCACCGTAGCCCGCGGTGAGGTCGAGCAGCACACGCACCTTGTGCCTGTTAGCCAGCATGAGCAGACGATCGAGATTCTTGAACGCCTCCTCGTTAAAATGTCCCGGATCTAGCACGTAGTGCCACGGCGCGGCGGGCTCATCCGGCTTACGGATCGGAAGGTTCCAGGTGCGCACCACGCGCAGCCCCATGCGCACCAGCGTCTTCATGGCGTTCTCCTGCTCCCAGGCGTCGGGCAGGCGCATACGTTCGGGCAGATTCAGGGTGAAGTCGTAAGGCAGCACCAGCCCCGGCATGTTCGCGCCCATGAAGCGGAACTCGGCGTCCCCCTCTCTCAGGCGATTGCCGTCTCGCGTCACGAAATGCTCAAATCCCTGTAAGCGGTGGACGAAACGCAGTTCGCCCCGGTTCAGCACCAACGGGTCGTCGAGCAGCGCCTGGGCGTTGAGGTTGCGGTGCAGCCCCCAGGCATCGCGCCACGTTAAGAAGAACACCGTGTCCGGCAGATACTCAGCCACGTGTTTCGCGAACGGCCCGTAGTCGAAGTTGCGTGGCGCGGTGTTGTCGAAACCGTCGCCGGGCGGCCCGAACTCGGTGATGGCGAAAGGCTTGCTGCTCTTCATCAGTTCCGCATAGACCGGTCGCGCCCCCTCCAGCGTGTTCGCGTAGATGTCCAGTCCGGTCATGTCCACGTAGGCGTTGCCGGGATAGAAGTCCATCGCCTTGACCGAGACGTTGGGCGACCAGACCCAGATTAGGTTGTGCAACCCCTTCTCATGCGTGTAGTAGTCGAAGAGGTTGCGCCAGAGCTTGCGCAGAGCGAGCGGGTGGCCGCCCCACCAGAACCACCCGCCCTGCATCTCGTGGAAGGGACGGAAAAGCACGGGGATCCCCGCCTCCTGCAAATCCGCCAAACCGCGCGCGATTTCGTCCACCTGCTCCATATAGCGCGCGTAGGCCGCGGTCTTGGGATCGAGCAGATCCTCGATGCGCTCAGCCTTACCCCACGCGAGACCTCCGTTCCACGGGTTGGTCATGTGGCAAGAGATCGTGACGATTCCTCCCATCTGGGCGTACGCCTTGGCGAGTTCGTTGATCGCCCGCCAGCGCGGTGGCTTGAACAGGTCGGGCTTGGTCTTGGGCATATTGACGTGTGTCTCGTAGTAATCGAACCCCGCGACCGCGACCCAGTTACTGGTCTGCTGGAAAATCTCGTTGGCGGTACCCAGGGAGGCCACGGGATACCACCCCATGAATTGTCCGCTCAGGAGCTTACCCTCCCCTTTCCGGGACGGCAGTTCCCGCAGTACATCCAGCAGCGCGCGCGCCACAGGCAACGCATTCCGGTCGGCGATGCCTTCGAACGGCACGAGACGCTCCGCGTCCTGTTCGTCGGTCATATCCACCGTCACCGTCAGCGGTTGCGCTTCCACCCATGCTGCCGGGGCCTCCAGTGTGAAGAGTACATTCGCGCCACACATGTGGACGGCCATACCGTCCAGATTTTTCAGCGTCCGGTCGGGGTAGCCGCTCAGATCCAGGCTCCAGCGCCCGATTTTCGGGTTCTCCACTGCACCGCCCACCTCGTTGAAGTCGGCCACGTCCACCATCGAGAGGTAACGGTCGGATCCCTCCTCGAAGTCAGCTACGGCCACATATCGACCCGGCGCGAGCCGCACTGCTTTCTCCAGCGACGCAAAGCGGAAGCCTCCGCGCATCTCGCCGCCCGCACGTACGACCGTCGCGGTCGCTAGCAGCGCCCCGTCGTCCACACGGTAAAGCCGCACGGGACGCTCTTTCGCCAGCCCGTCCCCCTTCTCGTCGATGTAGCCGAGCGCCGACACATAGAGCGGCTTCTTCGCGACGAAATCCTGCCCCATCGACACCGACTTGCTCTTATACGGCAGCTCGCCCCCCAGCCGCACGCTGATCAGCGTTTCCTGCGCGGTCGCCAACCCCATTGCCAGCAGCCATCCCCCGATCAACCCCGTCGCCATCCGCATGACCTACCGTCCTTTCTCCAACTTCGCGACAAAGCTTAACAAGCGGGGCCAGTTATAACTAGCCACTTTTGCGCAAGTCTTTACATAATTTTTGCGCAACCGTCGCCAGAAGTGCGGTCGTCCCCGTCCGCCGCATTCGCCGCGCGGCGGTACTCGCGCATCGACATCTTGAAGCGCTGGCGGAAGACGAGCCCCAGGTAGCTATCTGTAACAAAGCCGCACTGGGCGCTAATCGTGCCGATCAGAAGGTCGGTCTCGCGCAGGAGACAACAGACCTGCGCCAGCCGCGCCTCTTGGA
>Ga0123328_1002651_pt1 | contig 15944 bp, 15 predicted proteins | sample BioC12SIPDNA_2_FD_89702 | JGI IMG/M metagenome (GOLD analysis project Ga0123328, IMG submission 89702) | Anaerobic biogas reactor microbial communites from Washington, USA - Biogas_R1_A C12 SIP DNA | ecosystem: Engineered > Bioreactor > Anaerobic > Unclassified | place: Washington, USA...
CGGGCGGGCCTTCGGCAGCGCGGCGTCGATCATGCCCTGCGAGGCGTCGATGCCCACGACCTGCCCGCGCGGCACGAGGTCGGCGATGCGGGCCGTGAGCGTGCCGTCGCCGCTGCCGAGGTCGAGCACGCACTCATCGCCCTGGAGTGCCAGCTCGGCGATCAGCACGGCGCCCCATTCCTTCTGGTGCGTGGACGCCTGCTCGTATCTGCGGCCGTCGAATTCGTGTGCCATGCGGGCGGGCGATTCAGTTACTCGACGGGCGGCATGGGCGAGAGCTTCACGCCCTCCGGGCTGCGGGCGCGGATCAGCATCGCTTCGATCAGCCCCCGGTTGCGGTCGGGGCGTGTCGTGCACGCGATGACCTGCTCGTGGTCGAGCCGGTTGATCCGCTCGTTCATCGACTTCAGGGCGTCCATGCAGTTGATGAGTGCGCGCTGGACCGGCATCCGCTCCGGGTTCAGGTCCAGGCCGAAGTAGCCCTTGTAGCCGTGCATCTTCAGGACGTAGAGTGCGGCCTCGGCCTGGTCCGGGCTGATGGCGCCGACGTTCTGGTCCTGGTCGTAGTTTCCGAGCGGTTGGGCGTTCCAGTGCGTGTGGAACAGCCGCCCGTACTCCATCACCAGGCTGAAGGCGTACGGCAGGTCCTCGAAGCCCATCAGGACGTGCCCGACCTCGGGGTTGAGGCCGATGAGCGCCTCGCCCTTGTCGAGCAGCCTGCGGTTCTCGGGGTTCTTCAGGAGCGCCTCGGTCTTCATGCCCATCAGGAGGCCTTCGGGCGTGGTGCCGTACAGGATGTGGCCCCGCGGCTCGTAGGGCTTGGGCTCCTCGGCCACGCGCACGCCGGGCACGGCGTCCATGGCCTCGGCCAGTCCCTCGCAGAAGCGGTCCCTGGCGGCCGTCAGGTCGATGCCGAACGGATTCTCATAGCCGTCGATTCCGGGCCAGACGATGGCGAAGTCGCTCTGGATGCGCTTGTTGAGTTCGAGGGTGGTCTTCGTGCGCCGGATGGCGGCGCGGCGCACCTTGGGGATGGGGCTGCTGAGGGCGCCGAACTCGAACTGGGCGTCGTAGAAGAGGTTCGGCACGATGGTGATCAGACGGATGCCGGTCTCGCGGCCGAACCGGACGTAGCGGTCGATGTTCTCCTCGTTGACCTCGTTCGGGTAGTGCGCTTCGAGGCCGCAGAGGCCGTGCCTGGCCAGCGGGGCGGCTGTTTCGAACACGCGGTCCAGCCACTCGTCCGGCCCCGGCTTCTCGACGTACTTGTCGTGGAACCGCCCGCCGCCGGGCCAGAAAAACCAGACGCCGGCGGAGAATTTCAGGTCGAGTTCAAAGCTCTGCAGGTGCTTGATGAGCGCCTGCGGCGTCCGTCGCCGTGCCTGCTGTCTGGTGCTGACGCGGGGCATCGCCGCCTCCTTGACCGAGGTGGGAACCGAGGGATCCGGTACCTTCTTCGCGCAGTGCATGGTAGCAGAGGGCCGGCGCGGGTCAAGTGCGAGCGTCTCCCCGCTGACGGGCCGACCGGATCTTCACTCAACGTGCGGGCCGGTCTGCGGTATAATGGTTGCGGCGGCCCCGGCCGGAAGGGCGCGGCCGACGGCGTTCAGCGAGCCCAGAGATCGAGCCCATGGCGACAACCGCCTTCGTACGATATGGAATCATGGACAAGACGGAGCCGTTCTCGGCTCCGGACAACGTCCTGCAGGTCAACGACGAAGTGATCGTCCGCACGCAACGCGGTGTCGAGTGGGGGCGGGTGGTGCTGCTGCAGCCGCAGAAGCCCGGCAAGGGGCGCATGGCGGGCGAGGTGCTGCGCGCCGTGACGGCGGCCGACGCGGAGAAGCACGCCGACATCGTGGACCGTCAGGAGATCGAGGAACTCAAGTGCTGCCGGAGGCTCGTCAAGGAGCACGAGCTGCCGATGAAGGTCGTCGGAGTCGAGCACCTGTTCGGCGGCACGAAGATCATCTTCTACTTCCTGGCCGAGGGCCGGGTCGACTTTCGCGATCTGGTCAAGGACCTGGCCAAGGCCTATCGTACCCGCATCGAGATGCGGCAGATCGGCGTGCGGGACGAGGCGCGTCTGATGGGGCAGCTCGGGCCCTGCGGCAAGGAGCTGTGCTGCCGCACCTTCCTGACCGCGCTCAAGCCCGTGCCGATGAAACTGGCCAAGGATCAGAAGTCGACGCTCGATCCGGCCAAGATCAGCGGCACCTGCGGGCGGCTGAAATGCTGCCTGAAGTTCGAGGAGGAGACCTACCGCGAGTTCAAGCGGAATCTCCCGCGGCGGGGCACGAAGGTCAGGACGCGGCAGGGCGACGGGGTCGTGGTGGACTACGAGATCATCACGCAGACGGTCGAGGTGGATATGGGGAAGGGCGAACGGCAGAAGTTCCCCCTGGAGGAACTGCAGTTCGACCACGAGCGGTAGCCGCCGCGCGATCCCTTGACACGGCCGTCGGCACGTTCTACACTTGCCGGTGTGCGGTTGGCGCAAGGCGGCCGCGCGTGGGCCTTCGAGGAGTTGTGAGGGGACATATGCTGCGCCCAAGAACCCTGGGGAAGATCGCCATCGGGGTGCTGGTATTCTGCTGTCTGGCCACCGCCTTCCTGTTCGCGCTCGAGGTGAAGAACGAGGCGACCCTCTACAAAGGGTTCCGTGCCGTCGCCTATGCGGTCATGGGAGTGGCGTTCGCCATCGTCTACCGGTACTTCGAGGACTGACGAGCCCCCCGTACCCGGCCGAAGCGTGCGGCGTCTTCCGCGTGCGGTATCCCCCGTGCCGCACCGGCCCCGGGCGCCTATTCCTCCTCGCCGCCCTCCGTCGTGTCCGGCGCCGGTGCCGGTTCCTCCTCCCGTCCGGTGCGGCCTTCCTTCTGGCGCATGTCCGAGAACAGGGGCTCGACGGTGATGATGTTCTCCCGGCGTCCGTCCGGATCGAAGGAAGCGGACGGCCGGGTGGGCTTCCGGTGGCTGCTGAAGGGGCTGGACGGCCCCGGCGGCGCGGCGACATCGTGCAGGATCTCCTCCTGGACGGCCTCCAGCGCGGCCAGGACCGTGCTCTCGACGGTCGTCAGGGAGTCGGCGACGAGCTGCCGGACGGCCTCCCGAAGCTCCCGTTCCAGGGTCGAGAAGTCGCCGCGGAACTCCCCCACGTGCTTGGCCAGGGCCTCGGCCGTCTGTGCGCCCTTTCGTGCATCCGCCGCGACCGCCTCCAGCTTCTCCTCGAGCGACTGCAGATCACGTCGCAGCGCCTCCACGTTGCGCCGGGCCTGACGAAGCTCCGCGGCCTGGGCCTCGGCGGCGGTCTTCCATGCCTCCCGGGCCTCGATCATCTCCCCGCTGGTTCGCTCCTCCAGTTCGTCCACCCGGCCCTGAAGCTCGCCCGCCACGCCGCTGAAGTGCGACTCGACGCCCTTGAGGCCGCCGCCGAGCGCGTTCACGCGCTCCCGGAACCTCTCCAGAGGGGCCATGAAGATCAGGCAGTAGGTGGCCATGCCGAGCGCCGTCAGGCTCGTGACGATCAGTACCACGCCCAACCATCGGTCCATCGCGTCGGCTCCTCCCCGCAGGGTTACGGTTCGTCCTGGCGGCCTGTGAACGCGCGATGCACGCGGCGGAACCTTCGCCAGAACACCACGGCCATCAGGATCAGCACGCCGACCAGCGCGGCCTGGCCCCAGACCGTGTCCCGCACGAATACCGTCAGGAAGAACAGCGCCCCGACCGACAGCAGAATCAGCAGGTCCTCCCCGCGGATGCCGGCCCGGGGGGCCTCTTCATTGTCCCACTCATGGGGCACGTGCGCCTCCGGGTGGACTCGGGGCAAGGCGAACGTCTATATTCTAACGGGGCACGCGGCCATGTCAACGCGGTCGGGCACCGACCGGGCGGCGCGCCCGTTCCCGAATGCGGCAGGGCAGGGCGATGGATGGCACTGAATCGCTCCGGCGGTTCCTGGCTCCCGATGCCGGACGGGTCGGGCAGGTGGTCACGCTCGGGGCCGAACAGAGCCGCCACCTGTCCACGGTCCTGCGTGTCGGAGTGGGCGCCCGGGTGCGCCTCTTCGACGGGCGCGGCGCAGAGTTCGCCGGGCACGTCGAGCGGATCGGACCGGCGGGGGTCCAGGTGCGCGTGGATCAGGCGTGTGCGCCGCGAGCGGGTGGCGAGGCCGTTCTGACCCTCGCCTTTGCGCCGCCGCCCGGGCAGCGGGCCGACGTGCTCGTCGAGAAGGCCGGCGAACTGGGCGCCTGGCGGATCGTCCCGATCGTGTGCGAACGCCTGCAGGGCTTCCAGGCGACGGCGGCGGGCAAGCGACAGGACCGCTGGGAGCGCAAGGCGCGCGAGGCGGCCCGGCAGTGCGGCCGCGCGCGCGTGCCGGACGTGGCCGAGCCGGTGGCCTTTGACCGTTTCGTGCAATCGGACGGCGCCCGCGTGCGGCTGATCGGCTCCACGGGCGAGGCGACGCCGCTCTGGCATGCGCTGGCCGGTCTGCACGGCCCGGCGGCATCCGTCACGATGATCGTCGGCCCTGCCGGCGGCTTCACGCGCCGTGAGACGGATCTTGCGCAGGAGGCGGGGTTTGTCGCGGTGTCGCTGGGGCCGCACGTGCTGCGGGTCGAGACGGCGGCGGTGGCGATGCTCGCGGTGGTCACGGCCTGGCTGGCCGGTGCCGGGCCGTCGGCGGCAGGAACTGGAGGCGGCGACGGGATTCGAACCCGTGGATGACGGTTTTGCAAACCGTTGCCTTGGTCCACTTGGCTACGCCGCCCCTGGCACCTATCTTACTGGAAGGCGGGGGCGAAGCCAAGCACCTGTGCGTGGGGCCGCCGTCGGGCGGGCGCCGAGCCCGGGTCGGGCGGGCGGCGAGGTCGGCCTCCGCGCCGTTTTGGGCTTGACTTTTGCCCGTCGGGCTGTTGGTGTAGAGGTGAGGGCGTCGGGCGCCCGGAGGGCGCAACGGGGGACCTCGGACGGTGGCGGGCCCGGCCGTGCGGCGGGCCGCTCCGGGGCGGTGCCCGAACGTCATCCGGTTCATCTTCGGGAGAGTCAGGAGGGGCGCCGTGGCACTGCTGACGAAGGACGAACTGCGGAGTCTGGTGGCGGACGGGGACGGTCCGGCGGTGTCGGTGTACACGCCCACGGAACGCCAGGGGAAGGAGACCCGTCAGAATCCGATCCGCTTCAAGAACCTGGTGCGGTCGGCGCGGGACGCGCTCGGCACCTCGGGGCTGACGCCGTCGGAGGCCGACGCGTTGCTCGCGCCGGCCCGGCGGCTCCTGGAGGACGTGGATTTCTGGCAGCACCAGGCGGACGGGCTGGCCGTCTTCGTCGGACCGGACCGCATGTTCTGCTATCGCGTGCCGCTCCCGGTCGAGAGCCTGTCCGTCGTCGGGCGGCGCTTCCATATCAAGCCCCTGCTGCCGCTTCTGAGCAGGGACGGACGGTTCTACATCCTGGCGGTCAGCCGCAGGAGGGTTCGCCTTCTGGAGGCGACGCACTGGAGCGTGCGGACGCTGGACGTGCCGGGGATGCCGCAGAGCCTGGAGGAGGCGCTGAACCTGGACGTGCCCGAGAAGCACCTGCAGTTCCGCACCGGCACGGGCGACGGGGGAGCCGGGGGCGCCAAGGGGGCCATCTTCCACGGCCACGGCGCCGGCAAGGACCTGGAGAGGGACCGGACGCGGGAGTTCTGTCGGCTGATCGACGCGGCCGTGCACGCGGTGCTGCGGGAGGAGCACGCGCCGCTGGTGCTGGCCGCGACGGAACTGCTGCGGGCGGTCTACAGGGAGGTCACCGGCTACGGCCATGTCTGGGACGGCGCCGTGAACGGGAACCCGGACCATGTGAGCGAGGACGAGCTGCGGGACCGGGCCTGGTCGCTCGTCGAGCCGGGCTTCCTGGCCGCTCAGACGGAGGCGGCCGGGCTGGTCGAGCAGGCCCTGGCGACGGACCGGGGGGCCGGCGACCTCAGGAAGGTGGTTCGGGCGGCCCACGCCGGACGCGTCGAGGTGCTGTTCGTGCCGCTCGGCGTGCACCGCTGGGGGCGCTACGAGCCCGAGACGCGGAGCGTCGTCGTTCACGAGCAGGGGGCTCCGGGCGACGAGGACCTGCTGGACGGGGCGGCCGCGCAGGTGCTTCTGCACTGGGGCACCGTCTACGCGGTCGAGCCGGGCGCCGTTCCCGGCGGGCAGCTCGAAGCGGCCGCGCTGTTCCGCTACTGAGCCGGCCGCCGGGCGTCGCGCGCGTTGACGGGGTGTTGGTGGCGGCCTACAATCCGTGAGGTCAACGGGCCCGATTCGGCGGCTCCCGGGGGAGCCTGGGCTCGCGTGCCGGTCTGGGAGGGAATGGGCAATGACGCGTGCCGGCCGTCTGTGCGTGGGGGCAGCGGTTCTGATGCTGGGGGCGTGCGGGTGTCTGAACCTCGGGCCGCTCCTGACCGGACGGATGGAGACGGTGGTTGTGCGGCGTTCGCCGCGCTGGATGGACTGCAACCGCGTCGCCCTGATCGATCTGGACGGGTTCCTGGGAGACCGGAGCGGTCGGGCCCTGCCGATGACCACTGTGGCCGACGTGCGTGAGAAGCTGGACAGCGCGGCGCGCGACGCGCGCGTGCGCGCCATCGTCGTGCGCGTGGACAGCCCCGGCGGCGGGGCGGCCGCCAGCGACATGATGTACCGGCAGATACAGCAGTTCCGGAGCGAGACGGGCCGGCCCGTCGTCGCCGCGTTGATGACCACCGCCGCCTCCGGCGGCTACTACGTGGCACTCCCGGCCGACCGCATCGTGGCCGCGCCGACCACGGTGACCGGCTCGGTCGGCGCCGTGATGACGGTGGTCAACGTCGAGGGCCTGCTGGGCAAGATCGGGGTCCGGTCCGACAGCATCAAGTCCGGCGAGGTCAAGGACATCGGTTCGGCCACCCGCACCATGACCCCGCAGGAGCGGGCCCTGCTGGAGGGGGTCATCCGGAGCTACTCACAGCGCTTCCTGGACCTGGTGCGGCAGCACCGCCCGCAGATGACCGAGGAGGCGATCCGGACCATCTCCGACGGCCGCATCCTGACGGCGGAGCAGGCGCTGGAACTCGGCATGGTGGACAGGATCGGCTACTTGGATGAGGCCATCGAGGAGGCCTGCCGGCTGGCCGGCATCGAGACGGCCGAGGTCGTTCTCTACCGCCCCTTTCCGCACTACAACGAGAACATCTACGCCCGTGCGCCGTCCGGCGGGGCCGGCGCGCCACTGTCCGCCATGGACCTGCTGAGCTGCCCCGTGGGGCCGCTCTACCTGTGGGCCCCCGGGTTGTAGATACCGTGCCCGGAGGCTGAGCGGTGTGCGACGGACGGGGCAGAGCCATCTGCGCTGATCGTGAGGAGGGGCGATGGAAGCGGTTGGCGCGAGGGCAAAGAAGTAGTTACCCCAGGTTCGGCCCGTCAGAGGCGCTCTGGGGTGGTTGGAGGTCGACAACTACCCGGTGCGGGCGGTCTGGAACTCGATCCTGGCCGGGATCGTCTATCAGCATCCGTCGGTGGAGAGCCTGCGGCGGGACAAGCTGCGGAGCCTGGTGGCCGCCTGAGGGCGGCACCGGCTCCGGGGCCAGCTCGCGCCGATCCCCTCCGCCCGGGCCCCACAGCGCAGATGGCTCGGGCAGTTGACAGGTGACGGGTGCGGCCTGTGTAATGGTCATGCGCGTGAGCCGCCCGGTGCGGCCGGGACGTGGATTCGGAGGGGGAGATATGCCGCTTGTGGAGTATCGCTGTGAGGACTGCGGGCACGTCACGGAGATCCTCGTGAGGGTCTCGGAGGACCAGGCTCCGCCCTGCCCCGAGTGCGGCAGTGCGCGTACGCGCCGGCTGATCTCCTCGTTTGCCGCGCGCGTGGCGCCCGGCAAGCCCGTCGGCCGTTGCGAGACATGCCCGCACGACTCATGCCCGATGCGCTGAACGGCGCCGCACGACAGCCGTGTCCGTCTGCGTTGTCGTTTCTGAGGAGCCGTCCATGGCCGGCGAGTCGATACGCCCCTGTGCGAAGCAGGATGCCCCTGCCGTCGTGACGATGTGGAACGACGCCCTGATGCGGGAGGCGGCGGGCCACGAGTGGTACCTGGCGGCGCACCGGCTCACCGTGCCGGCGCTCGAACAGGTGGCGGCGCATCCGAACTACCGGGCCGACGGGGGCCTGGTCTGCGAGGTGGACGGCGAGGTGGTCGCCTACGGCCGGGCGGCCGTTGGGCACGTCCCCGCGTTTGAGGGCCAGGACCTGAGCGCGCTTCCGGCGTACCTGGAGGGGTTCGTCGTGGATGAGCGCTGGAGGGGACGGGGCATCGGCGGACGCATCCTGACGCAACTGGAGGCCTTCGCGCGGAGCAGCGGCAGAGACGCCGTCCAGATGAACTGCTTCTGGTCGCCGATCCGGCCGATGTCGCTGCTGCCCGGCTCCACGGGCTACGGCTTCCTTCTGCGGCGCGGCTACGAGGCGCTGCCGCCCGAGATGCAGTTGCGGCTGACGTTCGAGGGTGCCGGATTCGATCACAAGGCCCGTCAGGGGCGCCAACGGCTGCGCGAACAGGGCCTGGACCTCCGGTACTACGAGGATGCCGACCGGGCGTCCTTCGAGGAGCTTCTCCGCGGGCATTTCCTCGCGTGGTGGCACGACCTGTACGGGCCGAACCTGGATCGGCCGACGCCGCACGGCGTGCTCGTGGCGCTCGACGGGCGGCGGGTCGTCGGGTTCATCGGGTTCGTGCACGTGAAGGACGACGGGACGGCGGACTTCACCCCCGGCGTGCACCCCGACTACCGCCGGCGGGGCATCGCCACCGCGCTGCTGGACATGTGGGCCGCCGAGGTGCAGCGCCTGGGGGCCGTCCGGAGCGAGATCGCCACCAATGTGGAGAACGCCGCTCGCCACATCTACTTCGAGATGGGCTACGAGAAGATCGGGGAGTTCTCCTCTCGGCTGACACGGAAGCTGGATTGACGCGCACTCGGCGCGCCGAGTCACGAGTGAGAAACGGAAGCACGTATGAGCGAGCGAAGGTGCCTGGTCGTCTTCTACTCCCGTACGGGGAACACGCGCCGGGTCGGCGTGGAGGTTGCACGGCAGCTCGGCTGCACGGTGGACGACCTGACGGACGTCAAGCCCCGCGGCGGCATGCTCGGCTTCGTGAAGGGTGGGATCGACGCGGCGCGGAAGAGGCTGACGCAGGTCGCCGGCGTCGGGCACGACCCGGGGGAGTTCGATCTGGTCGTGATCGGGACGCCCGTCTGGGCCGGCACGATGGCGCCGGCCGTGCGCACGTATCTGGCGGAGCGGAAGGACCGCCTTCCCGAGGTGGCGTTCTTCCTGACAACGCGCAGCACCGGGGTGGAGAAGACCTTCCGGCACATGGAGGAGGCGTGCGGAAAGCGCCCGAAGGCCACGCTCGATCTGCGCGAACGCGACGTGCGCAAGGGCGATCCGTCCGAGGCAATCGGCGCGTTCGTCGCCGCGCTAAGCGCCGAGCCGAACGAGGGACGCCCCGCGCCGTAGGCATGCCACGAGGCGAACGCGCGGCTGCGGCGCTTTTACCCCGGCCCGTCCGGTGAGGCGTCCGGGTCGTTGCGGAAGTACTCGCCCACCGCTTCCTCGAACTGCTGCGCGGTCAGGCCGGCCCATTCGATGATGGGCCGTTCGAGCAGAGCGCGCGTCTCCTGCGAGATGCGTCCGCTCTGAGCCAGTTCGCGTCCGGCCTGTCCGAGCGAACCCCGCAATGCCTCCCATGGTTCCGCCAGCATCGGCGTGCCTGAGAGAGTGTCCAGGAATCCGCCCGCGGCGAGGCAGACGGGCTCCACGCCCAGGCGACGGAACTTGAATCGCAGAGCGTCGAAGGACGACTCGTCCGCGAAGCCGCAGTTCGACAGGACAAGCCACCTGACCGTCCCGGCGCCGGCCTGCAGCGGGTGGCGGCCCTCTGCGTCTCCGTTGCGGCCCAGCCACGGCTGTGCGGTCGGCAGGAGCCGCTCCAGGAAGGCCTGGACGCGTGCCGGCACGCCGAGGATATGGAGCGGGAAACCGAGCACGAACACGTCCGCCGCCGCCAGTCGTTCGAGCATGGCGGCGCCGCCGTCGCGCAGTATGCACCTGCCCGGCGTCCTGGTCCAGCAACTGAAGCAGCCGGTGCAGGGCCGCACGTCCAGGTCGTCGAGGTAGACGTACTCGACCTTCGCGCCCCCCGCCCGCGCCGCGTCCAGCATGGGCCGCAGCAGGATCTCGGTGTGGCTCTCCGCCTTGCGGGGACTGCCGTTGACGGCCAGTATCCTCATGAGCCCTCCGTACCTGCTCGTGCACAGACGCCGGTCGGGTCAGGGCAGGCGGGCCGGCGGGCCGGCCATGAACGCCTGCATGAAACCATTCACGAGGCTCGAAAGCGCCTCCACCGGGACGACCAGCCGTGCCTGGAGCCTGCCCGCATCGTCCACGGCCGCCGCCAGGCCGACTCCGGGGGCGGGCGCGAAGCGCAGGTTCCGGCCGAACGGGAGGAACGGCATGCCGGCATTCTCCATGGCGGAGGCCAGGGCGCGCACGTAGGCGCCGATGAGCCCTCCCAGATCGACGTAGCCGACCACGGCCGGTTCGGCGGGCATGCCCGCCATGGCCGCCTTGAACTCCGGCCGGCCGGCCAGCGACGAGAGGCTGCCGTCGAGCGCCGCCTTGAGGCCGTCCAGGGCGCCGGAGCCCTGCCAGACCATCCAGGCTTCGTCCACGAACGCCGAATACGCCCTCAGGTCCGGTCCCATCATCGCGGCCATCATCTCCCGCTGCATCGCTACGGCCTGGGCGGCTTCGGGCTGACCCGTCTCCTCGAACTGGAGGTCGTAGTCCCATTCTGCGATGGTGTGGCCGGCGTGCGTCGCCGCGTCCGGAGTCATGGCGACCCGCGTCGTGACGCCGGTGCGGGCCTGCCTGGCGACATCTTCGACGAGCGGCAGAAGGGACTGGAAGACCTCCTGAGCGCGTGCGGCATCCTTCACGCCGGCAACGTTGACGGGGACCAGGAAGCCTTGCGGCGAGACGGCGATCGCCGTGGCGAGGCGGCCGTCCATCACGGCGAGCATCTCCGTCACCTTCTCCCGGATGCGGGCGAGCGACTCGGCGGCGGACTCGTCGGACCCCGCCAGAGCACTCAGGAGCCTCATGTACAGGTCGAGGGTGGGGGCCGGATCGCCGACGTGAGCGGCGAAGACGGCCACCGCACCGGCCGGCAGGGAGCCCATAAAGTCCAGGGCGCGCCCCTCGACGGTCGTCAGGTGCGCGGCCAGTGCGCTGCCCACGACCGGCTGCACGCTCTTCGTCACGACGATCGCGTCCGGGGCCAGGGTGAGCGTGGCCTCGACGACCTCGACCTGGGTGGCGGCGGCCTCGACCGTTGCGATGGCCATCCGCCCCATGTCCAGGTTCACCTGCGCCTGCCGGGGCAGGTGAACGGCCGCCCGGTCGATCTCTCCGCGGAGCATCTCGAACGGGTTGCGTCCCTGTTCGTCCAGTGCGCCGACGAGATCGCGGATCCGCACGGCGACTCCGGCGTCGGCCTGTGGGAAGAACGACTTCCCGGCCAGTGTGCCGTCCGCCACGAGGCTGCCCACGGCGCGCACTCCGTCGGGGTTGCGGCCCAGCACGACACGGTCATCGACGATCATGATCGCCAGCGGCCGAGCCGGGCCGGCATCCCACACGTTCTCGTCGAAGGCGTTCAGGGGGTCCTCCTCGTACAGGTGCAGATTGCCGTCCGTCTCGCCCCCGTGCAGGTTCTGCGGCAGGGCGTCCAGGTAGCGGTCGGCATCCAGGACACCGAAGGTGAAGACGGGGGCCGCCACGTCCCCATCCCGGCAGGTCACCAGGAGCAGCGGGGCGCTGAGGTCCAGCACGGACGGGTCGTCGGTCCTGGCCGGCCCGCTCAGGGCGGTGCGGAGCGAACTGAACGGGGCGCCCGGTACCAGGCGCCGGAGCAGGTTCTGGAGCTTCTGCTCGGCCTGCGCGAGATCGGTCACCTCGACGAGCGCCGGTACGTTGGCGGGCAGCGAGGGCCGTTCGGCTGCGTTCACGGGCAGCATCAGGCAGGCGATCAGGGCCGGCAGTGCGCGAAACAGGACCTTCTTCATGGTCGGTACCTCTCGCCAGAGACACGGACGGCCGTTGGCGACGGCTCCTGACCAATGATACGCGCCGGAATGCGGGTGTATTCGCCGGTTGGGGGCCGCCGTCACTCGCCGCGCACAGGATACCAGACCGGGTGCTCCGCCACCAGAGCGGACGTTCGGAATCATCGCACAGATATTTGTGCTGCGGCCCTCTGTCACCATATAATGCTGAGGCTGGCTCAGGAGACCACCGCATGACCGACGCTATGCCGGAGAAGTTCGGCAAGTGCAAGATCGTCAAGGAGCTGGGCCATGGTGCAACGGCGTACGTGTATCTGGCCCGGCATGAAGTGCTGGACATGCCCGTGGCGGTCAAGGTCCTCCGGAGGGGGCTCAGCGAGCGCAAGCCTCATTATGCCGAGCGCTTTTTGCGCGAGGCGAAGATGGCCGCCTGGCTGGACCACCCGAACATCGTGCGCGTGATCGACTGCGGCGTGGAGCACGGCCACCACTACATGGTGATGGACTACGTGGACGGGCCGAACTGCCTGCGGCTCCTGGGCGACCGCCCGAGCGGCATGGAGTGGCGGGAGGCGGTCGAGGTGGCCCTTCAGGTGGCCGACGCTCTGGCGTACGCCGTCTCGCGCGACGTGATCCACCGGGACGTGAAGCCCAGCAACATCATGATCGACAGCACGGGGCGCGCGCGCGTGACCGACCTGGGCCTGGCCAAGCTGACCATCAAGGGGATGGCCGCCCTGACGCAGGAGCTGCACACGGTCGGCACGCCGAACTACATGAGCCCGGAGCAGATCAAGTCGTCCAGCGACCTGGACCTCCGCGCGGACATCTACTCGCTGGGCGCTTCCCTCTATCACATGGTCTGCGGGTCGCCGCCGTTCAACGGCAAGACGGCGATGGAGGTCGTGGCCATGCACGTGGGGGCGCCCCTGGAGCCGCCGTTCCGGCGCCGTCCCGGGCTGCCGCGGTCGCTCTCCAGCGTGATCTGCAAGATGATGGCCAAGGCGCCGGGGGACCGGTACCAGGACTACGCATCCCTGACGGGCGACCTCCGGAACCTCCTGGCGGGCAAGGAGACGTCCGCTGCCGACTTCCACGAGACGGCCCTGCCGGTGCGGGACGACGAACTGCGCGACATCCTGGACCAGTTGCAGTTCTCCGCCGGGCTCGACATCGAGACGGAGGAACAGGCGCCCCACGAGGACGGCGCCGAGGTCGGCCAGGAGAGAGACGCGCTGGGCAGCTCCGATATCTCTCCGTTCGGGCCCGAGGACTACTCCGCCTACGTCCCGCCCCCGGAGGAGTCATCGGCCAGCACGCTGCTCCAGCAGGCGCGCGACCGGCGGCGCGAACTGATCATCGGCCTGATCATCGCGGGTGCGTTCGTCGTCATCGTCGCCATCATCCTGCTCGTCGCCATCGGCGGGCGCTGACCGACGCGGACGGCCCGCCGGATCCCTTTCAGCGGAGAGACGGAATGAACGCCGTGACGGCCCGGGCTCGGGCGCTGATCGAGGAGTTCAAAGGCGAGGCGTATGCATTCGGCCCCGGGGCCGTGGCCTCCGCCGGCCGGCTGGCCGCCCGCCTCGGGCGTCGCTTCCTGCTCGTTGTGGGGCGATCGGGTGGGGCCAACGGGATGCGGGACGGCCTCCGGGACGCCTTTCGGGCGGCCGGTCTGGCCATCGTCGACGAATGCCCCGGCGCCGCGCCGAACTCGCCCCTGGAGGACGTGGAGCGCGTCCGCGACCGGATCCTGGCCGTCCGCCCGGACGCCGTCGTGGGGCTCGGCGGCGGCAGCCTCATCGACGCGCTCAAGGCCTCGGTGGCGCTGGCCTGCCTCGGCGGTCGTTGCGACGACTACTACGGCGTCGGGCGGGTCTCGGCGCGCATGCGGGCGGAGGGCAAGGCGCTGATGCCGCACCTTGCCGTGATGACGGCTGCCGCTTCCGCCGCACACCTGACGAAGTATGCCAACGTGACCGACATGGCCACGTTCCAGAAGCGCCTGCTCATCGATGAGGCGCTCGTGCCGTGCGCCGCCATCTTCGACTACCGGGCCACCGCCACCATGTCGCCCGGGTTCACGCGCATCGGGGCGTTCGACGGCATCTGCCACCTGCTGGAGGTCTACTTCGGCATGGACCCGGGGCACGCGCTCTTCCCGCGCGTGACCGAGGTGGCGCTGACGGGCCTGGAACTGATCGTCTCGGCGCTGCCGCGGGTGCTGGACGACCCCGGATCGCAGCCGATGCGCGAGGCCATGGGGCTGGGGACCGACCTGGGCGGCTACGCCATCATGATGGGTAGCACGAACGGGCCGCACCTGAACAGCTTCTCCTTGGTGGACCTGATGGACCACGGCGCGGCGACTGCGCTCCTGGTGCCGTACTACACGTGTTTCTTCGCCCCGGCCATCGAGGAGAAGCTGCGCAACGTGGGCCGCGTCTACCGGGCCCACGGCCTCCTGGAGGACGGGGCGGACCTGGATGCCCTTGCCGGCATGGACCTCGGCATGGCCGTCTCCGGCGCCATGCTGACGATGGCCCGCCAGGCCGGCCTGCCCACGGCGCTGAACGAGGTGGACGGCTTCGGCCCGCAGCACGTCGAGCGGATGCTCTCGGCGGCCAGGGAGCCGGGGCTCGCCTCGAAGCTGGCGGCCATGCCCATCCCGATGACGGCCGGGGACGTGGAACGCTACATGCGCCCGCTCCTGGAGGCCGCCGCCCTCGGCGACCGGTCGCTCATCGTGCCGCCTCGGACGTGACCTCCGCATCGATCGGCGCGGTCATCGACCGAAGGGCGACTTTTGGCCCCCGGGGGCATCTGATATACTGATGGTGCGTTCCGGATGGCGGCGTGTCGCCGGGGCGCGGAATCGTGCCGAACGGGATGCCAAGGGCCGGGAGAGGAATCCGTGGCTGCTCGACAGCAGAAGGTCCGGTTGCACATCCTGATTGCGCTCACGCTCGTCGTCATGCTCTTCGGCCTGAGGCATGTCCGGCGCACCTTCCAGGCGGAGAAGGTCCGCACGGCGTCCGTTCGGACCGAGCGCGAGCTGCGGCAGTACGTGCGGCCCGACCAGGCCGGGCTGCAGGACATGGCCCTGGCCGCGCACGGCGCGCTGGCACGCGATGCCGCCGCGCTGTTGATGCAGGCGCGCTACCTGGTCGGGCAGGACCTGCAGGGCGCCTCGGCCGCTTCCGCGCGTGCGATCGCGCGGGAACTGGACGATATCCATGCCAACGTCGCACTCCTGCGTGCGGGGAAGCGCCCCGTCTTCCCGCGCGGCAAGCCCTTCCTGCGCGCCTATCACTCCCGGCTCGACGACACCTTCCAGCCCTACGGGGTGTGCGTGCCCGAGGGTTACGACGAGAGCTATCCGCTGCCCGTCATCATCACGCTGCACGGCCTGCAGGGGTTCGGCGGCCGCCAGTGTGCCGACGCGCCGTGCTACCCGGGCGCCCTCTCGGTGAAGCCGCAGGGGCGCGGCGCGACCGACTACATGTACGTCGGCGAGGATGACATCCTGGCCGTTCTGGACGAGGTCCGGGCGCTCTACTCGATCGACAGCGACCGGGTCTACCTGGTCGGCCACTCGATGGGCGCCACCGGGAGCTGGCACCTGGCGGTTCACTACCCGCACCTGTTCGCGGGCATCGTGCCCATCAGCGGCAATGCGGACTCCGACGCCTGGGAACATCGCTGGGGCTGGAATCCTCCCGGGCCCGCCGACCACGGGGCCCTGCGCAGGTTCCTCCATGCCAGCCTCTCGCCCGCCTCGTACGCCGTCAACCTGGCCCA
>Ga0123328_1002653_pt1 | contig 15934 bp, 15 predicted proteins | sample BioC12SIPDNA_2_FD_89702 | JGI IMG/M metagenome (GOLD analysis project Ga0123328, IMG submission 89702) | Anaerobic biogas reactor microbial communites from Washington, USA - Biogas_R1_A C12 SIP DNA | ecosystem: Engineered > Bioreactor > Anaerobic > Unclassified | place: Washington, USA...
CAAGCCGGGAGACGTCATCGAAGTGGTGCGCGTGACCGAAGATTTCCGCATGCAGGACACGCCCATCCCCTACGAGACGCAGTTCCAGCCGACCGACCAGCTGGAGATTGACAACCGGGCGCTGCTGCAGAGCGGCGTGCCCGGCATCCTGCGCCAGCGCATCCGCGTGCGCTACGAGAACGGCGTGGCAGTCTCAGAAACGCCCGACGCGCAGTGGGTGGCGCAGGAACCCATCCCGGAGATTGTCGGCTTCGGCACGCAGATCGTCATCCGCGCCGTGGAGACGCCGGAGGGCTACCTGGAATATTGGCGCGTCGTGCGCATGCGCGTGACAGCGTACACGGCCGCCAGCTCCGGCAAGCCGCCCGACCACCCGGCCTACGGCATCACGGCGAGCGGGCTGCAGGCGGGCACCGGCATCGTCGCCGTGGACCCGCGCGTGGTGCCCTTCCGGACGTGGGTCTACGTGCCGGGTTACGGCGCCGCCTACGCCGGCGACACGGGCGGCGGCGTCAAGGGGCGCTGGATCGACCTGGGCTACCACCAGGAAGATTACGAGAGCTGGTCGGGCTACGTGGACGTCTATTACCTGACGCCCGTGCCCGATCCGGAAGACATCAACTACCTCATCCCCACGACGCTGCCCTGATGGCCCACCCCAAGGAGCTGCTGGAGCGCCACGGGCTGCAGCCGAAGCAGAGCCTGGGGCAGAACTTCCTATTCGACGACAACATTCTGGCGCGCATTGTGGAGGCGGCGGAGATCGCGCCGGAGGACGCCGTGCTGGAAATCGGCGCGGGCGTGGGCACGCTGACCCACCACCTGGCGAGGGCGGCGGGGCGCGTCGTGGCGGTGGAGCTGGACGACCGGCTCATCCCCCTGCTCCAGCGCGAGATAGCGCGCTATGACAACGTGACCGTCGTCCACGGCGACATACTGGCGCTATCGCCGGACGACTGGTTTGGCGACGGGGCGTACAAGGTCGTGGCGAACGTGCCCTACTACATCACCGGGGCGATCCTCAAGCACCTGCTCGGCGGCCGGAGCAAGCCCCGCGTCGTGGTGATGACGGTGCAGAAGGAGGTCGCGCAGCGGGTGACGGCAGGGCCGGGGGAGATGAGCCTGCTGGCGGTGAGCGTGCAGTTCTACGGCGAGCCGCGCCTGGTGAGCGACATCAAGGCGGGAGCGTTCTGGCCCCGGCCGGAGGTCAATTCGGCCATCCTGCGCATCGACCTGTACGACGAGCCGCGCCTGCCCCTGGCGGAGGAAGCGGCGTTTTTCCGCGTGGTGAAGGCGGGCTTTGCCCAGAAGCGCAAGCAGCTACAGAAGAACCTGCGCAGCCTGGGCCTGCCGCGAGACGAGATTGACGCGGCGCTGGCCCGGGCCGGCATCGCGGGCACGCGCCGGGCGGAGACGCTGAGCGTGGAGGAGTGGGTGAGATTATACGGGGTATTGTATCGTTCTTGAACGGTGATTCGTTTGATTTATTGATTGACTATGAATTGATTCTTCGGTAGGGGCGGGTTTCCAATCCGCCGACCGCTCTTATTCGGAGCGCGGGCAGAAATCATAGTCAATCAAACGAATCACAGTTCAGAACGCCAAATCACCCCTTCACATTCCGCCACCGCTCGGCGCTCTGCCACGGGTCGGGCTGGGCCGTCTCGCCGTCGCCGGAAAGAGCGGTACGGGTGGGAGCGCCTTTAGCCTGCAGCGCTTCGAAGGCGGCGATAGCCAGCCAGGTGCTGTTGCTCAGGTCAGGCTCCGGCTGCCAGGGCGTCAGGTGCTCGTCGAGGAAGCGCGTGCTCACGTCGCCCGCGAGAAAGGCGGGATGGGCCAGGATGTCCAGCAGGTAGGAGATGTTCGTCGTCACGCCGAGCACGACCGTGTCCTGCAGGGCGCGGACCATCTTGCGGATCGCCTCCGGCCGGTCGTCGCCCCAGGTGATGATTTTGCCCAGCATCGGGTCGTAGTAGGGGCTGACGGTCGTGCCCGTCTCGATGCCGTCGTCCACGCGGATGCCGGGGCCGGCGGGCGCGCGGTAGAAGGCGATGTCGCCGATGGAGGGCAGGAAGTTGTTCGCCGGGTCTTCGGCGTAGAGCCGGCACTCCAGCGCGTGCCCGCGCTGCAGCAGGTCGTCCTGCGTAAAGGTCAGCGCTTCCCCGGCGGCGAGGCGGATCTGCCACGCGGCGAGGTCGATGCCGGTGACCGCCTCGGTAATGGGATGCTCCACCTGCAGCCGGGTGTTCATCTCCAGGAAGTAGAAGGCCCGTTCCGGGGTCACCATGAACTCGACAGTCCCGGCGCTGACGTAGCCGACCGCTTCGGCGAGGCGCAGCGCCGCCCGGCACATGGCCTCGCGCAGCTCCGGCGTGACGATGGGCGACGGCGTCTCCTCGATAATCTTCTGGTGGCGGCGCTGCACGGAGCACTCGCGCTCGAAGAGGTGGACGATATGGCCGTGCTGGTCGCCCAGCACCTGCACCTCGACGTGGCGCACCTCGGCGAAATACTTCTCCACCAGGATATGGTCGCTGCCAAAGCTGGAGACGGCCTCGTTGCGCGCCTGGTGCAGCGCGCCGGCAAAGTCGGCCGGGTCGTGGACGACGCGCATGCCCTTGCCCCCACCCCCCGCGCTGGCTTTGATGAGCACCGGGTAGCCCAGCTCTTCCGCTGCCTGCTGCAGCGCCGCGTCGTCAAGCTGCGCGCCGTCCACGCCGGGGATGACGGGCACGCCGGCCTGCCCGGCAATCTCGCGGGCCGTCGCCTTGCTGCCCAGGGCGCGCATTGCCGCCGGGCCGGGGCCGATGAACTGGACGCCGTGGGCCGCGCACGCCTCAGCGAACGCCGGGTTTTCGCTGAGGAAGCCGTAGCCGGGATGGATGGCGTCGGCCCTGGAGGCGGCGGCGATGGCGAAGATGGCCTCCTGGTTCAGGTAGGTCTCGCGGGCGGTGACGCCGTCGAGCTGGTAGCTTTCGTCGGCGAGCCTGGCCCAGGGGGCGCTGCGGTCCACCTCGGAGTAGATGGCGACGGAGCGCACGCCCAGCTCGCGGCAGGCGCGGAAGATGCGGCGGGCGATTTCGCCCCGGTTGGCGACGAGGATTTTGCTGAACATAGGGGGGATTATAGCGGAGATAGTGGCCAGTGGGCAGTGGGTGGTTGAAAGTTGGAAGTTGGAAGAAGAGGAAGGAAATAGGGCGACCCAACGAGGGTCGCCCAATGGCTACAGCCCAGAGGTGGGCCTGGCGGCCCTGTGTGGCGGGCCGCCAGGGTCCGGGGAATGAACGGTATCAGGAGCCGGCGTATTCCACGACGGGGAAGCCCGCTTCGGTCCAGGCGCCCAGGCCGCCGACGAGACTACGGATGGTCTCGTAGCCGTAGGCGCGCAGGATGCTCATGCCGATGATCGAGCGGTGGCCGCTGCCGCAGTAGATGACCAGCGGCGCGGCGGCGTTGAGCGCGGGCGCCTCCGGAGGCAGCCCATCGACGACGGGGAAACCGGCCTCGGCCCAGCCGCCGAAGCTGCCGCCCTTGAGGCTGAGCGCGTTCTCCCAGCCGAGGGCGCCGAGCACGGGCATGGCGATGGTGCAGCGCCAGCCGCTGCCGCAGTAGGCGACGATGGGCGATGAGCGACAGGAATAAGATGGACCTTTTCATGTGAACAATCTCCTCCACAACAGTTCAAATCAGGGCGACGTCAGGGTGGGCGTCACGTTCAGAGTTGAGGTAATCGGCGCAGTAGACGTGAGCGACATCGTCGCCGTAATAGGAAGCGTGGACGTAATCGGCGCCGGTATCTCGTCGACGATAACCGGAAGGTTGGCCTCCAGCTCTTCCGGGTAGACCTTGTCGACGGTGAGGAACAGGGATTCCTGACCGTGGCAGGCGTCGCAGGAGGCGTTTTGCGGTGTCTGTCGCTGGATGTTGTGCGGCGTGGCGTAGGCCCGCGTCGGCAGAGCGTTGAAGTTAGGCAGCAGGTTATCGCCGTAGTAGTCGAAGTTGGTCTCCGAAATGGGCACGTGGCGCACGGGCACATAGTCGTAGGGCCGGTCGAAGCTCTTGCGCGCGTTGCGGCCGATGAGGAACGTCATATACGAACCGTCGGTGGCGTAGAACGGGTTGCCGGTCGTCTCGCTGATGGCGACGTGACAGCCGTCGCAGCTCGTGTAGGCGACGGAGTGGCAGACCTGGCAGGAGAGGCCGCCGCCGACGCCGTTGGGCTGGCTGACGTGGCACTCGCCGCAGGTGGCGTGGCAGCTCGCACAGTGGTTGCCGAAGGCTTCGGCCAGCTGCTCGTGCCCTTCAGGGGCGCTGCGGGCGTCGAGCACGGTCCAGTAGCCGGCGAGCGTGCTGTGCAGGCTGTTCTGGGCCATGGTCACGGTGTTCGGGTGGCAGTCGCCACAATATGTCTCAGGGTCGGCGCTGGGGTTGGCCAGCAGGCCGTTGTGCGCGGTCTCTTTGTCGGCGGCCTGCTCGCCCCCGTGGCAATCCGTGCAGGCGATGGTGCCGTGCACGGTGCTCGGGTAGCTCGCGCCGTCTACGAGTACTTTTTCCCAGGGCTCCAACGGAGCCACAGAACCGCCTCAGCCTTCCCCTTCGTTTTCGCTGATGACCTCTTCCTCGGGGGAAGCGGTGCGAATGAGCATCTCTTTGTCGGTGTGGCAGCGCAGACATTCGTCCACGCTCTCACTCTCGGCGGTGGGCTGCTCGGGGAGGATGGCTGCTTCCGATGGCGCGGGGGTCAGGGCTTCCTCGTCTACGTGGGCCACTTCGGCCGTGGGCGCGGCGCCGGTCTGGGGCTGCTGTTCGCCGCAGCCGGCCAGCCAGAGCAGGCCGAGAAGCAGGAGGATGGCGGTCAGGGTTTTGCTGGCGGTGATGAAACGCACAACTCACTCCTTCGCAAAGGGATTCGTGAAGAAATTCACTATCAGCATAAAGGCAGCCTGGGCAAAATCAATGGCAAAGGCGGGTTTTGCTTATAGGTTTTGCGTTGGAAGGCCATAAGCAAATCCAATCGCTGCCGGCCGCTATCATCTTGTGTCGCTAATCCTTTTTGTTACAATATTCACAAGCGCCAGGAGGCCATACCATGTCTGACACGCACCGGCTCCACATTTTCCTCGTCGCCACCGAGACGCTGAACTTCAGCGAGGCGGCCCGGCAGCTACATATGACCCAGCCCAGCGTCAGCCAGCACATCCGGGCCCTGGAGCAGCAGTTCGACCAGCAGCTCTTCTACCGCTGCGGGCGCTACGTCGAGCTGACCCCGGCGGGCAGGCGGCTGGCCGAGCTGGCCGGCGACTTGATGGAGCGCTGGACGCAGATCGAAGAGGAGATGGAGTCGCTGAAGGGCGAGGTGACGGGCCACCTGATGGTCGGCTGCAGCACCACGCCCGGCAAATACATCCTGCCGCCGCTGCTGGCCCAGTTCCACCGCCGCTACCCGAAGGTCAGCATCGCCTGCTACGTCGCCCCGCAGGCACACGCCTTGCAGATGTTGTGCGACGGCGAAGTCCATTTTGCCCTGGCGAGCGCGCCGCACATCTGCCACAGCGACGTGGAGTTCCGGCCATTCATCATGGACCCCGTCGAGCTGATCGTGCCCATCTCCCACCTCTGGGCGGCGCGCGGCGTCATCGAGCCGCACGACCTGCTGGCGGGCAGCTTCATCACGCGCGAGCCGCAGTCGGGCACGCGGGAAGCCGTGCGCGAGGCGCTGGCCGGCGTGGGCATCGCCGAGAACGAGCTGGCGACCTTCCTCACGCTGGGCAGCTCGGAGGCCATCGCCATGGCGGTGGAGGAAGGGCTGGGCGTGGCGTTTGTCTCGCGCATTGTCGCCCGGCGGCTGGCGGGGTCGCGGGTGACGCCGGTCCGCGTGCGCGGGCTGACCATCGAGCGCGAGATTCACTTTGGGCGGCACACGCGCCGGCCTACAACCCGGGCGCAGGCGGCCTTCTGGGAGCATTTCTGGGCCGGAGTGGACACCCTTCCGGCCGAGCTGGAGGCCGTGAGCCACTAAGCACGTAACCAGGGAATTATCAATGAAGCCTACAACCTATCCCAACCGCAAGGCATACAGAGGGTGGCTCGCGTTGGCCGCGCTGCTCCCCGTGCTGCGCGCTCGCCGCGGCGGGCGCGCAGCCGGCGCAGGCGGCCCCACCCCACCAGGGCGGCGCGCCGGCCGAGGGCGAGACGGAAACCGCAGCGCCGGAGAGCGCCGCCCAGTGCCAGGAGTGCCACCTGGACATTGCCAGCCACTGGACGGACAGCGCCCACGCTCACGCCTACGACGACCCGGTCTTCCAGCAGCGCTGGGCGGCGATGGGCCGGCCGGACGATTACCTGAACTGCCACACGACGAACTTCCAGCCGGCGACCGGCGAGTTTGACGCCGACGGCGTGGGCTGCATGCAGTGCCACGACCCGCACAGCCAGGGGCCGCTCTTCGCCGACGCCGACGAGATGTGCCTGAACTGCCACGCGGATTCGATGGGCGATTACCTGGAAGACCTGCACGTCAGCCAGGGGATCGGCTGCGTGGATTGCCACGCCCCGGTCATCCCGCCCGACCCGCTGCCCGACGACGGCATTGTGCCCACGGGCCACGCCTTCGACATCACTCCGGCGACGTGTGCGGCCTGCCACACGGACGCGCTGCACGCCGGCTTCTCGCGATTCTGGTGCTGGAAGTGCTGCCCATCGTCCTGGAGAGCCACTTCTTTGACCGCTGGCCCCGGTTGCGCACGATCAGCCGCCACCTGCACAAACTGACGCCGGTGCTGGCGGTGGCGGGCATGGGTCTATCGCTGCTCCACCAGTCGTCGCTGGGGGCGACCTACGCCGTGCTCTCCGGCCGGGCGATATGGTTCAAGCCCTCGCTGCCGATCCTCTTTATCCTTTCGGCGCTGGCGGGCGGCGTCTCGCTGACCCTGCTGGCGACCATCGTCGTCGCCCATTTTCGCGGGCGGCGGCTGATCAGCGAGAACCTGCAGGCGGAAATCGCCCGCTACATTGGGTTGGCGACGGCGGGCTACCTCTACCTGAAGCTGTGGGACTGGGCGGCGACCTCCTACTACAGCCACGCGCCGGAGACGGCGGACGCGCTGGCGCGGCTCAACCTGACGACGCCCTACACGCGCACCTTCTGGGGCATCGAGGTCTTGCTGGGCGCAGTCATCCCGGCGGCCATCCTGCTGAACGCACGCACGCGGCGCAACGAGCGGGCGCTGCTGGCCTTTACACTGGGGGTGCGCTATCTGCCGCTCTTTCCGCGGCGGTCTGAATTGTCTGAACTGTGATTCGTCTGATTGATTGATAGACTATGATGGAACTCATGGGGAAATCATAGTCCATCAAGTAATCAGCGTAATCACAGTTCAGACAGCCTCCGCTCCGCCAGCCAGCGCGTGGCGAAGTCAACGGCGGGGCGCTGGTGGAAGAGGCGGGCTGTTGCCGAGCCAACTTTACCAATCGTAACGGGCAGGGCGCGCTCCATCTCCTCGCCGATTTGCGGGAAGGGGTCGGCGTCGAGGTCCACGTCCTCCCACCACACCCAGCGCCGCTCGCCGTCCACGAAGATGGGCGCCCCCTCGCGCTTGCGCGGCGCGCCGGGAGCGCGGTATTCGGCGAGGTGGAAGCTGGTGTTTCTGTCGTAGCCGACGCCGAGGAGCAGAACGTGGCCGTCGAGGTCGTAGATGCGGGCCAGCGGCGAGCTTTCGCCGAACATGTTTTCCAGCGTGTGGCCGGCGGTGATGCGCTCCGCGTGGCGGCCCCAGGCGGCAAAGCTGACGCCCGGATGGTTGCTGCGAAGGACACCGGGCCAGGTGCGGAAGCTCTCGGCGATGCGGCCCATGCCCCGCGTCGGCGTGATGCGCGGGTCGAAGGCGGGCATCGTGGCGCGGATTTCGTCCACCCACTCGGGCGGCACGGGCGGGTTCATCCACTCGGCCGGATCGGAGAGGTCGCCGCTGTGGGCGGGCATGACGAGCGTGCCGGCCGGCGTGAGCACATCCTGCAGCGCCTGGACGACGGCGACCGGGCCGCCGTTGACCCAGCCGAGGGCGCTGAGCGAGCTATGGACGAGCAGGACCATACCCGGCTCGACGCCGAGGGCGCGCAGGTCGTCGGCGAGGCTGGCGCGGGTGCGTGGTGTGGGGGTGTTGGCGATGAGGTTGGCTTCGGACATGGCGCGGTTCCTATGATGAATGGTTCGACGCTAGAGATTCGGCGGTATAATTGTAACTGAGACGGTGGAGTGTGGACAGGCGAGCTATCCCCATCACCTACAATGGGCGGGCTGGAGAGCGAGGGAGATTGATGAAGATCGGTGAGTATGACGTGTTGATTATCGCGCCGCACGGCGAGCAAGAGCTATGCGCCGAGGTCCGGCAGGACGACCGGCAGGTGGCGAAGGTCTCGATTCGCGAAGGTCAGCCGGCGATTGCGATTAGCCCCAACCACGACGAGCAGGAAGCCTGGACAATCGAATACCGCACCTTCCGGCAGATCGTCCAGGCGCTTGACGATTTCCTGTTTTCTGCCGGCTATCCGGTCGAGGTGGACGGACGAGAGCCGTAGGGCGGGCCTGGCGGCGGGTTGCAAACTCGCCCCTACTCGTCCTCCTGCCAGGACGGAGGGCGCTTCTCCAGGAAGCTGCTCATCCCTTCGCGCCCTTCGTCGCTGGCGCGGCGCCGGGCGATAAGCTGGCTGGTCAGGGAGCGCATGTCGGCGCGGCGGGACCACGCCACTTCGCGGATGAGGGCCTTGGCGTCGGCCTGCGCGCCGGGGGCCGCCTGGAGCAGCGCCGCAACCCGCTCGCGCACCGTCTCGTCCAGCGCGGCTTCGTCGGGCGCGACGTGGTGGACGAGGCCGATTTCGCGGGCGCGGGCGGCGGAGAAGCGCTCGCCGGTCAGGAACAGTTCGCGGGCGGCGGAGGGACCGATCTTAGCCAGCACAAACGGGCTGATGACGGCGGGCAGGATGCCCAGCCGCACCTCGCTGAAGGCAAAGACGGCGCGCTCGACGGCGACGGCGATGTCGCAGCAGGCGACGAGGCCCACGCCCCCGCCGATAGCCGCGCCGTTGATGCGCCCGACGACAGGCCGGGGGCAGCCGTTGACGGCTTCCATCAGATCGTAGATGGCCTCGCCGTCGGCCACGTTCTCCGCGAAGGTATAGTCGGCGGCGGCGCGCATCGCGGCGAGGTCGGCGCCTGCGCAGAAGCTGCGGCCCGCGCCGGTCAGCACAACCACGCGCACGGCATCATCCTCGCCGAGCCGCTGGAAGGCAACCGTCAGATCGGCGATCATCTCCGGCGTGAGGGCGTTGTGGCTGTCGGGCCGGTTGAGGGTGACGGTAGCGACGCCGTGGCTGGTTTCGATGGTGATCATGATGGCTGTCCTGAACTGTGATTAAGATGATTCACGTGATGGCCTATGGGATGGCCTATGATTTGCCAGCACGTTCAATCATAGTCCATCAGGGCAATCATTCAAATCACAGTTCAGAAAAGCGCCAATGAAAAACGCCCCGCAATGGCAGCATTGCGGGGCGCGGGACTCAAATCGTCTGCATCTGGGTAGGGGCAGGTTTGAAACCTGCCCCTACCGAGTGGCAAAGGGGCTAATCCCCCGGAACGAGGGCGCCGTCGGCCTCTACGGGGGCCGGCTCCTCGTTCATCAGCTGCTCGAACTCGTGCCGGTCCAGCGTCTCGGCCTCCATTAGGCGGTTGACGAGGCGGACGAGCCGGTCGTGGTTGGTGCGGATGATGTCGCGGGCGCGCTCGTAGTTGCGGTCGAGGATGATGCGCACCTCGCGGTCGATGAGCTTGGCCGCTTCCTCGCTGTAGTCGCGGGTCGTGGACAGCTCGCGGCCCAGGAAGACGTTGCCGGTGTCGTCGCCGTAGGTTCGCAGACCGAGCGACTCGCTCATGCCGTACTTGGTGACCATCGAGCGGGCCATGCTGGTGGCCTGCTTCAGGTCGTTGGAGGCGCCCGTCGTCACCCGGCCGAAGAAGATCTCTTCCGCCGCCCGCCCGCCGAGGGCCATGGCGATGCGGTCTTCAAAGTGGCCGGTGTGGAAGGTCATCCGGTCTTCAGGCAGCGGCATGACGTAGCCGCCAGCGCCGCCGCGCGGGATGATCGTAATCTTCTGCACCGGGTCGGTGTGCACCAGGAAATGGCTGACGATGGCGTGCCCGGCCTCGTGGTAGGCGGTCACTTCCTTGTCTTCCTCGCTGATGACGCGGCTCTTGCGCTCTGGCCCCATGACGACGCGGTCGAACGCTTCCTGCATCTCCAGGCGGGAGATAACCGTCTTGTTGCGGCGGGCAGCGTAGATGGCGGCCTCGTTGATCAGGTTTTCCAGGTCGGCGCCGGAGAAACCCGCGGTCAGGCGAGCCGTCTCGGCGAGGTCCACTTCGGGAGCCAGCGGCTTGCCCCGCGCGTGAATCTTGAGGATTTCCTCGCGCCCTTTGATATCCGGCAGATCGACGATGACCTTGCGGTCGAAGCGACCGGGGCGCAGCAGCGCCGGGTCGAGCACGTCGGCGCGGTTGGTGGCGGCGATGACGATGACGTTGGTCTCGTTGGAGAAGCCGTCCATCTCCACGAGGATCTGGTTCAGCGTCTGCTCGCGCTCGTCGTGCCCGCCGCCGAGTCCGGCGCCACGCTGGCGGCCTACGGCGTCAATCTCGTCCACGAAGACGATCGAGGGGGCGTGTTCCTTGGCCTTGTTGAAGAGGTCGCGCACGCGGCTGGCGCCGACGCCGACGAACATCTCCACGAACTCAGAGCCGGAAATGTGGAAGAAGGGAACCCCGGCCTCGCCGGCGATAGCGCGGGCCAGCAGCGTCTTGCCGGTGCCGGGCGGGCCGACCATGAGCACGCCCTTGGGGATGCGGGCGCCCACCTGCACGAACTTCTCCGGCTCGCGCAGGAACTGGACGATCTCCTGCACCTCTTCCTTGGCTTCCTCGACGCCGGCAACGTCGTCAAAGGTGACGGTCGGCCGGTCTCCGTCGTTGATGTTGCGGGCGCGGCTGCGACCAAAGCCGAAAATGTTGTTGCCGCCACCCTGCATCTGGCGGAAGCTGCGGCTGAAAATCCACAACAACAGGAGCACGGGGATGAGCGTCAGGCCGATACTGAAGAGCGCATTCCAGCTTGATTGGTCGTCAACCTCATAGGAGAAGTCGCGCTGCTCCAGCGGCACCTGGTAGCGGTCGAGCGTTTCCATGAAGCCGACGCCGTTCTCTTTTGTCGAGCCGTAAACCGTGCCGTTTTGGAGAGTCACTTCGAGCCGCTCGCCTGTGACGACAATGCTCTCCACGCGCCCCTGCTCGACGAGGCGCACGACACGATCCAGCGGGATTTCCTCCGGGGCATTGACCCGGCGGCTGAGGAATAGCTGCAGGCCGAGAATAATGGCCAGAATAGCCAGTATCCAGGCCCATGCCGGGATCGTCGGACGGGGATTGGGTCTATCATCCATGGTCGTTCTTTATCCTTTCACACGCTGACAAGGAGCGTTCCGGTATAGGCACCCTCGCCCGCTACCGGCACGAATACCTGGCAGCATGAAACGGGGCAAGCTAAAATCCGACCCAATTATAGCCCCATACTGTTGGAACACTATTAATATTAGCTAGGAGCCGCGATATATGGACGAAAGGGCGCGGACTTGCTGTTCGGCGTGGTAGCTGCTGCGTACAAGCGGGCCGCTCTCGACCCAGCGGAAGCCCATCTCCAGGCCGATGCGCTTGAACTCGGCGAACTCGTCCGGCGTGTAGTAGCGCTCGATGGGCAGATGTTTCTTGCTCGGCTGTAAATACTGGCCGATGGTGAGGATGTCTACTTTGAGGTTGACCAGGTCGCGCATCACCTCCACCACTTCGTCGAACGTCTCGCCGAGGCCGACCATGATGCCGCTCTTGGTGAGCACGTCCGGCTCCATGCGCTTGGCGTTGCCAAGCGTCGCCATCGCCCACTCGTAACGGTCCTGCGGCTGCACCTTGCGGAAGAGGCGCGGCACCGTCTCGACGTTGTGGTTGAGGATTTCGGGCCGGGTATCCATGACGATCTTCAGCGCGGCCTCGCTGCCCTTAAAATCGGGGATGAGCACTTCGATGGAGCAGCCGGGCTGGACCTCGCGGATGCGCTGGATGAGCAGGGCGAAGATGGGTGCGCCGCCGTCCTTGCGCTCGTCGCGGTTGACCGACGTGATGACGACGTGGCGCAGGTTCATCTGCCGCACGGCCTGGGCGACGCGCTCCGGCTCTTCCCAGTCCAGCGGGGCGGGCCGGCCGGTCTTGATGTCGCAGAAGCCGCAGCTCCGCGTGCAGGTGTCGCCCATGATGAGGAAGGTAGCCGTGCCGGAGCCCCAGCATTCGCCGATGTTGGGGCACATCGCCTCTTCGCAGACGGTGTGCAGCTTCTTACTGCGCATCAGCTCTTTGAGGAAGTCGTAGCTCTCGCCGTGCGGGGCACGGACCTTAATCCAGTCGGGCCGGCGGCGCGGGCGCGCTGGGGTGGTGTTATCGCTATTTACTTCGATGGAATTCAGGTCGATTTGCGTCATCTCTCACCTGTAGGGGCGGGTTTGAAACCCGCCCGTACACAATATGTAGCGCGATTTTCCAAATCGCGTCCCGCTCCGCATACAGGAGCGATTTTGAAAAATCGCTCTACGGGACAAGCGGTCATCAATATGTAGCGCGATTTTACGCCTCTTGGGGGGCGGGGACAAACAGCGTGCGGCGGTTGAACTGCTGCGCAAAGGCTTCGCTAACGATCGGGACGAGATCGGGCAGCGCGGGCGCTTCGCCACGCAGGGCGGCGATGCTGGTCACGCCGTGCTCGGCGATGCCGCAGGGGATGATGCCCGCGAAATGGGCGAGGTTCGGCGCGACGTTGAGGGCGAAGCCGTGGCTGGTGATGCCCCGGCTGCTGACCTTGACGCCGATGGCGGCGATCTTCTCCGGCTCGCCGCGCTCGTCCACCCAGACGCCGGTATAGTCGGGATAGCGGCGGGCGGCGATGCCCAGGCCGGCGAGCACGACGATCAGCGTCTCTTCCAGCGCGCGCAGGTAGGCGTGCAGGTCGGGATAGGATCGGCCCTGAGCGGCGGCGATGGCGCGCAGGTCGAGGATCGGGTAGCCGACGAGCTGGCCCGGCCCGTGGTAGGTGATGTCGCCCCCGCGATCGACGTGGCGCACGGCGATGCCTTCGGCGGCGAGGGCCTCGTCGTCCAGAAGCAGGTTCTCGGCATGGGCGCTGCGCCCCAGCGTGTAGACGGGCGGGTGCTCCAACAGAAGCAGGCGGTCGGGGCTGCGCCCGTCGGCGCGGGCGACGGCGAGCCGCTGCTGCAGCGCCCAGGCCTCGTCATAGGGGATACAGCCGAGCCAGGAGACCTGGACGGGCGGCAGGCGGGTTGGATAGGTCACAGCCATACTCCTTTGCGCGGCGCGTTCACGCGCAGGGCGTTCACTTGACGCCTTTCCCTGTTGATAGCATAATGTGCCCATATCGTCATCTCAACATAAATCGGGAACGTACTCTTTCATTCTGGACAGACGCATGCACGCAAAGCGCGATCAGAGCTGGCAGCCACAACCCTTCCTGGTCAGCATGGCGCGGCGGAACCTGCCGCTCCTCCTCTTTCTGGCGCTGGCGGCGGGCGGCATGCTCGCCGTCTACTTTTTCTTCCAGTCGAACGGGGGCGCGGCGACGGCAGCGGCGGCCTCCGTGCCGGGCGAGGACGGGGCGCTCTCGGCAGCCATCTTCAAGAAGATACCCGCGAAGCCCGTCCTGCAGCGCTTTGCCCAGAGCCCCGGGCCGGAGCGCATCGTGCTCATTGCCGGGCACCGCGGGCACGACGCAGGCGCCGTCTGCGAGGACGGGCTGACGGAGGCCGCGGTGAACCAGCTCATCGCCGAGAAGGTTTACACGCGGCTGCGCGCCGCGAACGTGCGTGTTGACGTGTACGACGAGTTTGACCCCCGGCTGCATGGCTTCAGCGGCACGGCGCTCGTCTCGCTGCACGCCGATTCCTGCGACGCGATTGGCGACCACGCGACGGGCTTCAAGATTTCCGGCTCGTCGCGCACCGATTCCAGCCGCCTTTCGACCTGCGTCGAGTCGGCCTATGCGCAGGCGACCGGGCTGCCGTTCCACGCGAACACGATCACGCCGGACATGACCGACTACCACGCCTTCCGCGAGATTGCGGACGGCGTGCCGGCGATCATCCTGGAAACAGGCTTCCTGAATCTGGACCGCGAGATGCTGACCACCAACGCCGACGTTCCCGCCCAGGCGATTGCGGACGGAATCTTCTGCTTCCTGGAGGGCGAGTAAGGCGGCGATGGCGACTGACGCACAGTTAAGGACGGCACAGGAGACAATCCGGCAGGGCCGGCGGCGAGAAGCGCGCGCCCTTCTCATCCAGATGGCTAAAGAGGAGCCGGGCGATTTTCGCGTCTGGCTGCTGCTGGCGGGGGTCGCCGGCTCGCCGCGCGCCAGCCTGGACTATCTGGAGCGGGCGGAGCGACTGCAGCCGGGCCACCCGACCATTGCCAGAGCGCGCGAGTGGGCCGAAGCCAGGCTGGCTGCCCAGCCCGACCGGCCGGCAGAACGGCCCCGCCTGGAGCTCCCCACCCCACCGCCTGCAACAGCCGATACGATGGACGAGCGCATCGCCCGGGCGCGGGCCGCGCGCGCGGCGAAGCGGCGCGCCCAGCACCGCCGAACGGCCATCCGCGCCTCGGCGCTGGCGTTGCTGCTCATCGCCCTGGTGGTCGCCGGAAGCTGGGCGTGGAGCCGGTGGGCGCCGTCTCTGGGCGGCGATCCGGTCGCTTCGGCAGCCGACGCGCCGGCTGTCGTCGAGACCGCGCCCGCAGATGTCGAACAGGAGGCCGGGCCGGAAGAAGCGCCCGTTGACGACGTGCTGCGCGTGCAATTCCGGCCGCTCAGCGCGGCAGAGGCGACCGGCACGCCGGCGGCGACCCCGACCCCGCTGGCGCGCGAGGTGCACAGCAAAGTCGCGCCGGCCGGTGGCGAACAGGCCCAGAGCGCGCAGCCGCGCCCGACGTGGACGGTGACGCCCTCTCCCACCCCAACGGCGACGCCCACGCCGACGATGGCGCCGACCTTCGTCAGCGAGGACAACGCGGTGGTGCCGGTGCTAAGGCCGGCGGGCGTGGGGCCGAACGAAAAGTGGATCGACGTCAACCTGACGCGGCAGGTGCTGGTGGCCTACGAGGGAGACGTGCCGGTGTTCGACACGCTGGTCTCGTCGGGGACGTGGAACCACCCGACGGTGACGGGCCAGTTCCGCATCTACCTGCGCTTCACCGCGCAGACGATGGACGGGCGGCGGCTGGGGTACGACTACTATCTGGAGAACGTGCCCTACGTGATGTATTTCTTTGAGGATTACGCCCTACACGGCACCTACTGGCACAACAACTTCGGCACGCCGATGAGCCACGGCTGCGTGAACCTGCCCACCCCGGCGGCGGAGTGGATCTTCAACTGGTCGAGCATGGGCACGCTCGTCAATGTACATTACTAGGAGCTGTCAGCAGTTAGCCTTTAGCTAAAGGCTAACTGCTAACGGCTCATGGCTAATAGCTAACAGCTCTCAGTCCGCCAGATCGCTGGCGATCTCCAGCTCGCCTTCGTCGGCGGCCTGCTGCGGGCGCGGGCGGCGGCGCTTCGGCATGCTGGTCACGTCGAGCACGACCTGGCGCGTGTCGCGCACGTTCAGCTTCTCGAAGAGGAACTCGAACTGCTCCTGCAGCGCCGCGCCGATGCGATCCTTCGCCTCGCGGTCGAGGTTCCACCACTCCGCCTTCAGCGGGCCGAGGCTCTTCTTGCGGGTGGAGTAGAGGAATTGCTCCTCTGTCTTGCCCTCTTTCCACTCCTTGCGCAGGTTC
>Ga0123328_1002665_pt1 | contig 15909 bp, 12 predicted proteins | sample BioC12SIPDNA_2_FD_89702 | JGI IMG/M metagenome (GOLD analysis project Ga0123328, IMG submission 89702) | Anaerobic biogas reactor microbial communites from Washington, USA - Biogas_R1_A C12 SIP DNA | ecosystem: Engineered > Bioreactor > Anaerobic > Unclassified | place: Washington, USA...
AGCGAGCCCGACATGCTGGATGCTGTCACTTCTTCATTGGGGATCGTGGCCTACTTGGCGCTGTTCGCGACGACAGGCATCGTGTTCGTGCTGGCTGCGCTGGTCGCAGGTCGCCTGGTGCGTCCGCAGAACCCGATCCCGGAGAAGCTCGACAGCTACGAGTGCGGCGAGCCGGCGGTGGGCTCGAGTTTCGTGCAGTTCGATCTGCGGTTCTATGTGATCGCGCTGTTATTCATCATTTTCGACGTGGAAGTGGCGTTCTTCTTCCCGTGGGCGACCGTCTTCGGGAAGGCGCACCACCTGTCGGACACGCGTTCCGGCGCAGCGGTGGTCGCAGCGTCTGATGGGCGTCTGGAGCTGGCGCCTCGCGCGATCGGCCTGTACCAGGAGCTGGGCGTGCATGAGCCGCTGGTGCCGCGCGACGTGCCGGCCAGTTTGCGGGATCAGGTGAGGGCAAGTGCGTCGGAGGCGGAGCAGGCCGCGCAAATCGTCCAGCAGGGTGGGCGGCAGCTGGCGCTGGTGGCGCTCGTCGACATCGGGGTCTTCTTCGCGGTGCTGCTGGTGGGCTTCGCCTACGTCTGGAAGCGCGGCGATCTCAACTGGGTGCGTGCCTACTCCCACCACGACGCGGGCGGCGGCCAACCCGATTCTGCGAGTGATACCTGGGATCTGGAGCAGGTGTTGTCCGCGTAGGAGGCAGGGCATGAAGCACGGCATGAGGCACGGAAAATGGTAGCGGACGCAACGCTCGTGGACAGGCTCCGACATCGATTCGGGGATCATATCGTCAGCGCCGAGTTGGAGACCATCGACCCCTGGGTGGAGGTTGCGCCGGAGGGGTTGGTGGACATCTGCCGCTACCTGCGCGACGAGCCGGGGCTGCAGTACGACATGCTCAACTGCATCTCGGGGGTCGACTACCTGCACACCGATCCGAAAAAAGCGGCGCAAGCCGCCTGGCAACCGCACCTGGTGGTCGTCTACCACCTGTCGAGCACGATCACCCGGCAGCGGCTGGTGCTGAAAGTGACGACCAGCCGCTGGCGGCAGGATGTGGCCGGCGAGTTGCCGGAGGTTCCCAGCGTGTCGGGGGTCTGGCGGGGAGCAGACTGGCACGAGCGAGAGGTCTACGACTTGATGGGAGTCCGGTTCACCGGGCACCCCGACCTGCGGCGGATCCTGTGTCCGGAGGACTGGATTGGCCATCCGTTGCGAAAGGACTATCAACCGCCGGAGTACTATCACGGCATCCGTGACCACTGAGGTCGCTGCCGACGCCACGAGGAATGTGACGCATGTCCATCATCAATGATCCGCGCGTAGTCGAGTTCAACATACGCACGGACGAAATGCTCATCAACATGGGCCCGCAGCATCCGAGCACGCATGGCGTGTTGCGGCTGGTGTTGCGGACGGACGGCGAGGTGGTGTTGGGCGCGGCGCCGCACATCGGCTATCTGCACCGCTGTGCGGAGAAGATCGGTGAAAACCTGGCGCCGCGCCAGTGGGTCCCCTACACCGATCGCATGGATTACCTGGCCAGCATGAACATGAATCTCGGCTGGGCGCTCGTGGTCGAGAAACTGCTGCAGTTGGAAGTCCCCGAAAAGGGGCGGCACCTGCGCGTGCTGGTCGCGGAACTCAACCGCATCGCCAGCCATCTGGTGGCGATGGGCACATACGGGCTCGACCTCGGCTCGTTTACACCGTTCCTGTACGCTTTTCGTGAGCGTGAGAAGATCCTGGACCTGTTCGAGCAAGTCTGTGGCGCGCGGCTGACGTACAGCTACATCGTGCCGGGGGGGGTGACCGGCGACCTGCCCCAGGGCTGGCTGCAGAACTGCGCACAGTTCCTCCAGGAGCTGGAGCCGGTCGTGGACGACTACCACGCGCTGCTGACAAGCAACGCGATCTTCATCAAGCGCACGGCCGGCGTCGGTGTGCTGCCGGGCGAGATGGCGGTCAACTATGGATGCACCGGCCCGGTCCTGCGTGGCAGCGGCATCGACCAGGACCTGCGACGGGACGGCGAACCGTGGTATACGTCGCTCTACGACGGCTACCAGTTCGCGGTGATCGTGCAGAAGGAGGGGCACTATCCGCAGGATCACGACTACCCGGCGGTACCGGCTGAGGCAGTGCTGGGGGACTGCTGGCACCGGTTCTACGTGCGGATGCTCGAGGTCGTGCAGTCGATGGACATTGTGCGACAGGCGCTGGACAAGTACGCGGCTGCCGCCGGAGACTGCGGGACACCCATCAAGCTCAACCACAAGCTGCCGCCGGGCGAGGCCTACCTGGAGACGGAGGCGCCCAAGGGGCAGATGGGCTTTTACCTTGTGACGGACGGGTCGGCCATTCCCTGGCGCGTGCGCGCGCGCAGCAGCTGTTTCGCCAATGTGTCGGTGACGTCGGAGTTGTGCCGCGGCTGCCTGCTGGCCGATGTGCCGGCCATCGTCGGCTCGTTGGATATTGTGCTGGGAGAGATAGACCGGTAACTGCGTGAGGTGGTGCGGGAACGGTTCCCGGACCAGGTACGGTACGCAAGTTGTGTGGAACACGTGATTGAGAGTGCCGCTGTGGCCGAGTTCCTCGTACATACCCTGTCGCTTCCTGCTCCGCTGGCGTACCTGCTGGCCGCGCTGATTCACTGTGGGTTCATTCTGGGGCTGGTCGCGGCCGGTGCGGTCGTCTTCATCTGGGCGGAGCGGAAGGTTTCGGGGCGGATCCAGGATCGCCTCGGCCCGACACGGACGGGGGGCAAATTCGGCTGGCTGCAGTCGCCCGCCGACGGGATCAAAGTGCTGGCCAAGGAGGACCTGATTCCGCGGGCCGCCGACCGGCTGCTGTTCCGAGCCGCCCCCTATGTCAGCTTCAGCTCCAGCTTCACCGCTTATCTGGCGCTGCCATTCGCCGACGGCTGGGTCGCCTTCGACACGAACGTGGCGGTCTTCTTCATCCTGGCCGTGCTCGGTCTGGAAGTGTTCGGCGTGATCCTGGCCGGGTACGCGTCCGGCTCCAAGTGGTCTCTGTTCGGGGCGATGCGCGAGGCGGCCCAGGTGGTCAGTTACGAAGTGCCCCTCGGTATCTGTGTCGTAATCCCTGTGCTATTGACCGGCACGATGAATCTGACGACCATCGCCAACATGCAGGCCGGCTGGTGCAGCAACTGGCTGATCTTCCATGATCCCTTCACATTCGCGGTGTTCTGGATCTACGCAACCTGTGCGCTGGCCAGTGTCAACCGCGCGCCATTCGACCTGGCGGAGGCGGAGAGCGAGCTGGTGGCCGGGTTCATGACCGAGTATTCCGGCATGCGGTGGAGTCTCTTCTTCATGGCCGAGTATAGTTCCATGCTGCTGGTGAGCTGCCTGGCGGTGATCCTGTTCTTCGGCGGCTGGCACGGTCCGATACCGGTGTTTGACTGGCTGGGCTGGGCATACCCGGGGGGCGCGAGCAGTTGGCAGCTAACCGGTTTTCTGGCGAATCTGGCCGGGTGCGTGAACTTCATCACCAAGGCGGTGATCGGCGTGACGGTGATGCTATGGATTCGCTGGACCCTGCCCCGGCTGCGGATCGATCAGGTCATGACCATGTGTCTGAAGTACTGCGTGCCGCTGGCCGCCATCTGTTTCATCGGCGCGTTGTGGTGGCAGGTGGCAGGCTGGTGGAGTCCCAACCACTGGCTGCCGCTCCGGCCGGACGGACCTGGGGGGATGCGGGAGACCTGGGTGGTGGCACCGGAGGCCGCGTGTGGCGAGGTCGCGCGGCGTCTGCCGTGGGCGGACAGCGCGCCGCCGCACGGCGCAGCCCGCCGCACACTTCCCGGCTGTGGCCTGGCGGGGCCACCGGCCGGCTGGCGGACAGGCTCACCGGCGGCAGCGCGAGGAGGTGTGCAATGACCATCTGGGCGGCAACCGACTGGTACGCGTTCTTTTTCCTGCTCTTTGCCCTGCTGGCTTGCGGCTTTGCGGCCGCCGTGTTGTTTACCAGCAACATCGTGCGGATGGCGTTCTACCTGACGCTGTCGTTGGGAGCGACTGCCGGGCTGTTCTTCCTGGCGGGTGCCGAGTTCGTGGGGGTGATGCAGCTGATGATCTACGTCGGCGGCACGCTAGTGCTGCTGGTCTTCGGCGTCATGCTCACCGCCCGCGCGCCGTTCCTTTCGCTGCGCCCGCGCAGCGGCGAGTGGATTGTGTCGCTGATCGCCGGCGGCACCTTGTTGTTCCTGCTGATCGCCAGCGCTTTCGGCGTGCGCAACTGGCGCACGGCGTCGGACAGCGGGCCGCTGCCGCTGGCGGAGGCACAGACCGCGACGGCGGTCGGTGCCGGGTTGACGGGGGTGCGGGTCGACCGCCTGAACAGGGACGCCGCGGGCCACGCGCTCTCCCAGCTGCCCCACACGGATTCCGGTTACCTGCTGCCATTTGTCATTGTGTCGGTTCACCTGCTGGTGGTGCTGGTGGGCGCCGCGTATCTGGCGCGCGCGAAGGTGAGGCGGCGCAGCGCCACGGAGAGTACGGCTTCCGTAGAGGGTTAGGAGGATATCCCACATGTGCGGGCTGCTCGCGCAGATCACGGTTTCACATTACCTGGTTGTCGGTGCCGTGCTGTTCGTCACCGGCGTGCTCTGCATGGCGACCAAACGCAATGCGCTGGGGGTGCTGATGGGCATCGAGCTGTTGTTGAACGGTGCCAACGTGAATTTTGTGGCGTTTGGCAGCAAATTGCTGCGGGCCGATGCCTTGGGGCTCGACGGGCAGCTGATTCCCCTGTTTGTAATTGTGCTGGCGGCCGCCGAGGCGGCGGTGGCGCTGGCCATCGCACTCAACTTCTACAACAACCATACGACGGTGGACGTCGACAAGGCGGAAGAGCTGAAAGGCTGATGGACACTTCGCTGTTACCGATACTGCTGGGGATAGCCGTCCTCCTGCCACTGATCTCGTTCTTCGTGATCCTGGCGGTGGGGCGCTGGTGGCGACCGGTCCTGGGCGGCTATCTGGCGACCGCCGCGATCATGGCAGCGGGGCTGCTGTCGCTGACGAGTCTGGCTATCTGGCTGTCTCACCATCCGGTCGGCGCGGCAGGGCACCACGCGGCGGACCAGGCCGGACCGTACGTCGGGGACTACTATGTGCTCGGACAGTTCGGCGCGTTGCGGATCACGATCGGCTATTACATTGACTCGCTGACGATCGTGATGTGCTGCCTGATAACACTGATCGCCACGTGCATTCATGTCTACGCGCTGGGATACATGCACGAGGAGCTGCACCCCGTGACGGACCACGAAGTGACGCTCCCAGACGGATCGCCGCTGCGGCGGCCGGGTCGCTTCTCGAACTTCTTCCAGTACATGTCGCTCTTTTGCTTCAGCATGCTCGGGCTGGTCCTGGCCGGCAACGTGGCGATGGTGTTCGTGTTCTGGGAGCTGGTCGGGATCTGTTCGTATTTCCTGATCGGGTTCTACGTCGAGCGGAAGAGCGCTTCGAACGCCGCGAACAAGGCATTCATCGTCAATCGCATCGGCGACTTCGGCATGCTCGTCGGCATGATGGCCTTGTGGGGCGGCATGGGGACCTTCGCCTTCGGGGATGCCGATCTGAACGGGAATGGGAGCATTGAGCGCTCGGAACGGGGCCTTTTCAGCCTGGTGCGTCCGGCGGCGCGCGAGCACCAGCTGACCACGCCCGAGGGACTGGTGCTGGCTGACGCTCACGAGGAGCTCCAGCGGTGGGCGTTGGCGCACCCGACCGCGACGCGTGGCGACTTCGAGTCGTATGTGGCGGGGGAGCTCGACGACCTGCGCGACGGAGGTCCTGACGGGTCGGGGCGGCGCTACGGCTACTGGCTGTTGGTGCTGGCGGGCATCGGGATCTTCTGCGGGTGCGTGGGCAAGAGCGCGCAATTCCCGCTGCACGTCTGGCTGCCCGATGCGATGGAGGGTCCCACGCCGGTGTCGGCGCTGGTCCATTCGGCGACGATGGTCGCGGCGGGCGTCTATCTGGTTGGCCGCTTCTATCCGGTGTTCGCGCCCGAGGTGCTGCTGGTGATCGCCGTGACGGGGGGCATCACGCTGTTCCTGGCGGCCACCATCGCGCTGACGGCGACGGACATAAAACGGGTCCTGGCATATTCGACGGTCAGTCAGCTCGGGTACATGATGCTGGCGCTGGGAGTGGGCGGCTGGCTGGCTGGCATGCTGCACCTGGTCACGCACGCGTTCTTCAAGAGTCTGCTGTTCCTCTGTTCCGGGTCGGTCATTCACGCGTTGCATTCCAACGAGATGACGGTGATGGGCGGCCTGCGCAAGAAGATGCCGATCACGGCCGCCACGATGCTGGTCGGCTGCCTGGCGATCACCGGCCTGAGCATTCCGTTTGTCATCGGCCTGAGTGGCTACTACTCGAAGGACATGATCCTGGAGCAGGCGTTTTCATTTGCGCGGGAGAATCCGGGGTTATTGGGGGACGGATTCTTCATTGTGGCCGCGGGGGGCGCGGCGATGACCGCCTTCTACATGTTCCGTTTGTGGTTCCTTACATTCGCCGGGGAGCCGCGGGACGCTCAACGGTACGCGCACGCGCACGAGTCCCCCCGCGTGATGTACGTGCCCCTGATCATCCTGGCGGTGTTCGCAGCGGGGGTGGCGTGGCCGGCGCCGTTCGGTTGGCCGTCGCTGCAGGGGCTGCTCGAACAGGCCCGCCCAGCCGGAACCGCTGTGACCGCGGTCAGCGCGCACGTGCCGTTCGTGTGGCCGAGCGAATACATCGCGCACGACGCGGCCAACTACTGGTCGATCGTCGTGCCGGTCACGTGGCTGGCCTTCCTCATGGCCGTCGCCGGGCTGCTGGTCGCCGTCGCCATGTACGTGACCGGGCAACTCAGCGCGCGGGAGGTCAGCCGGCAGTTCGCGCCGCTCCACCGCTTCCTGCTGCACAAATGGTGGTTTGACGAACTGTACGATCTCCTGTTCGTGCGGCCGTTGTACGTGGTGGCCGGTTGGTGCGCCGCGATCGACCGACGCTGGATCGACGGGCTGATCGACCACTCGGCGCGATGGACAGCGCGACTGGCGGCGTGGTCGCAGTGGCTGGGCGATCACACCCTGATCGACGGTTTCGTCGATCGGCTGGCTGCCTGGACGTATCGCGTGGGGGTCTCGTTGCGCAGTCTCCAGACGGGGAGCCTGCGCCAGTATGTCTTGTTCCTGGTCATCGGTGTCGTGGCCGTGTTCCTTATCAGCAGTTTCCTGTGAACGCTATGAACGCATCCGTATTGTGGCTGAGCCTGATCGTCTTCCTGCCCATGGCCGGCGCGCTGGTGATTGCGTGTCTGCCGCGGGCGCGCGTGGAGTTCCTGCGATATGTCGCCCTGCTGATAACCGCGGCGACGTTCCTGATCTCCCTCGGCGCACTGCTGTGCCCCGAGTCGGAGGTCCACTTCCAGACGAACCTGGGAACGATGCAGAACGCGTTCGTGCTCGACTGGATCCCCTCGTTCGACATTGCCTACGCGTTGGGCGTCGATGGGATCAGCCTGCCGCTGGTCATCCTCACGACGTTCATCAGTCTGCTGGCCATGGCGGCCAGCTGGTCGGTGACCAAGTACGTCAAAGCGTACTGCATCCTGTTCCTGATCCTGGAAACCGCGATGATCGGCGTCTTCCTGGCGCTCGACTTCATCCTGTTCTACGTGTTCTGGGAGGTGATGCTGCTGCCGATGTACTTCCTGATCGGCGTCTGGGGGGGGCCGCGGCGCGAATACGCGGCAATCAAGTTCTTCCTGTACACGCTGGTCGGCGGCGTGCTGATGCTCATCGCGATCCTGATGCTGTATTTCAAGAGCGACCTGCGTGCCGTGGCCGAGGTATCGGACCTGCTGGACAAGACCCCGCACCCAGTGGTCACCTGGAGCGATCTGCACGTGTCGGACGCGGTGACAGCGCAGCTGCGGGAGGATCCCACCAACGGCGGCCAGCCGCTGCACACATTCAACATCCTGGCGTTGGCGGCCATGGGGCAGCACACCGAGGTATTCAGCCACCAGTGGCAGTGGTGGGCGTTTCTGCTGTTGTTCATCGGGTTTATCATCAAGGTCCCATCGGTACCGCTGCACACGTGGTTGCCCGATGCGCACGTGGAGGCCCCGACGCCGATCTCGATGATCCTGGCGGGGGTGCTGCTGAAGATGGGGGGCTATGGCATCATTCGCTTCTGTTATCCCATCTGCCCCTTCGGCGGCTACGACCTGGCGTATGTCGTGTGTGCCATCGGCGTACTCAGCATGGTGTATGGCGGGTTGGCCGCACTGGCGCAGGCCGATTTCAAGCGACTGGTGGCGTACAGCAGCGTGAGTCACATGGGATACGTGGTGCTGGGACTGGGCGTGTGGTCGGTGACCTTCCCCGGCTACAACGCCGACTACTGGAACATGGGGGTCCAGGGAGCCATGTTCCAGATGGTGGCGCACGGGATCAGTTCGGCCGGCATGTTCTTTATGGTCGGCGTTGTGTACGACCGCGTGCACCATCGCCAACTGAACGAGTTCGGGGGGCTGTTCGGTCGGATGCCGGTCTACACGGCGCTGTCGATTGGCATCTTCTTCGCAGCCCTCGGGCTGCCCGGGCTGTGTGGCTTCATCGGGGAAGTGCTCGTGGTACTGTCGGTGTGGAATTTCGACCGGATCCTGGCGGTGGTGGCGGCGTCGGTAATGGTGCTGACCGCTGGCTACATTCTGTGGACGATTCAACGTGTGTACCTGGGGGCCGAGTACCGCGGCCCGCACGTCGAGGCGTTGCGGCCCAGCACGGTGCGGGAGAACTTGATCGCCGGAGCATTGTTTGTGCTGGCCATCCTGCTGGGGGTGTTCCCGCAGACGTTCGTGCTGCGGTACACGGACCGCACGATCGGCCGCCAGGTTGAGTCGTTGGCACAGTGGACGGAGCGTGTGGCCACACCCCAGATGGTGTCGGCATCGCCGCAGACGAATCCCGTGGACTAGAGAGTACGCGTGTGAACCTTCACGATCTTGTCAGCCAGTTGATCATCGATACCACGGGCTCGCCGGGCGGGGGCATCTGGCATGCCACGTGGGATTCGAGTCTGGGAGTGTTCCGTCCCGAGTTGGTCCTCTGCGGGACGATTCTCCTGGTGTTGTTGTGCCGCCTGTTCCGCGCGACGCGGTGGGTGGACGCGGCCTGGATCGCGTGCGCGGGGGCAGTGCTGGCGCTGTGGTGGGCCGCTCCCTGGCGCCTGCTGACTGACCCGGCGCCGTTCGCGCGGATGGAGATCTTCACGGGCATGCTCGTGTACGACGGCTTCACGGCGCTGATGCGGGGGGTGTTGCTGACCTTCTTCGTCCTGTTCGTCATCCTGACGAAGCTGTCGGGGGTCCCGGCCCGGGAGGACGGCCCCGACGTGTACGTCCTGGCGCTCGGTGCCACGCTGGGTTTCTGCCTGATGGTGGCGGCCAATCATCTGATGATGGTGTTTCTGGCGGTGGAGATGGCCAGCGTCCCGTCCTATGCGTTGGCCGGCTTGCTGCGGCGCGATCGGCGTTCGAGCGAGGCGTCGCTCAAGTACGCCGTCTATGGAGCCGGGGCGGCCGGGATCATGCTCTACGGGATCAGCTTGATCGCCGGGCTCGTCAATGCAGTCCACCTGCCCACGGTGGCGTTGCGGCTGTCCCAGGCCCTGCCTGCGATGAACATCGACGAGCTGACCGTCCTGGGGCTGGCCTGCCTGCTGATCACCGTGGGGCTGGCGTTCAAGTTGTCGGCGGTCCCGTTCCACTTCTGGTGTCCGGACGTATTTGAAGGGGCCACTGCGGAGATCGGCGCTTTCCTGAGTGTCGCCTCGAAGGCCGCGGCCTTGGCGCTGCTGGTGCGGGTGGTAGTTGGCCTCGGCTGGCTGAGCCCCACCGGCTTCATGCCTGGCGAACGGACCCTGGCCGCCGGCGCGGCGGCCAACCAGGTGTCGCTGGCGGGCGGATTCCTGTCGGTTGCAGATGCGGTGCCAGGATCACCGGCCGGTGGCGGACAGGCCGGGTTACCGCCGGATGCTGACCGCCTGGACCGGGCGGCCTGCAACAGCAATCTGGCACCGCTGCGGTCCGTGGTGAGCCGGTTAGTGGCGTTGCTGGCCATCGTCACCTGCACCTTCGGCAATCTGGCCGCTTACGGTCAGACGAACATGAAGCGTCTGCTGGCGTATTCGACGATAGCGCATGCGGGCTACATGATGATGGCCGCGCCGCCGATCCTTGCGCTGCTCGGATCGGACGCGCACGGAGCCCAGGGAGGGGTGGCAGCGCTGGTCCTGTATATCACGGTCTACCTGTTCATGAATCTCGGCGCGTTTGCCGTCGTCGCCTTGCTGCGTGAGGCGATGCACAGCGAGGAGATTGCGGACTATGCCGGCCTGCTCCGCCGCTGTCCCGGCGTAGCCATCTGCTTTGCGTTGATACTGTTGAGCCTGATCGGCCTGCCACCGCTGTCCGGCTTCCTCGGTAAGCTGGCCGTCTTCGCCGCACTGACCGATGCCTTCCGGACGACGGGCAGTGCCTACCTGATGGTGGTGCTGTTCGTGGGCGGCCTGAACACTGTCCTCAGCCTGTTTTATTATCTCCGTATTGTCCGCTTGATGACGATGGTGCCGGAACCGGAGTCACGTGTACCGTTCGCGCTTCCCCTGGCGTCGCTGCCCGGCGCGTATCTGCTGGTCATAACGCTCCCCACAGTGCTGCTGATCCTGGGCTGGGAGTACGTGAGCGCTTTGGCGCTGGCCGCGGCGCGATCGCTCTTCGTATGACGGATCCGGGCGATCGTGTGGGAGGACGCGTGCGGGGGAGGAATGCCGATCCAGGCAGGAAAGGAATCGTATGAGTATCACAGCGACCACCGACATCCTGAACCGTTTGTTTATGATCCACTCCTGGTCACTGCCCGTCTTCCTGGCGGAATCGTACCCCACCTGGCGGAACCGGCCGACGCGGGCGGCGGAAGTGCTCGCCGACATCGTGGACGACCAGCGGGCGATCGCGGCGGGCGCGGGCCGGCTGATTGTAGATCAAAACGGCGTCGTCGCGGCGAGCCAGTTCCCGGCGCGTTTCTCGTCCTTTCACGATCTCTCGTATGACTTCCTGCTGTCACAACTGATCGGCTACCAGGACCAGACAATCGTGGCCATCACGCGGCTCGTGGCACAGCTGCCCCCCGACTCGCCTGCTGAGACGCTGGCCCAGGAAGCGTTGGGCATGGCCCGGGCCCACCGCGACGCCTTGGGTGAGCTGCAGGGGGCGTCGGCCGGCGGGCGGCCCGGCCACCGGCCAGACACGGCCACGCAGTGAGGTCGCACAGTGACGCACCGCGCTGACACCCGGCACACCGACCCATCCGCCGGCAGCATCCGTGCAAGGCTATGGAACTCTTCGACACACATACGCACCTGGATGACGAGCAGTTTGGCGGCGATGTAGGCGACGTGATCGAGCGGGCCGGCCAGGCGGGAGTGACTGCGCTCCTCACCGTCGGGACGACGCGGGCGTCGAGCGAGGCGGCGGTCAGCATCGCGCGGGCGCACCCCCTGTCGGTCTGGGCGGCGGTAGGCATTCAGCCCAATTACGGCCAGGCGGCATCGTCCGAGGACTGGGACAGTATCGTCGCCCTGGCCCGCGCACCGCAGGTGCGTGCCATCGGTGAGACCGGTCTGGATGCGTACTGGGACTTCACTCCACTGGAGGTGCAGCAACGCCTGTTCGCCGCGCATCTGCAGCTGGCCCAGGCGTTGAACCTGCCGGTGATCGTCCACATGCGCGACTGCGAACAGCTGACCCTCGGCATGCTGCGCGAGGCAGCAGCGCGCGGGCCGCTGCGCGGCGTCATGCACTCGTTCTCCGGCACACCGGACCTGGCGCAGCAGTGCCTGGCGCTGGGATTCCACCTCAGCTTTGCCGGCATGGTAACGTTCAAGAAGTCCGACGCGCTGCGCGAGATCGCCCGCACGATCCCCGACGACCGACTGCTGCTGGAAACCGACGCGCCCTATCTCACCCCACATCCACACCGGGGCCGGCGGCCCAACGAGCCGGCGTTGCTGGTACACACGGCCGAGTGCGTGGCGCGTGTGCGCGGCGTGCCGCTCGCAACGCTGGCCGACACGACCCGGGACAATGCGCGGCAGCTGTTTCTGGGCCAGTAGCCGGCGGTCTCTTGCAGTGCCTGTAACGCAGCACCTGTGCCGTGCTCAGTCGACGAACTCCGGCACGACCTGCTGCGGCACAACACCGGCCTGGAATCCCCGGTCGAGCAAGGTCGCCACCGCCTGCCGCCCGCGCGGGCCGAAATCGAGCGTCCAGTCGTTGACGTACATGCCGACGAACTTGTCGGCCTTGTCGCGGTCCAGCCCGCGGCCGAAGCCGAGCGCGTAGGTGAGGGCCTCCGGACGGTGTTCCAGCCCGTGGCGGATGCTGGCCAGCAGGAGCCGATTCACGTCGCGGATGCAATCCGGACCAAGATCCTTGCGGATCGCATTGGCGCCCAGCGGCAGCGGCAGGCCGGTGTCCTGCATCCACCACTGGCCCAGGTCCACGACCAACTGCAGCTGGTCTTCCTCGTAGGTCAGCTGCCCTTCATGAATCACCAGCCCCGCATCGACGCGCTGCCCCTGATACTGGCCAGCGCGCGTCACGGTGAGAATCTCGTCGAACGGCACCAGCACATACTCGAAGGCGCGTCCCAGGCACAGGCGCAGCGCCAGGTACGCCGTCGTCAGCGTACCGGGGATGGCGATCGTGCAGCCGGCCAGCTGTTCGCGTGTGAGCGCCTCCCGGGCCACCACCATCGGGCCATAGTTATCCCCCACGCTGGCGCCGCACGGGCAGAGGATGTACTTGTCGGCCAGGTAGGCGTACGCATGCAGGCTGACGGCGGTCAACTCGAGTTCCCCCTGTTGCGCTCGGCGATTCAAGGTCTCGATGTCCACCAGCTCATGCTCGAACCGGTAGCCGTTGGTATCGATCTTGTTCCGGGCCAGGGCATAGAACATGAACGCATCGTCAGGATCCGGGCTGTGGCCCACTCGGATCAGTCGCTTGGTCTCAGTCACAGAGCAACACCTTTCTCCCCGCGTCCAGGCCGCTCTCCAGCGTCAGTCGGGCGGGGACCTCTACCACGTGCAGCTCCGGCGAGCTGGACCGGCAGTTCGATCTGGAGAGCAACTCCCAGGGCCCGTGTCCTTGCGGCGGCACGGCCCCACAGCTCACGAGTGTACCACAGGGGCGCGTGCGCGTTCAGGCCTCGAGCGAGAATCGGTCGGGCGCGGGCGAGATCGGCACGTGCGGTGCCGTGATTTCCTGGCAGCCCAGCGGGACGGACGAGCGGTCGCGGGCGGGCGGTTCCGGCATCTGCATGCAGAGTTGCTGCCAGGTTTCCCGCTCTTCCTCCAGCACGCTGAGCACATCGCGCACCTTGCCGGCATCGTGCGAGAAGGAGGCGTCCGCCAGCTGCTGGAAGAGGAACAGATAGATGGCTTTGACCTGGTGGGCGACCGGGAAACCGTCGGTCTTGATCGTGGCGCAGAGTTCGGACACGATGCCGCGGCACCGCGACAGCGCTCCGCGGCATGCCTCGCGCTGCGCCGCGTCGTCCCACAGCTCCAGACTCCGCCGGGCGAACCGCATGGCCCCTTCGATGAGCATCAGGCGAAGCCGCTGCGGGGTGGCGGTCCGGACTTGGGCCTCGAGATACGCGTCGCGTACGTTGCGTGACATGGGTTTCACCTTCCTGGTTGCCGTCGACTAGCCCCGCCTGGAACGCCCGATGAACAGTTCCATCGGCTTGATCCCTTCCACGATCGACAGGTTGGACTGGATCTTGGCGACGGCCAGTTCGAGTTTGTAGTAGTATGAGAGGTAGTGCTCGCGTTGCCGTTCCAGTTTGGCATCGAAGAACGCGATGCGATCGTTCTGTGCGTCGATGATGCGTTGCAGCGTATCGTTGCGGGTGACGAGCAGCGACTGGCCTTCGCCGGCAATCGACTCGATCACCGCATCCAGCCGCGCGGCGAACCCTGACTCCTCATCCAGGAAATACCGCTGCACCGCGTCCGGGTCTGACGCGAACGCTGCCTGCAGTCTGGTCTCATCCAGCTTCAGCTGCCCTTCGCCGTCCAGGCTCAGCCCGAGCTGTTCGAGCGATCCGATCGCCCCCAACCCGTAGGTCCGGCCGGTGAACAGGCGGGACAGCTGCGACTCGATCTGCAGCACTTCGCGCGAGCCGAACAGAATGCCGGTTTCTTCCGACCTGGCGTTGAAGTAGGTCAGTTCGTCGATCTTGTCGCGCAATTTGTTGTACTGCGTCACGAGCAGCCTGGCGTTGCTGACCAGACTATCGTCGGTCGACTGGACGTCGATCGTCACCGGTTCGTCCGAGCTGCCGGCCACGGTCAGGTCGAGCCCCTCGACCACCTTCGAGAAGCGATTCGTGCTGGAGGTGGCCAGGATACCGGCCCCCGGTATATCGGCCGCACCGACCATCAGCACGGCGTCGCGGGCGGGCGACAGCTCGCGAAATGTCAGGCCCAGCTCCGCACCGTCGAGCAGCATGGCTCCGCGGGTGCCGGGCACACCGCTGGACAACACCAGCCGGAAGGGCGTCACACCGCTCCCGCTCTCAAACACGCTGGCCGTCACCCCCAGCTCGCGCTCGTTGATCTGCCGCGCCACGTCCGCCAGCGTCGCCTCCGCGTCGAACGTGATCGTGGTGGTCGTCGTCCCGTCGATGACCTGGGTGGGCGTTCCGCCGACATCGACCACTTGGGCAGTACCCGCGAGGCCCAGATCCGCGGCCGCTTTGCCGTTCCCCGTGTCAATCACGGTCAACGTTCCACCGCCCCTCGCCGTGTCGACCAGCAGGATGCCGTCCCCCGTGTCGTTGATGCGGGCCTCCACGGCAATGCCCAGGCCATTGATCAATTCCAGGACGTCCCCGACGGTTTCCACGGTGGACGTCCGCAGATTCACGGCACCCGTCTTGCCCATCGTGTCCACAATGGTGAACGAGCCGGTGCGGACGCCCTGCCCGTTCCGGAGCGCGTCCAGACGCATGTGCTCGTGGAACACCTGCAAGTCGAGTGACCCGCTGTTGACGCTGTCGGCAGCGCCGTCGAACGTCAATCCCAGCTGGTCCGCCGTGTTGGTGGCGTCAGCGTTGGCGATCACCAGATTGCCGGCCGTCGCGCCGGTCTGGTCCTGCACGACGATGCCGTTGCGGGCGCTGTTGACCGATACGGTGAGGCCGAGTCCTGACGCGTTGAGCCGTTCGACGACGTCGCCGAGTGTCTCGGTGCCGGCCAGGTCGACAGTGGCCGACGCGCCGCTGCGGTCGGTCAGACTGATTTGTCCGAGCGTGCCGAGTCCCTGTCCCCCGTGCAGACTGCGCAGCAAAGGACTCTTCAGGCCGCTGAGCAATCGCCCGCCGGTGAGCACGCCTCCGGTGGCGCTGCCTGTCAGCCCGAGGTCCTCTGCCAGGGTGCCTCCCAGTGCGCTGGAGACGGCGAAAGTGCCCCCGGCATCGGCCGTCAGATCGGTCAGGACCAGACGCTTGCCATCGGCGCTCAGCGCAGCCTGCAGGCGGTCCGGGTCGGCCGCGTTGAGCGCGTCGAGCAGATCGCCCACGGTGCTGACGTCGTCGCGCGTCAGGTCCACTTCGAGCGTGCTTCCATCGCGGAAGCGGACCTCCAGGTCGGGCAGTTCGTTGCGGATACTCAGCCCGTTACCGTCGTTGAGTTGCCCCACCTCCAGTTGGTTGAACAGCCGCACGAGGTCCTGGCCGGTGGCTCCACTGGCCGCCACGTCGATCCCGGCCAGGCCCAGATCCGCCGCGGTGCTACCGCCGTTGACCTCCTG
>Ga0123328_1002679_pt1 | contig 15868 bp, 15 predicted proteins | sample BioC12SIPDNA_2_FD_89702 | JGI IMG/M metagenome (GOLD analysis project Ga0123328, IMG submission 89702) | Anaerobic biogas reactor microbial communites from Washington, USA - Biogas_R1_A C12 SIP DNA | ecosystem: Engineered > Bioreactor > Anaerobic > Unclassified | place: Washington, USA...
CGTGCAGGGGGAGGCGCCCCGAGCACAGCGAGGGGCGGTGAGGGTCGAACGCCAGAGTCCGCGTGGGTCCGGTGGACCCACCCTACGCGCTGCGTGCAGGGGGAGGCGCCCCGAGCGCAGTCAAGGGGCGGGTGAGGGCCGAACGCCAGAGGCCGCGTGGGTCCGGGGAATCCGCCCTACGCGCCGTGTGCATCAGCCACCCTCCCCGCAAGAGAGAGGGGTTCCCGGGAATCCCCGAAGAACCCCTTCTGTGCGTCCACACCGGTTGACCGGACGAGCACTGCGCTTCGGGCGCCCCCGGCTCAGCCGAGACCCAGAAGCTTGCGGGCGTTGCCTTCGGCGATGGCGGAGCGGACGGTTTCGTCCATCGGCGTCTGGCGCATCCACTCGATGATCGGCAGCTTCTCGTTGCCGTAGCAGACGTCGGTGCCGAAGAGCAGCCGCCGCCACCGCCGCTCGATGAAGCCGGGCGTGAAGTCCGGGTCGCGCGTCATGGCGTTGTAGCCCGACATGCCCGACAGGTCGGCGTAGAGGTTGTCGAACCGGTCCATCAGCCGGTCGATGGCGCCGCCGGGCGTGATCGTGCCTTGCGGATACGGCCGCTGCTGCGTGCCGTCCTCGCCGCTGATGGCGCTCCAGAAGTGCGGCCCATGGCCCACCCACTTGATCCGCGGGAACTCGGCCAGGAGCTTCTCCAGCCGCGGCAGGTGCGGCTCGTCGAAACAGATCCTCGGCCGCGCGATCTCGAACACCATCGGCAGACCCAGCTCGTTCACCTGCGCGTAGAGCTGCTTGTTGAGCGGATCGTCCAGCGGCAGGCCGTTGACGTGCTCGCCGAAGCCCACGCAGCCGCAGTTGCGGACCATGTGGTCGATCATCTTCGACGCCAGCGGATACCGCGGATCGGCGCAGGCGAACACGATGAACCGGTCGGGGTACTTGTCCCGGGCCGCCAGGCACTCTTCGTTCAGCAGGTAGCCGCCGCCCCAGTCGGGGCTTTCCAGCGGCAGGAGCACCGCCTGATCCAGGCCGCGCGCGTCCATCAGCGCCACCAGCCCGTCGGCGTTCAGGTTCGGCCGATCGGCCCGGCCCTCGCGGTTCAGGAAGCCCATGTGCGCGTGAAAATCGATCATCGCCTCTCCTCCAGTGTTACTGCGTGTGCGTCCTGTCGTCCAGGCATTGTACCGCGGCCACGGCCGCGGCGTGTCGCTGAAGCCTTGGGCGGCCCCGGGGTCACCGCACCTCGACCGGCATCTCCCGGTACTGGCCCTTGAGCGTCCACCGGATGCGGTAGCGTCCCGGCTTGACGTCGCCGGTGCTCCACGGGTGATTCACGATCAGCTTCAGCTCGGCCTCTTTCAGGGTGCGAAGCACTTTGCCGCCGTCGGCGGTTGCCAGTTCGATCTTCAGCGCGCCCGGCAGCCGGCCCTGGCAGGCCAGGACCGTGTCGCTGCCGCGCTGGACCACCGTCGGAATGACGGCCACCATGGTGATCGTGCAGCACGGGTGCAGCGGCGCCTTGAAGACGGCGGCCTCGGCGGGGGCCAGGCGTCGCTGGAAACTCGGCGGCTGCGCGGCCGTCACGTTGTGGTAGAACGCGTGCTGCCACGTGCCGGGTGCGAGCTGCGCCTCGTAGAGCTGCCGCGCCGTCGCGTCGAACGCCACCAGGGACGTCCAGAGCGTGCCGGCGTAGCGGTTGAACATGCCCTCGGGCTTGCTCGGCAGGCGGATTTCGCCGAAGGCGCCTTTCTGCACGCCGGCGTTGGAGTTGTTCCAGGCGACGTCGTCGCCCGTCTTGCCGTTCCACATGACGTGGAGGTTGGTGCGGACGAGGCGGCGCATGTCGGTCTCGTCGAACGTGATGCCGCGCTGGTAGGCCTCGACGAAGGCCCGCACCTCGCCGAGCTGGTAATCGCGGTAGGGGTGCGTGTTGATCCAGGTGACAAAGTCCTGCGGCCGGTCGGGCTTGATGTCCCACGGGCCGAAGGGCTCCCAGTAGTTCCAACTGTAATGGTCGTCGTAGAGGTTGAGGCGGCTTTTGGCGAAGTTGAAGATCTTCAGGGCCCGATCGCGCCAGGCCGGCTCGCCCGTGATCCTCCACAGCCGCAGGGCCGCCATGCCCCAGTGGACCTGCATGTTGATCGGCAGCGTGGAGGCGTGTGTCCCGGCGGGCGGCGGCTGCCAGTGGTCCGGCTCCTTCTCGGTGAAGGTCCACGGCCAGTCGGTGTAGACGCCGCAGGGCCCGTCCTCGTGCCAGATGCCGCGATGGTCCCACTTCTCGAAGATCAGTTGCCGGGCCAGGGCGACGTACGACGCGGCGGACTTGCCGTACGCGTCGGCCAGCGCGGGCTCGTCCTTCAGGACCAGCTCGCTGAACCGCAGCATGGGCTCCAGCAGCAGACAGTCGCCCAGCGGGTACTCCCCCAGCCGTCCGGGCATGCGGTACGCCGCACCGAGCCACCCCTTGCGACCGTCGGGGCCGGTGAGCAGTTGCTCGATGCACCAGTCGAAGTACTCGACGGCGGCATCGAGCCAGGCCCGGTCGCGCGTGGCCAGATACGACTCGATGAAACTGTCCATCGGGTAATTGGCGTGCCACGTCCACCCGTCGCCGGTGAACTTGCCGTCCATGCGGCCGCGGGCGTTGCTGAGGCACCCTCGCAGGTAGGCCTGCGGCGCGTCCTTGATGGTCGCCTTGACGGCCGTCGTCGCGGTCGCCGGAGTCGCGGCCTCGTCGCCCGCGGCGGCCGCCGCCGATGTTGCCACTGCCGCTACCAGAACCAGCGCCACCCCTGTGCCGATAGACGCTCTCATGTCCTCGCCTCCCTGCGCGCAGACAGCCGGTCGACACCGGCGGCCGGCTCCACGCGCCGGCCACAGTTGCACGATCACAGCAGTCTATCCCATGAAACCGCGGCGGAACAGCTGGAATTCTGTTGATTATCCGACAGAATATTACAGAATCTGGTCATGCTCGACATCCCCGAATCCGGATACAGCCCCTGGTCCCGTCTGACCGTGGCGCGCCGCCGGCCCCGCCCATGGGGCATGGGGCCCAACCTCTACACCATGGGCCCCAACCAGGACGACGGCGACCACCTGTTCGCCGATTTCGACCTCTGGCTCGGCATCGAGGGCTCCTGCGACGTTCACCTCCTCGGCCGCACGCTCCACCTGCGGCCGGGACGGGCCATCCTGATCCCGCCGGGCATCCCGACGCGGCAATGCACTTCGGCCGCTCAGGAACTGGTCATGGTCTACGTCCACTTCGATTGCCTGATCGACGGCCGCCCCGTGCGCGACGCGCAGCCCTATGCCGACGGAGCGACCCTGCGTCTGTCGCTGCCGCACCTGCCGCCGCTGGCCCTGGTCGCCGAGGTGGACGAGGCCGTCGCCGACCGCCTGCGCGGCGCCCAGACCCGGCACGAGCACGACCTGGCCGACCTTCAGGTGACGGCCGCCCTGATGGACGTGATCGCGCGCCTGCGGCAGGCCGACCTCGGTCTTGTCGGATCGCCCGACGAAGAGCGACTCCACCTGGCCGTCGGCTTCATGCAGCAGCACCTTCACCGCGGCCTGTCTCTGGCCGAGGTCGCGCAGCACATTCACGTATCGCCGGCCACCCTCGGGCGGCTGTTCCGGACCCACTTCGCCGTCAGCCCGATCCAGTACCTGACCCGGCTGCGCATCGCCCGGGCCCGCGAGATGCTCCAGGCCCGACGCCACAACGTCTCCGAGGTCGCCCGGGCGTGCGGCTACGCGACGCTCCAGTACTTCAGCCGCGCCTTCGCCGCCGAGTGCGGCATGCCGCCCACCGCCTACCGCCGCCGGCTGCCCCTGATTCCATAACAGCCCGTTGAAGAAGTCGGGACCCGTGTGGCACGGACGCCAGATGAATGCCTCCGCGCGGGTGCGGAGGGCGCCGGGTGCCATGCCTGCCCCGTCAGGCATGGGCAAGTCTACGTGCCCTTCCGCGTGGCTGCTCCTCGACAGGCTCGGAACCTGACGGCCCCTCGACGGTGCTCGGCAACTGCGTCAAGCAGCCACCCTACGCCCGTGGCGTCGCATCGCTATCTTTCACTGCGTGTGGCGCGCGGCGAATTGTCGGACAGCCTCACCGTGGGGAGGGAGGGCGCTCTACGTGTCGAGGCCTGCGAAACGTCGGGGGTTGTCCCACAGGGCGGCGCGCCGGGCGGCGTCGCTGAGGGGCAGGGCCTGGAACCGGGCGAGTTGCTCGGCCGGGTCGGCCCACGGGGCGTCGGTGCCGAACAGGAGCCGCTCCGCCGGGTGCCGCGACAGGATCGCCTCCAGCACCTGCGGCGGGCACTGTCCGAGGGTGTAGCTGGTCTCGAGGTAGATCGGCAGGCCGGCGACGTGGCGGAGCACCTCGTCCCACCGCTGCCAGCCGCCGAGGTGGCAGGCCAACAGGCGCAGGTGCGGCACGGCCTCGTGCAGGCGGCGCACTGCGGCCGGGGAACCCAGGTCGTCGCGGCCGTAGGAGAGGTCGTACCCGGCGTGGACTTCCATAGCCAGTCCCGCGTCGGCTGCCCGGCGGGCGATGCGCAGCGTACGCGGGTCGTCCAGGGGGCAGGCCATGTACTGCGGGTGGAACTTCAGGCCCTTGAGTCCGGCGGCCGCAATGCGATCGACCTGGGCCTCGATGTCGGGGCAATCGGGATGCACCGAGGCAAACGGAACGATGCGGTCGGACGCGACGGCGGCGGACCAGTCGGTGATCTTCGCCGTCTGCTCGGGTCGCGTGGCCACGGAGCACAGCAGCGCGCAGCCGATGCCGGCGCGGTCCATGGCCGCCGTCAGGCCCGCCACGGTGCCGTCGAACACGGCGCGCACGGGCATCCAGCGTGCGCCGGCGGTCAGCTTCGCGATGGCCGCCGAGGCGATCCGGTCGGGGAAAGCGTGAGCGTGGGCGTCGATGATGTGCGGCAACTCCGCGGACGAACGAGCGTCTTTCTGTGGGGTCACGACTGTGGGCCTCCTTCCCGTGCGGCAGGAGCATTGTGCGCTGCGGCGGGCGGGCCGTCAACAGGCGGGAAGGTTCCTGGCATTTGACCCTCACCGCCCCGAGCGGTGCTCGGGGCACCTCTCCCTGCACGCAGGGGTGCAGGAGCGTGCTTCGCACGCGGCGATTGACGGGAGACGCGTGGCTGCGGAGCAGCCACCCTACGCGCCGCGGGGCGTTCGGCGCGTAGGTCCGGAGGACCCACCCTACGCGCCGCGGGGCGTTCGGCGCGTGGGTCCGGGGGACCCACCCTACGCGATGTCGGGTCTGTTGACCCGACCTACGCACTCAACGCCTGCGATTCTTTCACAACCTCTGTTGACCCGACCTACGCACTCGCTGCAAGCAGGGCGAGGGGTCGATGGAGCAGCATGGCCTTGCGTGGGGTCGGGCGGCGGTTTAGGATGGCCGGCGGCGTCGCGGCGGTGACGTGTCGGAACGGGCGGGTGACGTGGGAGTGGTGGCTATGTCGGATCGATCGTGTCGGATCACGGGGTGCAGAACAGGGGCCACGGCGGCGCCGGGGGCGCCGGCGTGTCCGCCGCCGTTTGTGCTCGCGATCTTCGGCGCCAGCGGCGACCTGGCGCGGCGAAAGCTCATGCCGGCCCTGTGGCGACTGGCCTGCCAGGGGCGGCTTCCCGAACGGTTCGCGATTCTCGGCTACGCGCGCAGCCCGATGAGCGACGAGGCATTCCGCCAGCGGATGCGCGAGGCCTGCCGCGAGGCCGACGGCGACGCCTTCGACGAGCGGACGTGGCCGCACTTTGCGTCGCGGCTGTTTTACGAGGCGGGAGCGTACGATTCGGCATCGGACTTCCAGCGGCTGGCGTCGCGGCTGGACGACCTGGACGGCGGCGGTCCGCGCGGGATCGGGGCGTCGGGCCGGGTGGCCGGGACCGACCGGGCCGCGGTCCCCGCGCGTTTGTATTACCTGGCGACGCCCGCAGGCACCTACGAGTCGATCATCGAGGGCGTGGGCGCGCTGCCATGGCCGGGCCCGCGGCGCATCGTGGTCGAGAAGCCGCACGGCCGCAACCTGGCCGAGGCGCGGCGGCTGAACGAGCTGCTGGCGCGGCACTTCGCCGAGGACGACGTGTTCCGGATCGACCATTACCTGGGCAAGGAGACGGTGCAGAACATTCTGATTCTGCGTTTCGCCAACACGATCTTCGAGCCGCTGTGGAACCGCAAGTACATCGACTACGTGGAGATCACGGCGTCGGAGACGCTGGGCGTGGGCGGCCGCGGGGGCTTCTACGAACAGGCCGGTGCGCTGCGCGACATGATCCAGGGCCACCTGCTGCAACTGCTGGCCCTGGTGGCGATGGAGCAGCCGGCCTCGTTCGACGCGGCGGACGTTCGCGACGAGAAGGCCAAGGTGCTGCGCGCCCTGCGTCCGATGACGGGCGACCTGGCGGCGACGGAGGCGGTCCGCGGTCAGTACGGCCCCGGGCGGGTCGGCGGCCGGGATGTGCCGGGGTACCGGCAGGAAGACGGCGTGCCGCGCGACAGCCGGGTCGAGACGTTCGCGGCGGTGACGGCGTGGATCGACACGTGGCGCTGGAAAGGCGTTCCGTTCTACCTGCGGACGGGCAAACGTCTGGACCGGCATGCGACGGAGATCGCGCTACACTTCGAGCGAGTGCCGACGTGCCTGTTCAGCCGGCCGGAGCTGTGCGCGCGGACGGAGCCGAACGTGCTGGTGCTGCGCGTGCAGCCGGACGAGGGCGTGCACCTGGAACTGAGCAGCAAGGTGCCGGCCGAGGGGCTGAACGTGGGTCGCGTGCAGATGGAGTTCAGTTACGCGAGCCTGTTCGGGCGACGGCCGCCGGAGGCGTACGAGACGCTCCTGGTGGACGTGATGCACGGAGACCCGGCGCTGTTTGCGCGTCGGGACCAGGTGGAACTGGCGTGGGCGTTCGTGGATCCGATTGTCGAAGCCTGGGCCGCGACGCCGGCGACGGACTTTCCGAACTATGCCGCCGGCGCCGCGGGGCCGAAGGAGGCCGACCGCCTCCTGTCGCGCCACGGGCGCCGCTGGCGCGCGACGACGTGAGGGCCGGGCCGCCCGACGCGGCGGCGCAGCACAGGGAGACGCCATGGCGAGCCGAAGACGCCGGGTGAAGTCGCTTGCGGCGGTGCTGGTGCTGATGCCGTTCTGCGCGGTCTCGTGCAGCGGATGTCGGACGGCGTTCGAGTCGGCGACGTGGGACGCGCGCGCCGGACGGGTGCTGAACGGCCAGGCGGCCGTGGTCTACTCCAGCCGCTACGAGATCGACCTGCTGGGCCTGGAGAAGTCGCACTCGTTCGACATTCACAAGTACCGCCGCATGGCCCAGGCCCTGGTGGCGGGCGGATACCTGGCGCCGTCGGACTTTTTCGTGCCCGAGGAGGCCGACGAGGCGCTGCTGCGGCTGGTCCACACGCCCGAGTACCTGGCGAACCTGCGACGGTCGTCGTACGTGGCGCGATGTCTGGAGCAGAAGGCCGTGGCGGGGCTACCGGGCGGCGTCGTGGACAGCCGCATGCTCCGGGCCTTCCGGGTGACCACCGGCGGCACGGTGCTGGCGGCCCGGCAGGCGATGCGTTGCGGCCTGGGGATCAACCTCGGCGGGGGCTACCACCATGCCCACGCCGACCGCGGCGAAGGGTTCTGCGTGTACGCCGACGTGCCGATCGCGGTGCGGCGGCTTCAGCGCGACGGCCTGGTGCGGCGCGTCCTGCTGGTGGACTTGGACGTGCATCAGGGCAACGGCAACGCGGCCGTCTTTGCCGGGGACGCCGAGGTCTTCACGTTCAGCATCCACCAGGAGAACCTCTACCCGCACCCGAAGGCCGAGAGCGATCTGGATCGCGGCCTCTGGCCGCCCGTGGACGACGCGGCGTACATGAGCGTCCTGGCCGAAGAGCTGCCGCCGTTGCTGGACAGTCACCGGCCGGAGCTGGTGGTCCTGCTGGGCGGCGTGGACACGTATCGCGACGATCCGCTGGCGGGATTCGGCATGACGGCCGAGGGGATTGTCGCTCGCGACGAGTACGTTGTGGACCAGGCCCGCCGCCGCGGCATGGCCGTCCTGTACGTCGCCAGCGGCGGCTACAGCGAGCAGGCGTGGCGCATCCAGTACGCGTCGATCGGGAACCTGCTGAGGAAGTTCGCGGGTGTCGAGCCGTCCGCGAGCCGCGATGCTCCGTCGGCCAAGGCCGCCGCTCGCAAGACGCCGCCGGCGCAGCCGTAGCCGGTGGCTGCTTGACGCAGTTCCCGAGCACCGTCGAGGGGCAGCCACACAATAGAGGCCGGGGCATGGCCGCCAGCGGCCATGGCACCGGGCACAGGGCGCGTCGTCGGCATGCCTGACGGGGCGAGGGATGGCGCCCGGCCGGCAGGCGTCTTGGTCATCGCCGGCAGGGTTCGATGCCCATGCGACGCGATGCCCATCGCCACGCTGCGGTGCGGCGTTTTCAGTACTGGCAGATGCCGTCGCCGGGCGTGGAGGGGCAGAAAAGCGTTGACGTAACCCCATTGCATGTGTTAGGTTAATGCCTTCCTGAATCGCCGTCATGGGGGCATGCGAGCGTGAACGTCGCAGTGGATCGCAGTAGTGCCGCGGATTCCAACGAACTGGAAGCGTTCATCGACAGCCTCACGGACGAAGACAAGATGTTGTTGCGGCTCAGGGAAGAGCTCTACGAAGGGCGATGGGACGCGATGTTGGCCGACCTGAACGACCGGCTGGGCGGCAAGCCGTACATCTTCCGCCTGGCCAGCCGCATTCAGGACGACATTGCCCGCGTGGAACGGCTGAGCCGGTTCGAACGCAAGAACGGGATCAACCTGGCCACGGCCCTGTGGCCGGACGAGTATGGCCGCTGAGCCCGCGGCGCATCAGGCGGCCGGCGCAGTAGTCGGCCTCAGTCTATGGAAAGGTTCGAGACGATGAAGAAGGCGACGGTCCTGACGTTGGTGTTTGTGGCGGCCTGCGGGCTGGGCGTAAGCGGTTGTCGCAAAGCCGCCGTCGAGACGCCGCCGCCCCTGCTGGCCGAGGAACTGGCCGGGGGCGACCTGGTCCAGTTCTGGAGCACGACGCTGCCCCTGGACGAGGGCGAAACGCTGGAGCATCTGTACTGCCGTCGCGGCAACCTCTACACCGTCAGCAGCACCAATCAGCTCCGCTGCATCGATTCGTTCTCCGGACACATCAAGTGGACGGTCAAGCTGTGCGACGCCGACGTGACGCCGTCGGACGTCGGCCAGCTCGGCGACGAGGTCGCCTATGTGGCTGTCATCGACAAGCTCTACGGGTTCCTGACCGATAACGGTCAGCCCTTGCCGCCGCGACACCTCAAGATGGCTCCGAGCACGCACCTCCTCGTGGCGCCGCCGTTCGTCTACTTCGGGTCGCACGAAGGCTGGATGCTGGCCGAGCATGCGACCCACCGCGGCCAGAGCTGGGACCGCCTGATGCATGCCACGATTCTCAGCGCGCCGGTGGCGGCCGGCGGCCTGGTCTACTTCGCCAGCGAGGACGGCGAGGTCGTCGCCAGCGACGGCGGCCAGAGGCAGGTGCATTGGACGTTCAAGGCGCGCGACGCGTTCGAGGCGGACCTGAAGCTGTCCGGGACGCAGGGCTTTGTCCTGGCCGCGTGCCGCGACTACAGCCTCTATGCCCTTAACCCGATTGGCGGCCAGCCGGCCTGGATCTGTACCACCGGCGACCCGATTCTCCAGGCGCCGATGGCGTTCGGCAACCGCGTGTACGTCATCACCGAGCCGCACGTGATGCTGGCCCTGAACGAGCTGGACGGCGAGCGGCCGCTGTGGTCCACCGAGAACGTGGACCGGTTCCTGGCGGCCAGCCCGCGGGCACTGTACGTGCTGAGAACGGACGGAATGATTGCGGCGCTGTCGCACCAGGACGGGTCGGTGCTGTTCACCTTGGACGCCCGACGTCTGGACGTGTTCTCGCTGAATGAGATCGACGGACAGTTGTTCCTGGCGACCCGCGACGGCCTCGTGTTCGCCGTCCGCGAGATCAAGGGCAGGTACGACGACCAGGAAGCGGCCAAGGCCGCGCCGGATGAGAAGGCGGGCCAGGAGCCGGTGCTGATCCAATAGACGCGCCGCCGTCAGGGCACACACGAGCATCCCCGCGGGGTTGCCGGTTGGGCCGCGTGCGATGATCGAGAGGCCAAGGATGGCGGGATGCCAACGTCCCGCCATCCTTTTTTCATGGACACCCCGGAGGCCGAGACCATGCATGTAGGATTCCTGACGGCGTGCCTGAGCGGCGTGAGTCTGCCGGAGGTGGCCCGGTGGGCGGCCGAGGCGGGGTTCGCGTCCCTGGAAGTGCCGTGCCATGGCGGCACCGGCACAGGATGGTTCGACGGGCCGGCCCTGAATCCCGGCAAGGTGGACGACGCGGCGGCCTTCGAGATCGAGCAACTGCTGGCCGCCACGGGGCTTGCCGTCAGTTGCCTGACCACCAGCGACAACCTGCTGGAGCCCGACGATTCGCGGCGCGAGCGCCACTGGCAGTTTCTGACCGAGACGATTCGCGCCGCGGGGCGGCTGGGCGTGCGGACCGTGTCGTGCCGCGTCGGCCGGAATCCCTCGCTGCGGATCGGCGAGTGCATTGCGATCTGGGGCCGCCTGGCGGCCGGTGCGGTGGCCGCGGCCGAGGAGTGCGGCGTACGGATCGCCGTCGAGAACTCGCCCCTGGTCGGCTGGCAGGCCGAGGACGTGCCCGGCAACCTCGCCTTCTCGCCCGAACTCTGGGAGAAGATCTTCACCCACGCCCACAGCGACGCCGTGGGCCTGAACTTCGACCCGGCGCCGCTGGTGTGGCTCGAGGTGGACTACGTCGAGGCCGTCACGGCCTACGCCGAGTCGATCTTCCACGTCCGGGCCAACGATGTCGAGGTTTTCGCCGACCGTCGCAGCGACTGTTCGGTGTTACGTCCTAACGGGGGCTGGTGGCGGCGGCGGTTGCCGGGCCACGGCCAGGTGGCCTGGCCGCGGCTGATCAGCCGCCTCCAGGAGAACCGCTACGACGGGGCCCTGTCGATTGCCTACGACGACCCCGTGTTCAACGATTCGCCCGAGGCCGTCAAGCGCGGCCTGGCGTTCGGGCGGCGGTTCCTCGGACGGTACATCGTCTGACCGGCCGGAAGCGTCGGCCCGGGCGCCTCGCTGGGAGACGCCGCAGGCCGCACCCGCGCGGCCGGCCAAGGAGCCCGTCTCGTGGCGGACATGCAGCAGATCAGTGCGTTGCTTCAGGCAGGCCGTGTGGCCGACCTGGTCGGCCGGGTCGAGGCGGCCCTGGCCGAGGGCGTCGAGGCCGAGCACCTCCTGACCCAGGGACTCATCGCCGGGATGAACGTCGTGGGCGAGAAGTTCCGCGTGAGCGAACTCTTCGTGCCCGACGTGATCTTCGCGGGCCGGGCGATGACGGCGGCCATGAAGGTGCTTCAGCCGCACCTCACGGCCAAGGGCGTCCCGTCCGCCGGCCGCGTGGTCCTCGGCACCGTCAAGGGCGACCTGCACGACATCGGCAAGAACCTCGTCGGCATGTTGCTCGAAGGCGCGGGCTTCACGGTGATCAACCTCGGCACCGACGTCTCGCCGGAGAAGTTCGTCGAGGCCGCCCGCGGCCATGCCCCGTGTCTGGTGGGCATGTCGGCCCTGCTGACGACGACGATGCCCGTCATGGCCAAGGTCGTCGAGCAGCTCCGGGCGGCCCGGCTGCCCGGCGTGCGGACGATGGTCGGCGGCGCGCCGCTGACCCAGAAGTTCGCCGACGAGATCGGGGCCGACGGCTACGCCCCCGACGCCGGTTCCGCCGCCGACCTGGCCCGCCGACTGGCCGCGGCCGGTTGATCCGAGTCCGACGGCAACGTCGCCCTCAGGTCGGGTGGCCGAGCGGCTTGGGCGCGCCGTTGCGCCGGCGTTTGCGGTGCGTTTCCACCACGGCAATCGCCCCGATGATCAGCGCCAGCCCCACCAGCGACGACCACGACGGATACTGACGGTGGAACACCGCCATGTACGTCAGGGCCAGCACGGGCGTGAGGTACGACACCACGCCGGTCCTCCCCGCGCCGCCCAGTTCGATCGCGCGCAGCCACAGCACGTTGTTGACGCCGTTGTTCACGCAACCGATCGCGACGATGACTGCCACGCACGACCACCGGGAGAAGACCACGGCCGGCCGCAGATCGTTCCAGTACCAGAGCGCCGACCCGACCAGGCCCACCAGGACAAACAGGAACATGCTCGACAGCGGCTCGAACCGGTGCTCGTTCGACCATTTGCGTCCGAGGGTGCTGAACAGGCCCCACGACACGGCCGCACCGAACGCCAGCAGGCACCCGGCCACGGTCGCGTCGCCGACCATCGCCCCGAAGAATTCGCGCAGGACCAGTCCGGGCGGCCCGCTGTCCCAGGCTGCGGTCACCCGCGGCGACTGGAGCCCCTGCGCCACCTGGATCAGCACGAAGCCGAGCAGCCCGCAGGCCCCGCCGACCCAGGTGTACACGTCGGTGCGCTCGCGCAGCACGACCACGCCGAACAGAATCGTCATGAGCGGCCACATGTAGTTGATGACCACGTAGGGAATCACGTCGCTGGTGTTGCTGCCGTAGGCTTCCGACAGCAGGGCGTTGTAGAGCACCACGCCAAGCATGCCGCTGGCGACAATGGCGGGCACGTGGCGGAGCCGATACTGCCGCAGGGCTTGCCTGGACTGCGGCCGCGACAGCGTGATGGCGGCCAACGTGATGCTCGCGCACAGAATGTCGAAGACGACGACCTCGCCGGGCCGCAGGCCCTGCTGAAGCAGGTAGGTGGTCATGGTGGCCGTGCCCGCCCACGTCGTCAGCGTGATGCCGATGATCAGGGGAAAACTGTTCCAGAGTCGGTTCATGGCCGCGCGCCTCAGGGCACTTCCCATTCCACGGATACGAAGCGGGCACTCTACCCTCGCGGCTGTCGGCGGTCAATACTGTCGAGCGCATGGGGCAAGCGGGGTGCCCTGCCTGCCACGTGGTCCGGCCCCGTCGCGGAGCAGCCACGCGGAGGGCTCAAACCAACGCCGTGATCCGCGGGGGCGCATTGACGCTCTGGGGGGCTGCACCGTGGCGTGGGCATCTTGTCCATGAGCGGCAGGGGCAGGAAAGCCCCTGCTTTCCCCAGAACGTTAATGCACCCGATCCGCGCCGAGGCTTGTTGCGGCGGTGGCGGCGCAGTACCATAGCCCCCATGGAAACGGTGCTCGACATCCGCGGCGTGTGCCGCCGCTTCGGCGACCGTGCCGCCGTGACGGACGCGACGCTCGCGCTGGCGGCCGGCCGGTCGCTTTGCCTCGTCGGCCGCAACGGCGCCGGCAAGAGCACCCTGCTGGCCCTGGCCGCCGGCGTTCTGACGCCCGACTCCGGCGCGGTGCTCGTCTGCGGACGCCCCGTGGCCCACGATCCCGAGGCCCGCCGGCCACTCGGCTACATGACCGACACGCCCCAGGTGTACGAGGCCCTCACCGGCCGCGAGAACCTGACGTTCTTCGGCCGCCTCTGCGGCGCATCCGACCTGGCGGCGCGCGTCGCGGCAATGCTCGACCAGGTGGGCCTGTCGGCGCGCGCCGACGAACCCGCCGGCGACTACTCCGCCGGCATGCGGCGGCGGCTCGACCTGGCCCGCGTCTGCCTGGGCCGCCCGCGGCTGCTGTTGCTCGACGAGCCGGCCGTGTCGCTCGACGGCGACGGTCGCGACGCACTCGCCCGCATTGTCGCCGAGGTGCGCCGCGAGGGCGGCGGCGTGCTGCTGACCGCCCACCAGGCCGACGATGCCGCCGGCCTGGCCGACCAGTGCCTGACGATCGAGGCCGGCCGCCTGGCCGACGACGCCGTCGCCACCTCGGACGATCCGGCCCGCCGGTCCGGAGGCCACGCATGAGAGCCTTCTGGGCTATCGTCGCCAAGGATCTCCTGACCGAGCTGCGACTGCGGCAGGTGTTGCCGACGATGCTCGTCCTGGCGCTGGTCTTGACGACGGTCTTCGGCCTGGCGGCACAGGACGAGGTACGACGCTCGCCGCAGACGGCTGCCTCGGCCTTGTGGCTGGCGTTCGTCTTCGCCGGACTGTTGGCCGTGGAACGCGCGTTCGCCTCCGAGCGGGAGAGCCGCACCATGCCCGCCCTCATGGCGGCGCCGCTGTCGCGGCAGACGTTGCTGGCGGCCAAGTGCGTTTCGTCCGGGGCGATGCTTCTGGCGGTCCAGGCCGTGATGCTCCCGATCGCCCTGGGCGTGTTCGACTTCGCCGTGCGCGGACCCGTTCTGCCGCTGGCGGGCGTGTTGCTGGCCGGCGACGCCGCGCTGGTGGTTCTGGGCACGCTCACCGGCGCGATGGTGGCCCCGTCGCGCGTCCGCGGGCCACTGTTGTCGGTCCTCGTCCTCGCGCTGCTGGTGCCGATGATGATCTTCGCCGCACAGACGACCGCCGAGCTGGCCGCCGCCGGATGGACGCCGCGCGCCGCCTCGCTCCTGGCGGCCATGGCCGCCGCCGACGTGGTCTTCGCCGCCGCGGCGTACCTGCTCTGCCCCTGGGCCGTCGAAAGCTGAGGACACCCCCATGCGATGGATCCTGGCGACAATCGGATGCGCGATCCTGACGGCGGCCGCCGTGTACGCCGGCGCCGTCTGGGCCCCCGCCAGCCAGGAAGGCGGCAACGCCTACCGCATGCTCTACGCCCACATCCCCCTGGCCGCCCACACCCTGCTGGCCTTCACGGTCGCCACCGCCGCCGGCGCCGTCTACCTCGCCCGACGCAACGACGCCGCCGACCGGCTCGCCCGCGCCGCCATGGCCTGCGGCGTCCTGCTCGGGGCCGCCATGATGCTCTCCGGCATGATCTGGGCCAGGCTCGCCTGGAACCAGTGGTGGGACTTCCGCAGCCAGAAGCTCCTGTTCGCCCTGCTGCTGTGGTTCCTCATGGTCGGCTACTTCCTCGTCCGGGCGGGCCGCCCAGGCGACGCGCGGCAGAAAACCATCGCCGCCGTCTACTGCCTCATCGCCTACCTCGACGTGCCCCTGGTCTACTTCTCGTCCCGCCTGGTCGCCGGCGACGCACACCCGGCGTCCGTCGCCCTGGACCACTGGCAGATGCGCGTCGCCCTGGCCGCGGCCTTCCTGGCCGCCACAGCCGTCCACGGCCTCATGCTGGCCGCCCTCCTGCGACGCCAACGCCACGGCGTGCTATGAGCGCCGACCCGCCCCGGCCGGATTTTCGGGAAGTTTTTTCGTGCCGAAATCGTCCTTTGTGTGTCTAATCTATAGCATCCGACCTGAGCGACATCTTGCATTGTGCGCCGATTTCGGCTATCCTTGATAGTTGCATTGGTTGGGTGGACAACAACTCACGACTCATTTCCTGACAGGGCAGTGGTGGGAGGTAACGGCGATGAAGACGCTATGGACAGCGGCCGTAGTGTGTATGGCGGTCACAGCATGGGCGGCGGACGTGAGGGCGGGCGCCGACGACTGGATGGAGCCGGACAAGCTCCTGCCGGCCCTGAAGAAGGCGGCCTCCGACGACGTGCCCGTGTGCATCCTCTATATGGACGCCGACTTCAGCTGGGTCGGCCAGGCGAAGTTCCTGAACATGCCGGGGCTCGACGGTTTCATCCGCGTCAAGCAGTATGACGGTCGGTACGCCGACGAGTACCGCGTGCTCCAGGACGAGATTCCCTACACGATCTGGATCCCCTCGCTCTGGCTGACCGACGGCGAGAACAACCTGATCGGCTACGTGCCCAACGACGGCAACAGCCGCCAGTGGCAGGCCGTCCTCAGCCAGGCCA
>Ga0123328_1002681_pt1 | contig 15865 bp, 4 predicted proteins | sample BioC12SIPDNA_2_FD_89702 | JGI IMG/M metagenome (GOLD analysis project Ga0123328, IMG submission 89702) | Anaerobic biogas reactor microbial communites from Washington, USA - Biogas_R1_A C12 SIP DNA | ecosystem: Engineered > Bioreactor > Anaerobic > Unclassified | place: Washington, USA...
TTCCCCCACAGATAGATGGCCTCGGGGTTCACCTCTTGCTCTCGGGAGATGGTCGCAACTGCGGCAAGGATATCGTTGATGCGCAGCGAGCATTTCGTGTGGCCGACAAGCTGTGCAAAACGGTCGTACAGATAACGGTTCGCCGTCGACCACGGGTTTTCTCCGATTCCGGTGATTTCAAGACAAAACAGGTTGACGCCGTCTTCAAGGAAGGTGTTGCGGTAGAAGGCGGTGAGGGCGGCTTCGTCGATCTTGTCGTCGGCCAGCCGAATCACGGTCTTGCGGGCTCCTTTCGGCTTGCCGAAGAAGGTGCCCCGGTGCGTCAGCGCTCCACTGCCCAACGTCAGCTCCTTCCGTCGGACGAAGTACTCCGGATGCTCCTCCTGCTCCACGGTTCGCAGTTGGGCATCGAGGTCTTCGAAGGCGGTCGGGATAATGCTGTGCTTGAGGTGTCTCATGAGAGTCTGTCTGAATTGACCGAATTCCTCTCTGGTCTTGATCGTCCACTGAGGAGTCGGGGGCGTGAAGAGCTGTTCCGTATGGGCCATGTCGGCAGGCTCCCCGTCGGGGAAGCAGGTCAGCGTCGTGGCGAATTCGCCGTGGAGCGTCAAGGGTGAGTCTCCCGCCCGCAGCCACTTGTCCATCCAGGAATTTTCACGATCCCAGACGCCGCCCCCGTAACTGTGTCCTTGATCATAAACAGCAAACTCAAATCTCTCCGGTTTCCCGTAAAGCTTGTAGATCTGCCCGACATAATCAGCAACAGGCTTCGGGTTTGGATAGAGCGTATCCTTGGTTCCATGCTGAACGAGCAATGCCCTGGGCGCAATCAGGCTATAGAGTTCCCCATAGGTCAGGCCGAAGCAATTGTAGAAGAGGTGCACATCACACGTACCATTGATCCCTCCCGGCCGGTCGTAATCCTCGATTGCTGTAAATCCGCATGAGGCAGCGGCGCAGGCGATGCGCGGATCAGCGATGACTGTCCAGAACGTGCGCGCCGAACCACCTGAGAGACCGGCCATGCCGATCTTGTCTTCTGCCACCATCGCACGCCCGTTGGCGTCCTTGAGCGTCAGCAGGTAGTCCACGGCGCGGATCCCGTCCCAGACCGAAGGTCCGATTGCGGAATAACCCGTACTGTACCAGTTGAAGTGGCCCCTGATCGGGCCGTATTCCCCGCACTTGCCCCATCCGGCGCCCCGTTTACCCTCTTCACCGACCATCGGCAGGGCGATCGACACGAAACCATTCTCGGCATACGTGCGCGGATGGGCCCTGTATGCGTCTCTCCGGCTGTGGCCGGGAACGTGAATGACAGCGGGAACGGGGAATGAAACGCCTTTCGGAATATAGAGGTGGGCTGCCACAAAGACCTTCGGGCGGCTTTCAAACACGACGCGTTGAAAAGTACAGTGGTCCAAATCAACCGCCGCCCCCACGAGCCTGGGATGAAGCGGAGTCTTTTCCGGAAGCGGGTCGAGACCGATGATTTCCATGTACTTCTTTCGGAGTTCCTCTCGGCCTGCCTTCCATTCCTCCAGCGTCGCGGGCGGCTTCGTTTGATTGGTCAGTCTGTCCGCCATCGAACCAAGATGCTCCAAAATATCGGCTCCGCTCTTCCGCCCAGCGGCCAGGCAGGTCAGGAACATCAAGAGAAAGACAATCGTCCTGGCGGTCGCAACTGTTTGATTGGTCATTGTCAACGCCTCCGTTTCTTGTTGGGGGATTCGAAATGCGTGCCGCGAGGGCTCCATCGATTCCGCCAGATTCCATCTGGTCATCGTCGAGGCTCAACCGCCGGATAGTCAGACGTTCTGACTCACCCCGGGTGTGAAGCACACCGGGTAGACGCCGTCTGCGTCGGCCTTGGTCGGCGGTTCCATGTCCCACGTGCAGGCCTCGGGTTTGGGCGGGATGAAGTAGTCCGATTGGCACACCTGGTCCCAGGTGACCTCCTTGCCGCTGTAGCAGGACATCTGGCCCATAACGCCCACCCGCGTGCTGCGGGCCATGTAGTCGCCGCAGTTGAGCGGCTTGCCGGCGCGAACCGACTTGAGCAGTTCGCGGTGTTCGACGACGGTTGCCGGCTCCTGTTTGCCGGCGAACGTCCATTCGTTTTGCCCCGTGATCCGCCCGGCCATCGGATAGGCGACGCCCTTGGTGCCCAGGTAGATGCTGGAGGTCTCGTTGAAGCAGTGGAGGGTCGTGCGGCAGAAGGCATACAGACGCACGCCATCGGCGTACTGATAGGTGACCGAGTGGTGGTCGAACACGTCGCCGAGCAGATTCTGCACGCCGGATCGCCCACCCAAGCCGCGGCATCTCTCCGGGGGCGTTTCCTTCAGCGCCCAGGTGGCCCGGTCGAGGTTGTGCACCAGCGACTGGGGCACGTCGTCGCCGCACAGCCAGGCGAAGCGGTATTGGTTGCCGATCTGGATCTCCAGTTCGCGGAGGTCCTTGGGCCGGTCCGTGCGCCCGTAAGGACCGCGGAGGTAGTTCTCCTCGATGGCCACGATCTCGCCGATCTGGCCGTCGTGCACGCGATCGATGGTCTCGCGGATGGGCGCGCTGAACCGGCTCTGGAGGCCGGACAAGAGGCCCAGATTCTTCTTCCTGGCGATTTCGGCGGCTTCGAGCAGGACCTTGACGCCCCCGGGGTCGATCCCGTGCGGTTTCTCCACGAAAACGTGCCTGCCGGCCTCCACGGCGGCCTTGGCATACAGCGGATGGAACTTGGCCGCGCAGGCGATCAGCACGTAGTCGGCCGACTCGATGACCTCCCGATAGCCGTCCAGCCCGCAGAAGCAGTGGTCATCGTCGACCTGGACCTGCTCGGGCTTCGCCTTGCCCAGCACGTCGCGCTTGGCCTTGACGCGATCGAGGAACGGATCGGCCATGGCGACCAGCCGTGTCGCCGGGTCGGCGGTCATGGCGTCGATCGCCGCGCCCGTACAGCGTCCGCCGCAGCCGATCATGCCAATCCGGATCACATCGCTGCCGGCAGCATGGGCCAGCCGGGCGATGCCCAAGGCAGGCACAGCCGCCGCGGCCGCCGCCGAGCGCCGGAGGAATTCACGCCGGGACTGCGAACTGACACGAATCAGATTCGAGCTCATCGGATCGTCTCCTTGCACGTGTGTGGTCCATCGGACCTCATCGGAATTGGCAGCCTGGTCTTCGCCCAAGCCTGGTTTTCGTGTGGAGGAATTTCCGTTCCCTTTCGTAATCCTGCAATCGCCCTCCGCAAACGGGACCTGCCGCGATTTTCTTGGCAGCGTTGCGTTGCGGCTGCGCCGGCAACCTGCCGACAATTCTGCCACAGTCGGTGCTCTCCAGCCATGCCTCGCCCTGGCCTCCTGATTCCCGCCCTGTCGCTGAAGTGCCCCAAGTGGGGGGAAAGCATGTCAATTGCCGAAAGCTTGCGGCAATCGCAACGCGGACTAAGATGAAGTCGGCCAGGCCTTCTCGCGGGGGGGCGTTCCCATATCCCCGGCCGCCGCCTGGGAAAACCGGGAGACTCATCATGTCTCGCCAGAGTCTTTTCGTGCCGCGCGCCGGCTGGGTATCGAGCATCGCGGCCCTGCTGCTGGGCGTTTGTCTGGAGAACGCGGCAGGGGCTGAACCGGCAGCGCCTACCGAAGCGGTCAAGGGCACCGCCGTGGACGATTCGCAGCGGCGCGCCGTTCTCGCTCCCGCGGTCGACGAGGCGATCCGACAGCGGATGCAGGACCGCGATTACGGCGAGGCGATTCAGGCCATCGAGGCGGCAATCGCCCGGGGCGCCGGGGCAACGGACTGCCTCTTTTATTTGAAGGGGAGGGCCCTGGCGCTTCAAGGCGAGTATGCCAAGGCGGCCGAAGTCTTCGCGTCGGTCAGCAAAGCGTTTCCCCAAAGCCCTTGGCAGCGCCGTGCCCGGTTCGAGGAAGCCGCGGCCGCCGTCGGTCAAGGCGACTATCGAGCGGCCGAACGGATCTATCGCGGCGAGGCGGAGGACCTGTTCGGAAGCGGTCGAAAGCAGCAGATTGCGGGCATCTACCTCGAGTTTGCCGACGCGGCGTTCCAGCCAAGCGATCCGCTGGGGGAACCGGACTACCGCAAGGCGCTGGAGTTCTATTCGGCGGCGCTCGGCGCGGGTTTGGGGGCGGCGAAGCGGCCCGAGGTCGAACTGCTGGCCGCCCGCTGCTGCCAGGAGCTGGGCGATGGCGCTGCGGCCATCGAGCGCTTCGCCCGATTCGCGGACGATCATCCCGGCCATGCCCTGCTGGTCGAAGCGCGGTTCCGCCTGGGCGAGTGCCAATTGTCATCCGGGAAGCGCGCGGAAGCTCGCCGGACGTGGGAAGACCTCCTCGCCGAATGCGGACAGTCGGACTCCCCGCGGATCGCCGAGGCCGCCTTCCGGCTGGCGGAAACCCGGGGGATTCCGGAGCCGGCAAACGCAGCCGAGCTGGACCTGGGCGTTGCGGCCCTGGAATCGTTTCTGGCGCGGTTTCCGGAACACCCCCTGGCCTCCAAGGCGCGGCTGTTGACTGCCAAGAGCGCTTTCCATCTACAGCGTTTCGCCGACGCCGCGGATCGGCTGCAAGGTCTTCTCGGCGACGAGCGACTGGCCCGCAGCGGCGAGCTGCCCGAAGCACTCGAACTGCTCGGCCGCAGCTACCAGGCGCAGTCGAGATTCGACGACGCGCTGGCCGTCTGGCGCCGGTTTCTCGTGGAGCATCCCGCCGACGAACGGTGGAGCGGGGTCCAGCAGGCGGTGATCGATACGGAATACCTCGAGGGCATTGAGCAGCGCCGGCAGGGGCGGCTGGCGGAGGCCGGGAAGAGCCTCGCGGAGTTTCTGGCGCACCACCCGCTCGATCACCGATGCCGCGAGATTCTGTTTCTCTTCGGCGAAATGCTCCACACGGAAGAGAAGTTCGACGAGGCGATCGCCGCCTGGGCACGTCTGGTTTCGAAACACCCGGGCACGCCGGAGGCGGACCGGGGCCAACTCCGCATCGCCGAGACGCTCGAACAAGACCTGGGCAAGTTTGAGGAGGCCCTCGATGCGTATCGAAAGGCCGAACAGGGCAGCAAGGCGGCGGACGCACGGCAAGCGATCGCCCGGCTGTCCGAGAAGCACGTCTCGTTGGCCACGGAGCACGTCTTTCGCACCAACCAGCCGGTCCGCTTGCGGCTGGCGACGCGGAACATCGAGTCCGTAACGATCCGGGCGTACCACATCGACATGGAGACATACTTCCGCAAGATGTTCGGCCCGCCGGGCATCGAACGACTCGACGTCGGCCTGATCGACCCGGACAAGACGAGCGAGCTCTCCATCGCTGGCTACCGCGCGCATCAGGAATTCCAGACGATCGTCGAGACGCCCTTCGAGGGGGATCAGGCCGGCGTGATGGCCGTCACGGCGAGCAGCGACCATCTCGAATCGACCACGCTGGCGATCCGCAGCGACCTGGACGTGATCGTCAAGTGCTCGCGCGGCGAAGTTTTCGTGTTTGCCGAGAATCTGCGCACCGGCAAGCCCTGGCCCGGCGCGAGGCTGCTGATTTCCGACGGTCGGGAAATGCTCGCCGAAGCGGAGACGGGGCCGGATGGCGTGTTTTGCACGAAGCTCAGGCAGCTTGCCCAGGCGGAGACTGTCTGTGTGCTTGCCCTCTCGGGTGGGCACGCCGCGTCGAACGCGATCGGCCTGGCCGGACTAAGAATCGCCAAAGGGCTGGACCACGCGGGCTACCTTCAAACGGACCGGCCCGCCTATCGGGCCGGCGATCCGGTCCAGGCCTGCGGCTGGATTCGCCGCGTGGCGACCGGCGGGTACGCGGTCGACGAGGGCAAGCAGTGCCGGCTCGAACTCTACGACGCCCGCCGCCGGCTGGTGAGGCAGAAGAGGCTCACGCTCGGCCGATTCGGCACGTTTCACGACGCGTTCACCTTGCCGGCGTCGTGCCCCGAAGGCCAGTGCCGTTTGGTGGTTCACGATCACCACGGTCGCTCCTATGATAGCACGCTCCGCGTGCACGCCTACCGGCCGGCGCTGGTGCGGCTGGTGATCGACTGCCCGCGATCGGTCTATTACCGGGGCGAAACCATCGAAGGGACGATTCGAGCCGAAACCTGCTACGGCGCGCCGCTCGCCGGGAGGCAAGTCCGCTACATGCTCGGCGACGACTTGCCCCGCACGGCACGGACCGACGAGCGCGGCGTCGTGCGATTCTCACTCCCGACGCGCCAGTTCCACGAAACCCAACGGGTCGCTCTGAAAGCCGAGCTGCCGCAGCGGAATCTTCAGGCCAGCGTGGACATCCAACTCGCCAAGCAGGGATACACCATCAGGCTTTCAACCGCGAGAACGGTGTTCCTCGCCGGCGAATTGTTCGAGATCAGGGCGGAGACGTTCACGCCCGAAGGGAAGCCGGTGGGCGAAAAGCTCGCGCTGAAGGTCTTCGAGCGGACCACGGTTGCCGGCATCGAGGGCCAACGCCTGGTCCGGACGATCGACCTGGCGACGGACCAGGCCAGCGGCGTCGGGCGCACGAGCCTCGCCCTGGAGGCCGGCGGGCGCTACGTGCTCCGCGCCGAGGGGACGGACCCGTTCGATCATCCCGTCTCCGCGCAAACCGAACTGGAGATTTCGGCGGACGAAGACCCGACGCGTCTGCGGGTTCTCGCCGACCGCCTCACCTGGCAGGTCGGCGAGACGGCCGACGTGATCATCCACTGGCGGGGGAGGCCCGCGCTGGGATTGATCACGTTTCAGGCAGCGCGGATCCTCGGCTATCGGCTCGTGGAGCTGCGGTCCGGGCCGAACCCGCTGTCGATTCCCGTGACTGCCCAGTTGGCGTCCAACTTCGAGTTGGCCGTTGCGGTCATCACCGACGAGGCCCACCCGAAGGGCGATCTGCGGGCAACCAGGCGTCTCCACCAAGCCAGCGCGCTGCTGGCAGTCGAGCGCGAGCTTGTGATCGACCTGGCGTGGAAACGGGCCGGCGGCGCGGAAGGGCCGATTCGGCCGGGCGAACAGCTCGAGCTGACCGTGAAGACGACCGATCCGCTGGGCAAACCGGTCTCGGCCGAGGTCTGCCTGGCCATGCTGGAGCAATCCGTCCGGGAACGGTTCCCCTTGCCCGGCGCGCATCCGGCGGACCTGTTCCGCGGCGTCTCTCGCGATACGGAGATGCGGACCGGATCGAGCATCACCTTTTCGTACCATCCCGAGAGTGCAGCGGTCGATCCGCAGATTCTCTCCGAACGGCAGCGGATCGAGACCCGGCGGGCGGAGGAAGAGAGCCGCCAGTCCGCCGTTGCCAAGCCCGGCGGCACAGCGGCCGCGGGCGGCGGATTCGGCGGACTCGGCGGGATGGACGGCCCCGGCAGTGGCATCGCAGGCGGCAGCGAGGGGCCGCCGGCGGTCGTCGATCCCCCACAACAGGCCCCAGCCGATCCGTTCGCCGCCGATCCGTTCGCCGCCGATCCGTTCGCCGCCGATCCGTTCGCGCCTCCTGCCGCGGCCGCCTTGCCGCCGGCGGACCCCTGGTCCGCGCCGACCCCCACGAGCGACGAAGACGGCTACTGGAACCCCGCCGTGATCACCGACGAGTCCGGCCGAGCGACCGTCACGCTCGAGGCGCCGAGGCGGGAGACCACCTGGCAGATCCGGGCAACGGGGATCACCGCCGACACGCTCGTCGGCGAAACGAGCCGATCGCTGGTCGCCAAGAAGGGACTGTCCGCCGAACTCCGGCTGCCGCTGGGCTTTGTCGAAGGCGACAAGGCCGAGATCCCCGTCTCGGTCCATCAAACACGGCCCGACGGTGGTCCGATCGACGTTGTGCTGAAGACGACCATTCTGGGCCGGTCGGTTGAAGAAGCGAAGACGATTCAGGCCGCCAAGAGCGGCAGCGCTGAACTGGTATTCCAGCGGGAGTTCCTCCGCCCCGAGCCCGCCGAGGCGGCCGGATCGGCAGGGTCTGATCCCGACGTGCGGATCGAGTTTGAATTGACGGCCGTCACGGAGGGCGACCGCGTAACCGTGCGGCGCGTCGTTCCGCTCTTGCCCTTCGGCGCGGCCGTGCATGCCATCCGCTCCGGCCTGGCGACGGCGGATGCGGCTGCCCTGGTCGAGCCGCCCGAGGCAGCGCCGATCCGCTCGCCGAGCCTGCAAATCCTCGTCAGTCCCACCGTCGAGCGCTGCCTGCTCGACTCCGTTCTAGGCCGTCCGCCCTCCTGCCAGATCGAGACGGCGCGGATCACCGCCGACGTGGAGATCGCCGCCGCCGACCTGATGGCTTCGCTTGCTTTGCGGCGTCTCTTGACGAAGGCAGAAGCCGCGGACGGGCTCGCGATGCGCGAACTGGACGACCGCGTGCGGTCGGCGATTGGCCTATTCGTGTTGTCTCAGTCGGACGACGGCGGCTGGGGTTGGACCTGGCACAGCGCCCGATCGCAGCTTTTCGCAACCTCCCAGGCTATTTGGGCGTTGAGTCTTGCCAAGGCCGCCGCCTATCCCCTGCCCCCAAGCACGCTGCCAAAAGCCCTGGAATACTTGCGCGAACAACTCGCGGCCGCGGGGACCAACGACGACGCCAAGGCGGTCATCCTGCACGCCATGGCGCTGGCCGGCCAGGGCGATTTCAACCTCGCCAATCGCTTGCAGCGGATCCGCGGCGAGCTTTCCACGCGGTCGCTGCTCTACCTGGCCCTGGCGTTTGCGGCGATGGACCGCGCCGGACCGGCCGGCGAACTGCTCGACGTGGCCGCCCAGCGCGATCTCCAGGCGGACAGCGCGCCCCTGGCGGAGCTTGAAGCGCTCCGCGCACTGGCCGCCGAACAGGTGCGGCCCGGTTCGGCCAAGACTGCGGTCGACTGGCTGCTCGCCCACCGCAGCGGGCATCGCTGGTCGCCCGAGAGGGCGACGGGCCCCGCCGTGCAGGCGCTTTGCGGCTGGTTCGCCGACCGGCCGTTCGACGCCGGACCCTGTCGGCTGGAAATCTTCGTCAACGGCACGGCGGTGAAAACGCTTGAAATCGACGCGTCGTCCGCAACGCGAATCGTCGATGTCCCGGCTTCGCTGCTGGTTTCGGGTCCGCAGCAGGTTCGCTTCGCGATCACCGGCAAGGGGCGTTTTGCTTATGAGTGCATTCTCGGCGGCTTAGTGCCGGGCAACCGGCTCCAGAACACGACCGCCGCCTGGCGGGTCGAGCGGACCTATGAGCCAGCCCCGCTCGAAGTGGATGGCCGGGAGATCGCGCCCGGCTTCTCGATCGTCGCCGGCGCGCACCAGAGTTTCCGCAACTCGGTGGAGCAACTGCCCGCCGGGCGCAGGGCGGTTGTGCGGGTGACCCTCGAGCGGCTGGCTGGCAACCCGCCCGCGGCGGATCCGCTCGAGTACCTGGTGGTCAAGGAGCCCATTCCCAGCGGCGCCGAGGTGATCGAACCATCGGTGAGCGGTTCGTTCGAAAGCTTTCAGATCGTGCCGGGAGGGATCGTCTTCCACCTTGGCAGCCCGCAATCGCTGGGCACAATCGAGTACCAACTCTACGGGGCCGTGCCGGGCGAGTACCGCGCCGCCCCCACCGTGGTCTTAAACGCCTACCGCCCCGAGCAGCGGGCGGTCGCTTCCGCCAGGCAGCTGGCCGTGCTCGCCGCCGGAGAGCAGAGCCAAGACCCCTATCGGCTTACGCCCGACGAATTGCTCGCCCTGGGCAGCATCGCTTTCGGGAAGGGCGACTTCCGGCCGGCCTCGAAGCACCTCGGCGCGCTGGTTTCAGACTGGACACTCCCGCCGGATGTCTACCAGCGCGTGATCCTGATGTTGCTCGACGCGCATCTGGAGTTGGGGCCGCCGGAAGAGATCGTCCGCTTTTTCGAGCTCCTTATCGAGCGCTGGCCCGACCAGGAAATCTCCTTCGAAGAGGCCCTCAAGATCGGCGCCGCCTACGAAGCGATCGGCGAATTCGAGCGGAGCTACATCGCCTACCGGGCGGCCGTCGAGGGGAGCTTCCTCCGCGAGTCGAGCGCTGCCGGATTCCTCCGCGCCCGGGGGGAATTCTTGCGGAGCGTCGAATTCATGGAGCGGCTGCTCCAGGAGTATCCGGCGGAGCCCTACGCGGCGGCCGCGGCCTGTTCCTTGGCCCAGCAGGTGCATGCCGCGGCGCCGCGGGCGGCTGAAATCGACGACCTGCGCAAGAGGCAGGTCAACCGGGTCGATCTGACCCGCCGCGCGGCCCGCATGCTGGACGATTTCCTTACCGTGTTTCCTGAAGACCCGGCCGCCGATCGGGCGGCATTCGCGCGGGCCAACGCGCTGCTCGAACTACAGGCGTACGGCGAAGCGGTCGCCGCGTGCGATCGCTATGCCCGACGGTATCCGAAGAGCGATCTGCTCGACAGCTTCTGGTACATGATCGGCTATTGCCAGTTTGCCGCCGGCGAGTACGACGCGGCCCTGGCCATCTGCCGCAAGGTGGCGGAAACGTCTCGCCTCGATCCAGGGACCGGCCAGCGGGTGGAGGCCCGCAACAAGTGGTTGGCCGTTTACATTCTCGGCCAGATCTACCACAGCCTCGGCCAGCCCGAACACGCCATCCGGGAGTACCGCCGCGTGGAGGACAAGTATGACGATGCCCGGGCCGCCGTCGAGGAGCTCCTCCGCAAGCGGATCGGGCTGCCGGAGTTGACGGTCGCCGCCGGCCGCGAGACGGTCGAATTGGACCTCGAATTCCGCAATCTCGCCGTGTGCGACCTGAAGGTCTATCGAATCGACCTGGTGAAATTCGGCCTGCTGCGGCGGAAACTCGGCGGAACGTCGCAGATCAACCTCGCCGGCGTTCGGCCGCGGCACGAAGCGCAGATCGAGTTGGGCGACGGCCGCGATTATCGCGACCGGAAGCGGAAGCTGTCTCTCCCGCTCGCCGACGAGGGCGCCTACCTGGTCGTCTGCCGCGGCGGAAACCTCCACGCAAGCGGCGTGGTGCTTGTCTCGCCCTTGTCGCTTGAAGTTCACGAAGACTTGAAGACCGGCCAGATCCGCGTGACGGTCCGGGACGTGGTGGCCGACCGCTGCGCGAGCGGCGCGCATCTGAAAGTGATCGGTGGAAGTCCCGCCGAGATTATCTCCGGAGAGACGGACCTTCGCGGCGTCTTCGTGGCCGAGGCGGTCAGGGGGCCCGCGACGGTGATTGCCCTGGTCGAGCCGTCGCGCTACGCGATGCATCGCGGACCGGCCGGCGCGCTGCCCGCCGACCCGATTCCCAGCGGCCCCGGCCGCCGCGACCTTGCCGCTCTCCCGGCGGCGCCCGCTGCCGCCGCCGCGGCCGGCCCGAGCGAGCAGGAAGCACGGCTCCAGGTTGCGCTCCAGTCGCCGGCGGCGATCGACGTGAAGGAAGCGCCGCTTGCCACGCTGGCAGCCAACTTGAGCCGGCAACATGGAATCAACATCCAGCTCGACCGCCGAGCGCTGGACGACGTGGGCCTTCCAGCCGATACGCCGATCACCAAGAGCCTCAGCGGATTGTCGCTGAAATCGTGCCTGCGTTTGATCCTCCGCGAACTGGACCTGACCTGCGTGGTCCGCGACGAGGTCCTGCTGATCACCACGCCGGAAGAAGCGGAGCGGGTGCAGGTCATCCGCATCTATCCGGTTTCCGACCTGGTCCTGGCGCGCGACGAGGCCGGGCAGACCTGGGCCGATTTCGACTCGCTGATTCAGACGGTGACATGCACCGTCGAACCGGAATCGTGGGAAGACGTGGGCGGGCCGGGCTCGGTCGGCGTCATGTCCTATCCGGGCGCGGATGTCCTCGTGATTCGCCAGACGGACGAAGTGCATGAGAAGATTGCCTCGCTCCTGGCGGGGATCCGCTCCCTGGCAGCCCCGCGCGACGGCACGGCCGATCTGCCCGTCAAGCCCCGCGGAGCAGCGCAACCAGGGCCCGGCGGCATCGGCGGGATGGACGGCGGATTCGGCGGCATGGGAGGTGGCATGGGAGGTGGCATGGGAGGTGGCATGAGCGGCGATGAAGTCGGCGGCCGCGACGGCCCCGCCCCGCCGTCAAGGCAGAAGACGAACCTCCTTGAGGGTCTCCAGAAGGCCAACCAGGAGCTTCAAGGCCAACAGGTCGAGCAGCTTGACAAGATCTACGAGCGGGGCAGCGGGATGGGAGGCATGGGGGGCGGATTCTTCTGACTGGCTCTTCCGGTTCTGGGTGCGGAGCCTCGCTTGGAAGTGCGGCAATCCAGGGCGCACGACTGCCGATTCCCCCCTTTCTTGGCCCGCCGCGTTATAATTCGCGGCGGATCGAGCCTTGCCCAACAGTGGCGGGTGTGCGCACTTGCTGCCGGTCCGTCCGCTCGAGCAAACCTCAGACAATGGGAGAGACGCTGATGGCTAGAAAACCGTGGTGCATCGTTGCCCTGGCATGTGCCCTTGTGGGGGGGCCGGCCGCCGGTCGAATTTTCGTCGCGCAGGCGGCTTCCCAACCCACGCCTTGGACGCTGGACGACGCTCGCCAGCAGTTGACCCTCCATCCCGACGACCCGTACTTGCAGTACGTCGCCCTGCAACTCGGCCACAACGAGGGCAAGCAGAACGAGGTCGCCGAACAGCTTCGCCGGTTGAATCGGCGCTGGCAGCGCCAGCCGGATCGCAATGCCAGCCTGTTCGCCCTGTTCAGTGCCGCCCATGCGATCCAGGAGACGCTCCAGTTGGACGCCATGCAGGTCGAGGGGGCGGGCCTGGTAGGCGAGATGGGCGTTCGGGCGAAGGAGACCGTCAAGGTGGCCACGCTCCGGGGGCCGGAGGTCAAGAGCCACCCCTGGGGCAAGATGCTCGCAGCCCAGTCGGTTGCCGGCCGGCGGCCCGAGGTCTCGCGCCTGGCCCTGTGCGTGCCCGACGACCAGTACTTTGTGCGGTTCGGCTCCGTGGAGAAGCTGCTCCAGGTCGTTGAGCTGGGTGACCGCTGGGGGGCCCACATGTTCGCCCAGACGATCGGCAACGCCACCACCAGCCTGACCAGTTCGCGGCTGAAGACGCAGTTGGCCATCCAGACCGATCCGGTCACGCGGCCCTTCTACGACATGGTTGTCGAAGAGATCGCGATCACCGGCAGCGACCTCTACTTCCGCGCCGGCAGCGACACGACGGTTCTCTTCGCGGTCAAACAGCCGCGGGTCTTCCAGCTTCGCATGGACGGATTTCTCGATGCGGCGGAGAAGTCGCGGTCCGCCGCCGTGCGGGCGACCGGCAACGTGCTCGGAGTGCCCTACGTCAGCGTGCGCACGCCCGATCGGTCGATCAGCGTCTTTTCCGCCTATCCGAAACCCGATCTGCACGTTCGCAGCAACTCCCGCGCGGCGCTGGAGCGGGTGATCGCGGCGGTCCTCGGCAAGACCGGCGACGGCACGCCGGTGCGGCGGCTCGGAGAAACGACCGAATACAAGTACATCCGCACGCTGATGCCGCTCGGCGCCAAGGAAGACGGCATGGTCTACCTCTCCGACCCGTTCATCCGCCGGATCGTCGGGCCGGAGCTGAAGCTGACCTCGCAGCGCCGCATGCTCTGCTACAACCATCTGCGGATGATCGGCCACGCCGCGATGCTCTTTCAGACGCAGACCGGCCGGGCGCCCAAGTCGCTTGAAGAGCTGGCCGACGGCGGCTGCGCGCCCGGCCTGTTCGGCCAGGACAAGTATCGCTGCCCCGATGGCGGCCGATACGCGCTGGCTGGAGACGGCGTGACGGCCACCTGTTCGCACCACGGCCACGCCCAATCCCTGACGCCGTGCTGCGAGATCGCACTCGGCTCGGCGACGCCCCAGGAGGCCGCGCAGTACGAGGATTTCGTCGCCCGCTACAGCCAGTACTGGCGGCGGTTCTTCGATCCGATCGCGATTCGCGTGCAGGTGACGCCGGAGCAATACCGCCTGGAGACGATCATCCTGCCGCTGATCGACAACTCGCTCTACACGGGTCTGGCACAGTCCCTGGGCGGCGAGCCCGAGCCGCTCGACGCCCTGCCGGTTCCCGACCGCAACGTCTTCAGCGTGGCCGCCCGGTTCAACAAGCCGGAAGAGGCCAGGGAGGTTCTCCGCGCCAAGCTCGCTGGCGCGACGATTTTCGGCAGCCGGTTGCCGCGCCCCGTGGCGGAGGACGACGCCGACCTGTTGTTGCGTTTTCTCTATGAGGGGATCGGCAACCAGGTGGGGATGCACGTCTACGACGCCTCCCCGATGTTCGATTTCAACCTCACCGAGTTCCTGGGCGAGATGCTGCGGAACTTCCGCGGGGGCCGCCGAGCGATCGACGATGACATCTACCCGTTCAGCTTTCTCGTGGCGTCGCTGAACGCGCCGGTCTATGTGGCCTTGCCGGTCCGCGACGCGGAGCTCGTCGACCGGACGCTCGAGCGGCTCGACGTCTACCTGGCGGAGATCGCCCGCTCCCGCGACGAGCGGGGATGGCTCGACCTGGAGATGGACTTCTACCGCTCGCCGCTTTCGGGCGACGGCCCGCCGGTCCGCTGCTACAGCGTCGGCTTCGGGCCGGTGAAATGGCGGGTGTTCTTCGCCCGCGTCGGCGGCGGGCTCTACCTGGCCAGCAAGCGGTTCATTCTCGAAGACCTCGAGCGATTGGAGCCGTCGCGCGGCGAGGGGCGGGCGTCGGGCAGGCAGGCCGGCGAGGGGCCGGTGGCCCACGCGATGATTCGCATCCGGCCCGAGCACTGGAAGGAGATCCTGCCCGCGTTCCGGCTCGGCTGGGCGGAGGCCAGCCGCGAGGCCTGCTTGAACAATCTCGGTCCGCTCTCCTCGGCGGCCAGGCTGGCCCTGTCCGCCGAGGGGGGCGTCAAGGCCGAGGAGATTCTCCGCCGCGCGGACGCCGCCCACGCGGTCCACTTCTTCTGCCCCGACGGCGGGCACTATCAGCTGGCGCCCGGCGGGCGCGAAATCGTCTGCACCGCGCACGGCTCCGCCGCGATGCCGCGGCAAGGCATCGCGCCGTCGGAGAACAGCCCGATGGGCAAGCTGCTCGAACAGTTCGGCGGCCTGACGATGGGTCTGACGTTCCTCGAAGACGGCCTGCACGCCGTCGTCACGCTGGAGCGGAAGTAGGAGCAGCGTCCAGCCGTCGGCCCGGCGGGCTTCATCGACTTGTCCGCGCGGCTTGCGGAACGGCGGGCGGCCGGCAGGGGTCGCAAACGACCGGCAAGGGTTTGGGGCAATAGTTGTCCGGGCAGCGGCCAACGTTCACGCACGGGATGCAGGGCTGCGGCTTGGGGCAAGAATCGTCCGGACACGAGCGGATGCAGGGGCAGGCAATGCACGGGGCGGGCTTGGGGCAATAGTCATCCGTGCAGCAGCCGGAAAAGATCATGCTCCGCATGCAACACAGCTCGGCATGGATGGACCGGGCGCAGCGGTCGGCGCCCGCCGTCGCCTGGCAGGGAACCAGCAAGGCGAGCGCGGCCAGTACGGCGGGGACGGCAAACGGGGCGGTGGCACGGGGCATCGGCGGACTCCCTTCTTCTCTCACGGGCTCGCTCCTGGAAACAGCGGGCAATTGGTTGCTTTCTGGAGAATCGGCATTTTGCCCGCATCCGCTACCCTGCGAACAAGCCGCCCCGCACAGCCTGCGCACGCGGCACGACCTCTACAACAGGCACCGCGGCTGGCCAGGGCGGCCCGGTCGGCGGGGGCCCCCGGTCCGCGGCGGGGGCCGAGGGGCACCGACGCTGCCCAGGGCCGTTCACGCCTGCCCGGGGCCGGCCCCGGAGGCGGCCGCCGCGCGGGCCTCGATCCTCCTCTGCCGGCGATCGGCGATCCACTGGATGACGTAGTAGAAGACGGGCGTGAGAAAGATGCCGAA
>Ga0123328_1002684_pt1 | contig 15842 bp, 13 predicted proteins | sample BioC12SIPDNA_2_FD_89702 | JGI IMG/M metagenome (GOLD analysis project Ga0123328, IMG submission 89702) | Anaerobic biogas reactor microbial communites from Washington, USA - Biogas_R1_A C12 SIP DNA | ecosystem: Engineered > Bioreactor > Anaerobic > Unclassified | place: Washington, USA...
CGGTTCCTTCCGTCCGGTCGCCGCACTGGCTGCGGGGGTGCTGGGCACTACAGGCATGGAGAGCAGCGAGGTGATCAAGGGCGTGCTGGCCGAGCTGAAGCCCGCCTGCGTGATTGCGGTGGACGCATTGGCCTCCCGCTCCCTGGACCGTGTCTGCACCACCGTCCAGCTGGCCGACACCGGCATCATTCCGGGTTCCGGCGTGGGCAATCACCGGGCGGCGCTCAACCAGGAGACGCTGGGCGTTCCGGTGATTGCCGTGGGCATACCCACGGTGGTGGACGGCGCCACCCTGTGCGCCGACCTTCTGGCGGAGGCGGGCAAGGGAGATCTGGAACCTGAGCTGCTGAGGGGCGCGGGCTCCGATCTGTTTGTCACGCCGCGCGACATTGATGCAAGCGTCGCCGATCTGGCCAAGGTCACCGGCTATGCGCTCAATCTGGCGCTGCAGCCCGGACTTACCATTGCCGACATCGACATGTTTCTCTCCTGACCTCCGGAGGTTGACATCCCCCGATTTCTGTATATAATTGTACTGTTACGCGATTAAGAAGTCGGAGGGGAGCCCAAATGCTTAGCAATCAGGACAAAACAATGGAAAAGATCGTTGCCCTATGTAAAGGGCGCGGCTTTGTATATGCAGGCAGCGAAATCTACGGCGGACTGTCCAATACCTGGGATTACGGTCCTCTGGGCGTGGAGCTGAAAAACAACGTCAAAAAGGCCTGGTGGAAAAAGTTTGTGCAGGAGTCTGCCTATAACGTGGGGCTGGACGCCGCCATTCTGATGAATCCGCAGGTGTGGGCTGCGTCCGGGCACGTCGCCACCTTCAACGACCCGCTCATCGACTGCAGGTCCTGCAGGATGCGTCACCGCGCAGACAAGCTGGCCGAAAGCTGGAACGCCGCCAACGGCATAACAGACGTCCCCGTGGAGGCCATGACAAACGACGCCCTTCTGGCCTATATCCGGGAAAAGGAGATCCCCTGTCCGGACTGCGGCAAGTCCGACTTTACCGATATCCGCAAATTCAACCTCATGTTCAAAACCTTTCAGGGCGTTACCGAGGACTCGGCGTCCACCGTTTACCTGCGCCCGGAAACGGCCCAGGGTATTTTCGTCAATTTCCCGAACATCCAGCGCACCACCCGCAAAAAGGTGCCTTTCGGCGTCTGTCAGATCGGAAAGTCCTTCCGCAACGAAATTACCCCCGGCAACTTTACCTTCCGTACCCGGGAATTCGAGCAGATGGAGCTGGAATTTTTCTGCAAGCCGGGCACTGAGCTTACCTGGTTTGACTACTGGCGCTCCTTCTGCCGGCAGTGGCTGGGCGATCTGGGGATGCGGGAGGAAAATCTCCGCCTGCGCAACCATGAAAAGGAGGAGCTGTCCCACTATTCCAACGCCACTACCGACTTTGAATTTCTTTTCCCCTTCGGCTGGGGTGAGCTTTGGGGCGTAGCTTCCCGCACCGATTTTGATCTGAAGGCCCATCAGGCCGCCTCGGGCAGGGATTTAAGCTACTTTGACCAGGAGGAAAACAGGCACTATATCCCCTATGTCATTGAGCCCTCTTTGGGTGCCGACCGGGTTACCCTGGCTTTCCTGATTGACGCCTATGACGAGGAGGTGGTGGATGCCGCAAAAAACGATGCGCGCACCGTGCTGCACCTCCATCCCGCCCTGGCGCCCTTCAAGTGCGCCGTTCTGCCCCTGTCCAAAAAGCTGGCGCCCGCCGCCCAGGAGCTATACGGTGAGCTGCGCCGCCATTTTATGGCGGATTACGACGACGCCGGCTCCATCGGCAAGCGTTACCGCCGTCAGGATGAGATCGGCACTCCCTTCTGTATTACGGTGGACTTCCAGACCGTGGGCGACGAGAACACCGCCCCCGACCACTGTGTCACCGTCCGCGAGCGCGATTCCATGGAGCAGACCCGCCTGCCCATATCCGAACTGAAACCCTATCTGGAACGCCGCATAGCGTTTTGATGTTATTTCGCGTGGGGGTACGTTTTTTGCGTGCCCCCACGTTTGTATGAGAGAATCCGACATGAAAAAAATGATTTTATCCGCTGTGATTCCGATATTTCTTCTGCTGAGTGCCGGGCTCTGTCTGGGGCTTCTGTCCCTGTGGTTTGCCGCCGGCAGCTATTACATACCGATGTTTGTCAGCTACCTCCGGCATCCTGTTCTGGCTGCCCTCAACCTTCTGCCGGTAGTGCTGCTGGTGCTCTTTTTGTGGTTTGCGCTGGGGCGGGCCTGGGCGGCCTTTCTCCTGTCAGGCGCGCTGGTGATGACGGCCACGTTCGCCAATTATTATAAGCTTACCTTCCGGGACGACCCGCTGATGTTTGAGGATGTCCTGCTGCTGAAAGAGGCGGGGAACATGGCGGGCAAATATCGGCTCTTTCTCAGCGGCAGCATGACTCTGGCCATTGTCCTTGTGTTGCTGGGAACGCTCGTTCTGGCCCTGTTTGCCCGCGCCCGTCTGCCGAAGTGGGGGCGGCTGGGCGGTATTGCGGCCGCGCTGCTGCTCTTTCTGCCCCTTCAGCAGGCCCTCCTCAGCGACGCGATTTACGGCGGCGCGGAAAACTATGATCTCATCAACCGCTGGGCGGCAACCCAGGTCTACCTCTCCAGAGGCTTTGTCTATCCTTTTCTGCACAGCATAACCGACGCAGCCGACACCCCGCCCGCCGGCTATGACGAAAACCGGGCCAAAGCCATCCTGGCCGCCTATGAGGACGCCGATATTCCCGAAGAAAAAAAGGTGTCCGTCATTGCCGTCATGCTGGAGGCGTATAACGATTTTACCAGATTTGATGTGGACGGGCTCTCGGACGAGGTATATGCGGCCTATCACGCCCTGGAGTCCGAAAGCATAACCGGTAATCTCATCGTCAATATTTTCGCCGGCGGCACGGTAGACACCGAGCGCGCCTTTCTCACCGGCTTTTCCAGGCTGGGTTCCTTCCGCTCGCCCACCAACTCCTTCGTCCGCTACTTTAAAAGCCAGGGCTACGCGGCGGAGGGGAGTCACCCCTGCTACCAGTGGTTTTACAATCGCCGGAATATCAACGAAAACCTGGGATTCGACAACTATTATTATCTGGAAAACCATTACGGCCGGCTGGCCGATGGCGGCATCGCCTATGACGATGTCCTGTTTCCCGAACTTATTTCGCTCTATGAGGCGAGCCGGGACAAGCGCGGCGGCCCGCTGTTTTTTTTCCATGTGACCTATCAGGGCCACGGGCCGTATAATGATGACGTGACCTGGTGGGGAGATCACTATGTCACGGGGGGTGACTATACCGGGGCGCAGCGCAATATCCTGAACAACTATTTCGGTTCCGTTGCCAACACCAACAGGAACCTGACCGAATTTTTCGACTATTTCAGGCAGGAGGAGGAGCCGGTGGTGATTCTCCTCTTCGGCGACCACAATCCCTGGCTGGGAGACTCGGGCAGCATCTATGGAGCGCTGGGCATCAATCTTGACCTTTCCACCGAGGAAGGCTTCCGCAACTACTACACCACGCGCTACCTCATCTGGGCCAACGATGCGGCCAAAAAAGTGCTGGGCAGCGACTTTGTCGGCCGGGGACCGGACATTGCCCCCTGTTTTCTGATGAACGAGCTTTTCCGGCTGTGAGGCTGGGAGGGCCCGGCTTATCTGCAGGCCACGCAGCAGGTCATGGACGCCGTACCCGTTGTGCATGCCGCCGGGCTGTTCCTTGAAAAGGGAACCCTTACCGACACCCTCACCCCGGAGGGCGCGGCCCTTGCGGAGGATTACGCATATCTGCAGTATTACTGGCGCCGCCACTTCGCGGGAAAATAGCGCCGGCTGAGGAGGAAAGGCATCGGCGCACTTGTCATCCGGCAAGTATTTTGATATAATAAGTGACAATTTTCTATTCTTCGAGGTCATCTCATGAAATACAAACAGTGGAAACCGGCCCCTTGCGTGTCCGGCGCCGTAAAGGTCATGCAGACACAGGGCGTGCCTCCGCTGGTGGCAGCCGTACTCTGTGCCCGGGGGCTGAATACCGCAGAAGAAGCCAGCGCCATTTTGTCCCCGGATTATCCTCTCATCAACAGCCCCCTTCTTCTGCGTGATATGGATCAGGCTGTGCGACGGATCGGGCATGCGCTGGAAAACCGCGAAAAGATTGCGGTCTACGGCGATTACGATGTGGACGGCATCACCGCCACCTGTCTGCTCACCCATTACCTCCGCTCGCGGGGCGGAAGCGTGCTGCCCTATATCCCCGACCGCATCGAGGAGGGCTACGGGCTCAACCGGGATGCCATTACCGCCCTGCACGGTGCCGGAGTTTCCCTCATCGTCACGGTGGACTGCGGCATTACCGCCCTGGAGGAGACAGGGTATGCCCATGAGCTCGGTCTGGACGTGATCATCACCGATCATCACGAGTGCAGGGAGCTGCTGCCTGACGCGGCGGCGGTCGTCAACCCCCACCGGAAGGACTGCGGCTATCCCTTTCGCTGTCTGGCAGGGGTGGGGGTGGCGCTCAAGCTGGTGCTGGCGCTGGGCGGTCCGGCGTGTGAGCGGAAGCTCCTTTCGCAATATGCCGACCTGGCCGCCATCGGCACAATAGCCGATGTGATGCAGCTGCTGGGGGAAAACCGGACCATCGTGCGCCTGGGGCTGGACGCCATGAAAAACACCCTGCGTCCCGGCCTGAGCGCTCTGCTGCATGAGGCGGGCGCGGAAGCCAAGCCGATCGATTCTTCCTGTATCGGATATACGATCGCGCCCCGTTTGAACGCTGCCGGCCGGATGGGCTGCGCCGCCGTCGCCGCCGAATTGCTGCTCTCCGACGACTTCGGGCGGGCATCGGAGCTGGCAAGGGCGCTGTGTGACCTCAACCGGGAAAGGCAGGCAGTGGAGTGGGAGATCTTTGCCTCCTGCACCACTCTTCTGGAACGTGAGCCCGCCAGCAGCCGCCGGGCCATTGTGCTGGCCGACAGCGGCTGGCATCAGGGCGTGGTGGGCATCGTGGCCTCCCGTCTGGCGGAAAAATATTCCTGCCCCGCGTTTATCATCTGCCTGCAGAACGGCATGGGCAAGGGCTCCTGCCGCTCTTACGCGGGGCTAAATGTGTATGAGGCGCTGGAGCACTGCGGCGATCTGCTGGAAGGCTTCGGGGGCCACGCGCTGGCGGCCGGATTTACCATTCTGGAGGAGAACGTTTCCGCCTTCCGCGCCCGAATGGAGGACTGGGTTGCTGCCTGTACCGGCGGCGCCGAGCTGACGTCCGTCCTGCAGGTGGACGTTGAGGTGGAGGACCCCGCCCTGCTCAGCCGGTCGGGCGTAGAGGCCCTTTCGCTGCTGGAGCCATTTGGCGCGGGTAATCCCAGGCCGGTGTTTTCCCTTTCGGGCGCAACCGTTGCCTGCCTCGCCGACGTGGGGGGCGGACGCCACCTCAAGCTGCGGGTCAGCCGGGACGGATATACCTTCGACGCCATCTTTTTTTCCGCCACCGCCGCCCAGTGCGAACTGGCCGCCGGTGATAGGGCGGACATCGCTTTTTATCCCCAGATCAATGAATTCCGGGGCGAACGCTCGGTGCAGCTCCATGTGGTCGATATCCGGCCGGCACTCACGCGGGCGCAGACGGAGCAGTTCCTTCTTGAGAAGCTGCTGCGGGGGGAACGGCTCAGCGCCAAGCAGGCACAGCTTCTGATTCCCACCCGGGAGGAATTTGCGGGACTCTGGCGCTTTCTCAGGCGCCATGCCGCCGAAAACCGGCTGGAGGAGACAGTTTGCTGTCTTTCCCACGGTATGGCTCGTACTTATGGTCTGCGGGAAAGGATCGTACATACCAGGGTCTGTCTTGAGGTGCTGGATGAATGCGGACTCATTGAGCTGGACCGCCGCACCGATGTCGTGCGGATCCTTTTGCGCGAGGCGCCGGACAAGGTGGACCTGGAGCAGTCTTCCATGATGCAGAAACTACGCTCCATGATGACGGAGTAACCGGAGAAAGGGCGCAGAGGCTTGCGGCGAGGTGAGAATATGGATCCCATATTGGAGCGGTATCGCGCTCTGGAGGAAAAAGTAAAAGGGTACAATCCGGCGCTGGATGCCCAGCGTCTGTTTGCCGCGTTCACCTATGCCGACAACGCCCATAAGCAGCAGCAGCGCAAGGACGGCTCCCCCTTTGTCACCCATCCGCTGGCGGTAGCCGAAATCGTGGCCGAGCTGGGCCTGGATGCCGATTCCGTCATCGCCGCGCTGCTGCATGACGCCATCGAGGACACCGGCGTCACCCATGAAGAAATCGCCAAGCTCTTCGGCAACACCGTAGCCGAGCTGGTGGAGGGGGTCACCAAGCTCACCCGGGTGCAGTACACCAGCAAGGAAGAGGAGCAGATGGAGAATCTGCGCAAGATGCTCATGGCAATGGCCAAGGACATCCGCGTAATTCTCATCAAAATCTGCGACCGTCTGCATAATATGCGCACCATGAACTATCAGAGCCAGCGCAAGCAAAAGGAGAAAGCGCTGGAAACCATGGAAATCTACGCGCCTATCGCTCACCGACTCGGTATGCAGAAAATCAAATGGGAGCTGGAGGACCTCTCCCTTCAGTACCTTGACCCCATAGGTTATCAGGAAATTCACAGCGAGCTGGGCCGCCGTTCCTCCGCGCATGAAGAATTCCTGGCCACCATTCAAAAGCGCATTGAGGCGCGGCTCGCGGAAGAGCGGATCGGAGGCGCCGTCTTCGGGCGGGTGAAGCACACCTACTCCATCTACCGCAAAATGTACGCACAGAACAAAAACATGGACGAAATTTTCGACCTGTACGCCTTCCGTGTCATTGTGGACGATATCCCCGGCTGCTACAATGTGCTCGGCTGCATTCACGACCTGTTCAAGCCCGTTCTGGGCCGTTTCAAGGACTATATCGGTACGCCCAAGCCCAACATGTATCAGTCCCTCCACACCACCGTCATCGGCAGGGAGGGCATCCCCTTCGAAGTTCAGATCCGGACCTGGGAGATGCATCACACGGCGGAATACGGCGTCGCCGCCCACTGGAAATACAAACAGGGCCTGGCCAACAACAAGCTGGGCACCGAGGAGACCTTTGCCTGGGTGCGGCGTCTGCTGGAAAACCAGCAGGATACCGACGCCGAGGAGTTTGTGCGCACCCTTAAGGTGGATATGTTTGCCGACGAGGTGTTCGTATTCACCCCCCGGGGCGACGTCATCAATCTTCCGGCGGGCGCCACTCCCATCGACTTTGCCTACAGCATCCATTCGGCTGTGGGCAACCACATGATCGGCGCCAAGGTCAACGGCAGGATTGTCACCTTTGATTATGCGCTCAAGTCGGGCGAAATCGTGGAGGTCCTTACCTCCAAATCGGCCCATGGCCCCAGCCGGGACTGGATGAAGATTGCTCGAAGCAACGAAGCGCGCACCAAGATCCGCCAGTGGTTCAAGAAGGAACGGCGGGAGGAGAACATTGCCACCGGCAGGGCTTCCTTTGAATCGGAGCTCAAACGGGTGGGACTTACCATATCCGCCATCACCACGGAGGAAGCTCTCTCCAACATTCTGAAAAAGCTCCGGTTCGGCTCGCTGGATGAACTTTACGCCGCCATCGGCTACGGCGGCATGAGCGCCCAGAAGGCGGCAAACCGGATCAAGGATGAGATGACGCGGCTGGGCCGTATCCAGGCCGAGCGGGCAGCCGCCGAGCGCACGATTGCCGACTCGGTGGTGATGCCTTCCCAGTCCCAGACTGCCGCGGCGCTGAAGGATATTCCGCGCCATTCCGACTCCGGCATTATTGTGGCTGGCATGTCGGGCTGTCTGGTCAAGTTTGCCAAGTGCTGCACGCCCGTACCGGGCGATGCGGTGACGGGCTTTATCACCAGAGGCTACGGCGTGTCCGTCCACCGGGCCGACTGCCCGAATGCCGCCCCCGCCCGGCGCAGGCCGGGGGAAGAGGGGCGCTGGGTGGAGGTGGACTGGGCGCCCGATGAGACCCTCGGATACAAGACCTCCATTGAGGTCTCGGCCAAAGACCGGGGCGGGCTGACACTGGATGTGGCCATGGCCCTTTCCAGCATTAAGGTGCGGGTAACTTCGCTGTCTGCCCAGTCCCTGCCCGACGGCCATGCCAGAGTGAGTCTCATCCTGGAGGTCAGGGATCTGAGTGAACTGACGGGCGTCATGAACAAGCTCAACCAGATTTCCGGCGTCTTCTATGTCAAGCGCTGTGCCGGATAAACCCTTTTATACAGACAATAAAGTGGGGAGAATAGAATGATGGATACCAAGCTGTTTGAAAAGCGGCTTTCCGCCCTGTTTCGGGGCGGGGAGCGGAGGCGCCGGGAGCTTCGGCTGACACAGGCGGAATTTGATTACCTCATGCGCGCTTATCCCGCCGCCGTCCTTACTCCCATGGGGGAAAGCTGGTATGAACTATCCTGGAAGAAGGCGCAGTAAATGGAGACAAGCTTTCTCCCCCTGCTGTTTGGGGGCGACATCAACGTATACAGTGTGGCCCGTGCCTTTCACGAGGCCTACGGCGTCCGCTCTGTCTGCTTCGGCAAATATCCCAGCGGCCCCGCCTTCGGCAGCGCCATCATCGACTACCGGGTATGCGCCCAAAATGAGGACGCCGCCGTCTTCTGCGAAAACGTCTGCGGCCTGGCCGCCGCCCACAGGGATAAAACCGTGCTGCTGATCGGCTGCGGGGACAGCTATGTGAAGCTTGCCGCCGACTGCAAGGACTCCTTCCCCGCCAACGTAATCGCCCCTTATGTGGACGGGAGCCTGATGGGCGCCCTTATGAACAAGGAGCGGTTCTATGAGCTGTGCGACAGGCACGGCATTGCCCACCCCGAAACCTTTGTCTACCGCAGGGAGATGGGCCGCGACTTCCGGCTTCCCTTTGGGCCGCCCTTCATCTGCAAGCCCTCCAACGGCGTGGCCTATTGGGCCCATCCCTTCCCGGGAAACGAAAAAGTATTCAAATGCAAAGACCGGGCGGCACTGGAAGGGGTGCTGGACAGCGTGTATGCCTCCGGATACCCGGATACCATGATCATTCAGGACTTTATCCCCGGTGACGACAGCTTTATGCGGGTGCTCACCAGCTACTCCGACCGCGGCGGCAAGGTAAAGCTCATGTGCCTGGGCCATGTGCTGCTGGAGGAGCACACCCCCCACGGCATCGGCAACCACGCCGTCATTGTGACCGAGCATGAGCCCGAACTGTGCGAAACGCTCCGGGGCTTTCTGGAGAAGACGGGCTATGTCGGCTTTTCCAACTTCGACATCAAATACGATAGCCGGGATGGAACGTACAAGGTCTTTGAGATTAACTGCCGGCAGGGACGGAGCAATTATTACGTTACCGGCGCAGGTTATAACATCGCGCGGCTGCTGGTGGAAGACCTGATTGAGCGGCACGAGCTCCCTTACACCGTGGCCGGGAATCCCTCCCTCTGGCGTATGGTGCCCCGGGGCGTGGCTTACCGCTATATCAAAAAGGAATATCACCCCCGCATGAAAGAACTCGCCCGGGCGGGCAGGGTGATGAATCCGTTGTTCTACGCCCCCGACCGGGCGTTCGGGCGTCTGCTGCGCCTGTGGAAAAACCAGCTGGGGCACTATCTCAAATACCGGAAATACCTTGGAAGAGCCGGCAGCAACTAAACGGGAGGAAGCGATGGAGCATATGACTGTCAATCCCCGTCTGGGCGTGCTGGGCGGCATGGGACCCCAGGCCACCCAGATCTTCTACCAGCGCATTCTGGACCGCACCGACGCAGGCTGCGATCAGGAGCATCTGTCCGCCCTCATCCTGTCGGATACCGCAATGCCCGACCGTACCGCCGCCATTTTGAGCGGGAAGGGCGAAACGGTGTATGCCCGTCTGCTGGAGGACGCCCGCCTGCTGCAGAGCGCAGGCTGCACCGCCATCGCCATTCCATGCAATACCTCGCACTATTTTGTGGACAGGCTGCAGCGGGAGCTCAGCATTCCCATCCTCAACATGGTGCGCCAGACGGTGAAAAGCCTTGCTGCTCAGGGCAGGAAGAGGGTGGGGGTTCTCGCCACCGACGGCACCGTCCAGACCGGCGTGTACCAAAAGGAATGCGAACGGGCGGGGATTTGCGCGCTTGCCCCCGACGCCGCCGTCCAACAGCTTGTCATGTCGGTGATCTACGACGAGATCAAACGGGGAGAGACGGGCAGCCGGGAAAAGTTCGCCGCCATCGACCGCGCGCTGCATGTCATGGGCTGCGACGCGGCCATTCTGGGATGTACCGAGCTGTCGGTCTACCGGGTTTACCACGGCCTGCCCGAATTTTATACCGACGCCATGGAGGTGCTGGTGGAGCAGTCCATCCTCACCTGCGGCAAACGGCTGCGCACGGTATAACATACAGAGCCGCAGCAGAAAAACGGAGCTCCTAACAAAAGGAGGTACCTATGAATTTGAAGCATTTTGTCCTGGGCGACTACGTCCAGCTTCTGAACAAAAACAGACTGCTGGCGCCCGATACGCCCATCGCCGCCGACCTGACGCGCCCTGTCGCGCTGGTCTCCTGCGACTCGCAGAACGTAAGCCCCGGCACTCTTTTTATCTGCAAGGGCGCGCATTTTACGTCCCGGTACCTTTCAGACGCCAGGCGCAAGGGCGCCTTTGCCTATGTATCGGAGCGGGAATACCCCGATGCGGAGGTTCCCTGCATTCTGGTCGCCGATGTGCGGCGCGCCATGGCGCTGTGCGCCGACCTCTATTATCATCACCCCAGCGGAAAGCTCGGCGTGATAGGTGTCACAGGCACCAAGGGCAAATCCTCCACCACTTACTATCTGAAATACATCTTCGACGAATATCTGGCCGCCCGCGGAAAGCCGGACAGCGGCGTCATCTCCTCCATCGACACCTATGACGGCGTGGAACGCTTTGAGTCCCACCTCACCACCCCCGAGCCTCTCGATCTGCAGCGCCACTTTGCCAACGCGGTGTCCTCCGGCATGGAGCATCTCGTCATGGAGGTGTCCAGTCAGGCCCTCAAATACGACCGGGTACTGAATGTGGAATTCGCTGCCGCCGTCTTTCTGAATATCAGCACCGACCACATCTCCCCCGTTGAGCATCCTGACTTCGGGGACTATTTTGACTCCAAGCTGCGCATATTCCGGCAGGCGGCGGTAGCCTGCGTCAATCTGGACAGCGACTGTGCCGACCGCGTTCTGGAAGCGGCAAGGGCAAGCGCCCGCGTCATTACCTTCTCGCAAAATAATCCGGATGCCGCAGTGTTCGGCTCCAACATCCGAAAAAGCGGCAACGATATTCTGTTTCGCGTAAAAACCCCCCGTTTTCTGCGTGAGTTCCGCCTGACCATGCCCGGGCTCTTCAATGTGGAAAACGCGCTGGCCGCCATTGCCGTGTGCGAAGGGCTGGGGATTCCCGAACAGCATATCTTCACGGGACTTATGAAAGCCCGCGTACCCGGCCGCATGGAGATTTACACCAATGCCGACGAGCGGGTCATCGCGATTGTGGACTACGCCCACAACCGCCTGTCCTTTGAAAAGCTCTTTCAGTCGGTGCGGGAGGAATATCCCGGCCGTCGTATTGTCACCGTCTTCGGCTGCCCCGGTAAAAAGGCGCTGGACCGGCGGCGGGATCTGGGTGAGCTCTCCGGAAGGTATTCCGACCTGGTGGTCCTCACCGAAGAGGACCCGGGCGAGGAGCCGGTGGAGGAGATCTGCCGGGAGATCGCCGGGTGGGTGGAGCAGGAGGGCTGCGAGTATTCCATTCAGCCCCACCGGGGAGAGGCCATCCGGCAGGCAATATTGGGCTGCGAGAGCCCGGCCGTCATCCTGATCACCGGCAAAGGGGCGGAAACCCGTCAGAAGCGGGGCACAGCATATATCGACTGTCCCTCCGACGTGGCTTACACGAAGCAGTATCTCCACGACTATGACGCCGCCCACGGACTGGATGATATGGAGCAGGTGCGCGGCTTCCTGGATATTTTGCCCCGTTTGGAACACTATAAAGGCAAAACCATTGTGCTCAAGTACGGCGGCAGCGCCCTGGGCGACGACGGCGTCACCGACACCATTCTGCAGGATGTGGCCGCCCTGCGGTCCATAGGGGCGGATGTGGTGCTGGTGCACGGCGGCGGCAGGGCCATTACCGCCCTGCTGAACAGGCTGGGGTTGGAAACCCGCATGGAAAACGGCTACCGGGTCACCGACGAGCAGACGCTGGAGTGTGCCGAGCTGGTCCTCTCCGCGCAGGTGAACAAAGCCATTGTGACCGCTCTGAGATCCTTCGGCGCAAACGCCGTGGGCATCTCGGGCAAGGATGGCGGCGTGCTCACCGCCGCCTGCAAGGATCCCGCGCTGGGGCATGTGGGGGAGATTACCCGGGTGGATACCAACCTGCTCTCCGCTCTTTTAACGGGCGGCTACCTGCCCGTTCTGTCCCCCATCGCGGCAGGAGAGGACGGCAAGGGCTTCAACTGCAACGCCGACGACGCCGCCTGCGCGGTGGCGGAGGCGCTGGCGGCCGATCAGCTTGTTTTTCTCACCGATACCGACGGCATTCTGGTGGACCACCACAACCAGAGCACCCGCATTCCCCATATGGGCGCCGCCCGCGCCCGGGAGCTTCTGGACAGCGGGCTCATTGCCGGGGGCATGGCGCCCAAGGTGAAAAACTGTATCCATGCCGCCACCCATCAGGTCTCCAAGGTGGTGGTGCTGGACGGGCGCGTGGAGCATGCGCTGCTTCTGGAGGCCGTCTCCCAGAAATCGCTGGGCACTACCATTACAAAGGATTAGGCTGCATGCAGGAACAACTGACACTCCCCAACGGAGTCCGTATCTTCACCGAGCTGATTCCAGCGGTGCGCTCGGCGGCTCTGGGTATCTGGGTGGGGACCGGCTCCCGCCACGAAAAGGCGGCCGAGAGCGGCGCCGCCCACTTTATCGAGCATATGGTGTTTAAGGGAACCCACCGGCGAACGGCGGCAGAGATCGCCGAGCTGACCGACGCCATCGGCGGGCAGCTCAACGCCTACACCACCAAGGAGCTTACCTGTTTTTATGCGCGTGTGCTGGACGGTCATCTGGAACAGGCTATGGACATTCTCTGCGATATGGTATTCTCCTCCCGCTTCGACGAGGAAGATGTGAAGACCGAGCGGGGCGTAATTCTGGAGGAAATCGGAATGTACGAGGATGCCCCCGACGATGTGTGCGCAGAGCGGCTCTTTGGGGCGGTCTACAGAGGTTCGCCGCTGGGCAGGCCCATTCTGGGCAGACCCGCCACCCTGTCAAAGTTCACGGGCGAATATCTGCGGGAGTATCAAAAGGCCCATTACTGCGGGGGGGATATCGTGGTGTCTCTGGCAGGGAGCTTCCCCCCCGATATCATGGACAAGCTGAAAGCACGCTTTGCCTGTCTGCCCTCCGGCTGCAAGGCCCGCTGCAGACCGGTGAGGTACACCCCGTCGATTACGGTAAAGAAAAAATCCATTGAGCAAAACCATCTGACTTTGGCCGTACCGGGGCTGCCCTGCGGAAACCCCGAGCGTTTTACCCTTCAGCTGCTCTCCTCCATTCTGGGCGGCGGAGTGTCCTCCCGTCTGTTTCAGCAGGTGCGGGAGCGCCTGGGCCTTTGTTATTCTGTTTACTCCTATGGGGTCAGTCATGCCGAAACGGGTATTTTCGCCGTCTATACCGCTCTGGGCAGAGAAACCGAACGCAGGGCGCTGGATACCATCTGTCAGGTGGTACGGGACTTTGCCGAGCACGGGCCCCGTCAGGCCGAGCTGGACCGGGCGCGGGAGCAGTCCAAGGCCAACGTGCTCATGGGCCTGGAGTCCACTCAGGCACGCATGAGCCACATGGGCCGCTCTGTTCTCCAGACCGGTGCCGTGCTCTCGGCAGACGAGATCATCGCCGCCTACGACGCCGTCACCCGCGAAGGGGTGCGCACGCTGGCCCAGCGCATCTTTGACTTGAAAAACGCCTCTCTTTCCGCCGTGGGCCGGGTATCCGCGCCGGAAGAATACAGAGTCCTGCTCTCATAAAAAAAGGCCGCAGCCTGACGGCCGCGGTCCCCGGGATCGTTTTTATGTGTTTTCTTCAAAGCTTACGCCGCAGGTTCTGCAGGTAACATGGATCCTGCCCTTGCCCCGGGGCGCCCGGAGCTGCTGCCCGCAGTTGGGGCACTTAAAATAGCGATGTTCCTTATCTCTGCGGACGGTTCGCTGATATTTGATCCATTGCAGCAGCGGCCGCAGGAGCATCGTAAACTTCGCATTTTCCGCACTGCGTTTTTCATGGTTGCGCGAGAGTGTGCGAAAAGCGGCCAGCACAAGAAAAACAAGCCCGAACCAGCGCAGCGGTTCCACGCCCAGCAGGCCTGCCATAACATACAAGACCATATACAGCCCCATGAGGAAAAGGGACAGCTGATCGGCCCCATGTCGGCCGTACATGACTCTTTGCAGCCAATTCATAAAAAGCCCGTCTTCTCCTTTGATCAATATGCTGAACCTGTATCATTTATCATATCCTTTCCCACACGTTTCGTCAAGAAAGCAATCGTAAACATTATGTGAATTATTGGCACCGAACCGGGGAAAAGAGACTTGACAGGGCTAGTGCAGGCTGATATACTATCAAAGCCGCTTTGAATGGGCCGAAAAGTGAAACCGCAAGTTTCCGCCCCCGACAGCGAGTCCGTAATCAAGGAAAGAGGTGCAGACATATGCACGCAATCATCGAAACCGGCGGCAAGCAGTACAGGGTGACCGAGGGGGATATTCTCTTCATTGAGAAGCTGCCCGCTCAGGCCGGCGACAACATTCTTTTCGACAGGGTTCTTGCCATACTGGACGGCGACCACGCCACCATCGGCATGCCCGCCGTGGACGGCGCCGCCGTGGAGGCGTCGGTGGTAAAAAACGGCAGAGGTAAGAAGATCATGATCTTCAAGTACAACCCCAAAAAGGGCTACCGCAAACGCCAGGGCCACCGCCAGCCGTATACCAAGGTGCAGATCGGCAAGATCAGGGCCTAGGGTCATGCAATGACAACCGTTACGTTTTATGCCGAAGACAGCCGGCTGACCGGTTTTGAGATCAAAGGTCACAGCGGGCTGGCAATAGAGGGGCAGGATGTCCTGTGTGCCGCCGTTACCAGCGCCGTGCGCCTTGCAGAATGCGCCGTCAACGACGTGCTGGGGCTAAGCGCAGCGGTGCAGTTGAGGGAAAAGGACGCTTCTGTTTCCCTGAAGCTCCCCGGCGGACTGGATCAGACCTCGGAAAGCACCTGTCAGACACTTCTGACGGCGCTGATGGTCTATTTTGTCCAGCTCCACGAGGAATACCCACAATACATTATCGTCATGGAGGTGTAACCAATGCTTTTTATCGGACTCCAATTTTTCGCCCATAAAAAGGGCGTGGGCTCCACTCGCAACGGCCGTGATTCCGAGTCCAAACGGCTGGGCGTGAAGCGCGGCGACGGCCAGTTCGTTTTGGCCGGCAACATTCTTGTCCGTCAGCGGGGCACCCATATCCATCCCGGCGTCAACGTCGGCAGGGGCAGCGACGACACCCTGTTCGCGCTCAAGGATGGCAAAGTTAAGTTTGAGCGCAAGGGCAAGGACCGCAAGCAGGTCTCTATTGTTGAGGAGATCGCGCAGTAGTCCCCTGATTTGGGTATACTAAGAGCCCCGAACTTCACGTTCGGGGCTCTTTGACTGAGGAGGTGTTCTCTATGTCTGCTTTTATTGATACCGCCCGCA
>Ga0123328_1002693_pt1 | contig 15795 bp, 12 predicted proteins | sample BioC12SIPDNA_2_FD_89702 | JGI IMG/M metagenome (GOLD analysis project Ga0123328, IMG submission 89702) | Anaerobic biogas reactor microbial communites from Washington, USA - Biogas_R1_A C12 SIP DNA | ecosystem: Engineered > Bioreactor > Anaerobic > Unclassified | place: Washington, USA...
GCTTGACATTTCCGCTTCAGGCCGTATTCTCCTCGACGCTGTTTCAAAGCGGGCGTTTAGCTCAGTTGGTTAGAGCGTCCCGACGCCGCGTCGGGAAGGTCACTGGCCCGAGGCCCGACGAGGTTGATTTTGGAAATTTGAATAGCGAAGGGCGTTTAGCTCAGTTGGTTAGAGCGCGTGCCTCACATGCACGAGGTCACTGGTTCGAGTCCAGTAACGCCCACCATCCTTCGCGGATTCCGAACCCCACACTGCCATGTATTTCGTGTACGTCCTGGAAAGCGAAACGTCCGGCCGGCTGTACATTGGCTCCACCGACCACCTGATTCGCCGATTCCACGAACACCAGCGAGGCAAAACCCGGTCCACGCGCCATCACGGCCCCTGGTCCATGCCGTATTATGAAACGAGGCCGACCCGCGCAGAAGCCGTCCGCCGGGAAAGGCAATTGAAGGCATGGAAGAACCCGGCCCGGATCCGCTCGCTGTTTCCTTCGCCTTAGAGCGTCCCGACACCGCGTCGGGAAGGTCACGGATTCGAGTCCAGTAACGCTCAAAACCCTTCGTGCGTTCCGCACTACGGGTGACACCTGTCCCCCATCTTGTTCCCCCAACGCTGTCTCGGCGAAGGGGAAAGCCTTGGCGGAGGGGGAGAGGATTTCAAGCCACCCGTGAATATGTGGATCGTCTTCATCATCCGAAGCGTTCACCATTCCGAACAACCCCTTTTACCCTTTTACAGGACAGCGCAGCGCGCTGTCCCTGCCTTCGAGTCGTTTTGCGGGAGGCGGAAGCCGTGCGCCGGACGGCGACAGTAGGCGATGAAACTTTTGACGGGGGGCGGGGATTCTGCGATAACGGTTCACTCGCATGGCGCAGGCATGGCACAATCGGGCTGTTTCAACGGTGGTTTGGCCACCAGCCGGCGGGATTGAACTGGGGTCAACGGAATAGCAGCAAAGCTCTTTGTTGCTATCAATAATTCCGCGCAATAGCAACAAGCCGGGTTCCTGTGATTCTGCTGACGTCAGAATACCTCTCGGCCTTCCGCGAGATTAAGCAGAGTCTTGAAAGCGAACACCGCCGGCCGCCGGCCGCTGGCGGGGCGAAGTTCCGCAAAGAACTTGTCGCCTTGCAGCAGATCGAGAATCCTCCGGCCGCTGGCCGGTGTCAGGGTCGGCATGTGATAGAACTCCGACGCCTTGAAGATGGGCCGGCAGAACAGGAACTCGGCCGCATGCACGGCATACTGCGAATGGGTCAGGTCTGCGATCTGGCGGAGCGTACTTTCGTACAGGGCGCCTATGGCCTGAGCCTTCTGCTGGTTCTCGTTGGCCTGTTCGATGACCGACTTCAGAAAGAACGCGACCCAGCCGGTCCAGTTGCCTTCGCGGGAAACGGCCAGCAGCCTTTCGTAGTACTCCTCCCGGTTCCGCTCGAAGAAGGCGCTGATGTAGAACATGGGGGCGCGAATCAGCCCGTGCTTTGCCATGAACAACGGGATCAACATGCGGCCGAGGCGGCCATTGCCGTCGAGAAACGGGTGCAGGGCCTCGAACTCCGCGTGCAGGATGCCGAGTTGAACGAGCCGATCGGGAGCGTCCTCGTGAATGTACTTCTCCCATCGCCCCATGGCTTCCGGCAAGGCGTCCGCACCAATCGGCACATACCGGGCATCTTCGATCTTGCATCCGGGCGGACCGATCCAATTCGGGATTCTGCGATACTCGCCCGGGGACTTGTTGTGTCCGCGGACGCCATCGAGAAGAACGGCATGCGCCTCCTTCGCCACGCGCTGGCAGAGCGGGAGATCCTTGAGCAGTTCCTCCGCTCGGCGCATGGCTTTCCGGTAGTTCAGGACCTCTTCGATATCGCCCTTCTTTTCCTCGGAGACGCCCGCTTGTTCCTTTCCTGCTTCGAAGGCCAGGACCTCTCCCATAGTGGCCTGGGTTCCCTCGATCCGGGACGAGAGCACGGCTTCCTGCGTCATCAACGGCGACAACAAAACGGCGACGTTTGGCAGCGCACTCAGCATGCCGTCGTATCTTGCCACGGCGGCGCTGGCGGGGCCGAGCAGCGGGATTAGTTGCGGCCAATCCAAGGCGCCCGGAGGAAATCCCCCTGTGTGATATCTCACGGGTTGAGTCATTTCAGCCACCCTCCAGTTGTCAGCACCTCGCGCAGCCGATCCTCGGCGGCGCGGGTTTCCAGCAACGCGGCCTTGAATGCGGCCACCGCTTCCGCCGCCTCTTCGTCCCACACATCGCAGATGCGCTTTAAAAACAGCAGCGGCAGGAGGTACGCCTTCCAGTCGGTGCGATCCACCGCGCTCCCGCGCAGAATTTCCACACAGTTCCAGAGATGCGATTTGAGATCTTGAAGCGTCAGCGTCATTCCAATAGCGAAAATAGCAGCCCAACTCTGATTTGTCAGCCGCTAACGGAACAGGTTGCCGCAGGCAGAGCCTGTCTGCGATTCGTCTTAGGGGGCGGACGGCGCGGCGCGCCGTTCCTGCCGGGGGGGGGCGTTTTGCGGGAGGCGGAGGGCGGGCGGCTGCGTTTCGTGACGAAGGTTTTGACGGGGGGAGGGGATTCTGCGATAACGGTTCACTCGCATGGCGCAGGCATGGCATAATCGAGCAGTTCAGGGAGCCGTTTGGCTCGGGCTGGGGCTGGCGTGCGCCGCGGGGGCGGGCCCGGTGTCCAGCGCGACGAACCGGCCGGCGCTGGGGGCGGAGCGGACGCCGTTTCTCCGCTATGATTCCTCTTTGGCGTTCACCAATGCGCAGGGGCGGGTGGCGGAGGTGACCAATGTGCAGGTGGCGGGCACCTGGGATGTCTGGACGGGGCGCTACGGACTGGCGAAATCCGGGGAGAATCTCTGGGAGCTGGATGTGCGGACGCTGAACGCGCGCCTGGGCCAGCACGAGTTCAAGTTCATTGTCAACGGGGAGTGGGAAACGGGGGCGAACCGGGTGATGCCGGTCAATCTGGACGGGGAGATCGAGCAGCCGCCGGCGATCATCCAGCGGGCGGCGATCGACGATTTTCAGATGATCCGGGTATTTTTCCGCCGGAGCCTGCCGAAGGGGGTCAAGCCGGCGGCGGTGCTGGACCCGCCGGTGGAGGTGGCCTGGACGGAAGTGGTGACGGAAATGGAGGACGCCCGGCAGACGGGTTATCTGTTCTCGCAGGGGCTGGTGACGTTTCTGTTTGATCCGGCGGCGTACGGGCGGGAGCTGCCGCCGGACACGAAGGTGGTGGTGGCGGGCAATTTCAACGGCTGGGACGGCGGGGGGTGGAACAAGCAGTGGGTGCTGAAGCGCGGGCGGCTGAAAGGGACGTGGGAGGGGTCGGTGCAGCTGGACGGGATGCGCCTGCCGGCGGGGGAGAAGGATCTGCTGTTCAAGTTTGTGCTGAACGGCAGCGAGTGGCTGCTGCCGCCGGACGGGGCGCCGAACGCCCTGCCGGACGGCAAGGGCAGCGTGAACCTGAAGCTGGATCTGTTCCGGACGGGGGGGGCGGAGATCCGGGTGCATACGGCGGAGCCGCTGGACCTGACGCAGACCTATGTGGTGCGGCTGGACGGGGTGGGGGAGCGCCCGCTGGGGGTGGAGGCCACGCCGGACGGGGTGTTTGACAAGCTCCGCAGCGGCAAAACGATGGGCGCGACGCTGGACAAGGAGCGGGGCGTGACGACGTACCGCCTGTTTGCGCCGCGGGCGCGGAATGCCTGGCTGTGCTTTTTCGACGGGCCGATGGCTGTGGAGTGGGAGCCGACTTTCCGGCGCCTGCCGCCGACGGAGGAATATCGGATGTGGAAGGATCCGGCCAACGGCGTATGGGAGATCAGCACGCGCGGGCTGGACATGGGCCGGTTCTACGGCTTCCGGGTGGACGGGCCGTTCGGCGACGGGGAGATGTTCGACGCGTTGAACGTGGTGGGCGATCCCTACGGGCGGGCGGCGGCGAGCGCGGACGGGCTGACGATGGTGATCGATCCGGACGAGACGAATGAGTGGTTCCGGGGCTGGACGGACCAGGACTGGCAGACGCCGGATTCGCAGGATGTGATGATCTACGAATGCCATGTGCGGGGCATGACGGTGCATCCGTCGTCGCGGGCGCCGGCGGCGCTGCGGGGCAAATACGCCGGCCTGACGGGAACCCTGGGCAAGGGAACGGGCCTGGACCATTTGAAGGCGCTGGGCGTCAACACGATCGAACTGCTGCCGGTCAACGAGTTTTCGGAGCATTCGGATCCCTACAACTGGGGCTATTCGACGGTGTATTACTTCGCCCCGGAATCGGGCTACGCGACGGAGCCGGAGAAGGGATCGGCGTATTTCGAGTTCAAGCAGCTGGTGGACGACCTGCACAACGAGGGCTTCGCGGTGGTGATGGACGTGGTGTACAACCACGTGGGCGGGCCGAACATTTTCGCGACGATCGACAAGAAGTACTACTTCCGCCTGAATCCGGACCTGAGCTTCTCGAACCACAGCGCCTGCGGCAACGACCTGAAGACCGAGGCGCCGATGATGCGCAAGCTGATCGTGGACAACATCCGCTATTTCATGGAGGAGTTTCACGTGGACGGCTTCCGCCTGGACCTGGCGGAGCTGATTGACATGGAGACGATGCTGGCGATCCGCGATGCGGCGCTCCAGATCAACCCGAACGCGATTCTGATTTCGGAGCCGTGGAGTCCGGGGCGGGGCGAAAACAAGTACCAGCTGCGGGAGACGGGCTGGTCGGCGTGGAACAACGATTTCCGCTATGCCGCGAAGGATTTCGCGCGGGGATGGGGCAACCGCGAATGGCTGCGCGAGGGGATTTTCGGGTCGGTGCATACGTGGGCGAAGAACCCGCTGCAGCCGGTGAACTATCTGGAGAGCCACGACGACATGGCGTTCATGGACGAGATCAGCAGCGATCCGAATCACGACGGCCGGCGGCTGCGGGACGAGGACACGGCGCGCAACCGGCTGGCGGCGACGATCCTGTTCACGTCGCTGGGCAAGCCGATGATTTACGAAGGCCAGGAATTCCTCCGCAGCAAGTGGGGGATCAAGAACACCTACAACCGCGGCGACGCGGTGAACGCGGTGCGCTGGGCGGACCGGGGCCGTCCGCTGGCGCGGCAGGCGCTGGACTGGTACCGGGGATTGATGCAGCTGCGGCGGAGCGAGGAGGGGGCGGCGTTCCGGGTGGCCCAGCGCCCGCCGAAGAACTACTACCGGTGGCTCCTGCCGGAAAACGACAAGCTGATGGGCTATTGGGTGAATGTGCCCGAACTGCATGCCGGGCGGGGTTTCGGCGTGCTGCTGAACGCCGACACGCAGGCGCATTCCGTCGCGGTGGAGATGCCCGGCACGACCGGCTGGCGGCTGATCGGCAACGGGCGGGAGATCGATCCGGACGGCGTGGCCGCGGCGGGGAGTCCCGCCGGCGCGCCGCCGCCGGAGTGGCCGGCCGGCTGGACGGGCGAGATCACGGTGCCGGCCCTGGAATCCCTGATTCTGATGAACGGGTTTTGATTGCGTTTTTCCGGTTGAGGGGGGGGCGCGGGGGGGAGTAGGATGCGGGGCATGAAAGCATATCTGCGGTTGGGTCTGGCCGGGCTGCTGTCCGGATTGTGCGGGTGTTCCACGCTGTACTACAACACGATGGAGAAGTTCGGGCAGGAGAAGCGCGACATCCTGGTCAAACGGGTGGGCAAGGCGCGGGATGCGCAGCAGGAAACACAGGAGGTGTTCCAGGACGCGCTGGAGCAGTTCGGGGCGGTGGTGAAGTTCGACGGGGGCGACCTGCAGCGGCAGTACGACAAGATGTCGGCGGAGCTGGAGCGCTGCGAGGGCCGCGCGGAGGCGGTGCGCACACGGATTGACGACGTGGACAAGGTGGCGCAGGACCTGTTTCGGGAGTGGGCGGCGGAGGCCAAGCAGTTCCAGAACGCGGCGTACCGGCGGGACAGCGAGGCCAAGCTGCGCGACACCCGGCGGAACTACGACCAGATGCTGGGGGCGATGCGCAACGCGGAGTCGCGGATCGAGCCGGTGCTGTCGGTGTTCCGCGACCAGGTGCTCTATCTGAAGCACAATCTGAACGCGCGGGCGCTGGCCTCGCTGCAGGACGAGTCGGCGAAGATCGAGACGGACGTGAACCAATTGATCCAGGAGCTGTCGTCGGCGATCGCCGAAGCGGACCGGTTCATTCAAACCATGGCGGACTGAGCCGCCCGTTCCGGATTTTCCACGCCATGGAAAACTTTTTCGCGCATTTTCCACGCTATGGAAAAAAGTTTTCCACGCCGTGGAAAATCCGGATTTTTCAGGAAGGATGAGAGAGAATGAGTGCAGCATCGTTGGAATCCCGCATGGCGTCGCGCGAGGCGAAGCTGGCGATCATCGGGCTGGGCTATGTGGGCCTGCCGCTGGCGGTGGAGTTCGGCAAGCAGTTCGAGGTGAAAGGGTTCGACGTGAACCGGCGGCGGCTGGAGGAGCTGCGGGCGGGGCGGGACCGGACGCTGGAGACGACGGCGGAGGACCTGCGGGGGGCGTCGAAGCTGACGTACACGGACCGGATCGAGGACCTGAAGGAGACGGATGTGTTCATCGTGACGGTGCCGACGCCGATCGACCGGCACCGCCGGCCGGACCTGACGCCGCTGGTGAAGGCGAGCGAGACGGTGGGCAAGGCGCTGAAGAAGGGCGCCGTGGTGGTGTACGAGAGCACGGTGTACCCGGGCTGCACGGAGGAAGACTGCGTGCCGATCCTGGAGAAATTCAGCGGGCTGACCTTCAACGAGGACTTTTTCTGCGGGTACAGCCCGGAGCGGATCAATCCGGGCGACAAGGTGCACACGGTGACGAAGATCCGCAAGATTACGTCGGGCTCGACGCCGGAGATCGGGCGGGCGGTGGACGCGCTGTACCGGACGATCATCGAGGCGGGGACGCACCTGGCGCCGAGCATCGCGGTGGCGGAGGCGGCGAAGGTGATCGAGAACTCGCAGCGGGACATCAACATCGCGTTCGTGAACGAGCTGTCGCTGATTTTCGAGCGGATGGGGATTGATACGCAGGCGGTGCTGGAGGCGGCGGGGACGAAGTGGAATTTCCTGCCGTTCCGACCGGGGCTGGTGGGCGGGCACTGCATCGGGGTGGATCCGTATTACCTGACGCACAAGGCGGAGGCGCTGGGATACCACCCGGAGATCATCCTGGCGGGCCGGCGGCTGAATGACAACATGGGGCTGCACGTGGCGAACCGGGTGGTGAAGCTGATGATCCAGAGGGGCCAGCGGATCCAGGGCGCGCGGGTGCTGGTGCTGGGGATCACGTTCAAGGAGAACTGCCCGGACATCCGCAATTCACGGGCGATTGACGTGATCCGCGAGCTGGAGGATTTCGGCTGCGAGGTGACGGTGGTGGATCCGTGGGCGGACGCGGACGAGGTGCGCGAGGAGTACGGGCTGGCGCTGGCGCCGGAGCCGGACGCGGCGGACCCGCTGAAGGGCTATGACGCCGTGGTGCTGGCGGTGGCGCACGACAAATTCAAGGCGCTGGATTTCCGCCGGCGGGCGGGAGGGGAGGCGGTGCTGTTCGACCTCAAGGGGCTGCTGCCCCGGGATCAGGTGGACGGCCGGCTGTAGGCGGGGCGTCCGGGGCGGACGCGGGCGGCAGGCGCCCGCAGCGCCGCAGCACGGCGAGAATGCGTTCGTGGAGATCGGAGAGCTCGACGGGTTTCTCGATGTATTCCTCGCCGTATTCGTAGTTGCATTCCGTCCTGGTGTTTTCGTCGGTCAGGCACGAGAGCATGATGACGGGGATGTGGGAGGAGGGATACCCGCTCTTCAGGGCGCGGAGCACCTCAAAGCCGTTCATCCGGGGCATGTTGATGTCCAGCAGGATGACGTCGGGGCCGTGGCGGCGGGCCTTGCGCAGCCCGTCGGAGCCGGACAGGGCGACATCCACCTGGTAATCCCCAACGGCTTCCAGCCCGCGCTTGAGCACCTGGCACAGGGAGGCTTCGTCGTCAATCAGCAGGACCTGGATGGGCATGTCGGATCTCCTTGGAACACCCGTTTCTACCCCATGGGGCCGGGGGAGGCAATGGCAAAGGGGGAGGAGCTCAATTCCGGGGGTCGTCGAGGGTTTCGCGGACCTTGGCTTCCAGTTCGGCCAGGGTGAAGGGCTTCTGGATGAAATGGATGCCGTCGTCGAGGATGCCGTGATGGGCGATGACATCGGCGGTATAGCCGGACATGTACAGGCGCTTGATGTGCGGATGAGGGTCGAGCAGGCGGGCGGCGAGGTCGTGGCCGTTCATGCCGGGCATGACGACGTCGGTCATCAGCAGATGGATGGGGCCGGCGTGGTCCCGGGCGAGCTGGAGGGCTGCGTCGGGGGAGCGGGCGCCGATGACCCGATAGGCCAGGCGTTCGAGCATGGTGCGGCTGATGGCGAGGATGGCGGGGTCGTCTTCGACCAGCAGGATGGTTTCGCGGGCGGTGCCGGCGGGAGCGCGGGCGGGGGCGGGGGCGGCCTGCGGCGGGGCCTCGGAATGGCGGGGCAGGTACACGTGGAAGGTGGTGCCTTGCCCGGGCTTGCTGGCGACGTCAATGAAGCCGTGGTTCTGCCTGACGATGCCGTAAACGGTGGAGAGGCCGAGGCCGGTGCCTTCGCCGACGGGCTTGGTGGTGAAGAACGGTTCGAACAGCTTGCCGAGGACTTCCTTGTCCATGCCGCAGCCGTTGTCGGAGACGGACAGGCGGATGTAGTCGCCGGGCAGATGGGCGGGATGGGCGGCGCAGTGTTCCGGGGTGAAGGATTCCCCGGTGGTTTCGATGGCGATGGCGCCGGCGCCGGCGACGGCGTCGCGGGCGTTGACGCAGAGATTGGCGAGGATCTGGTCGATCTGGGACGGATCCATCCGGACGGGGCCGAGGCCGCGGCCGGGACGCCAGGAGAGGTCGATGTTTTCGCCGATGAGCCGGCGGAGCATCTGGAGCATGCCGTGGATGGTGTCGTTGAGGTCGAGGATTTTCGGGGCGACGGTCTGCTTGCGGGCGAAAGCGAGAAGCTGGCGGGTCAGGCCGGAGGAGCGTTCGGCGGCCTTCCGGATTTCCAGCAGGTCGTCCCGTGCGGACTGCCCGGCGGCGTTGCGTTCCATGGCCAGCTCGACATGGCCGAGGATGACCTGGAGCATGTTGTTGAAGTCGTGGGCGACGCCGCCGGCGAGGCGGCCGACGGATTCGATTTTCTGCAGCTGGACGAGCTGGTCCTGCAGCACGGCCCGTTCCGCGGCGTCGGCCTTGAGGCCGGTGATGTCGCGGGCGATGCCGAGGCCGATGAGCTGGCCTTCGGCGTTGCGCACGGGGGCGGCATTGGTCATGTGCCAGTGCCAGTCGCCGTTGCGGTGGCGCACGCGGTACTCGATGCCGCTGATCTTGTCGCCGGCCATGACGCGCTCCAGCGCGGTGAGGCAGGCCGGCAGATCCTCCGGATGGACCAGGGACTGGAACTCCCGGCCTTCCAGTTCACGGACGCTGTAGCCGAGGAGTTCCTGCACGTTGGGGGAGACATAGACGAAGGCGCCGCCGGGGGAGAGGGAGAAGACGATGTCGTTGGCGTTTTCGACGAACGAGCGGAAGCGCTCTTCGCTGGCGCGGAGCCGGGCCTCGGTTTTCTGGCGCTGGAGGATGTCCTGTTCCAGCTGTTCCATTTTGGTTTCCAGCTTGCGGACGAGCGCCTGGTTGTACTGGCGGAGGAAGATTTCTTCGGTGTCGGGAGGGGGGGGCGGGGGCGAGGCGGGGGCGGCGGTCGGGCGCGAGGCGGTGTCGAGCAGTTCCCGGATGCGGGCGACGAGGGCCTCGGGTTCCTGGGGCTTGACGATGAAGTCGTCGGCGCCGATGGAAAGGGAAAAGTCGCGGTCGCGCCCGTCGGTGTAGGTGGCGGTATAGAAGGCAAAGGGGATGTCGCGGAGGCCGGGGTCGCACTTCCATTCGCGGCAGAAGGCGAAGCCGTCCATGACGGGCATGAGGATGTCGGAAATGACGAGATCGGGCCGGGTTTGGCGGGCGGAGGCCAGGCCTTCGCCGCCGTGGGTGGCTTCGGCGACGGCCAGGCCGGCGCCCTCCAGCAGGAGGCGCAGGAGGTAGCGGTTCTCCTCCTTGTCGTCCACGATCAAAACGAGGGACTTGTTCATGGCGACTCCTTGGGCGGCAGGAAGCGTTCGATGCTGTCCACGAACGTGTCCGGGTCGATGGGTTTTTCGAGGTAGCCGGTGCAGCCGGCTTCCAGGGCTTTTTCGCGGTCGCCGGGCATGGCGTAGGAGGTGACGGCGACGATGGGGATGGCGTCCAGGGCGGGGTTTTGGCGCAGGGCGCGGGCGACGGCATAGCCGTCGAGTCCGGGCAGCTGGATGTCCAGCAGGATGATGTCGGGGCGGAGGCGGGCGGCCTCCTCGATGCCGGAGGGGCCGTCCGCGGAGGAGACGACCGAATGGCCGCGCCGTTCCAGCAGGAAGGTGGCCAGGTAGCGGTTCTGTTCGTTGTCTTCGATCATCAGGACGGTTCGGTTCATGGCGGGGGCGCTCCGGAGGCGGGCAGGGACAGCGTAAAGACGCTGCCCCGGCCGGGTTCGCTTTGCACGGCGATGTCGCCGCCCATCAGGGCGGCGAGGCGGCGGCAGATGGCCAGTCCGAGGCCGGTGCCTTCGTGGCGCCGGGACAGGCCGGAATCCACCTGCCGGAAGGGCTGGAAAAGCTGCTCGATGTCTTCGGGCCGGATGCCGATGCCGGTGTCGGACACATCCAGGACGAGGCGGTCGCCGTCGAACCGGCCCCGCAGGGCGACTTCGCCGCGCTCGGTGAACTTGACGGCGTTGTTGAGCAGGTTCAGCAGGATCTGTTCGACGCGGCGGGCATCGCCGGTCCATTCGCCGATTTCCGTCGCGAGGTCGGTGCGCAGGGCGAGGGACTTCTTTTCGGCGAGGGGGCGGACCATGCCATCCACCCGGGCGATGGAGGCGCGCAGGTCAAAGGGTTCGCGGGCCACGTTGAGCTGTCCGGCTTCGATCTTGGAGATGTCGAGGACGTCGTTGATGAGGGCGAGGAGATGGCGGGCGCTGTCGCGGACAATGCCGAGCTGCTTGCGCTGCTCGTCGTTGAGGGGGCCGGCCAGGCCCTGCAGGAGGATGCCGGTGAAACCGATGATGGAGTTGAGGGGGGTGCGCAGCTCGTGCGACATGGTGGCGAGAAAGGCGGATTTGAGGTGGTCGGCGGATTCGGCGCGGTCTTTTTCGGCGGCGAGTTCCTGGTAGAGGCGGACCTTGAGGATGGCGGTGGCGGCGCGGGCGGCCATGGCTTCCAGGAATTCCAGGTCGTCGCGGCTGTAGTCGCGGAGTTCGAGGCTGAGGGCGTAGAGCACGCCGAGGACCTGTCCGCCGGCGAGCAGGGGCAGGCCGGCGTAGGCTTGCAGGCGGTACTCCTCCAGCATCCGGTTGGCGCGGAAGGGATCTTCGCGGATGTCGGGGACGACAAAGGGCTTCCGGTGTTCCATGATCCAGCGGGTGGCGCCGCCTTCGGTGCGGATCCGGTGGCACATCTCGCCGGGGGGCTGGTCCGGCACGGTGGACGCGCTGCAATCGAAACGGTCGTTGACCTCGTCCCAGAGGATGACGCTGGCGCCGCCGCTGGCCGGCAGGAGGTCGGTGACCTGGCGGGTGATCTGGTCGAGGACGGCGCGGAGTTCGTGGGGCTGGTTGATGGCCAGTTCGATCCGGGCCAGGGCCTGCTGGCGGCTGGCGAGCTGCTGGAGCGACGTGGTGCGCTCGGTCACGCGCTGTTTGAGTTCCTCGGCGCGGCGGCGGACCATGTTGTAGAGCCGGGCGTTTTCCTCGTTGCGCCGATTGAGCTCGCGGGTGCGGATGCCGACCTGATGCCGGAGGGCCAGGCTCCACAGCAGGAAGGCCAGTCCGCCGGCCAGGGTGACGGCTCCGGCGGCCTTGAGCCAGGCGGGCAGGCGGAAGCGGACTTCTTCTTCCGTCCATTTCCGGAAGGACTGGTAATAGACCGAGGTGTGGTCCTGCTTCATATCCGCCAGGTGGCGGTCGAGGGTGTCGAGAACGGCGCGGTTGCCGGAGAGGGGGGCGGCGAAAAACAGGCGGGTGGGATGGAAGATGATGCCGGTGTCTTCGACCGGCGCGTCGCGCAGATGGCCCAGGCCGTAGAAGCGGTGGGCGATGACGGCGTCAATGGAGCCGTCCAGCAGGGCGGCGAAAGCGGAGCCGTAGTCGGGGAATCCGTGAAAGGTGACGGTCAGATCGAACGAGTCGGCCAGGCGCTGCAGGGCGCGGTGCTGGATGGAGCGGTCCAGGACGGCGATGCGGGTCTGCTCCAGGTCCACGAGGGTGCGGATGCCGCTGCCGCGCCGGGCGAAGATCTGCAGCCAGCTCGACAGGGCGGCTTCCCGGTGGAAGGCGAACTGTTCTTCGCGTTCGGGGGTGATGGCCACATCGGGCATGAGGTCGATTTCGCCCGCCGCCAGGCGGTCCAGGCCTTCCGCCCAGGTGCCCGGGACATACTGAATCGTCCAGTGTTCCTTTTCGGCGATCTCGTCGAGCAGATCCACGAAGATGCCGGCGGGCCGGCCGTCTTCGGTCCAGCCCACTTTGGGGAGATTCTGGTAGAGGCCGACGCGGAGCTGAAGATCGGCGACGGCCGGGCTGCCGCCCAGCAGGGCCAGCAGCGCCAGCCCGAGTCCACATGCTTTGATCGGTTGTACCGTCATGTCCTGCCTGCCACCCGGCGGGGGAGAGGTCCTGGGCGGAATCGGAATCGATCGGCGGCCAGGATGCTCTCGCGACGTCGAACAAGAGTAAGCCAGCCGGGCTGGCAGGGGAAGCGAAATCCGGACACAGAGGACGAAAAGGCATTGTCCCTGGAGTTGTCGGCGGGAGGTGGGGCGGCGGCATGAGGGCAAAAAAGGTCCGTGCCAGGCATTATCGGGGGGGGGTAGCCTGGCACGGATGAGTGCAGATGGGAGAGGTATGGGGGGACCCTCGTAGCCCCATCTGCTTGTTGCGTGGTTAGCAACAAGTCGCAAATTGGTTTCACAAAGAACAGTGAGGAAGTCGATTCCCCGATTAACGCCCTGACCATACCAGTATTTCGGGGGATGTCAACCCTTCGAAAAAAATATTTTTTTGGGGGGTGGGGGGGGCAGGGGGAAGAGGTCAGAGGTCAGGGTTCAGGGTTCGGGGTTCAGGGGGGGCGGCGGGTTTGCGCAGGGCGGGAAATTCGCGCAGGATGTCGCGGGGCAGGCGGTATTCGGGGAAGGAGCGGTGGCGGTGTTCGGCGACCTGCCGGGCGAGGTCCGTGCGATTGCAGGCCAGCCAGGCGCGTACGAGCTGGTCCATGATGGCGACCTGGACTTCGGGGGAGCGCTTGAGGGCGTGCGCCCAGGCCAGTTCGAGATGGCGGGCGGCGGCGGGGGCGTCGCCCAGCCGCAGGTTGAGGCTGCCCATGGTTTCGAGGATCAGGGGATTGGACGGATCCAGCCGGTTGGCCTTGGTGGCGTGCCGCAGGGCGACCATCAATTCGCCGCCGCCGTTCATCATGGCATAGGCCAGGTTGTTGAGGACGGCCGGATTGTCGGGATCCAGGGCCAGGGCGGAGCGGAAGACCGGGATGGCGTCGCGGTAGCGTTTTTTGCGGACGAGGATGTTGCCCCGCCCCATCAGGGCATCGAAATCCGTCCCGGTCGGGGAGGCGTCCTGGATGGCGTCGTAGGCGGCCTGGGCGCGGCGGTAGTTGCCTTTGCGGAACCAGAAATCGGCCAGGACGAGCTGCTGCTCGCGGGTGGGGTCCATGCGGCGCACGCCGCCGGGGCGGACCAGGCACAGGGCGGCATGCTTGAGAGGTTCGCGGCGGGCGAAAAACTCCCGTTCCGGCAGCGCCTGGATTTCGCCGTTGCCGTCGAGCAGTTCGACGAGGCCGGCGCGTCGGTCCCAGGCGACGGGAATGACGGGCGCGGCGGTGGCGCTGTAGGTCGTGCCGGGAGGCAGCAGGATCAGCAGGGGGCGGTTGTGTCCGAGTTCCCGCCACAGCCAGGTTTCGTCCGCCTTGATCGCCATCAGGACCCGCTGGCGGGACTGGGCGGCGCGGCGAAGGGCGTTGCGGTCCATGTGGCCGTGGCGGGCGGCGGGGGGGATGATGGATTCCATGTCGGCGGCGGACAGCCGCAGGCCGTTGGCGCGGAAGAAGGCTTCGAGAACGGCGCGATCCGCACGCAGGTGGTTGGATGTCACTTCCGGGAGAGGCCGCAGGGCGCGCCGGGAGGTATCGGACGGGACCGTGGCGCAACCGGCCATGCCCATCAGGAAGAGGATCCCGGCGGCTCCGGCAATCCATTGGATCAGCGGCCGGAAGCGGAGACAATTCATAAGCCGCCGGGGTGGTGGGGAGAGGGGGCTAGCGGCGGCGCGTACGGTCGAGCACGTCGAAGATGCCGGGGGTGCCTTCGAGGATCTGGATGGCGCGCTGGCGGGTGGCCTGGTTGGGAACCGTTCCATACAGCGTGGCCATGCCGCTGTCCACGGTGACGCTCAGGGTGGCGCTGGCGGTCATGGAGTCGCTGTTGAGGCGGCTGGAGGCCAGCGCGGCAATGCCTTCGTCGCTGGCGGGCTCGGCGTCCCATCCGGCGTCCTGCAGGGCGGTGCAGCCGAAACCGGCAAAGAGTAGGCAAACAGAAGCAAGCAGGCGGATTGTTTTCATTCAGTCATCCGGGATTGTGCATGGCGGGGGGTGAATCCATTCTGCCGGCAAGCCTAGCCTTGGATATTCGCCTTGTCAATGCGCCTTGGCAATGGACGGCCGGAGGGATTTCATGAACGGAAGGGGAAGAAACCTGCGCAAGGCAGGACAAGAGGACGCGCCCCTCGTGCGTGTGGGGCGGGAGGGTTTGCGTCTGAATGCAAATTTAATGTGAACATGCATTGCGGTCGACCGACCGCCGGTTCATAATGTGTTGGTATGAGGGATTGTATCCACGTTGGACGCCTGGTGGCGGGAATTTTATTCCTGCCGCTGCTTCTTTGCGCCCTTGCCGGACCGGGTGACGGCATCTCCTTCGCGTCCTGGGTGTTCAGCCCCTATCTGGAATTGAACGCCACATACGATTCGAATGTGTATAAGGATTACGAAGACGAAATCGACGACGTGTTCATCGAGCCGGAACTGGGGCTGCGGTTCAGCTCCTCCGCCGATACCAACCGGACGTCCATTCGCGGCAACCTGTACGTGTCCGACCGCCGCTACGAGCAGGAAAAGAACCGCGATTTCATGACGTATGGCGATCACGTCAGCCTGCGGCATGGCGACGGCCGGCGGGCCCTGATCGAGCTGATCCAGAGCTACCGGCATCTGGATGACAACGACCGGCACGCGGCGGACATCGAGACCACGCCGCTGGCGGCGGAAATGGTGCAGGACAGCAACACGCTGGATCTGGAGCGCGATGTCCACCAGCTGGGCGCGGCGGTGTCGCGCCGCATGACGGACAAGCTCAACCTGTCGCTGGCCTACCGGTACGCAGGGGTCGAATACGAAAATGAAACCCACGATCGCCTCGATCCCAAGGACCTGGGCGTGCCGCAGGGGCTGGATCTCGACGGACACATTGTCGAGTTGGACGGCGCCCTGGGGCTGACGGACAAAACGGACGCGTTTCTGACGCTGCGCTACGGCTGGCAGTACCAGGAGGACACGCCCGGCCATGCCACGCTGACCAC
>Ga0123328_1002697_pt1 | contig 15783 bp, 17 predicted proteins | sample BioC12SIPDNA_2_FD_89702 | JGI IMG/M metagenome (GOLD analysis project Ga0123328, IMG submission 89702) | Anaerobic biogas reactor microbial communites from Washington, USA - Biogas_R1_A C12 SIP DNA | ecosystem: Engineered > Bioreactor > Anaerobic > Unclassified | place: Washington, USA...
ATGATTCATGCCCATGTGCATCACATAATGCCGTGGGCCCGGGGTGGGGTGACGGATCTGGAGTACCTCACCCTGGAGTGTCCACCCCATCATGCCGACAACAATGACAACCAGGACGGTGCCGGTGGGATGGGGCACATGGTCAAAGACCCCGAGTCGGGTCGGGCGGGGTGGCAGCCACCGGATGGTGGGCCGATCCAGTTCAACGACACCGAACTACAGGAATATTCTGCGGGGGCGAAGATCAGGGCGAGATCGAAACCGCCTGGCCCCACCGTGTCCCCACCCGCCGACAACCCGAAACCCGGCCCCACGGGCCTGTTCGACCTGCCCACCGGCGGATGACCGGATGAGGCGGGGAACAAAGAGACGACGCACAGTACGGGTATCAACCCCTGCGGTGCGTCGTCAGTGTGGGAGAAAGCGGCTAGTTCTCCAGCTCGCTGAGCTTCGTGCTGCCTTCAGCCCCGGCTTTCTTGGCCAGGTCGCGGCCGGCGAAGGATTCGACGTTCTTGCCCTCGGCGAGCTTGGCGGAGAAGGCGGAGTACTTGCGCTGGTCATCCAGCTGGTGGAGCAGGAAACCGGTGAGCAGGCCGCGGGCGACCTCGGTGCCGGAGGCCTGCGAGAATCCTTGACCGATGGCGAGACGGAAGAGAGTGTCCTCGGTGAAGCCGACCTGGTTACCGTTGTCGACCTCGCGGTAGGCACAGGGGCCACCCCAGTTGTAGGCGACCTTGGCTGGGTTGCCGGTATCGAAGAGATCGTGCTTGCCGGCACCGATGACCAGTCCCGGGGCGGTGACCGAGCGGGCGGCCTCATAGGCCGGCGGGGCGGTGACCGCGGGGTAGAGCGCACCGACAGCGCGGACCATGGAGTTGTTTGCGGCGGTGAGCACCGCGGCGCCGGCGCCCATGCCGTGGCCGGCGATGCCGAGCTTGCCGGGGGAGACGGTGACGTTGCCGTTGCCGAGCTTCACACCAGCGGCGATCTGCAGGGCGGTCTCCAGGTCAGCGGCGAAACCGCGGTGGTCGGGGACCAGGCCGGTTTCAGTGTCGGGGGCGGTGACCACGATGCCCCAGCTGGCGAGATGGCGCAGCGTGCCGTGGTAGACCTTGATCGACTTGGTCCAGTCGTGTCCGAACGCGATCGCCGGGACGCCGTTGCCCTCGGCGGGGGCGTAGACCTTGCCCGGGAGGCCGGCGTAACTGAGATCGCCGACGAGCACGCGGTGCGGTCCGCGCTTGGACAGTTGGGCCAGGTGCTTCTTCAGATTCTCAGACACGCCCACCAGGATAGTGGAACTTATCGACGTCGCGGAGACGGACGCGGAGACGGACACGGGGGAGGGGCGCGGTGGTGGGGGACAGGTGGGCGTCGATACGCGAATCCACTACAGTTTTCGCTATGTGTGGAATCGTTGGATACGTCGGTGAACGACAGGGCCTCAACCTCGCGCTGGATGCGCTGCGACGCATGGAATACCGCGGGTACGACTCGTCCGGTATCGCCGTCGCCGGAACCGACGCCGAGGGCGGTCGTGTCATCAACATGGTCAAGCGGGCCGGTAAGCTCGCCAACCTGGAGGACAAAATCGCCGAGGTCGGCGAGGACACCTTGACCGGCACCACCGCGATCGGGCACACCCGCTGGGCCACGCACGGCCGGCCCACGGACGCGAACGCGCACCCGCACATGTCCTTCGACGGACGTGTCACCATCGTGCACAACGGAATCATCGAGAACTTCGCCCCGCTGCGCGCCGAGCTGGAGGCCGCCGGCATCGAGCTGAAGTCCGAGACCGACTCCGAGGTCGCCGCCCACCTGCTGGCGCAGGCCTACAACGACGGCGAGACCGCCGGCGACTTCCGCGCTTCCGCGCTTCACGTGCTGGGCCGTCTCGAAGGCGCGTTCACCGTGCTGTTCATGCACGCCGACCACCCGGACCAGATCATCGCCGCCCGTCGCTCCACCCCGCTCATCGTCGGCGTGGGCGAGGGCGAGATGTTCCTCGGTTCCGACGTCGCCGCGTTCATCGAGTACACGAAGAACGCCGTGGAGCTGGACCAGGACAACGTGGTCGTCATCACCAGGGACGGCTACGAGGTCCTCAACTTCGACGGCTCCGCCGCCGAGGGCAAGCCCTTCACCATCGACTGGGACCTCGCCGCCGCCGAGAAGGGCGGCTTCGACTCGTTCATGATGAAGGAGATCCACGAGCAGCCGGCAGCCGTCCGCGACACCCTCGCCGGCCACTACCAGGACGGGCGTGTCGTCCTCGACGAGCAGAACATCTCTGAGAACGACCTCAAGAGCATCAACCAGGTCTTCGTCGTCGCCTGTGGTTCCGCCTACCACTCCGGTCTGCTGGCCAAGTACGCCATTGAGCACTGGGTCCGCATCCCCGTGCAGATCGAGGTGGCCTCCGAGTTCCGCTACCGCGACCCGGTTCTCGACGAGCGCACCCTCGTCCTGGCCATCTCCCAGTCCGGTGAGACCGCCGACACCCTCGAGGCCGTGCGCCACGCCAAGACCCAGGGGGCGAAGGTCCTCGCCGTGTGCAACACCAACGGTTCCCAGATCCCGCGCGAGTCCGACGCTGTCCTCTACACCCACGCCGGCCCCGAGATCGGCGTCGCCTCCACCAAGGCGTTCCTCGCCCAGGTGGCCGCCAACTACATCGTCGGCCTCGCCCTCGCCCAGGCCAAGGGCACCAAGTACCCCGACGAGATCGCCGAGATCTGGCAGGCACTCGAGGACATCCCCGGCAAGATCGAGCAGGTCCTCGGCACTAAGGACCAGGTCCAGGAGATCGCCGACGTCCTCGGTGCCGTCCGCACCATGCTCTTCCTCGGCCGCGGTGTCGGCTTCCCCGTGGCCCTCGAGGGGGCGCTCAAGCTCAAGGAACTGGCCTACATCCACGCCGAGGGGTTCCCCGCCGGCGAGCTCAAGCACGGCCCCATCGCCCTCATCGAGGACGACCTGCCCGTCGTCGTGGTCGTGCCCTCCCCGCGTGGCGTCAAGCTGCTGCACTCGAAGATCGTGTCCAACATCCAGGAGATCCGGGCCCGCGGCGCGAAGACCATCGTCATCGCGGAGGAGGGTGACACCGCCGTCGAGCCCTACGCCAACTGGCTGATCACCATCCCGGAGTCCGCCTCCATCATGCAGCCGCTGCTGGCCACCATTCCGCTGCAGTACCTGGCCGCGGATATTGCGCGGGCCTGCGGCAACGATGACATCGACAAACCGCGTAACCTGGCGAAGTCCGTGACCGTGGAGTAACCCGTCCGGGATCGCCGAGACCCCTTCTCCCGCATGCGCGGGGGAGGGGGTCGTGTCGTCGGTGGGCGGTGGCTGTCACCGGGACGGCGTCAGGCCACCGTCTCGGTGGCAGCCAACCTGTGCAGCCGGGGGATCGGCATGCGCATGTTGAGGGCGGCGGCAGTACCGGAACCTGGCCAGTGCAGCACCGCCGCCCGATCGGCGAGGTCACCCTCGACCACCACCGGATCCTCCTCGCCGGAGGGGATGGGCCCGCTCATCTTGAGTGACTGGCCCCACTGATCGGTCCAGAAGTAGACGGGGTGGTCGAGGGCGGGGGCGTCATCACCGTGCAGGAGTGCAGCTGCGGCCACCTTTCCCTGTTCAATGGCCGTGGTCCAGATCGGTTTCCGGCCCACCCCCGACGGGCCGTTGATCCAGGTGACGTCACCGGCGGCGACGATCCGGTCGGTGATCCGGCAGCGGTCGTCGGCGATGAGGCGACCGCCAGCCAGCAGACCCGAGTCTTCCAACCAGCCGATGTTCGGCAGATCCCCGGCGGCGGTGATGACGATGTCCGAGGTCAGCTCGGACCCGTCGGTGAGGGTGACGGTCATGCCTTCGCCGAACTCCCGGACCGTCGACACCATGGCGTCGATGACCCGCAGTCCCTGCTCGAGGGCGGCATCGGTGAGAATGCTGCCGAGCAGTGACCCGAGATGCAGTTCCATCGGGGTGCCGGGATGGACCAGGGTGACGGGGCAACCGAGGCCGACGGCTCCGGAGGCGACCTCCATGCCGAGTGGTCCGCCGCCGATGACGGTGACCGTCGGTCGGTCGAGGAGATGGCGCTTGAGCACGGCGGCGTCGTCCAGCGATCGGAGCGTGAGTTCGCGCGCGCTGTCGGTGAAGCGGCGGGCGTGGGAGCCGGCGGCGATGATCAGGCCGTCGAAGCCCACCTGGGTGCCGTCATCGAGGGGGACGGTGCGGCCGTCGGTGTCGAGGCCGACGGCGGTGCGGCCGAGTAGTTCGGTGCCGCCGTGGGTGGGGTCGGGGAGTGTGCCCACGTCGAGGTCCTCGCTGGGGGCGAGGGCGACCTTGGAGAGGGCGGGGCGGGAGTAGGTGGCGTGCGGTTCCTCGCCGATGATGGTGAGGGCTCCGTCGTATCCGAGGCGGCGGAGGGTGTCGCCGGCGGTCATTCCGGCCACGCCGTTTCCGACGATGACGATGCTGTGCAGGTCAGCCATGTGCTCACACCAGCTTCAGGGCGGCGACGGGGCAGACGCGGACGGCGTCCTGCGCGGTGGGCAGGTCGGCTTCGTCGATCTCGGGGCGGTCGATGACCAGTTCGCCGTCATCGTCGAGGTGCATGAGGTCCGGGGCGGCCTCCTCGCAGAGGCCGTGGCCCTCGCAGCGCGGGCGGTCGAGTTCGATGCGGGTGGTGCTCATGAGTGTCCTCCTGGTGGTGCGGACGTCGATGTGACCGGCGTCATGGTGGTGTGGTTCTGAGCGTCGCAGAACAGCCGCAATGTGTCTAATGAATGTTTCTCATGGGTTATATTCGTCATATGGATACCTCCGGCCGTCGGTCGACCGTCAACCTGGCGACGGTGGACCTCAACCTCCTCGTCTCGCTCCATGCGTTGCTGGAGGAGCGCTCCGTCACCGGCGCGGCCGAGCGGCTCGGTCTGTCCCAGCCGGCGATGAGCCACGCCCTGCGACGGATCCGGAAACTGTTCGACGACCAGATCCTCGTCCGGGAGGGCAATCGCAGCATCCTCACGCCACGGGCCCAGGGTCTGCTCGGGCCCCTGCGTGATGTGCTCTCCCGCACCTCCGGGCTACTGGGCGGGGAGATTTTCGACCCCCGGCACAGTCAGCGGACCGTCACCGTCGCCATGTCGACGTCGGTCGCCTACATTCTCGGTGGACCGCTGACCCGCCTGCTGGAGGAGCAGGCCCCGGGGGTTCGGCTGCGGGTGATCACGACGGCGGACATGTCCGACGCGGTGTTCACCGAAGGGCAGGCCGATGTGCTGCTGCTCGCCGAGGGGTACGCCTCCTCGCACTCGCGGGAGCGGCTTTTCGACGATGACTGGGTCGTCGTCAGCGGCACCCCCGGCCTCAGCGCCGACAACGTCGTCGACCGCCTGTGGACCTGGCCTCACGTGGTGCTCGACGCCGACCGCATCCCCCGCCCCTACGAGATGCTGCGCCACCGGGGTATCGAGGTGGACATCGATGTCCGCGTCAACGACTGGTTGCTGGTCCCGCAGTTCGTCGAGGGGATGCGTCGCGTCGGTCTGCACCGGCGCCGGATCATGGAACGAATGGCCCGGCACCGGGAGCTCTACTTCGTCCCCTTCCCCTTCGATCTGCTCGGCCTCAGCGTGGACATGGTGTGGAACCCCTGGTTGGCTGACGATGCCTACCGTGGCTGGTTGCGGGACCTGCTCGTGCAGGCGGCCTCGGGTGGCGAATGACATTCGCCAGATGAATGGGGGAGATCACAAATATTCATTTGTCAGATGTATCGCCCTGAGGTTGACTGTGGCCCATGACACACGCCACCGCCACCGCCGTTCCCACCACCGACCTCGACCTCTTTTCCGACGAGGTTCTGGGCAACCCCACGACGTACCACAACCAGCTGCGTGAACAGGGCACCGTCGTCCGCGTCCCCGCCAACGACGTCTGGGCGATCACCCGCTACGACCAGGTCCGCGACGCCCTCGGCGACCCGCTCACCTTCTCCTCCACGAAGGTCGCCTTCAACGACACCTCCAACGGCTACCTCCGGGGCACCTCACTCGCCTCGGATCCGCCGCAGCACGGACCCCTGCGTGCCGCCCTATCCGAGAATCTCAACAACCGCGCCATGCGAAAGATGAAGGACGACATCTTCGCCAAGGGTGACGTGCTCGTCAGGGAGCTGGCCGCCACGGGGGAGTTCGACGGCATGACGGAACTGGCGGAGGCATTCCCGGTCTCCATCGTCATGGACCTCATCGGCATCCAGGGGGAGATCCGGGAGAAGATGCTGCCCTGGGGTGAGGCCGCCTTCAACATGCTCGGGCCCCTCAACGAGCGCGCCACCTCCGGCCTCCCGCTCGTCGGTGAACTCGTCGAGTGGACCCACCACACCGTCAAGGCAGACGACCTTCTCGAAGGCTCCATCGGCCGGGCCCTGTTCGCCGCCGCCGAGCGGGGAGACATCCCCCACGAGGCCTGCGGCATGATCATCCACCAGTACATCGCCGCCGGCCTGGACACCACCATCACCTCCATCGGTAACGCCCTCGAGCTTTTCGCCGCGCACCCGGACCAGTTTGAACTGCTGCGCTCCGATCTCTCCCTCGTCCCGGCCGCCTTCATGGAGGTGCTCCGTCTGCGTACCCCCGCTCCGGTGCTGGGCCGCGGAACCACCCGCGACGTCGAGGTCGACGGCACGACCATCCCCGCCGGGGCCCAGGTCGCGCTGCTTCTCGACGCCGGCAACCTCGACCCCCGCCACTACGACAACCCCGAGGTCTTCGACATCCGCCGCAACCCGGTGGACAACCTCGGCTTCGGCTACGGCATCCACGGTTGTGCCGGCCAGGCGCTCGCCCGCCTCGAGGCCCAGGCCGTCATCAAGGCGCTGGCCACCCACGTCGAGTCCTACACCGTGGCCCGGACCGAGCGTCGCCTGAACAATTTCACCCACCCGTTCTCCTCCATTGAGATCACGGACGTCGTGCTCGCCTGAGAAACTGCGCGACCCGGCGCACCCCGCCGGAACACCCGCTACCCTCGCCACCATGAGTCTCACCTTCCATCACGTCACCCTCGGCCAGCGCGTCCTGTTCGGGGCAGGGCAGGCCGCCACCCACCTGGCGGAGGAGATCGACCGCCTCAGTGCGGAGCGGGTCATGGTCATCGCCAGTCCCCGGGAGATGGACCGGGCCCGGGAGATGTTCACCGGGATCGAGGTGGCGGTGTGGCACGACGACATCGCCATGCATGTGCCGGTGGAGGTGGCGGACCGGGCCCGGGACGCCGCGCGTCTGGGGCACGTCGACCTGCTGGTCACGGTGGGTGGTGGTTCGGCGGTGGGGACCGCGAAGGCGGTGAGCCTGACGTCCGGGCTGCCGCAGGTCGCGGTGCCCACCACCTACGCCGGTTCGGAGGCGACCAATGTGTGGGGGATGACGGAGGCCGGCCGGAAGGTCACGGGGACGGACGACGTGGTTCTGCCGGTGTCGGTGATCTACGATTCCGAGCTCACCCTGTCGCTGCCGGTGGGGCTGTCGGTGGCGTCGGGGCTTAACGGCATCGCGCACTGCGTCGATTCCCTGTGGGCGCCGAAGGCCGATCCGATCAATGCGGCCCTGGCGACGGAGGGCGCCCGGGCGCTGGCGGCGGGCCTGTCGCAGATCGTGGAGGATCCCGCCGCCGTCGACGGCCGTGATCAGGCCCTCTACGGTGCCTATCTCGCCGCGGTCTCCTTCGCGTCTGCCGGATCGGGCATGCACCACAAGCTCTGCCACATCCTCGGCGGCACCTTCAACCTGCCGCACGCCCAGACCCACGCCGTCGTCCTGCCGTATGTGCTGGCCTTCAACGCGCCGCACGCCCCGGCGGCGGAGGCGCGGCTGGCCACCGCCTTCGACGCTCCGACGGCGCTGGCGGGTCTGCAGGATCTGCGGCAGCGTCTCGACGCCCCGCGGTCCCTCGCCGAGCTCGGCTTCACCGCCGAGGGCATCCCGGCCGTGGTGGAGCAGGCCCTCGAGGCGGTCCCGGACTCCAACCCCCGCGAGGTCACCGCGGACAATCTCACCGCGCTGCTCACGGCGGCGCTGCAGGGGGCGGATCCGGCCGGCGGGTGATCGGCGGTCCTCGTCAAGGGTGGCAGAATGAGCACCATGGATCTGCTCACCGCCCGCATCGACCTGGATGCGATCGCCCACAACACCCGCACGATCAAGGGCCTTATCGGGGATGTCCGGCTCATGGCGGTGGTCAAGGCGGACGGGTACGGGCACGGGGCGTTGGAGGCGGCCCGGATCATGGCGGACAACGGTGCGGACGCGTTCGGCGTGGCGACGCTGCGGGAGGCGGTGGCGTTGCGGGAGGGGGGCGTCGATAAGCCGGTGCTGGCGTGGCTGTGGTCGCCGGAGCAGGACATCGCGGAGGCGCTCGCCCTGGGCGTGGAGCTCGGCATCCCCTCCCTCGCCCACGCACGCACGCTTGTCGACGCCGCCGTGCCCGCCCGCGTCTGCGTCAAGGTCGACACCGGTCTGCACCGCTCCGGGGTCGACGAGGCGGACTGGGACGAGGTGTTCACCCTGCTGCGCGACGCCGACCACCTCACCGTCACCGGAGTGTTCTCCCACCTGGCCTGTGCGGATGAGCCGGAGCATCCGGCCAATGACGCCCAGGCGACCGCGTTCGGCCGGGCCATCGCCCGTGCCCGCTCGCTGGGACTCGACGTCCCGGTCAACCACCTGTGCAACTCGCCGGCGGCGCTGACCCGCCCCGACCTGCGTCACGATCAGGTCCGGGTGGGGGTGGCCATGTACGGTCTGGAGCCGGTGCCGGGCCTCGACCACGGGCTGCGGCCGGCGATGACGTGGGCTGCGTCGGTGCTCGTGGTCAAGCCGATTACGGCGGGGGAGGGCACCAGCTACGGGCTGACGTGGACGGCCGGGGAGGACGGTTACCTGGCCGTCGTGCCGGCCGGGTACGCCGACGGCCTGCCGCGGAACTGGCAGGGCCACCTCGAGGTCGGCATCGGCGGGAAACGGTACCCGCAGGTCGGGCGGGTGTGCATGGACCAGATCGTCGTGTCCCTGGGCGCCAACGAGTTCAGTGTGCAGCCTGATGATGAGGCCGTCATCTTCGGGGAAGGCGGCATGAGCGCCACCGAGCTGGCCGCCGCCACCGGCACCATCAACTACGAGGTGGTCTGCCGTCCCACCGGCCGGACGGTCCGCACCTACGAGGGCGGGGTGCACCTGTGAGAAGCAGCTTTCCCGCCCGTGGCACGCGCCGCCTCGACACCGCCGCCGACACCCGGGCCTTCGGCGAGGACCTCGGCCGGGCGCTGCAGGCCGGGGACGTGGTCATCCTCGACGGCCCGCTCGGCGCGGGCAAGACCACGCTCACGCAGGGCATCGCCGCCGGTCTCGGCGTCAAGGGGCGGGTGACCTCCCCGACCTTCGTCATCGCCCGGGAGCACCGCTCCACCGTCGGCGGCCCCACCCTCGTCCACGTCGACGCCTACCGGCTGCTCGGAGAGGGGTCCTGCGGTGATCCACTCGGTGAGCTCGACGCGCTCGACCTGGACACGGAGCTTCTCGACGCCGTCGTCGTCGCCGAATGGGGCGGCGGCCTCGTCGAGCAGATCACCGAGGAATACCTGTTCATCCACCTCGACCGGGAGACCGCGGTGCGGGAGGACCCGGATTCGGAGGCCCGCATCTTCACCTGGGAGCTGCGCAGCCCGGGTTTGCCGGACCAGGTCTAGGAGAGTTCAATGGCGGGTGTGCTGGACTTTCTCGCCGCAAACCCCCTCATCGCGCTGGTGGCCATCCTCGCGATCGGCCTCGCCCTCGGACGGATCCGCGTGTTCGGCCTCTCGCTCGGCGCGGCCGCCGTCCTCTTCGTCGCCCTCAGCCTGTCCACCGCCAACCCGGACATCCAGATCCCGCCGCTGGTGTTCCAGCTGGGCCTGGCGATGTTCGTCTACGCCATCGGCCTGACCGCCGGCGAGCGTTTCTTCGCGGAGTTCCGCACCCGCGGCTGGCGCCTGACCCTGTTCATGATCGCGCTGCTCACTTCCCTGGTCGGCCTCTCGGTCGCCCTGGTCAAGGGCCTGGGTCTGCAGGCGACGACGGGTGCCGGCATGTTCGCCGGAGCCCTGACGTCGACCCCGGGCATGGCGGCGATCGTCGCCATGGTGGAGCAGACCGACCCGGCGGCCGCGGGTGAGCCGGTCATCGGATATTCGCTGGCCTACCCGGGTGCCGTCCTCGGCTCCATCCTCGTCGCCGCCGTCGGCGCGGCCCTGCTCAAGGTAGACCACATCGGCGACGCGCGCGCCGAGGGCCTCATCATCGCCCCACTGGAGTGGGACGGGCTGCGCATCGGCCCCGGGATCACCGGAACGGTGTCCCAGCTGCCGGCATTGGCAGGGGCGGACGTCATCGCCACCCGCATCGTCCACGGTCCGCACGACCACACCCTCGCCGCCCCCACCGACGAACTGCACGAGGGCATGGTCCTGGTGATCAACGGCACCCATGAGGCCATCGCCGCCGCCCAGGCCGCCCTCGGCGAGCCGGTCGAGGTGTCCATCGAGGGCACCGACCTGGTGTACAAGCGCCTGACGGTCTCCAATCCGCGGATCGTCGGTCGAACCCTCGCCCAGCTCAACACCGTCGACGCCGGATTCCAGATCGCCCGCATCCGCCGCGGTGACTCCGATGTCGTGCCCGCGGCCGACGATGTGCTCAACTACTCCGACCGCGTCCGGGTGGTCGCCGCCCCCAACCGGATGGCGGAGGTCCGCACCTACCTGGGGGACTCGGAACGCTCCCTGGCCGCCCCGGATCTGCTGCCCTTCGCCCTCGGCCTGCTGCTGGGTCTGCTGCTCGGCGCGATCCCCGTCCCCTTGCCCGGTGGTTCGGTGCTCTCCCTCGGATTCGGCGGCGGCCCCATCGTCGCGGGCCTGGTCCTCGGCGCGCTGCACCGCACCGGGCCGGTCACGTGGACCATGCCGTATCACGCGGTGAACACGGTGAGCACCCTCGGTCTGGCGCTGTTCCTCGCTGGCGTGGGCACCACCGCGGGCGCGGGATTCCGGGACGCCCTCACCGACCCGTCCTCCCTGACCTACATGGCGGCCGGCTTCGCGGTGACGCTGGCGTCGGCGCTGCTGTGTGCCGTCATCGGCATGCTCGTGCTGCGGCTGCGCTGGGACGAGGCGATGGGCGTGGCCGCGGGCGCGACGACGAATCCGGCGATCATCTCCTACCTCAACGGGCAGACGGGCACCGAGCTGGCGACCCGTGGCTACGCCACCGTGTACCCGACGGCGATGATCGGCAAGATCATCGCCAGCCAGATTCTCCTGCTCCTGCTGCTGTGAGCCGCCCGCGCGGGGAGTACCGTGGAGGGGACATTCCCTCAACCCCTCTAAGGAGACCCCTGTGCGCCTGAGCAAAGCCGGACTGGGCATCGTTGCCGCCGTCGTCGTCGCCTGGATCGCCGTCCTGGCCCTCATCATCGCCCTGCGACCGACCGGGACGGAGACGCGTTTCGAGGCCGCCGGGGCACTCGAGCAGGCCGTCGCCGGCATGGACGAGGACGGCCTCAACGTCGTCGGCCTGTCCCCGGGCGACATCTACGGGGAGGAGTGGATCGCCGCCGCCGTCGTGTGCCCCTTCGCCACCGAGCAGGGCATCGCCCAGACCTACGAGGCCGACGCCAGCGAACTCAACCTCGGTACCGAGGGCGTCCCGGAGGACACCAACTACCTCCTGCTCCGCGACGCCGAGGGTGGCCAGGCCTTCGACCGGATCGACCGTTCCGAGATCGACCTGTGCACCGTCCCGCTGCAGGGCTACTTCGATTCCCGCGTCATGCTCCCGCTGGGCAAGACCCAGGAGGGTGGCTGGGCGCTGCTCGGTTAGCCCGACCCCTCCACTACCCTGGACGACGTGTTAGTACTCGCGATCGACACGTCCACCCCCGACCTGGTCACCGGCCTGGTCGACACCTCCGACGGTTCCGCCCGCGACCGGGTCATCGAGGGCACCCGCGCCCACAACGAACAGCTCACCCCCACGGTGCAGGCCCTGCTTGCCGACGCCGCGGTGGGCTTCGCCGACCTCGACGCCGTCGTCGTCGGCTGTGGTCCGGGCCCGTTCACGGGCCTGCGCGTCGGCATGGCCACCGCGGCCGCCTTCGGCGACGCGCTCGGCATCCCCGTCCACGGGGTGTGCTCCCTCGACGCGATCGCCCGTCGCCTGCCCGCCGGCCGGGCGCTGGTGGCCACCGACGCCCGCCGCCGGGAGATCTACTGGGCCACCTACGACGGGCACGCCCGCACCCACGGACCCGACGTCATCGCGCCGGGTGAGCTGGCCCTGCCGCACGAGGTCGACGTGGTGTCGGTGCCGGCGGCGCTGGGGGAGAAGCTGCCGGGGCAGCTGCGGGGCGTCGATACGCATGATCTGGCGCCGGACGCCGCATCCTTGGTGGCGAGCGCGGACCTGACCGCAACGCCGGAGCCGCTGGTCCCGCTGTACCTGCGGCGGCCCGACGCGAAGGAACCGGCGGCGAGGCAGCCGTCACCCGCGATCCCGGAGGTGGAGCTGTAATGGAGATCCGCAGACTGGCACTGCCCGACGCGACCCGCTGCGCGGAGCTGGAGGAACAGCTCTTCCCCGGGGACAACCCGTGGCCACGGGACATCTTCCTCGTCGAGTTCGCCGCCCCGCACACTCTCTATCTCGGGGTGTTCGACGGCGATGATCTGCTCGCCTACGGCGGCATGGCCATGCTCGGGCCACGCGATGACCCGGAGTTCGAGATCCACACCATCGGCGTCGACCCGGAGCATCAGCGCCGCGGCCTGGGGCGGGTGCTCATGGACCAGCTCATGGCCGCCGCCGACGGGGTCGACGGGCAGGTGTTCCTCGAGGTCCGCACGGACAACGAGGCGGCCATCGCCATGTACGAGAGGTTCGGGTTCGTCCGGCAGGGTATCCGGCGCAACTACTATCAGCCGTCCGGCGCGGACGCGTACACCATGACGCGGCCGTCCCAGAGTGAGAGGAACGGGCAGTGATCGTCCTGGGAATCGAGACCAGCTGCGACGAGACCGGCGTCGGCGTCGTCGACCTCGCCGAGGACGGCACGCTCACCGTCCTCGCGGACTCGGTCGCGTCGTCGATGCAGCAGCACGCCCGTTTCGGCGGCGTGGTCCCGGAGATCGCGTCGCGCGCCCACCTGGAGGAGATGGGCCCGGTGATGCGGGCTGCGCTGGCGGAGGCGGGTGTGTCCCGCCCCGATGCCGTCGCCGCCACCGTCGGTCCCGGTCTCGCCGGGGCGCTGCTCGTCGGGGCGTCCGCGGCGAAGGCGTACGCCGCCGCCTGGGGAGTGCCCTTCTACGGGGTCAACCACCTCGGCGGGCACGTCGCGGTGGCCAACCTCGAGGGCCAGACGCTGCCGCACGCCGTCGCCCTGCTCGTCTCCGGCGGGCACACCCAGCTGCTCGAGGTGGACGCGGTCGGCCGCCCCATGCGGGAACTGGGCTCCACGCTCGACGACGCCGCCGGTGAAGCCTACGACAAGGTCGCCCGCCTCCTCGGGCTGGGGTACCCCGGCGGGCCGGTCATCGACCGCCTCGCCGCCCGCGGTGACCGCGACGCCATCGCCTTCCCCCGGGGGCTGATGAAGAAGTCCGACTCCCGCCACGACTTCTCCTTCTCCGGCCTCAAGACCGCCGTGGCCCGTTACGTGGAGGCCGCTGAACGGGAGGGCCGGGTCATTTCCGTCGAGGACGTGTGCGCGTCCTTCCAGGAGGCCGTGTGCGACGTCCTCACTGTCAAGGCGGTGCGCGCCTGCCAGGACGTGGGCGCGACGGTGCTGCTGCTCGGCGGGGGAGTGGCCGCCAACTCCCGGCTGCGGGAACTGGCCGGGCAGCGGTGCGAGGCGGCCGGGATCGAGCTGCGCGTCCCGCGCTTTTCCCTGTGCACCGACAACGGGGTGATGATCGCCGCCCTGGCCGCCCAGCTCATCCACGAAGGATCCGGCCCCAGCGCCCTCACCGTGGGCACCGACCCCTCCCTTGAGGTGGAGACCCCGCTGGTGATCGGCTGATCACCACTGGTAGGTCAGGCCGTAGGCCACCAGGCCGGCGCCGATGATCACGTTGGCCACGCCCGGCACCCAGCGGAACAGCCGGGGCGTGGTCACGGTGTCGGCCGGATTCGCCGGATCGTAACGGACCGTGACGGTCTCCCCCGGGGCCCGGTTGCGGTTGTTGTCGAAGGCACGCCCCCGGTGCCGGTGCCCGGCCAGATCGTCGAAGACCACGTGGTACGTCCAGGTGGAACCACCCTCGTGATAGGAGGGTTCCGTCGCCTCCGCCACGGCCTCGGAGCGTGGCCAGCGCAGGGTGCGCACGTAGTGCACCAGGCCGACCACGCCGGCGACGGTCATGGCCAGGCCGCCGGCCAGGGCCACCCAGTTCTGCCACGCGAGGTCGGCGGTCACGGTTGTCCGCCCGCCGTCAGCCACACGCCCAGAACGGCCGCCGCGATGACGGCGAGCCCCCCGCCGATCAGTGACTAGGGGTGGATCGTCGGCCGGTCGGCCGGGTCCGTGCGACGGTGGTACACCGTGACCGGATCACCCTCCCGGGCACCGTACCGGGGGCCGTGCTGGTGCCCCGGTGTGTGGCTCCGTCGGGACCGGTGAACTCGTAGGTGATGATCCACCGGGCCGGCTGGTGGCGGGAGGTGCGGCGGTCCTCGACCCGGATGATGCGGCCGGTGGTCCGGGGGCGGGCCAGCTGACTGAGGCCGGCGCCGGTGGCAATGAGGCCGATGGCGATGACGGCGCCGCCCAGCGCGAGCGGCAGCCAGTCCGAGAAGTCCATGGCGGGGAGTCTAATCGCCTCCGGGTGGGCCGGTGCGGTGCTCGCCGAGCGGGATGGCCCGCGTGGCGTTACGGTGAGCGGGATTACACCTCCGACCCGAAGGGCCTCACACGATGATCACCGGTTTCCTCGTCCGTCCCGACCTGACCCACCACACCGTCGAGTTCGAGCTCGAGCACGCCGCGCAGTTCCTCGGCGGCGTCTCCCAGGACCGCGTCGCGGTGGCGTTCCAGGAGGACGGCTCCGACTACGCCGCCCTGTTCAACCCGCAGGCCCGGGACAACGGTGCGGAGCCGAACCCGGTGGCGTCGTTGGGCCGGAACACCTCCGCCACCGGCAACCCGTCCTTCCTCACGGACCCGACCTCGGCGATCTCCGGCAGCGTCATCTTCGTCGGCGCCGAGGGGCAGGACATCGGCCTCGACGAGATCCGCCGCGTCAAGGACGGGATCCGGGCGGTGAAGAACTACCGGGAGGACAACGAGGAGGACTACCGGCTGTGGCGGGCGGCGGTGCTCAACCTGGGTTCCCTGAGCGTGGAGGACTGGGGACACGCCCCTGGCAGCCGTGAATGTTGAGTGCTGGCACTCACGGGGGTAGAGTGCCAGTCAGGTTGTCTCACCCACAGTTGTTCACCCGCGACGACGGCTGTGCTGGCACCACAACCGGCACATCACCCACATCACTTTCACGGAGGATTCATCGTGGCAAACGTCAACATCAAGCCGCTCGAGGACAAGGTCCTGGTCCAGATCGTCGAGGCCGAGACCACCACCGCTTCCGGCCTGGTCATCCCGGACTCCGCCAAGGAGAAGCCGCAGGAGGCCACCGTCATCGCCGTGGGCCCGGGCCGCACCGATGAGAAGGGCGAG
>Ga0123328_1002698_pt1 | contig 15782 bp, 9 predicted proteins | sample BioC12SIPDNA_2_FD_89702 | JGI IMG/M metagenome (GOLD analysis project Ga0123328, IMG submission 89702) | Anaerobic biogas reactor microbial communites from Washington, USA - Biogas_R1_A C12 SIP DNA | ecosystem: Engineered > Bioreactor > Anaerobic > Unclassified | place: Washington, USA...
ACCTGGGCGCCGTAGGCCATCAGCCACTTGGCGAGCGGTGCGGCCGGCGTGTTGCGGGTATCGTCGGCGTTCTCGAGATAGGAGACGCCCAACATGGCCACTTTAGCCCCGGCGATGTCCTGACCAGCTTCTGACAGCGCCTCGCGCACCAAAGCCGCCATATGCTCGGGCATGGTGTCGTTGATCTCGCGCGCCAGCGGAATCAGGCGCAGATGCCCGTGATTCTCACTGGTGCCATCGGTGGGGCGTCCGTAGGTCTCGAGGCCATATTGCAGCAGCCAGGAGTCTTTGGGCAGGCAGTGCCCGCCCACCCCGGCCCCGGGGATATGCATATGTCGATCCGGGCGGGCGTTGATGAGCTCGCGCACCTCAAAGACGTTGACGCCCATGCGCTCGCAGGCCAGCGCCACCTCGTTGGCAAAGGCGATGTTCACGTCGCGATAGGCGTTCTCGACCACCTTGGACATCTCGGCGGTGAGCACGTTGGTGGGCGTGATCTCAGCTCTGACGATGTTGGCATACAATGCCACCGCGCGACGCGTCGTCTCGGCATCGATGCCGCCCACTACGCGGGGATAGTCGGTGATGAACTCGAGCAGCTTCCCGGGCATCACGCGCTCGTATGAAAAGGCCAGGCCAAAGCCGTCGTCACCGGCGAGGCCGGCGTGCAGGCCCGATGCGCTCTCAAGGATCGGCTGAGCAATGTGCTGCGTGGTGCCAGGCGCCACGGTAGACTCGATGATCACCAGCGTGCCGGGCCGCATATGGCGCCCAGCCTGGGCACACACCTCGCGCAGCGACTCGTAATGCGGCACATGGTCGTCATCGGTGGGCGTCTGGACGTCAATCAGAATCGTGTCGGCGTCGGCGCAGACGGCACAGTCGTCTGTGACGCGGAAGGAGCCCTTTTCGACCGCCACGCGGTAAATCAACTCGGCCAGGCCAGGCTCGTCGCCCTCAAAGGGGCAGAGACCCGCATTCAGGTGATCAATCTTCCAGCCCGAGCGCTCGGAGCGGCGCTGCACACCGGTCACTGTGAAGCCTGGTACGTCGGCCAACAGGGCAGCACAGGGGATGCCCACATAGCCCATGCCGATGACAACAACGTTGGTCATGCCTTGCTCCTCGCTTTCTCAAGCATCTTGGGTTCGGACGGAATGGTCGAGCCACGGCCATTATGGCGATTCACGCCTGCGCCCTCGCCTTCTCCACCTGCTCCTTCACCCACGGGTACGTCTTGCCAATCCCCTCTTCCAGGAACACCCTGGCGCGCCAGCCCGTGCTCTCGATGCGCGCGTTGGAAAAGTTGCGCGAATGCACGCCCACGGGGCCATCGACGTGCTTGATCTGCACTCTTTTGCCCGCTACTGCGGCGACGGTCTGTACCAGATCGTCCACCGTGACGTACTGCGGGCAGCCGATATTGCAGGCGCCCTCCAGGTCCGACTGGGTCAGGCGATAGATGCCATCCACCAGGTCCGACACGTAGGTGTAGGAGCGCACGGCCGTGCCGTCGCCCCACACCTCGACGATGCCCCCATCCTCGGCCTCGGCTACTTTGCGGCACATGGCGGCAGGGGCCTTTTCACGGCCGCCCGTCCAGGTGCCCTTGGGGCCATAGGTGTTCTGAAAGCGCGCGATGCGAACGGCCATGCCATAGCGACGGCCATAGGCCATGGCCATGCGTTCGGCGTAGAGCTTTTCCCAGCCATACTCGTTGTCGGGCATGGCAGGGTAGACGCCAGCCTCGACCATCTCTGGCTCGCCGGGCTGCATGTCGCGATAGACGCAGACCGACGACGAGTAGAAATACCGCGGCACGCCGCTCAACGCCGAGGCATGCGTCATATTCGCGTTGATTTGGGCGTTGTGACGCATGATCTCGCACTCAGCCGAGTGGATAAAGCCCATGCCGCCCATGTCCGCGGCCAGCTGATAGACCTCGTCGAAGGCCTCGCCGCCCAGGCTCAGAGCCTCCCAGGCATTGTGCGCCTCGCGCAGGTCGAGCAGTACGAACTCGTCAGCTGGCAGACGCGCGAATTCGTGCTCCTTGATATCGACGCCGCGCACCCAATAGCCCTCGTCCTTTAGTCTCTTCACGAGATGCCCGCCGATAAAGCCCCCAGCGCCACAGACTAACGCTCGCTTCATATCGTCAAACCTCCAGTTGAGCCGACTGCCAGGGTGCAGGGCCACAGTCGCACGGCGTCAGCGCCATAGCGCACTGACAGCGCTTGTTGCACACTCGCACGCTCCTGCCCGCTACCCAGCACCGCCATGGCAAAGCCGCCGCCACCTGCGCCGGCCAGTTTGCCCCCCGCAATATAGGGGCTCAGCGTAGCCCACAGGTCGTCAATGAAGGGGTTCGAGCAACCCGGATCCATTCGCTTAAGCACCTGCCAATGCTCAGAGAGCAGGGCACCAAAGCCATCGAGATCGCACGCCACGAGCCGTTCTCGCATCTGTAGCGCCAGGTCGGCAATGGCGCCCATAGAGGCAATCATCTCAGGCTCGCGAGCCATCCAGCGCCCCATGACGCGCCGCAGCAGGTCTTTGGCCAGGCGGCGCTGCCCGGTGTAGATGAGCACCAGCCGTTCGTAGAACTCGCTGCTCAGCGCATCGCTGACGGGCACCGGCGCGACCTGAACCCGCTGGGGAAGGCCAGGCGTTGACGTGAGCAGTTTGATGCCCGGCGCCAGGCCGCCGATCTGATCTTGCCAGCCGCCGCCAGTGGTGATCATCTGCTCCACGCAGAGCACCTCGTCATACAGCAACTCGTTGCTTGGCGTCTGCCCCAGCACGTTGGCCAGCGCCTTGAGAATGGCACCCGCCAGAATGCTGCTGGTGCCGAGCCCTGAGCCACGCGGGATGCGCGTCTCGGTCGTGAGGCGCAGGCCCGAGCCAGCCCTGCGGCATAGCTCGTCGATGGGCGCGTCATAGGGCGTATCGGCGGGGATCACCCCTCTGAACACCAGAGATGCCTTGTGCAGCGCAAAGGGATCGCCAGGGTCGGCAAAGCCGAGTACGTCGCCCGCATACCTGGGCTGGATAGCCGCGTCGATGTCACGGTTCTGCAGCGCGATAAATGGCTCGGCGATACGCTCGGCCCGCGCGATGATAGGCAACTCGCCGTGCAGCTCAACGGCCGCGTTCAAGACGGTGCCGCCGCGCTCGAGGCAATACGGTGGCGTGTCTGTCCAGCCGCCGCCAAAGTCGATGCGCGCCGCAGCCCGCACCTCCGTTTCATACGGCGCCTGGCTAGCTGTTGCCAGCGTGCTCTCGTGAAAGCCGTTGTGGGGCGTATGCGCCCTCACCAATCGCGCCAAAGCTGAAAAGGCGCGGTCGCCCCAGCATGCATCGCGGCTGGCCACCTCTAGCGCTCGATAGCCGCGGATGGGAAGCCAGGGATCGATGGCGTTCTCAAGACAGTCTGCCACCAACCGCAGGCGCTGATGCCCGTCGGCACCGATGGCCAGCGTTGGTGCAACCTCGGCAGCAGGGCGCTCTTGTTGCACACCATCGAGAAAGCGCCAGACGCGCACCTGGTCCTGAATTGCAGCGCTATCGGCGATCACACGGCCAACGTCGGCTTGCGCAAAGCTCTCGGCCAGCGACATACGCAGGGATTGCCGCCAAGCAGCGATCGCCTCGGGCCCAGCGCTCTCTGGCGAAGCCAACCACAGCGATCGATCAAGGCTGGTCTCCCGGTCAGCGCAGACGGGGTATAGGCGCGCGTGCCAGAGGGTGCGCTCAACTGGGGCCTTGGCTGAGGGCCAAAGCTCGTCGACGGTGATGCCCGACAGCGCTAGCCAACGCTCCCAGGGCAGCCCACAAAAGCCGCCGCTGGCATAGCTCTCTTTGGGGTTGTCACCCAGGCCATAGACGCGCGTCACATAGCGTCCATCGTTGAGCGGCAACTGGTGCACCACCGTGTTGTGGGGAAGATCGAGCCGCTCACGAGCTGTGCGCACGTCTACCAACAGGCCGCTGCCCTCGAACCGCAGAGCCCCTTCGACATGGCTATCACAAATCGAGACGACCCCACCGTCTGTCCTGACTGTCTTGGACAGGTAGCTGGCAGTGGCCACAAAGCCAGGTTCATCATGCGCTTTGGCTTTGGGCAGCCAGCTGGCGGCATGGCGGTGCCAGCCGCAGTCGCACAGCTCATGGACGCCGCGAAACAGCAGGTCGACCAACTCGGCGGTGGTGCCAAAGTGCATGAACTGCGCTGGCTGGAGCCGCTCCACGCCAAAGAGCGTGCCCCGCAGCATCTCCCAGATGCGCCCTCTGGCCGCCCGTAGCGCGGGCGTTGCCAGCCCGTCGCTGGCGTCGTCCAGATACGACTCGCGCCCGGTTGACGCCGCCAGAGGCGCCAGCAGATCGCCGTACAGGTTGATGGTCAGGCCCTGGTTGATCTCGACGTGCAGGGCCTGTTCAAGGTCCAGCAGCCTGGCACAGGTGGGCCAGTCGAACCAGACCAGGCCTGTATCGATCAACACCTGGCCCTCTGCGATCAGCGCGCCCTCACGCTGTAGTGCGGCCATGCCGGGCTTGTGCAAGAACTTGTCCACAGCATAGCCACCGCCATCTTGCACATAGACGCCATGGTGGGTGCCCAACTCTGCAGAGGCTAGTGCGCCCACTCCGACCACGCCGGGCCGCTCAAAGGCGAGTTGCAGATGATCGAACAGAATCAGCGTGTCGCCCGAGGCCAGCAAGACACCGCAGGGCACGCGACTGGGCAGGCCACTGAGGGCCACCATGAACTCATCGAACAAAGACGAAGGTCGTCCATCGGGCAGCTCATGAGGGATGCGCGCAAACAGCTTGCCGATGGCCGAGCAATGCGGCAGACGCCTGCTGTCGCCGCCCGAATGGATGACCAGTATCCGCTTGTGGCGCAGCACGTCAAAGCTGCCCACCTGGCGTGTCAGCTCACGCAACACATGCAGGGTGGCCCCACCGCTGCCGATACGCCTGCCAGCGGGGTCTGCGATCACAAGGTAGCGCGTCTGTGCAGGCAGATGGTGCACCTGTCGTCTGGACTCGATCTGCGCCCTGTAGGCCTGCGCCTGTTCTTCACTGCTGGCGGTCAGCACCACCAGATCCCAGGCCTTGAGCAGTCCGACCTCTCCCTCTAGGGCGGCGAGATACTGCTTCCAGTTGTTCTGGAAGGCCTGTCGCAGGGCTGGTTCCGTACTATTCGAACGCACCGTCACCTTCATCTACCCTCTCACACGCTCGCCATCTCTGGTCGACCGCACGTGGTGTCGCCTGTCTGGGACCGGGCTGCCTTGAGCGCCGCATACCCGCGAATTGGCCGTCATGCGCTCACCCTCTCCATCGCCCCGTCGAGCGCGCCCCAGCGCACCCGCGCCTGCACCGCCCGGCGTGCCACCGCTGCGATCTCGCGAGGCATGGCGCCCTGCCACGGCTCTGTGGCAATGCCGAGCACAAACCCACCGCCGCCAGCGCCCACCAGCCTGGCGCCCGTCACATAGGGCTTGACCTCGTTCATCAGGCTGTCAAAGTAGTCGTTGCTGGCGTCTGGATAGAGCAGCCGGTTGCAGACCCAGTGCTGCGTGAGCAGCTCGCCGAGCGTGTCCAGGTCCTCGGCCAGCAGGGCGTCGCGCATGGCCACGGCCAGCTCGCTGATCTCGCGCAGCAGGGCCACCGCCTCGGGCTCGCGGGCCATCCAGCGGCCCATCACCCGGCGGTGCAGGTCTTTGGCCAGGCGTCGCTGCCCGGTGTAAATCAGCACCAGCCGCTCGTTGAGCGCCTCTTTGAAGGAATCGCTCAACGCCAGCGGCTCGACCTGCACGCGTTGTGGCAGCCCCGGGGATGAGGTGGCCAGCTTGATGCCCGGCACCAGCCCGCCCACAGGGTCTCCCCAGCCGCCACCCGTGGCGATCTTTTGCTCGATGCAGACCACTTCGTCGTAGAGCGTCTGCTCGTCGACGGCCTCGCCCAGCGCCTGAGACAGCGCCTTGAGCAGCGTGGCCGTGACGATGCCGCTGGCGCCCAACCCCGAGCCCCGCGGGATGTTGGTGACGCTGACCAGCGAGAGCCCGTGGCCATAGCGCCGACAGAGCTCTTCAACCGGCATGTTGGGCGAGGTGTTCAACGGCACAATGCCCCGCGCCAGCACCACGGCCTTGTGTATCGCCAGCGGGTCGCCTGGTTTGGTCAGCTCGAACAGATCGCCCACATACACGGGCCGCAGGGTGGCGTCGAGGTCGCGGTTCTCGAGCACGATGCTGGGCTCGACAGTGAGGCGCGCGCTGGTGGCGATGGGCAGGTCGCCGTTGAGCTCGATGGCCGCATTGAGCACGGCGCCGCCCCGCTCGAGGCAGTAGGGCGGCGTGTCGGTCCAGCCGCCGCCCAGGTCGATGCGCGCCGCCGAGCGCACCTCGACCGCCCTGTTCTCGCCATCCACGTTGGCCAGCGAGCTCTCGTAGCGGGTGCGGTGCGCCATATGGGCGCACATCAGGCGCGCCATGGCAGCAAAGGCGCGCTCTCCCCAACGCGGCTCAGCGCTGGCGATCTCGAGGGCGCGATAGCCGCGCATCGTCATCCACGGGTCGAGGTCTTCTTCGATGCGATCGGCCACCTTGCGTGCGCGCGTGAGGCGGTGGGCCCGCGATGCCAACAGCGGCGCCAGCTCACTGACGGGCCGCTCTTGATTCAGGCCGTCGACAAAGCGTTGCACGGCCACGGCATCTTCGACGCTGGCGATATCTGCCACGAGCCGCTTGGCATCGACCCGCTGCAGGCACTCGGTAAACGAGAGCCGCGGTGCAGCCCGCCAGGCCGCCAGCAGGCGGTCGTTGGCGGTCTCTGGCGAGGCCAGCCACAGCGCCGCCTCGAGGCTGGTCTCGCGATCGAGCGAGGCGGGATAGAGCCGCGCCGTCCACAGCGTCGCCTCGTCGGGGCCAACCGCATCAGGCCACAGGTCTTCTATGCTGGCGCCCGAGGCCGTCAGCCAGTCGGCCCAGGGGCGTCCGCAAAAGGTGCCCTTGCCATACGGCTCTGTGGGGTCATCAACGATGCCATAGACCCGCGTCACCCAGATGCCGCCCTGCAGCGGCAGCTGCTGTATGGCTATGCCTTCGGGCACCAAGAGCCGAGCGCGCTGCGTCTGCACGTTGGCCACCAGTGCCTTGCCCGCCGGCCTAAAGGCCGTCTCGAGCACGCTGTCGCACACATAGACCGTCTCGTTACTGGGGCGATAGGGCCGGTTGCTGTCGGTGACGAGGGCGTTCGCGGCCACCAGCGAGCCACGATCGAGCGCATCCTGTGGAACACTGCTCGCCGCCATCTCGCTCCAACCGGCCGCGCTCAGGTCGAGCACGTCATAGCGCACCGTGTCCAGCAGCTCGACGGTGCTGCCCAGGCGCATGCTGTGCGCCGGATGCAGCTGCTCTACGCCAAAGGGCGTGCCGCGCAGCAGCCGCCAGATGCACTCGCGCGCGTTGACGAGCTCGCGGACCGGCTGCCCCCTGCTCTCCTGAGCCAGATACGCGTCGCGATCGGCTGAGGCCGCCAGCGGCAGCAACACGTCGCTGTAAAAGTTCAGGCTGATGCGCGTCTCCAGGTCGTGATGCAGCGTCTCTTCGATGGCGAGCATCTGTTGGCAGGTGGGCCAGTCGAGCCAGACCAGCCCCATATCAACCAGCGCCTGGCCGTCGGGCGTGAGGGCGCCACCACGTCGCATCTGCTCGAGCGTGGGCCAGTGCAACACCTGGTCGACGGTATGGCCGCTGGCGTCGGGCACCAGAATGGCGTGCTGCAGGCCATCTTGCGCGTCGGCCAGGGTGGCTACAGCCACCACGCCTGGGCGCTCAAAGTCGAGTTGCGTGTGGTCGAACAAAGCGAGGGCGTCGCCCCAGGCCACCAGCACGCCTGGCGGCACGCGGGCGGGCAGCCCGCTGAGCGACACCAGAAACTCGTCAAACACGGTGGACGCGCGTCCATCGGGCAACTCGTGCGGCAGCCGCGCGAACAGCTTGCCACCGGCCGCACAGTGCGGCATGTGCCGGCTGGCGGCGCCGGCGTGAACGACCAACACGCGCTGTCGTGTGAGGTCAACCACAGCGCCGGCCTCATCGGCCAGTGCACGCAGCACGCGCAGCGTTGCCCCGCCGCTGCCGATGCGGCGGCCACGCGGGTCTGGTATGACCACATAGCGCGTGCCGATGCCCAGCTGACCGGCCAGCTCGCGGCGCTCGAGCTCGGCGCGGTAGACCTGCGCCTGCGCACCATCGCGTGCGGTGAGCACCACCGCATCCCAGATGGGGGCCCGCCCAGAGCCAGCGCCCTGCTGGCCAGAGAGCACGGCGAGATACTGCTGCCAGTTGTTGCGGTAGCCTTGTTTGAGCAGGGGTAACAGGGGCGGCTGAAAGTCGATCATCGATGGCCTCCTGCAGCCGAGCGGTCGGCGAGCCCGTGCACGTCGTCGACAGTCACCACGGCCGTGCCCTCTGCCCAGGTGGCGGCCAGCGCCTTGCCGTTGGGCAGGTTGAGCAGCCTGAAAAAGCGCGACAGCTTGTCTTCACAGTGGCGCAGGCGGCCATAGCGCCCCTCGATGAGGGCCACGTCTGCCAGGCGATAAGGACCCGGCGCCGAAGCATCAAAGGTGAGGGGGTGCGCATGCTCTAGCGCGTAATAGCGTTGCGACTGGGCCAGCGCCTGCTGGTCGAGGGCCGCGAGGTCGGGCACCACCACCAGGTCGAACGGCTGCGGCACGCCGAGCTGACGGGCAAAGCAGGCGGCATATTCGTGCTGGGTGCAATGGCCTGTCTCGTTGGCGACGGACATGATGTTGGTCAGCAGCACTTTAAAGGCGCGGCTGGTCACAAAGGCGTCGCGCATGCCCCGCGGCAAAAAGTTGACCAGCATCGAGCCGTACAGGCTGCCAGGCCCCACCACAATCAGATCGGCCTGAGCCAGCGCGTCGAGGGCCTCTTCGTTGGCGGGCACGTTGGGCTCGAGCCAGATGGCCTCGACGCGGTCATCAGACATGCGCAACTCGTCCAGGTGGTGCTCGCCGCAGTAGGCGCGGCCGCTGGCCGTGCGAAAGCAGAGTTGCGCCGGCTCGAGCGACACGGGCACCACCTCGCCGGCCAGGCGCGCGCCGGTGAGATCGCGAAAGAGGCTGTCGACGGTGCGCAGGCCACCCGTTTTGTCGGCCAAAAAGCGCAGGAAGGTGTTGCCAAAACTGCGGCCGCGGTCGTCGCGAAAGCGCAGCATCTCTTCCCACGCTGCGCGGTGTTCGCCGTCGACCCAGAGCGACATCAGCGACCGCCAATAGTCGGAATAGGCGAGGATCTGCCCGCGCTCGTCGGTGCGCATGCGGCCCGTGTCGCCACCCGAATCAAAGGTGGTGACGATGGACCAGATGCGGCGGCAGCCAGCGCGGATGAGCGCGCGGTTGACCACCGGCATGCCCGAACCGCCGCCGATGGTGACGACGCGACCAACGCGACCACCGAGCGGAGATGGGCCATACGAGCGGTTGGAATCAGAAGCCACAGAACCCCTTTAGGATAACGATGTGCAGCAGTGTGGCGGGTGGCGTCGGTGCACAGCGCTCATCAGGCTGCCTATATTTCCCAATTTTGCCCACGAGCTCTTACGGGACTGTCACCAACATAAAGAACCCGTGACCGTGAGAGCGTGATGCTTGAGTATTGGATGGTGGTGAGAGAGGTTCGTGCGTCGACTCGTCGCGCGCGCCGCCCCTTGCCAACCCTCGCTCGCCGCGACATAATGACCGCAGCCAGCCGTTCTGCAGTCACAGAGGTAAGCGAGATGGCCACGCAGCAACCCAACATCCTGCTCATCACCACCGACCAGCAGCGCTTTGACGCCTCGGGCTCGGCCGGGCCGTCGTTCCTGCGCACGCCCCACTATGACGGCCTGCGCCATGAGGGCATCGACTTTCGCGCCGCCTATGCCGATTGCCCCATCTGCGTGCCCGCACGCGTAGGCATCATGACGGGGCGCTATGTCTTTGGCCACCAGATGCCCGGCAACGGCGCCACCAGCGGCCTGCCCGCCATGCAGCGCGAGCGCACCCTGCCCTCGCTGCTGCGGGCGCTGGGCTATCAGACTGCCGCCATCGGCAAGATGCACTTTACGCCGCAGCGCGCCCGCCACGGCTTTGACGAGATGATCATCCCTGACGACTATTACCGCCACATGCAGCGCCTGGGCTATGGCAACCTGCAGCCCATGCACCACGGCCTGGGGCAAAACGAGCTCTACCCCACCATGGCCACGGTGCCCGAGGCGCTCACCCTCACCTCGTGGACGGCCGAGCAGTGCCTCGAGTACATCCGCGTGCGGCGCGACCCCACGGCGCCCTTTTTCTTGTGGTGCTCGTTTGCCAAGCCACACCCGCCCTTTGACCCGCCCGAGCCCTACTATTCGATGTATCGCCACAGTGCCATCCCCGAGCCGGTTTTTGGCGACTGGAGCGAGGGCGAGGCCTGCCCGCCCGCCTTTGCGCGCAACCGCGAAAAGCAGTCGTTCGACCTGGCGCCGCCCGAGGTGATCCGCGAGGCGCGTGCCGCCTACTATGGCACCATCACGCAGATCGACTATAACATGGGGCGCGTGTTCGCCGCCCTGCAAGACCTGGGCCTGTTCAACGACACGCTGATCGTCTACACGTCAGACCATGGCGAGTTTCTGGGCGACCATCACGCCGGCGCCAAGAGCTTTTTCCACGAGCCTTCGGCGCACGTCCCCTTTGTGGTGCGGCTGCCGCAGTGCTGGGCCGATCGCCAGCATGGCACGGCGGTGACGTCGCCGGCGACGCACGCCGACATCTTGCCCACGCTGGTGACGGCCGCCGGCGGAACGCCGCCCCCCGATGTGGACGGGCAAGACCTGATCGCGCTGGCACGGGGGCAGCTGGGCGAGCCGCGCCGCTACCTCGAGGCGATGGCCGGCAGCATGTCCGAGCCATCACATCTGTCGCTGACCGACGGCCGCTGGAAGTACATGTACTATCCCGAGGGCGCCGTAGAGCAGCTCTTTGACCTGGAGACCGACCCCCATGAGCTGCGCAACCTGGTGGGCGACCCTGCCTACGAGGACAAATGGGAAGAGCTGCACCGCACCCTGGTGCAGCGGCACGAGGCGCGGCGCTCGCCCTTTGTGACGGCCGGCAAGCTGATCAGCCTGCCGCTCAAGCACGACACCACGCGCGACCGCCGCAACACGAGCTGGCCGGGCTATCACACCGAGATGTACGACGTGGACGTGAGGCACTAGCCGAGGCTGGCCAGGCCGCGCTGCAGGGGCTGCCCGCTAGTGGGGCAGCCCCACCGTCACCAGGCCGAGCACCAGATGGTCGCCGCCGGCCTCGGGGGCGCCGCTGAGCACCAGCGAACGCTGGCCGCTGTCGCGGTGGTACAGGCCCAGCAGCAGGCGGTAGGGGCCCGGCGGCGCGTCGGCGGGCACCAGCAGAGCGCGCTCATCTTGCAGGGCCTCGCCGGGGCTGGCATCGGCAAAAGAGTGTAGCCAGGCCTCGGGCGGGCCGTCGCTCTGGGCCCACAGGCGGCCCGTCTCATCGACCAGGTGCACAAACACCACCCACGGCGGCACGTCGTCGCCGGTCAGCACCCAGTTGAGCGTCAGCAACACCTCGCCTCCAGGCGCGGCGCGCCTGGAGGCGCTCGCCGAGACCAGCGTCAGGCCGCCCTCAAAGCGGGCCCGTGGACCGCTGGCGGGCATGGCCACACCGGGCTCGCGCCACTGGCTGCCCGGCTGCGGATCGCTGTAGAGCGCCAGATCATACGGCGGCGCCTCAACATCGAGAATACGCGCTGTGTGCGTCTCGAGCCACCAGGCGGCCGTGCCCTCGTGGTCGCGGCGGCCCTGGTGATAGTCCAGCAGCCAGAGGCGGCCATGGTCGCGCAACAGCGTCACCAGCGTCAGCTCGAGATCGCCCTCATCGAACCAGCCCAAATGGTAGTGCACCGGCAGGTCTGGGGCGCGCATCCTGAGTATACCTTCTTGCCAAACATAGCCGACCACCACGCCATCGCCCGGCTGGGCATGCTCGGCCAGGGCGGCGGCGATGGGCCGCAGGTCATCTTCAGAGGCGCGCAACGGGCCCAGCGCTCCTGGCATGGCCAGGCTGGCGGCCACTGTCAGAGCAAGGGCCGGCGCCAGCGCCCAGCGCCGCGATTGTGCGAGCCCTGCCCCTGCCAGGATCATCAGCGGCGCCAGCGTATAGAGCAGAAAGCGCGCATGCGAAAAGGGCACCAGCAGCCGCGCCACAAAACCGAGCGCCAGCGGCACCAGCGCCAGCAGCAGCAACTGCCAGGTAGCCGTCTGCCGCCTATGCCGCCAGAGGCCGATGCCGGCCATCACCAGCAGCAGGGCGCCCAGCACCAGCGCCAGGGGGGGCGTCTCCTGGGGGGCGTCGGCCGAGGCCACCGTCAGCCCGGTCAACAGGCTCGCGCCATACGAGCGCAGGCTGGCGGGCACGCCCACCTCGGGCAGGCCGGCGGCGCCCGTCAGCGCCGCATGCCAGGTGAGGGCGACCCAGGGGGTCACCAGGGCGACGGCGGCCACCTGCACGGCCAGCCAGCGGCCCAGCCGTCGCCGCGTCTCTCGCCAGGGGGCGCGGGTCAGCAGCAGCGTCACCAGCAGGCCAAGGCCCTGCGCCGCTATCCAGAGGGCAACGTAATAGTGGGCGCCCAGAGCCAGCGCGCCGGCCAGCACCGCGCCGAGCCAGGGCCCCCAGCGCACACGAGGCGCGCCGTCGACATGGCGCTGCCAGAGATAGGCCGACAGGCCCGCCAGCAGCAGCACCCAGGTGTAGGGTTTGCCCTCGCGGCCATGATAGACCAGCGCCGGCCAGATCGCCGCCAGCGCCGCCGCGGCCAGGCCCGCCGGGCGGCCGTAGAGCCAGCGGCCCCAGGCATACAGCAGCCAGACGCTCAGCACACCGCACAGCGCCGAGAGAGCACGCAGCTGCAGGGCGCCATCACCCAGCAGCCACAGCCAGGCCTTGAGCGCCAGACGGTGTGCCGGCGGATCGGTATCGAGGGTAGCGCGCGACATGGTCAGCAGATCGGGCAGCGAGGCATGGGCGAAGTAGGCGTTGTTGCCCTCGTCCCACCAGAGGGGCGCGCGCGCCAACGCCACCAGCCGCAGAGCTGCGGCCAGCAGCAGAATGAGCGTGAGCAGGGCCAGCGCGAGCCGTTCGTGGCGCTGGCGTGCGCTGCGAGCCGTTGCCATGGCGTGTACTCGCCCCCCGACGAAACGTACTATCCGCGCCAGCAGTCGACATGCGCAGTGTAGGCGCAATGGCGACGCAGGCAAGTGCGCGGCGCACGGGATGCGCGGCGCACGGGATGCGCGGCGCACGGGATGCGCGGCGCAGGAATGCGCGGCGCATGGGATGCGCGGCTGGTCAGGCATGGAGGCGGGGCGTACACTGAGGTGGCGGGGGGGGGGCCAGCATCGCCCACGAGCCGCACGACGATGAGGGGGGGCGTCATGATCCTCTACACGATCGGTTTCACGCAAAAGAGCGCCGAGCAGTTCTTTGCACAGCTCGAGGCCGCCGGCGTCAAGCGCGTCATCGACGTACGGCTGAGCAACACGGGGCAGCTGGCGGGCTTTACCAAGCGCGACGACCTGCGCTTTTTTCTGCGGCGCATCGGCGGCATCGACTATGTCGAGTATCCCCAGCTCGCGCCCACGCGCGAGCTGCGCGACCGCTACCGGCGCGACGGCGATTTCGAGGCCTATGCGCGCGGCTACCTGGCGCTGCTACGCGAGCGCGGCGTAGAAAAGGCGCTCGACCGCACGCTGTTCGACAGCGCCTGCCTGCTCTGCAGCGAGCCTGTAGCAGATCGTTGCCACCGACGGGTGGCGGCCGACCATCTGGCCGCGCAGTGGGGCGGCGTGACGGTGGTGCACCTCTAGGCGCTCAGCCGGCGGTGCCGACGGGCGGCTCGCCCGAGCGGATGCCCGCCGCGAGCTGACAGGTGGCCGGCTCGGGGGCGAGCTGCAGGTCTTGCGCCAGCAATTGGCAACAGCGCTCGAACTGGGCCAGCGCCGCCGAGCGTTGACCCAGCATCGCCAGCAGACGCATGACGGCGCGGTGGGCCTCTTCATCCAGTGGCTCGAGCTCGGCCCAGCGGCGGGCATAGGCCAGTGACAGCGGCAGCAGCGGGCGCTCGCTGTGGCCGTCCACCAGCGCGCGCAGGGCCTCAACCGCCTGGCGGCGGTAGCGCTCGCGCTGCACCACCAGCCACTCCTCGAACTCGGAGCAATCTGCCAGGGTGAACCCCGCCAGGAACTCGCCGCCGTAAAGCTCGATGACCTGCTGCAGCCGCGCCACGCACTCGTCACAGCGGCCGGCGCCCCGGTCGTCATGGGGATGTTGCGAGCAGGCCTGCAGCAGCGCGCCAAAGGCGCTGGCGTCGATAGACACCTGGGGAGAGGGCGCCAACTGCAGCTCTTGTCGGGTGGCCAGTAGCAACGGGGGGGCGTCGTCCGCCGAGAGCCGCAGGGCGCTCCGCAGCGAAAAGAGCGCCTGGCTGAGGCTCTGGCGGGCGCTGCGCTCGGGATAGCCAGGCCACAGCAAGCCGGCCAGCTCTTCGCGGCGGTGTGAGATGCCTTCCTCGACGGCCAGATAGGCCAGCAGCGCTCGCGCTTTGTCAGAGCAAAAGCCGGTCACCGGCTCTGACGCCAGCCACACGCGCAGCGGCCCGAGCAACGAGATGACCAGCTCACTCATCGGTACCTGCGGGCCCGTAACGAGCCCTCCCAGTGCCAGCCCAGGCGGCCAGGGCACTGCTTACACACATTATGTCACGAGGCAGAGCGACGGTCAAGGCTTTCTTGAGGGATTCATGAGGCTGCCATGAGACTGGCTTGAGGGGACCCCGCTACCATGGCGGTGTAGCACGGAGGTGGCACGGTGCGAAGCGGGCGGCGCTATATAGCCCAGTTGCTGCGACTGTGGCAGGCTGAGGCCAATGGTCGGCTGGGCTGGCGGGCCTCGCTGCAAGATGTGGCCACGGGCCAGCGCCGCCACTTTGGCAGCCTCGAGGCGCTGGTGGCCTATCTGCGCGAGCTGACGGGCGAAAGCGGCGAACAGATCAAGCCCCGCCGCATATAGCGGCGCGCTGGCCCATCAACGCCTTGACAGCGCGGCCGCATCAGGCGATCATGCCGGCAGTAGCCGTCACCCCTCGCCTGAAAGGATGCCCCGATGCCAGGCCAGCAACGGCCCGCGCTGCAAGAGGCAGCCGGTTTCACCCAGCAGGTGCTCGATGCCCTGGCGCCCAGCGTGGTGGTGCTCGACGAGGCCGGCATCATCGTGGCGGTGAACACGGCCTGGCGGCGCTTTGGCGATGAGAACGGCCTCACCTGGCCCCACCATGGTGTGGGGCAGCCCTATCTGGCGGGCATCGATCCCGCGCAGGTCAGCCCCGACGACGGCTCGGCGTCGGCGCCCGAGGGCATCCGTGCGGTCATGGCCGGCGAGCTTGAGCGCTTTCAGCTGGAATACCCCTGCCACACTCCCACCCGCCAGCAATGGTACCTGATGTGGGCCACCCGTTTTGGCCTGGCCGAGGCGGGGCGCAACGGCGTGGTCATCGCCCACCAAGAGATCACAGAGCGCAAGCTGGCCGAACTGGCCCGCGAGCGCTATGCCCAGGAGGCCGAGGCCGCACGGCAACGCGAGGCACGCCGCCGCGAGGTGGCCGAGGGCCTGAGCAGCGTGCTGACGGCGCTCAACGCCGCCC
>Ga0123328_1002702_pt1 | contig 15768 bp, 10 predicted proteins | sample BioC12SIPDNA_2_FD_89702 | JGI IMG/M metagenome (GOLD analysis project Ga0123328, IMG submission 89702) | Anaerobic biogas reactor microbial communites from Washington, USA - Biogas_R1_A C12 SIP DNA | ecosystem: Engineered > Bioreactor > Anaerobic > Unclassified | place: Washington, USA...
CCCGAACACGTCGGCCAGATAGGGGTGGGCGAACTCGCGATAGTCCGCCAGCGACAGGAAACCCACGATGTCGTCCAACAGCAGCACGCCCCCGACATCCGGCAACACCTCGGCCTGTGCCTCCAGCCACGTGCGCACCAGCGTCGTTGTGGTGCGCAGCAGCTGGTGTACCTGGTCGGGAGCCGTCTTCAGAGCCAGCAGGAATTCGGTGACACCCAGCAGATGCGTCGCCAGCACCAGCGGCCCACGCGCGGCCATGATCCGGACCACATGCCCCGCATCCGCGATGCGCGGCCGGAGCAACTGATAGTAGTTCAGGATGACCGGCAGCAGGCCGTCGCGGCGCGGGTTGGGGGGCGCCAGCCGGCACACGTCCTGAATCTCGGCCGTCAACGCATGCACGTCGGGGACCCTGTCGTGATGGAAGGTCAGCCGGCAGCCGAAGGCGCTCGGTTCAGCAGCCATGCCCATCTCGACCCAGAAACCGGGTACGAAGATCACGTCAGGGAACTCGCGGGCCACCGTCACGTTGGCGTGCAGCCAGACTTCCGGCACGGTCAGGTAGTCCAGGGTCGAGATGCCGAGGTAACCTGGCAGCCAGGGGCTGTCAATAATCAACGCCACCGGGGGCACGGCGAAATCTTCCCCGGCCGCGCACCGCTTCAGCACATCCCACTGTTCAGCTCGCATCGTCGCTCCGCTCGTTCGCGTTGAATAGGGGGAATGAGATGCAATTGAAACTGTCGACAGGGTTTACGATCAGTGGGCGATGAGGGACTCGAACCCCCGACCCCCTCGGTGTAAACGAGGTGCTCTAACCAACTGAGCTAATCGCCCGGTGCGGAATCGCGTATGGGATAATCCAACGGCTGCATGATAGTCAGGTGCATGGGGGCTCGCAAGGCAACCTCATGCTGGGCCGCCAGGACGCCAGGATTGTCTGCCGTTGCAAACCGCGCGGTGCACACCTTGCTGAACGACGCTGCCGTGTCACACAATGGTCTCACACAATGCAGACACCGCGCGGAAGTATCGCCCGACGGTGCCTGCGGAGACTGGAGGTCGCCACGAAATGACATGTGAGATTCTGACGCTCATCGATCCCGACTCGGGCGCGCTGGCCCGCTTCCTGCCAGGTGTCGGCTGCAACTGTTTCCAGTTCCAGGTGCCGACCAGGTCCGGGCCGGTCGAAGTGCTGTGGGCGGAGCCGGGTTTCGAGCAGGGGGACAAGCGGGCGAGCGGCAGCGGGAATCCGGTGTTGTTTCCCTTCCCGGGCCGGATCCAGGGGACTACGCTCCACTGGGACGGCCGCGACTGGCCGCTCGCGCCGGGGGATGGGCTGGGCAACGCGATTCACGGCTTCGTCCATGAACGCGCGTGGCGCGTGGTGGAGCTCGAGTCGAGTCGCCTCGTGGCCGAATTCCAGGCATCGCAGGATGATCCGCAGTTACTCCAAAGTTGGCCGGCCGATTTCCGCATCCGGGCGAGTTACACGTTGCGCGGGGCGCAGCTGTCCGCCACCTACCGCATCGAGAATCCGGCCGCGTGCCCGCTGCCGTACGGCCTGGGCACACATCCGTACTTCCGCCTCCCCTTGGGTGGCACGTCGGCAGCCGGCTGCCGCGTCCACGTGCCGGTGCAACGCTGTTGGGAGCTGGCAGCGATGATCCCCACCGGCAGCCCCATGCCGCCGGACGTCGCCGCGCGGCTGGAGCGCGGTCAGATGTTTCGCGACATGACGTACGACGACGTGTTCTCTGACCTGGTCGCGCGCGGCGGGCAGTGCGAGGCCACGATCGACGATCCAGAGTCCGGGCGGCGCATGACGCTGACGTTCGACAGCGGTTTTCGCGCGTGCGTGCTGTACACGCCGCCCCATCGGGAAGCGCTCTGCATCGAACCGTACACGTGTATCCCCGACCCGTTCCGTCTGGAATCGCTGGGCATCGACGCGGGGCTGCGCGTGTTGGACCCTGGGCAGTCATGCGAGCTGCATGTGGACATCGAGCTGTGCGAGCTGAGCTGATGCCGCTGCTGACACCTGTGCGGCATGCGCATCAGCGTCTTGAGGATCTTCCTTGAGGATCTTCTCGAGGGTCGTTCCGGTCTTTTCTTTCTTGGTCAGGAACTCGTTCAGGGCCAGGCCATGGGGGAGGCAGGCCTCGACGATCGGAGGGGCAGAAACACAGGCCGGCTAGGGAGTGTTGCCGGGGCGGGGCAATCGCAGCTCGACCCGGGGCAGCAGCGACGAGTAGTCGGGGAACTGCGGCAGTTCGGCTGGCGCGATTTCCAGATCGCCCATGAACCAGCTCCCGCCGCCGCTGGGCTCCATGAAGTCGCCGAGTTTCTGGCGGTCGACGCTGGAGGCGGGCGGCAGCCACGAGAAACCGGTCGCTGGCAGGGGATTGCGTTCGCCGTACCAGGACGGTTCACTGCGCCGTTCCTGCAGCTCGTCAAACGTGTATTCCTTGAACACGCTGCCGTCGGTATTCGATTCCACGCGCAACACGACGCGTGTGTTCTTGTAGAAGTTGTTGCTGCCGCTGATCGCTAGCTGGCTGCCATCTTCGGCCAATGGGGCGGAGCCGCGCAGCAGATAGAGAGGGGTGGCCGGTTTGGTCAATTGCGTGGCGAACAGGCAAGCCTGCGACTTGACGGTCACGCGGGCGGGATAGGGCGCATTGGTGTCCGTGCGGACGCGACAGATGCCGCGGTCGGCGAACACCAGCAGCCGCTTGAGGCTCAGCGAGACATGCCCCAGCGACCAGGGCGGGTCCACGATCGCGCCGCCCAGATCGACCAGCTGCTCGGAGCTGATTAGCAGGCCGTGTTCCCAGGTCAGCCAGAATGGGGTGGCCTGTTCGGACCGCACGAGCGAAATCTGGCCGCGGGCGATGCAGTCGGTCAAGCGAATGGCTGGCGGGTCGTCGAGTTCTGCGAGGTCATACAGCAGACCCGCGAGTTGATCCATGGGCATCAGGTCGAACAGCGCGACGTTGCGTGCGGCGGGCAAGCCGTCTGCGCCGACGTTGCGGATCGTGAACGAACAGCGGCTGAACTCAGCGACCGGCACGCCGTCGAGCTGGAACAGCGCTCTGGGCGCTCGGTCTTCTGCCGTGGGGGGGAACTGCAGGTAGAAGTGCGTATCCCGCCAGGTAATCTGACCGCTGTGCGCGCTGATCAGCGCAGGCCGCTCAGCGTCACTGCGCGGCGCCGAGCCCGCTTCGCAGGCCAAAATCGGCGTGTACCCTTCGGTCGGCCGGATGGTGAGCCTACCCCGCGCGAACCGGCTTAAGTCGAGGTCCAGAGGGCCCACGGCGCGGATGCCGTTGAACCGCAACTGGATCTCATCCACACCGCTGAGTACGGCCGCCCGATCGATCGCCTCTTCGAGCGACCGGACGCCCAGCATGTTGCGTTCGAGCCGGACGTCTTCGTCGGAGACCACGAGCACGTGCGGATCTGTGGCCGCTGCTGCCGGCTTGCGGCGGTCGGCGTCCTGTGTCCCATCGGCGTTGGGCGTGGGCTGATCAGCCGCCCGCGGTTCCTGGCCATCGGTCGGCGGCGTGGTGGGCAGCGCAGGGGTGGCAGGCGGCGCCGGTTCGCTCGCGGATGTTGTCTCGGAGGCCGGCGGGGTTGGTTTCGGCGCTGCTGTGGCACTGTCGTTCGCGTCGGCGCTGGCCGGCGCCTGTACCTCATCGTCCGCTGCAGGCGTGCCGCCTGGCGGCACCGGATCGGCGGCCGGTTTTTGCGGCAGTGCCGCCGGTGGGGCGGGGTCGGTTGCCGCCGACGCAGCGTCTGGCACGTCCGTCCCGGCTGGCGGTTTGGCCGAGTCTAGATCGGGCGTCTGGGTCTTGTGGGTCTCGGGCCGCGCCGCGAGGTGCGGTGGTGGTGGCAGCGGCACATTGCTGGCCTGGTCGAACCATGTCTGGACGAGGACGATCAGCGCGAGGACGGCGGCCGGGGCCATCCATGGCATGTGACGTCCCCACCATGTCACTTGTGGCTGAGTCGGCGCGAGCCAGACGGTGCTGTTGGCCGTGATTGCCGTGAGATTCAGGCGATCGGCCAGGAGCAGCAGTTCGCCAATCAACTCCCGCGGCGATTGGAACCGCTGCTCCGGCAGCTTGGCCAGCATCTTCTTGACCACCGCGACGATATCGCCCGGCAGATCGGGCCGGTACGTCAGCAGATCGGGCGGCTCCTCACTGCTGTGGCTCAGCAGCTTCTGCAGCACCGTGCCGTCGGGAAAGGGCGGCTGGCCCGTCAGCATGAAGAAGAGGGTACAGCCGAGCGAATACAGGTCGCTCCGCACGTCGGTGTTCCGCGGATCGCGCGCCTGTTCCGGTGAGATGTAGTCGAAGGTTCCCAGTGTGACGCCACTGGCTGTCAGATCCTCCGTCGGCGACTCCACCTGACGCAGCCTTGCCAGCCCCATATCCACGAGTTTCGCGCGGCCGTCGATCATGATCAGAATGTTCGACGGCTTGATATCGCGGTGTGTCACGTCCCGTTGCGAGGCATGATCCAGAGCTTCGGCGATCTGCAGGGTGCACGTGACGGCCTCTTCCAGCGTGAGTGGCCCGTTGTGCTCCACCAGGTCCCGCACATTGATCCCTTCAATGTACTCGAAGACGATGTAGTTCCACCCTTTGTCTTCGCCAACATAGTAGACACGCGCAATGTTGGGATGGTCGAGCCGGGCTGCACTCTGCGCTTCGTTGCGGAACCGCCGCAACGAATCCTCATTCGTCTCGTCGCGGGAGACCACCTTCACGGCCACCGTGCGCCCGAGCATCGTGTCGGTCGCCCGAAACACGGCACCCATCCCGCCGCCACCGACAAACTCCTCCAGTTGGAAATGTCCCAGCATTTCGCCGGTCAGCGCCGTGCCCATCTCGTAGGGATTGGCGGCCCGCACAAACGCCGGTGCCGAGGCCGGCGGCCGCTTGGAAATGACCGTCTTCTGACTGTCCACCGGATCGGCCCCAGTGCCCGTACCTGCCGGCGCCCCCCCAGGCGCAGACACCGTCGACGGCTGCCTCGTGGAGCGGTCGGACGTATCGTCAGTTCGTTCGGGATCGTCAGAGTGTTGATCGGACACGGATACGCCAAATATAATGGAGCGGGACCGACTGGCCGGCGCCGCACCGCCAAAGCGTTGCGCCGGCCGAAAGCGATTAGACCGCACACGAGACCCCAGGTCCCTCAGCTGAATTGCCGTGCCTGAGCACGTTGCACTATTGTAGTTTCAGGACGCGCGGGCGTCAATCAATAAAGCCATGGTGGTGTTGAACTTACGTCACCTGATACCAACGCCGCCACCGGGTTGTTGCCCGCCCTGGGGGGCCACCACCCCGGAGGGCGGTGCTTGTCGTTGCCCCCGTGCGGACGCGATCACGCGTGTAGCAGGCCGAGTGCGGTCCTAGCGCCCGATGGCGTTTCGACTGTTACAATCAGACTGTGAGTTGGATCGCGAGGTGCTGGGGAGGAGGGAACACGCATGGCCGGCAGCGGGTCTTCCGAGTCACGGAGACCGGAAGAGGTCACGCCCGGGGCCTCGCCCCGGCGGGTGGAGCTTCCGGGGGATGCCGCGGGCGCGGCACACGATGCGCACCTGTGGGATTTGGAATTGCGCTATCTCCAGCTGTTCGAGTCGACTGGCGACGCGATCATGCTGCTGGGTGCGGACGGCTTTCTGGAGTGCAATCAGGCGACGCTGCAGATGTTCGGGTACCGCGTGAAGCAGGAGTTCATGGCCCGGCATCCGAGCGAAGTGTCGCCGCCGCAGCAGCCCGATGGGACCGATTCGCAGACGGCCGCCGCGGCCTACATCGCTCAGGCGTACCGCGACGGCACGGCCCGCTTTGAATGGGTGCATCGCCGCACCGACGGAACGGATTTCCCCGTCGACGTGCTGCTGACCCGGATCGATCCGCAGGAGGAGAGCATCCTGCAGGCGGTGGTACGGGATATCACGCAGCGCAAACGGGTGGAGCGGGAACTGCGGGAAACACAGGAACAGCTGGAGCAGCGCGTCCAGCGGCGGACAGCTGCCCTGGCGGCTGCCAACGAAGAGCTGCGGCGCGAGGTGACCGAGCGACGGCGGGTCGAATCGGAACTGGCGTTCGAACGGTTCCTGCTCACGACGCTTATGCAGCACGCTCCGGACTACATTTTCTTCAAGGACGAACGCAGCCGGTTCCTGCGCATCAGCCAGGCGCTGGCGGAATACTTCGGCCTGACCGATCCGGCCCAGGCGATCGGCAAGTCGGACTTCGATTTCTACGACACTGCACGTGCGCAGCAGTACCTGGCGGATGAACAGGAGATCATGCGGACGGGGCAGATGACCGTGGACAAGGAGCAGGACCAGGTCCACCCTGACGGTCGCACCACGTGGATGCTGACCAACAAGGTTCCGCTCTACGGTCTGGATGGAACGATCCTCGGCACCTTCGGCATCTCGCGCGACATCACCGCGCGAAAACGGACGGAGGAGCAGCTGCAGGTGGCGATCCAGGAAGCACAGGCAGCCAGCCGCGCGAAGAGTGATTTCCTGGCCAACATGAGCCACGAGATCCGGACGCCGATGAATGCGATCATCGGCATGACCGAACTGGTGCTGGACACGCCCCTGACGGAGAGCCAGCGGGACTATCTGACCATCGTGCGCGATTCCGGCGAGTCGCTGCTGACCGTCATCAACGACATTCTGGACTTCTCCAAGGTCGAGGCGGGCAAGCTGGAACTGGAGCAGGCCGCGTTCGACATCCGCGAGGTGCTCGGCGACACGCTCAAGTCACTGGCCCTGCGCGCACACGACAAGCGGCTGGAACTGGCCTGCCACATCCTGCCGGACGTGCCCGAGTGGTTGATCGGTGACGCCGGACGCCTGCGCCAGGTCGTCGTGAATCTGGTGGGCAACGCCATCAAGTTTACCGATCAGGGGGAAGTCGTCCTGAACGTGGCGGTCCAGCAGCGGATGGACCACGCGGTCCGCTTGCATTGCACGGTGACCGACACGGGGGTCGGAATTCCGCCGGACAAACTGGAAAAGGTGTTCCGCGCGTTCGAGCAGGCGGACAGTTCCACCACGCGACGGCACGGTGGGACCGGGCTCGGGCTGGCTATCTGCACCCGGCTGGTGGCAGCCATGGGGGGCGAGATCTGGGTGAACAGCGAAATAGGGCAGGGCAGCACGTTCCACTTCACGGCCGCATTCGGTATCTCGCCGCTGCCCCCCGACCGGCCGCGCACGCCGCGCCGCGCCGTGATGGACGGCACGCGCATCCTGGTGGTGGACGACAACGCCACCAATCGCCTGATCCTGGAAGAAATGCTCCGCAACTGGCGCATGCGGCCGTCGGTCGCCGCCAATGTGAGCGACGCCATGGCCATGCTGCGCTCCGCACACGCCTGCGGCCAGCGCTATGAACTGATCCTGACCGACGCGAACATGCCGGAAGTCGACGGATTCGCGCTCGCCGAACGGATCAAGCAGGATGCGGAACTCGGTAGCACGGTAATCATGATGCTGACCTCCGGCGGAAGGCCGGGCGACGTGGGCCGCTGCGAAGACCTGCATGTCGCCGCATACCTGTTCAAACCGGTCAAGCAGTCCGAGTTGTTCGATGCGATGGCCCTGGCTCTGGGCATCTCCTCCCCGGCGGACGCCGACGAAGTGAGCGCGACGGCGCTGCCCGACCCGCTCACCCGACCGCTGCGGATTCTGCTGGCCGAGGACAGTCTGGTGAACCAGAAGCTGGCGGTCGGCCTGCTCCAGAAATACGGCCACACCGTCGATGTGGTCGGAGACGGCCGCGCGGCGCTGGCGACCGTCGAAACCCAGGACTATGATCTGGTGCTGATGGATGTGCAGATGCCGGAGATGGACGGTCTGGAGGCCACCCGCGCCATCCGTGTCCGGGAAGCTCGGCACGGCGGACATCTGCCCATCATTGCGATGACCGCCCACGCGATGAAAGGGGATCGGGAGCGGTGCCTGGAGGCGGGCATGGACAGTTACGTGGCGAAACCGATTCGAGCCCGCGAGTTGTTTGAGGCGATTGCCCGCGTGTTGTCTCGGCCCAACGCCGATTGAACGCGGCGTCGTGCCATCGCTCGCCGCAGGGTGAAGGAGATTTGCATGGCTTTGATAGACTGGTCCGCAGCGCTGGAAATGACGGGAGGCGACCAGGCGCTGCTGGTCGAAGTCATCGGTGTATTTCAGCAGGAGACGCCGACGCTGATGGCCAGCATCCGGCAAGCCCTCGGGACGGGCGACATGAAACTGCTCCACCGCGCCGCACACACCTTGAAGAACTCTCTGTGGAGCCTGGGCGCTACCGAGAGTGGCAACACCGCCTATGCCCTCGAACAACTCGTGCATGACGGAACGCTCGACGGCGCGGAACAACTCTGTGCCAGCCTGGAATCCCAGTTGCCACCCGTCTACCAGGAACTCGACCGCTACGTGCAGGAGAGCCGTTAGCACGGCGCTCGTGGCGGAACCCTACGCAAATCGCGTGGTGCCTGGCACGGCGATCGGATAGTTGCCGTCGGCGTCGGGCAGCACCGGGGGAGGCGCGTCGAGCGCGTAACGCTCCGGGTTGACCTGCCGCTGGGAGTTCAGCGCCTGGTCCCACGTGATCTCCTCACCCGTGTGCGAACACCAGGTGGCCATCAGCGCCAGCAGGCTGCTGCGCGCCATGTACAGACCGTTGTTGATCGGTGTGCCGGCGCGGATCGAGGAGAGCAGAGCGGCCTGTTCCAGGTCGAACCGGTTGCAGGGAGGCCCCTCGTACCGCCACGTCACCTCCCCTTCGATCTTGTTCTGCAGCAGGTCGCAGCGGCCGCGCGTGCCGATGAACACGTCGGAGATGTCGGTCGTGGCACCATTGATCTGCCGGCAATACGCATACATCTGGACGCCATCCGGGTAGCGGAACACGGTGGCGTGGTGGTCGAAGACGTCGCCGAAGGTCGGGCCCTTCCGCACCTCGCGCCCACCCATGCCCCACGCGCTGAGCGGCGGAGCGTCGTGCAGCGCCCAGGCCCCTTTGTCCACGTTATGCACGAGGTTCAGCCCGGGGAGGTCTGCCGACAACCAGTTGAAATCGTACCAGTTGTAGATCTGGTACTCCATCTCCGTCATGCCTGGTTTGCGCGGCAGGCTGCGCAGTGAGCCGGTGTTACACACCTCCTGGATCGACGTGATGTCGCCGATCGCGCCGTCGTGGACGCGCTGCATCGTTTCCCGCACGCCGGTGTCGTAGCGCCAGGCCAGGCCGGAGACGATGCTGAGTCCTTTCTGCCGGGCGGTCTCGGCCGACTGCAATACCGAACGCACCCCAGGGGCGTCCACGGCGTGGGTCTTCTCGCAGAACACGTGCTTGCCGGCATCGACCGCCGCCTGCAGATAAATTGGCACGAAGTGCGAAGGCACCGCGATCAGGACGACATCTACGTCGCAGGCGAGCAGGTGCTGGTAGGCGTCGAGCCCGACAAACCGCCGCTCGGGCGGTACGTCAATCTGCTCCGGTTTGAGCGCCAGCAGGCTCTGGAGACTCTCGTCAATACGCCACGCAAATGCGTCCGCCATGGCCACCAGCTTCGTCTGCGCGTCGACGGTCAACGCATTGATCACCGCGCCGCTGCCGCGCCCGCCGCAGCCGATCAGTCCGAGTCGCAAGACATCACTTCCCGCTACGTGCACCGTCTGGCCGGCTGCCAGGCGAGTGACCGCCAACGCCGATATGACGGCAGACGACTGGTGCAGGAAACTGCGGCGCGTGCAGGGCACACGCTGGATAACGGTCGATGAGCGGGCCATGGATTCTTCTCCGGGGAGCTGTCAGTCGAGCAATCGGCGGCAGGTCACAGGTGGCAGCGGGCAACCCGCCACGAGCTGTACGAAGCTGCACGTGACTGGGGTTCACTTACCAGGCCAGATATTGGCCGTGCGGGCGGCGACGTCGGGCAGTGCGGGGAGCGGAGCGCTGGGGACCGGCTCGTACCAGAACGTCGCGCAGCTCCAGTCGTCCTGCGTCTCGGCGAGCCCGTTGTTCCAGGCGATCTGCTGGATCGTAATGCGCGCTTCCCGCTGCCAGGCGATCGGGTCCGGCAGGTGCCACCGGTACATCGACACGAACACATGGCCGGAAGTCTCGTCCTTCTGATCCAGACTGCAGCCGTTGTACAGGAATGGCGTCTGTTGGATGCCCCAGGCGAGCCCCACGTAGTCCTCGCTCCCCGTGCCGCAGATGGTCGGGAACTCCTGGTCGCCGTCCATGTATACCTTGACCTCCCCTTCCCCCCACCACTGCTCCGGATGCAGATTGCGGATGCCGATCACAGACCCGATGAACCGCCCTTTGTTCTGGCGCAGCGGCAGCAGTTCAAAGTCCTGCTTCTGTGTCGTCGGGTTTTCGCGTCGGAACAGCACGTGCAGGCGACCGACATCGCTCGGGTGCTGGTCGCCGATCGTGTAGTCGATCTGATAGTAGAGGGGCACCTCCTGTTGCGCCTGGTTGCAGAACGTCATCTTGACCCGCTTGACGAACGGCATGGGCAGCCAGATGTTGCGGCCTCCCGTGCTGCCCACCGAGTGCACGGCGGACTGGTAGGGCATGATCTTGCCATGTGCGAATCCGAAGAAGTCGCCAATCGGGCACTCGATGCTCGGATGTTCTTGGTCGTCCCACCACGCCCGGACGATCAGCGCGCGTTGGTTGGCCGGCTCCTGGACCGTGGTGATCCAGATGTGCCGGATGGTCCCCGGCCCCTCAATGTCGCATAACTGCACCTCCTCACCCGGCTTGATCGTCCGCGCCGGCGCGCCTTTACGTCCCACTCCCAGCGGACTGGCCGCCTTGCCTCCCTCGCCCGGCGCTCCTGTCGGGTTCTCAAACGAGATCGAGCGCGACACGAGCCCCGTGTCCAGTCGATACGGTTGGTGGAGCAGGTCGACCGGCTGCGCGGATGCGGTGATTGACCAGACGGTGGCAAACGCGGCAGTCAGACTGGCGACCGCCAGACGCAGGGGATGACGCACGGTCATGAGCAGTTACCTCCTATCGGCGTGGTGAAAAGCGTCAGCGCGGAGTGTCTGGGACGCACGGCGCGGCGCGCTCCGGCCCGTCGGTCGGCGGATGCCGCCGCGCCCGTCTGCCACGATACCGTGTGTGAGACTTGCTGCAAGTACCCTGCCTGCGCAGAACTCCCCCGTTGCGGGGTCACACGCAGCGGCCCTGCTGCCAGTAAAGCTAAGCCGCGTTGCGCAAGCTGGACGTGAACTGCTGGTCAGTGAGAGCGATGACGCGGAGGACAGCCCCGGCGCGATCGTAGAATTTGATCTGATGTTCTTCGCTGAACCACACGGCCTGGAACCCGTCGGCTTCGAAGCGGCGGCCACAGAAGTACCCGTCGCGGATCAGAACCGCCTCGCGGAGTTTCCGCCCCGGTGGGACGCCGAACTCGGCAAAGACCTGACAGATGAGGGACCGAATCTGTTCCAGGAACGGGACGTAGTCCATGTCCAACTCTCAGGCGAAAGGTACGCTTCCGTGCGTCAGCACCAGTCTCTGCATACCATCGGCACGCCGCTGCCCGACAGTTCGCTCAACGCCTCCTCACCGACAAAGTCTTCCCAGCTTCCGGGAAACCTCGGGCCGCCAGCTCACCACAAGCGGATGCGGGCATAGTGGATGGCGTTACCCGCGCCGGCGCGGGTGCCCAGCAGTTCCAGCACTTTGGACGCGGGTGATCCGCCGCGCACCGTTGCTGTGAAGAAAGAGGACATGGCGGTGGCCAACGGCACGTCGACGGTCGGACCGACGGTCCCGCCAGGCAGCAGCTCGACGAGCCGGTTCTGGGCCAGTGCATGCCCCTCCGCGTCGATGCCGGTGACATAGTAGAACACAAACAGACGCCCGGCGGGCGCGACGTGGAACCGTGCAGCCGATACCACTTCGTTGGCGCCCCCCTCGAGTGCCTCGACCAGCGTCTGCCGGTGGACGACCTCCCCTTGGGCGACGATCGCATAGTTGAGCGACTGCGACTGTGGGACGCCGGGAAAGAACTTGTCGCGCAGCCGGGGGTCGATGGCGCGTTCAGTCCACAGGATGTGTACGCGGCCATCGTCGGCCAGCCACAGATCGGCGGGCCCGATCCAGCCGCACGTCTTGTCGCGGCTGGCGATTTCCACCCAGGGGGCGAACTTCCCGGTCGTGATGTCGTCAGACCAGGTATAGAACAGGCGACGGAAATCGTAGTCCCAGTTGTTCCCCGTGAGTTCCTTCTTGTAGTCGCGCCACTGCTGGTATGGCTCCACGATGTCACTCACCCCGCAGAAATGCACGGCCCGATCGCGCAGCATGACGTTCGGGTAGCAGATGCGGATGGGCTGCGGTTGATCGTACTCGGCACCCCACGGCCATTTGAGCTGGCCCTGTGCGGGCCAGTGCCCGTCGGCGTCGCGTAGTGCCCATTCGGCATGGGTGTAGCCCACGTTCTGCAGTAGGATCAGTTCGCCCCGGGGCCCGTCGGCGGCCAGCGTACGGTAGGAGTGTTCGGTGAACGGCGGCGTGCCCTGCCACTGCGGCAGCATCGTCTCGGGCGCCGCGGCGATGTCCGGGAGTTGCCAGCGCAGCAACTGCGGCTGGGCGGGCCCTGCCGCGTCGGTCGGCCCGGTCAACGTCGGATTGGCCGACAACACCAGTTGCGCGCCGGTCAGGCCCACCAGCGGGCACGGTTCGCGCGTGCGTCCCGACTCGTCACGATGCCGCAACTGCCAGCCGTCCGCAGGCCGTTCGAACAGCAGCCATCGGCAGTTGTTCAACGGCGCGGCCCCCGGGATCGTCTCCAGACCGCTGGCAAACAGCCGGTCGGCAACTCGCACGAGGCACGTTGAGCCGCTGCACCACATCGGTCCCGCCCCGTTGTTGGCCGGTTCGAACTGATACACGGTTTCCTCGGCCTCGACGACCGGAGCGAGCGGTGTCTGGGCCAGCGCCGCAGGGATCGACAGCAGGGTGACCAGTGCCGTGCACAGGCCGGCAAATCGAGATGGCATAGCCTGTTCCTTTGCTTGATTCACGGGCGGGCGTTCCAGCCTCCGGCGTTGACGTGCATGGCGTCTCTTGCGTTGTCCCCGCGTTCGGCCTGGCTGCTGCCATGTGTCAGGCGATGCGGCTGGTCAGCCCGCCGTCAATCACGTACGTTTCGCCGGTAATATAGTCGTTGGTGATCAGCAGGGCGACGACGTCGGCCACCTGCTGCGGTGTGCCTTCGCGATGCAGGGGGATGCGGTGGTCGAGATTGAACTGCCGCCGCTGTTCGGACATGTCGGCGTGGAACCGGGTGCGGATCACGCCTGGGGCGACGCAGTTGACACGGATGTTGTCGTCGGCCAGGTCCCGCGCCAGAGCTCGCGTGAACTGGGGAATGGCTCCTTTGGCGGTGGCGTAGGCGATTGCGCCGGGAACGCCCCGGATGCCGGCTGTCGAGGAGACGGTGATGATCGCCCCCTCCGACTGCTGGCGCAGGAAAGGCAGCGCCGCACGGCACAGGAAGTAGTTGGCATTCACGTGCAGATCGATCGTAGCCAGCCATTGTTCGGGCGAGACCTGGTCGATCGTGCCGGCGGAGGGACCGCCCGCGTTGTGGACCAGGATATCGAGGCGACCCAGTTGGCTTGCCGCGGTCTGGACCGCGCGGGCGCAGTGGTCGGCATGGCGCAGATCGGCCGTAATGATCACCGCGCGCTGCCCGGCGGACTCGATCTGCTGCTGGACTTCGAGTGCCTCGGGGCCATCGTGCCGCGCGACGATCGCCACCGACGCGCCGCGCCGCGCCAGCTCGACCGCCACCGCGGCTCCGATCCCCATCGTGCCGCCGGTTACCAGTGCTGCTTTGTCGCGCAGGTCCATGAGAGCACTCCGCTAAGTTATTCGACTTTGGCCGCGTCGAGCCGCCGGGCGATGACGTCGTGACTGAGGGGAATGATAGTCGTGCCGGCAACCAGGTCGGTCCGCAGCAGGTCCGCCTGCTGGTCCTGTTCATCCGAAAAGGTGTATTTGACGATGAAGGCCCCGACCTGAATGCCATGCCGTGAGTAGATAGGCGGCCAGAATCCTTCGGCGCCGGACGAGAGGGTCTTGGCCAGCATCCGCGTGGCGCGGCCGGAAAAGCCCCCCAGCACCATCTCCAGCCGCCCCTGCGACTCGCGATGGATGTAGAACACCAGCGCCGTATCGTGTTTGGGCTCGTCCCAGCCGCAGTACTCCCACGACTGGTCCTCGTTCTCGTAGTAGATCCCGGGGGCCGCGGAGGTGTCGTCCTGGCTCAGACGCAGTCCGCCGGCGCACGAAGGGGGATGCGGATCGTCGGCCCGATACCGCAGGAAGAACGGGCAAGCGCGCTGGTGCGCGTGCTCTGCCGTGTCGATCGACACAAACGGCTCGCAGCCGAACGCGGAGGCCAGGATCAGCTCCGCCACCGGGTTGCTCTTCATGCTGCCCACGCAGATCAACGCCTGATCGCTCCCCGGATCGCAGAAGTTGTCGTACACGTTCCGAGCCCGGGCAATCACCTCGTCGATCGGGACCTGCCCCGGGCTCCACACGAGCGACTGCCGGAGATGCTCCGGATGCGGCACCAGCCCGTGCGCCGCATGTGCGCTGCCCCGCTCCCGCTTCAGGTGCTTGGCCGTCCCGCCGAGACTCGATACGCCGTTGAGCAACTCGCCCAGCAGCACCGAATCGGACGCGACGACCCAGGCGCCCACGGGCCAGGCGTCCTCCTCGCCCCGCCGTACCCCCAGGCACATCTCCAGCCGCCGCCGCCGGGCCAGCAGCTCCCAGAAATGTTCCGGTTCCACGGCGAATAACGCGCCGGGCAGCTGGTCAGCCGACACGTAGCCGTATTCGATCAGGTAGTCGCACAGGCGCGACAGCGCCTGCATCGGAATGTATTTGACTTCGTTCTTCAGCAGCGCTGCGACCTGATGGCGGTCCAGCCCGGTGAACTCCACAATCGCTTTGATCGTGCCGGGGCGCTTGCGGGGATCCGGTACGTGTCCCAGCAGTTCGGCCAGTCGAAATGAGTAACGCATCCCTGTGCCCCCTCCGACGGGATTTCATCCTGACAACGCATGGCAACGGCGTGGGCGCCGTCGGACGCACGCGTTGCCCAATCCTGGCAGGGCGGGTCGTCGATCAGCTCCCGTGGGGCGGTCCAGCGACCGCCCCACCTCACACGATCAACATCTGGCTGCGGAAAAACGGCCGTTCGCCGTTCTCCGCCGCAGGTCAGAGCGTGTAGCCTTCACGGTACTCCGGGAACACGATGCTCTTGAGCTCGGGAGCATTGGTGGCCACCATGTTCTTGGCGTCCCATTCCACTTTCTTCCCGTCTGCCCACACTGCCAGGTTACCCAGCAGAATGGTCTCGGTGAGCGGGCTGGCGTAATCCGGGAAGTTCGCCATGGCCGGCTCGCCACCCTTGATCGCGTTGATCCATTCCTTGAAGTGACCCGGTGACTTCTTGTACTCGAGGTTCTTCGGCTCATCGACCCCGATGAAGTGCATCTCATCGCCGTAGTCGCCCTGACCGAACAGAGCACCCTTGTCGCCGATGAACAGCGACCCGGTGATCATGCCGTAGTCCGAATCCGGCGTCCATTTGAGCGTCCGGACCAGCGGCTCGCAGCTGGCGAGCAACTCGTCCTCGAGCAGCGATACTGGCGGCAACTGCTTGCCGTCGTAC
>Ga0123328_1002711_pt1 | contig 15748 bp, 10 predicted proteins | sample BioC12SIPDNA_2_FD_89702 | JGI IMG/M metagenome (GOLD analysis project Ga0123328, IMG submission 89702) | Anaerobic biogas reactor microbial communites from Washington, USA - Biogas_R1_A C12 SIP DNA | ecosystem: Engineered > Bioreactor > Anaerobic > Unclassified | place: Washington, USA...
CTTTCCTCAAAATCCCGTAAATGTACGGCTTTTCAAACATCCGAACACTTACAGTTATCACTTTTTGACAGACCCTGATTGCTCTGGCGTTCTCAAACCCAGGAAAATTTCTTGTCTGTTATATTATTATGTCCTGTTTCGCTTTTCATTAAGCTTTACTTCATTGGTAACGCGATCCAGTCATAAGTTGTAACTGTTTTACCATCCGAAAATATAATGCCGGTTTCACATATTGGCATACCATATTGGTTGCCTGTAGATTTTGTTCCGATGGCTTTGACGTTAAGGTCCTTCAAATCTACAACTTCATCTTGTTCTGAAATGCCGTTTGAGTTCCGATCGAACCATACCCGGATGCCATTGAGTTCCGTTTCTGTGAGCAGGCCATCGCGGTTATCATCCAGAGCGTTCAAAGCTTTGTATCCATCTTCGTAAAAAATCCACCATGAAACAGAACCGAACAATTGTCTGCCGGATGTGATTTGGGATTTATTTTCCGGGTCCCAGACAAGTATGCCTGTTTCCGGTTTTACCCATGACCATGTTTCCTTTATGCCGTCACCATCAAGATCGAATTGAACGTTTTGCTCTGAAGCAATAAGTTCGTTGAGTGTTTGATTTTGTGTTAAGGAAAATATAACTGGAGTTATAGGTCCCTGGGCAAGATTGTCAAGTTTTTTCAGACCGGCTTTTACTTCTTTCAAATTCTTTTGAACCTGCTGATTATTCGTATCTGCCTCAGAAAGCCTGATATAAGCATTTCCAGCTTCAAAACTTATGAGGCTCCTTAGACCTGCCGCTGGTTTGAACCGCCGCCCACTGTCTTCTTTTATCGAATAACTGAATGCTTTATAGTAATATTGTTTCGCCTGTTCGAGCATAACTTTTCTGAATTGTTCCGGTACTACTTCTGATTTTATTTCGTCGAGATGTTTTGTATACTGTTCAATAAGGCAGGCAAGTCCGTGATAGTACAATCCATTTTCAGAATCCATTTCAATCACTTTATTAAAATATTTCATTGCTTTATTTGCATGATCATAAAGCTCGTCATTTTCAAGTTTCTCTGGAGACCATTTCTGCTGTTCGAGTTCCATTCTCTTGTTTTGTACTGCGTTATTAAATTCAGTACGTTTATCACTTGGAATGTCTCCATCTGATGCATACCCGTATTCTTTCATGACAATTTCTCTTGCATGATTGTACAAATTTTGTGATATCGCGGACTGCTGTAACCAGTCTTGAGGAATTCTTGGCAATGCTTCACTTTCGTAAGCTCCAATCAATCCTGATTTGTTCACGAATGCAAGGTAATGAATACGGCCTAAGGTGTAATATGCATTCGTATCCTGCGGATTTTCATTAATATATGCAGTAGTGTTTTTGATTAACCTGTCCACAGGTGCAACAGTCGGCAGTATGAACATACCAAAAGAAATGGTAGAGAGTAGAAACGTTAAGAGCATCATTGATAATAATTTATTTCTTGTCATGATACAAAACCTCCAACTTACTCGAAATTGATATATCCATATTTCTCATTTAAACGCCCAAATAACATGATTTTCTCCTAACGACATCAACAATTTTATACAATGTGCTACCGCAGAGTCAAGAAAAATCCATTCCATGCCCGGCTTTCCTCAAAATCCCGTAAATGTACGGCTTTTCAATCATCCGAACACTTACAGATATCCACTTGTTGACAGACCCTGATTGCCCTGGCGTTCTGAAAAAACCAGGATGGGCAAACGCCGCATCACCACGAAAATAACGCCTGATGTCTTTTCTCTATCGTTCAATGATGTTTCATCTGTCTAAAAACAATGTGTGCCCATTGATGTTCATCCGTGGCCAAAAAAGAGTTTGACAATCACCAAACTTCCCGCTATAATACCCCCTACTGGCCCGGCCATACCGGCCGTGAAACGAAGGAGCAAAAATTGAATAAAAGATTTCGAAATTCTGTCTTCTGTGTTCTGACTTCTGTCTCCTGCCCCAACCCCAACTCAAAACTAAGAACTACAAACTATGAACTAAGAACCAAGAACTACGAACTAAGAACTACGAACTATGAACTACGAACTAAGAACTATGAACTATCTCTACCCTCAGTATCCTCTGTGTCCTCGGTGGTAAAAATGAGTAAAATTCGATCTCCTGACTCCTGTCTCCTGACTTCTGACTCCTTATAAATGAACAAACAAAGCCAATCTCCTCTTTTGAAAAAACCATAAGATCATATTCCACAACTGTTTACTGATAACTGACAACTATTGACTGTAAAAAAACAAACCCAATTCAAAGCCAGTTTCCCCGCTTATAAGCAGAAAAGGCGACGAGATTTATTCTTAATTCCGCAGGGCTTTGATCGGAGCCGGCATTCGGCCTTTTCGGGCGATGAAGGCGGGGGCGGCTTTTTTGGCCACGGACATAACGGGGGCGCAGCCGAGCAGACCGCCGAAGTGGACGATCTGGCCGGCCTTTTTGCCGGGGACGGGGATGACGCGGACGCTGGTGGTTTTGTTGTTGGCGATGCCGATGGACAACTCATCGGCGATGATCGCGCTGAGCACGTCGGCCGGCGTCGAGCCGGGCACGGCGAACATATCCATCCCGACCGAGCAGACGCTGGTCAGGGCTTCGAGTTTTTCCAGCGTCAACGCCCCTTCCTTGACGGCGCGGATCATCCCGGCGTCTTCGCTGACGGGAATAAACGTACCGCTAAGCCCCCCTACCCGGCCGGACGCCATCGCGCCGCCTTTTTTAACCGCGTCGATGAGCAATGCCAGCGCCGCCGTTGTGCCGGGTCGCCCCATACGCGAAATGCCCATCGCCTCGATGATCTCGGCGACCGAGTCGCCCGCCGCCGGCGTGGCGGCCAGCGAGATATCGACAATACCGAATTCCACGCCAAGCAAGCCGGCCACCTCCCGGCCGATCAACTCGCCGGCGCGGGTGATCTTAAAGACCGTCCGTTTGATGACCTCGCTAAGCTCCGTCAGGTCGCAGTCGGGGTGTTGCTCGACGACGGTCTTGACCACGCCGGGGCCGGAAATGCCGATATTGAGCGAATAATCCGGTTCGCCGACGCCGTGATGCGCTCCGGCCATGAAGGGGTTGTCCTCCGGCACATTGGCAAAGACGGCCACTTTGGCGCAGCCGATGCCGGTCTTGCTGCGCACGGCCAGGTCTTTGAGGATATGGCCGAACCGCTCGACCGCCGTCATATTCAGCCCGGCCAGCGTCGTTCCCATATTGAAGAACCCGCACACCCGCTTGGTCTGCGACATCGCCTGCGGCAGCGCGTTCATCAGATTTTCGTCAGAACCGGTCAGCCCCTTCTGGACATGCCCGCCAAAGCCGCCGATGAAATCCATATCGGCCAGCGCCGCGGCCCGGTCGAGGGTCTTGGCGACACGCACGGCGCAGGCGACCGTGCGGGGCAGCGGTTCCAGCAGCAGCGACACGGGCGTCACCGCAATCCGGCGGTTGATGACCGGCACGCCGTATTTTTGCTCCATCGCATCGGCGGCGGCGTTGAGCTTTTTACCCATCGCAACGATCCGCTGCTCGATCCGCCCGCAAAAATGGTCGGTATCCCGATCCATACAGTCTTTCAGATTGATGCCCAGCGTCACTGTGCGGATATCAAAGTGCTGCCGCAGGGTCATGTTGACGGTTTCAAAAATTTCCTCGACGGTTATGCTCATTGTATTGCTCCGGGTTCGGATCGCTTTCTGTTGTCGTTTGAGGGGTATTGTACCTTGTGCCGCGGCGAAAGAAAAGCCGCAAGGGGCGATTATTTTTCGGCGGCGATGCGGCGGTAATGCTCAACGTATTGGTCGGCGACGGCGGCCCAACTGAACTGTCGGGCCTTGTCCGCGGCGGCTCGGTTCATTGCGGCATAACGGTCGGGCTGAGCGAGGAGTTCGGCGATCGCGGCGGCCAGTTCATTTGGGGAGGGTTGAGGCACGACGATGCCGTTATGGTCGATCAGTTCGGCGACGCCTTCGCAGGGGGCGGTGATGACGGGCAGGCCGGAGGCCATCGCTTCGAGCATGGCGTTGCTCATGCCTTCGTGCTGACTGGTCATCAGGAAGAGGTGATTGGCCCGGTACACCGCGGGCAGTTGGTCAAAGTCTAGCAAGCCGTGAAAATGGACGCGATCGGCAATGCCGAGCGATTGAGCCAGCGTTCTGAGAGGGGCTTCGAGATTGCCGTCGCCGACGATGTTCAGTTCGGCATCCACTTGGTTTTTGAGGAGTCTGTCGAGCGTTTCAATCTGCAGGTCGATGCGTTTTCGCGAGATGAGGCGGCAGACGGTCAGGAGTTTGATGCGGCCGGAAAGCGTACGGGACGCCGGGGGCGAAAACAGGTCGGTATCGACGCCGTTGGGAATGACGGCGTAGTCCAGCGACGGTTCGAAGCGGCGGGCCAGCTCGGCCAGACCCCGGCTGTTGGCGATGACGGCGGAGGCGTTTTTCCAGATGCGGCGAAACAGCCCGGACAGTAAGACATAATCCAACTTAAGGCGAACGTTGAAGCCGGGGACATCGCTGCCGCGGAGGGAGACGATGTAGGGAATTCGGCCGGCGGTTTTGAGACAGGGATACGCCGAAGGGAAGGCGAAAAAGGCGTGCACCAGGTCGTAGCTGTTTTCGTGCAGAAGTTTTTTATAGTACTGGTTAGCCTTAAATAGCCATTCGACCACTTCGCTTTTGCGCCAGTAGTGCCGGTTTTTTTTATGCAGGCCAAGACGGTACAGGCGGACGTTTTCTGTAAGGGTTTCCATGCGAAACTGCGGCGTTTCGGCGGCGGTCAACACATCCACCCAAAGATCGTTGCGCCGGGCGTATTCCTTCAGTAAATGCTGATGTGCCTGGGCCGCCCCGCCGCCTAGGGGCGGATATTCGTAATTAAGCATTAAAATCTTCATTCGAAAGACGACTCAGGCTGTTTTTCTGCAATTACAAAAAAATTGGTTTGCATCCGATAGGGAAGACGGCGAAAATCGATCCATCGAAATAATGATTGCGGGAGACCGACGTTGCTCAGTTTTGTCAGCGTATAGGCGTTCATGGTGTTCATTTTTATAAATTTCGATGAAAAACCATGCCTCTGCAAGCGGCGGTGCAATTGTCCATAATAATGCAGCGAGGGGTGATAGATTCGCCAGTAAAAAGAACGCGATTTTAACGTCTCAAAAATGACATTGGTCAGTTTATTGGGCGTCTGAAACAGATAGTGTCCACCAGGTTTAAGGATGCGACGGACTTCCCGGAAATGACAGTCCACATCATGGAGATGTTCGATCACATCAAAACTGAGCACAAGATCGAAGATATCACTCGAGCAAGGTATCTTTTCAGCGCTGAAGACACGAAAATCGAGTCCGGGAAATTTTTCGCGTGCATGGTCGATTGCGGTTTGAGAAATATCACTTCCGATAATCGTAAGGCCTTTCTGGTAAAGCGCCAAAACGAGCAATCCCACGCCGCAGCCGAGTTCAAGACTATTTTTATCCGGTGTCAAGAGCCCGGTTTGTTCGAGAAACAACAGATTCAAATCGAGATTGCCGGCTTGTTCGATGCCGGCGGCAATCGCGTTTTGCCAGCGTTTTTCGTACCGTAATTGTGTTTGATTCTCGACAGGTTCCATTGCCAAACGCCTTTGCGTTAATCTTTCTGTTCAAACAGCATATGGTTTTCGAATTGTCCGGCGAAACGGTAACGACTCATCACAAAGTCACGGAACGGTTTCATGGCCTCAAATCGCAGTGCCTCCTCTTGGCCGAATCGCTGACGAAGCATATCGGCATAGGCATTTTCAAATGCCTCGATTTCGGTGGGGTCGTTTTTGAGCAGACGGGGTTGAGCGTTGCCGAACATATTCGGAGGAACGATGGGCCACAGCTCAAACGGCGGCCGGCCGTCAAAGGGAAAGTGCTGCTTTCTGCTGTCCACTAAGAATTTGGGGGGATTGTTTTCAAAGCGGCCAATGAGCGTATTGATCTGGCGTTTTAACACGGCCGGCGGGCTGACGTGCATATCAGCCTCAAAAGCCCGCGGCACGGGAGCCATCCGCTCGGCACGGACATAAATCCCGGGAAACCACCCCCAGACGTAGAGCGTCTCGTCGGGCGTGCTGTTGGAGCGAACGTGGTCGCCGACGGCCTGCCACGGGGCCGTCGTCTGCGCGCGGACGACGGCAAGACTCTGGGCAAAGCCGCGTCGTCGTTCGGGTTGGCCGGTCTGGACATTTTTGTATTCGGCACCAGTGTCAGGGCTTTTTGAAAAACCAGCAAAGACCGGGAAGATCAGAATGAACAGTACAAGCAGGGATGTCCCTGCGGCGGCAAGAGAAAAAAGCTTATTTGAACTTCGGGTCAGCCATACATTCCAATACCACACAGCGCTGGCAATGAGCATTGCGCCTGAGGCGCACGGAGGCAGATAGTACTGCTCATACGAATGCGGACTGATCCAGACGAGGGTCATATCAATCAGCCACCAGACGGCCAGGAAGGCCGCGACGGCGTGAAGGGGATTGTCTGCCTTTTTCTTTTTCATCAGACGCCATAGCCAGATCCCGGCAATTAATAATGTCGTCGCCAGAGCGGGATAGACCGCTGCACCGATGGCATTGTAATATCGGAAGACCTGCGGGGCCTGCTGGGCGAGCGGTCTGGCTTTTCGGCTGTAGCCGACGTAGCCGCCTTCGGCCATCAGGCCGGAATAGTCGATGACGCGGACGATCTGGGCTTTGAGAAACGTGACGCTTTGCAGGGGAGCGCGTCCAAAGGGGATCGATTTGAGGTAGGCCGGCAGATCGGTTTTAACGTTGCTGCCTTCCGTCAGGGCGATCAGTCCTATGGAGAAGAGGAGAATAACGGCCAGCGTGATTGTGCCGTAAAGATACACGTTGCGGTTCACGGTGCGAAGGGCCGTGCCGAGGCGTTTCCAGGGGATATGATGACAGGCGGCAAACGCGGCAAAGGCCAGCGCCGAAAACAGCAGGATGCCTTCCAGCAGGACGACGGGGAAGGTCTTCCAGAAGGCGGACAGGTTGTTTTGCCAGATGTAAAGGCTTGCCGGAAAGAGCAGACCGACCACGGCCCCGAGCACCCACAGCGCGACGGTCAGAAAAATCGCCTTCCAGCGGCGATGCAGGGCGATGAGTTTGACGGCCAGGTACAGGCCGACGGCGACCACGATGGCGATGCCGGTGGGTTTGAAGTAAAACGGGCAGATGGACGCCGCCCCGGCGATAATGGCCCAGTGTTTTTTGCCGCCGGTTTCGTGCAGGGCAAACGCACAGGCGGCAACGATGGCAAAGGGAATCATGAATTGCTCTTTGACGTTGCCGAATTTGGCGATGATGGGCGCCGAAAGCATAATGGCGGCCAGCGCCGTCGAGACGACCGCGGCGATATTGCCGAACAGCCGACGCACCGTGTAAAAAAGCATCGCCAGTCCGCCGAGCTGAAGCAGCATCTGGATGATATTCGGGCCGGCGTCGCTGAAGCCGAAGAGTCTGACGCCGAAGATGTTGCACAGGAGCGTACCCGGCTGGGCGGAAGAGATTTCATCGACCCACAGACGCGCCCCGGTCAGGAGACGCTGCGCCGAGTAGGCATACGCGCCGCCGTCGAAAGGGTCGGGGCTGTTCAATTCGATGTATTTGCCCATCGCAAACGGAATACCGCCGATCAACAGCGTTGCCGTCAGAGCGACAAAAAGACCGACCGGCGGGCTTGCGTTGCGCAGCGTTGCAGTAACCTGGGGGGCGGCCGATTTTGGATGTATCCTGCGACGTGCCATACTATCTTTCAGACGTTGGGGGTTTCGGCGGGTTCAAGGATTTTTTCAATGACATAAGTCGGGCGATCCTGTGATTCGTGATAAGTGCGGACGAGAATCTCCGCCAGCAGCCCCATCAGAATCAACTGAATCGCGGCCATCATCAGCATCATCGAGATAATCAACAGCGGGTTTCGGTTCATCGAATAATTCTGAATCAGCTTCATCAAAATCACCGTCAGCCCCGAACTCACCGAACCGAATAAGCAAATACCCCCCAATCCTCCGAAGATATAGATAGGCTTGGTCGAGTAAGACGCAAGGAACTTTATCGTCATCAGGTCAAGCAAAACCTTAAATGTACGGCTCAGGCCGTATTTGGTCTTACCGGCAGTCCGGGGCCGATGATTGACGACCATCTCGGCGACCTTTTCGCCGCCCCAGCGTGCCAGCGCTGGGATAAACCGGTGCATCTCGCCGTAAAGACGGATGGGCTTGAGCGATTCGGCACGGTAGGCCTTAAGCGTACAACCGTAGTCGTGCAGACGCACGCCGGTGATGCGTCCGATCAGCCAGTTGGCGATACGCGACGGCAGCGTGCGGGTCACGGGATTGTCTTTGCGTTCCTTGCGCCAGCCGCTGACAATATCATAACCTTCATTCAGTTTGTCAACCAGAGGCGGAATATCGGCCGGGTCGTTCTGGCCGTCGGCGTCCAGCGGGACGATGATCTTGCCGCGGGCGTAGCGAAAACCGGCGCTCAGGGCGGCCGTCTGGCCGAAGTTGCGCCGAAAACGAATCAGCCGCACGCGCGAACAGGCTTTCTGAATTCCGACCAGAACCTCAAAACTCGCATCTGCACTGCCGTCATCAATATAGAGTATTTCATAGTCCATCCCCTCAAGTGCCTGCACGATTTCACGCTGAAGATCCGCCAGGCTCTCGGCTTCGTTGAACACCGGGATCACCAGCGACAACTCCGGCTTATCTGTATTCGTCATAGCTCGGCTCCGAATCCTAAGTTCATCAATATCAAAATTCTACACCCTAAAAGGCTTTCTGTAAAGCCGTATCCGGAATCCGTCGAAATAGATGTTGGAATCCAGCCGCTTTTTGATAAACTAATCTCTGTTTATCGGCGTACAGAAAATGTCGAAGTACAAATTTTTTTTAAATTTCAGGAGTTTATTATGAAAACAGGTTATTGGCACTGTTGTGGGCTATTTATAGGGTTTATGTTCATCGCCGGATGCTTACCCCAGCACTCTGTCGCTTCTGACCCTAAACCCGCCCCTGTTGTATCAACCGAGAACGTTGTTGCCCCTGCTGTCTTTCAAGTGCCGGAACGATCTGTTCGGCCGCAGAGCCGTCCAGTTGAATCCAGTGCTGAGGAACCGACAATTGTCTTCGAAAAGTCTGTCCACGACTTCGGCAGTGTTGGTCCCGGTTCGTTGAATTCGGTTGATTTTGCTTTTACCAATACAGGAAACGCGGTTTTGAAGATCGAAGATTTTCACACTACTTGCGGCTGTACAGTTCCGGAGCTGGACAAACGGGAATATGCCCCCGGAGAATCGGGGAAGATTAGCGTACGCTACAGCGCTCCGGCCAGTACCGTGACGGATGAAAAACAGATTTATGTCTATACAAATGACCCCAAAACACCTCAATACGAACTGACCATCAAGGCCAAAGTGGAGGTCAATGTAACCGTCAGCCCGGTTGATGTATCTCTAATGCTTGATCAGGACAACGCCGGGATGCCTCCGGTGACTATTAAGAGTACCGATGGCAGGGAATTCGCCGTCACCAGCATTAAACCGACAAACAACGTGATGACGATTCCCTTCGATTCGAATAAGAGGGGAACCGAGATCACACTACAGCCAAAAGTCGATCTTGAAAAACTCAATATGACTCCCACCGGCATTATCGAAATACGCACTAATCATCCGAATTCGGGTATCTTGTACGTTCGCTATGTCGCAAAACCATTTTTTGAGGTCTCCCATCCTAGACTTATTCTTCAGAATGTGTCACCGGGCGAAGAGGTCATCCGGGACATCTGGATTCGGAGTAATTATGACAAAAAAGTCAGTATTGAGTCATTTTCATCCACAAATAAAATGATGACAATCATTGGCCAAGAGGAAGACGGAAATCATTTGAAAATTCAAGTGAAAATTACTGTTCCTACAAATGCTCCGGCGGCAGGTAGCCGAAATATAGCTGACGAATTGATAATCAACCAGACCAATGGTCAACGGATTTCGATTCGGTGTACCGGATGGTTCCAGATTCACTGACGCGTTTTTTGCCTTTTTTAAAATGTTCGAAAAACAAGGGAACAAAGCAGCCAGCCGGGTGTCTAATTTTGCGGTGAAAGCTGATTGAGTCTGTGTTGTGTTGATGACAAAATCTGGAAAAGTTCCGGAGCATTAATGATTAAAACCCTGCGCATAACAAGTTTCGTTCTGGCCGCTGCCGCTGTTGGCGCAGTTGTCTTGCTTGCGGTCTTGGGATTCAAAAGTAATCCAGACATTGAGGCCATATTGGCGCAAGATGGCGTCATTGAGCAAGCAAAACGCCTTTCTCGGTCCATCCCTGAAAAAGAAGAAACAATTTCTCCATTGGTTTCGCAAGCCCGCAAATTTGCACTGCGAATCAATCCCCCACCGCCGCCGGCACCCCCACCGCCGCCGCCGCCGCCGCCAAAAACAACTACTGACCAACAGAAACCCGTTCCGCCGGTCGAAATTGTTCGTCCGCCGATTGTCGAACAGCCGCAGACGAGTGGCCGTTATACACTTTTGGCAACAGCCCATTATGCAGATTACCCGGAACGGTCATTGGCGCTGTTCAAGCCGGTTGTAGGTCCGTCTAAGTGGCATTTTCAGGGAGAAACTCTCGGTCATCTGGAAATTCGCGAAATTCGCGACGGCAGCGTCGTTCTGTATCAAGGCGACACATTGAACTCCGAACTGGTTGTCCCCAAGCCAGCTACGAGGGGCAAGCCATTATTAAAATCCGAGCTGGACAGCAGTACCGTCGCAGCCGTTCAGCCGGGTGCGACTGCCGCGGCAACAGCCGTTGCTGCCCAACCCAGTGCAAGCAGCGCCAGGTCGGTTGGCGTCACCCGAACGCCCGCCGCGCGAAACGTGGATGCCACGGAGCGTATTCGGCGCGTCAGGGCGGCACCCGTAACGCAGCCGAGCGAGGTAGCGCCGCTGCGTGAACCGACGCCTGAGGAACAAAAAGAATCGATCCAGCAGAGTATATCGAGTATCGAAGAAATCATGGCTCGCTCCGATGCACATGCGTCAGACGAAGAGCAACAAAAGGAACAAGAGGCCTGGATGCAGCTTTTGCAGGTTTTGCAGCAGGAAAAAATTAATCTTGAAGCGACCGGCGATACCCCTGACAACGCGCCGTCGCCATCCGAGCCGGCTCAAGAGGCCAATCGCCCTGCGGTGGATGCGTCCGAATCATCTTCGAACAATTGACGGCTCTTAAAGCCCTCCTCAAATGAACAGGAATCCCATGAACAATAGCGAGTATCAGACAATGGAGAGCAATATGCGGCCGAAAGGCAAAGCAATGGACACAATCGGAAGGATACGGATCTCGGGGCTATGGCTGGCAGCGCTGACAGTCGCGCTGACTGGCCTTTGGGCGTACTCTGAATCCAATGACGGCCCGCTGCGAAGCCGTACCTATAAACTTCGTCATCTTAACAGTTCCGCAGCCAGAGATTTACTGGTGCGTCTCAAGATCGGCGCAGAGTACAATACGCTGTCCAGCGATGTACTGATCGTGACCAGCACCCGCTCACTGGATCTGGCCAGGGCGACATCGGTGATAACGACCGCTGATCGTGAAACATCTGTTGAAATCCGTCCATTAATGGCACTCTCCGAGGATGTGCCCCTGCCCAAACCCGAAGAACTGGCGGTACGGTTGAGGATGTTGACGATCGGCACGCTGACCGAAGGGCCGCCGGCGGGGGTCCCGAACCCAACCATTATCGACGAGTTTGAGGGTACCCTGATCGCCATTGGAACACCCGATGCGCTGGAGCAAATTGAAACGGTGATTGAGGCCTGGAAAGCGGAAAAATCGCCGAAACAAGAGCAAATCCCGTCACCGGCTCCCGATCCCGCCCTGCCGCAAACGATGCCGACCGAGCAATCCGACCCACAGTCTTCATTGGCGGATATCGCAGCCCTGCTTTTCGGCGATGAACCGAATGAACCGGTCACCGCACCGAACGCGATTGAAGAACATCCCGAGCAAATGCTGACCGACACGCCGCCACAGCCCGTTACTGAAGCCGAACCCGAAGACCCTGTCGTCTTGTCTCAGCCTGAAATTCAGCAACCGACTGAACCAGCGGAGGCGGCCGACGAACCCGATGCGGACGATGCGATTCTGCGTGCGGCGTTGGAAAGACTGCTTGGCTCCGCTGACCAGCAAGAACCACAGACGACGCCCTCCGCAGAAGAAGACCCTGCGGCGATGACCGAAGGCGAACCCGAGATGCAGCCGTCGGACGAACCCACCCGCATTGTCACCCGTCCTTCGCTGCCCGCCGAACAGGCGGATAAAGAGCTTGAGGTAACGATTACGCTGCCGGAAGAAGTGGAAATTGAAAAACTGCTGGAACTGGTGGGCAAACAACTTGGTCTGAATTACATGTACGACCGGGCAATCTTCGCCGGCGCCCCCGGCAGGGTGAATCTGAGCATTCACGACGGCAGGATCAAAGTCGGCGACCTGTATGCGCTGCTGGAGTCTGTCTTGCGGTTTCGCGGGTTTGTGATGACGCGGCGCGGCAGCTTGGTGACGATTGTCCGCCAGGCGGAAATCGCAGCCGTCGATCCGGTGCTGCGTCGTCCGGACGAGGAGATTCGACCGGGCGACATCATGGTCAGCAGCGTCTTTAAACTGAACAATGTCGCCCCCGCCACTGCCCAAACCCTGTTGTCGCAGATGCGTCTGGGAACGGGGTTTAATGTGATTCACGAGACGGGGACGCTGATCGTGACGGATTACGCCTTTCGGATGGAACGGATTCGCGATCTGATTGCGATGATCGACGTTGAAGGGGAACCCAAGGACTTTCAGTTTCGTCAGCTAAGGTACATGGACGCGGAAGAGCTTGTTCCGAAGATTCGGGCGCTTTCGACGCAAATTCAGGGCGTCACCATTACGGTCGGCGCTCAACCCGCGGCGGCGGTCCCGACGGCCGCGGCGACACGCGCTTTAACCGCGACGGAGCGAGCCGCCGAACTGCGGGCGGCGACGGCGACGGCGGCGGCGGCCCGAACCGCAACCGCAACTGCTGCGCGAACGGCTCAACCACAGGCGGCACAGGGGGAGAGTCTCTATCTGGAAGCGGATGGACGAACCAATCGTATCCTGATGATCGGCTACACCCAGGAAATTGATCTGGTTAATCAGTTAATCGACAGTCTGGACGTACCCAGTTATGACTTACGGTTCGTTCGGGAATATGTGATTCAGTATGTCGAGGCAACGGATGTGGTAACGGTACTGGGTGAGCTGGGACTGGCACAGGTATCGGTCGGCACGGCGCAACCAACCTCCCGAACCGCTACCGCTGCCGCAACCGCTGCGCGAACGGCTCAACCAGCCGCCGGCCAACCGACGGTTCAGCAGACGACCGCGCGGGGTGCGGGAACGAACAATCCATACATTTCGCTGCGTGCAGCGACCAACTCGCTGCTGGTCAACGCCACCGACGAACAGCACAAGGCAATTGAACTGGTGATTTCACATGTGGATGTGATGCAGAAAGACCAGCGGACAATAAAGGAATACGAGATACAATATGTCGATACACAGAGCATTCTTGATACACTCGGCGAATTGGGAATCATTACGCCGCGGACAACCGGTACCGCAACCGGGACGCGCACCGGAACAACCGCCCAGACTGCCGCACGCCCCGGACAGCCCGCTGAGGGTACGGCGCAGTCGGTAATGTTGTTAGGAGCCGAAGGTGAAGGACGTGAGATTACGGCGCAGGAGCCGCAGATCGCGGTGCTGGGGGCGACTAATTCGCTGCTGATTTACGCCACGCCGCGCCAGCATTCGGCCATTGCGATGGTCATCGCCCACACCGACCGCCAGCGCTCCCGGATGTTTGCGCCGTATGTGGTCTATGCACTGGAAAACAAGGATCCCGCCGAACTGGCCGACATACTCAATCAATTGATCAAAGAGACGATTGAAGAGGCCGCGACCGGTACGCCGTCAGCGCCGGATGCCCGCATTCAGACGAGGCCAACGCAGACGGTGGCTACGCTGCCCAGCGGCGAAGAACAGCGCATTCGCATCGTCGCGGACACCAAGACCTATTCGCTGATTGTGTATGCCAACCAGCGCAACCAGCAGTGGGTCGGCGAACTGATCCGCGAATTGGATGCCTATCGTCCGCAAGTATTGCTGGATGTGACACTGGTGGAAATCAGTCGAGATGATGATTTTAATTATGCCATCAATATATTGAACAGTATTCCCGATTTGACGAATACGTCGGGAATTACCGATACCTTCAGCGGCGTCGGCGAAGCTGTTTATAACAAGGATGATATTCTGACCAGGCTGCTTGCTCCGGGAAGCGACCGTTCTCAATTTATTGATTTAAAATCCAATCAGGGTCGATTTACCGGTTTCTACGGGAATGACAAGGTGATGGCGCTGCTGACGGCGATGCAGACTAAGAAGTACGGACGCATCATGGCCAATCCCAAACTGTTGGTTAATGACAACGAACAGGGAACGATAGAGACTAAAACCACAACATACATCACCCGAACGACGGTTAATTATCTGCAAGGAACGTCCGGCACGACTAACACTCTTACACCGGTAGAATCGCAGACATTTGATCCTTACGATGCAAGTATCAAAATGGATATTACGCCGCGTATCAGTAAAGGTGATAATTTGAGACTGGAAATCACTCTGAATCGTTCTGACTTTTTAGGTTTCGACCCCACCAGTGAGCGTCCGCCGAATAAAGCCGAAAGCGACGTTCAGACCGTTGTTACGGTTCCAGACGGCTATACGATTATTCTGGGCGGTATGGATAAAGTCAATCAGAGCAAGGGCGGCACAAAAGTTCCGATCCTCGGTGATCTGCCGCTGATCGGCGGGTTGTTCCGTTCGACCTCAAACACCAGTCAGGAAAACAAGCTGTATGTGTTTGTCAAAGCCAATATTCTGCGGCCGGGCACGGATTTGGCCAGCGAGGACTTGAAGAACATTTCAAGCGAGTATCAGATTGAGTTTGAAGGCATTGAATCCGAGATGCAGGGTTATGAAGACTGGCCGGGTATCAAACCCAAGCCAATGACGCCGGATCGGGTTTTGAGACGCGGCAACTGACGGGCGCAACAGGTGCTTTTGATGGGCTATAGCCCATCCTTAGGGCAGTTTTGTAGGGGCAGACCTGTGTGTCTGCCCTGAGGATGAGTGAAATCGCAGCAGAGGGCGAACACATAGATTCGCCCCAACAATACAATTATGAAAGAACTATTAATACAAGCGGCGGATCGCAGCGGCGTGGTGAACGCCGAGATGCTTCGGGCGTTTTTTGCCGAGCACGCCGAGGACGGTCGGCGCGTCGATCAGGTCCTGCTGACGGCGCCGAACTTTACCGAGGACGTGGTGCTGCGGCTGTTTGCCGAGGCGCTGGGACTGTCGTATTTCGACGAGATCGACGCCAAGCAGGTGCCGCGGGAGTTTATCGAGCATGTCCCCGCGCCCTACGCCCAGCATCACTACCTGATCGGCTATCGGCCGGAGGCGGACAACGAGCGGCTGCTGGTCATCACGGCCAACCCGCTGAATGTCACGCTGGTGGATAATATCTCCAAAATGCTCGGCCGTCCCGTTGAGGCGGCGCTGAGCAGCCGGGC
>Ga0123328_1002717_pt1 | contig 15719 bp, 11 predicted proteins | sample BioC12SIPDNA_2_FD_89702 | JGI IMG/M metagenome (GOLD analysis project Ga0123328, IMG submission 89702) | Anaerobic biogas reactor microbial communites from Washington, USA - Biogas_R1_A C12 SIP DNA | ecosystem: Engineered > Bioreactor > Anaerobic > Unclassified | place: Washington, USA...
AAGAGAGCTATCTGTACCGCTTCCTGACCGGGGAAGAGACGCTGGTGTTCTACGGCCGCCTCTTCGGGCTCCGGGGCGAGGCCCTGCGGCGGCGGGTCAACGAACTGCTGGACCTGGTGCGGCTGGACCGCCGCGCCAGGAAGCGAGCCCTCAAAGAGTACTCCAAGGGCATGAGCCGCCGCATCGGCCTGGCCCAGGCCCTGATCAACAATCCGAAGTTCGTCCTGCTCGACGAGCCCACCACGGGCCTCGACCCCGTGGGCACCCGCGAGATGAAGGACCTGATCCTGGCCATGAAGGCCGAGGGCCGCACCGTCCTCATGAGCAGCCACCTGCTGGCCGACGTCGAGGACGTGTGCGACCGCATTGCGATCCTCGTCCGCGGCGACATGCGCGAGTGCGGCGACGTCAAGGAACTGCTCCTGGTGCGAGACATTGTGCAGCTGCGGGCCCGGAACGTGCGGGCGGACGTGGTTCGCCAGGTGCAGGCCTTGCTGGCCGACAGCGGCGCCCAGGACGTGGAGACCTCGCACCCGCGCATGACGCTGGAAGAGCTCTTCCTCAACGTGATCTCCCAGGACGGGCGGCCGCCGGCCCCCTGACGCCGACCGCTCGCCCGCAACGGACAGACCCTATGGAGAACGCCGGAACACCCCAGGTGCCGCACGCCACGGACCCCAAGGGCGTCTCCACCGCCCCGGCCCGCAGGCCGCGATCCGCCGGCTTCGCCGTCGCCGTGGCCGCCGACCTGATCCGGTTCTCCCCGAGCCGAACCGGCGCCATCGCGTGGCTCGCCGTCCGCGAAGCCATGCGGCTGCGGTTGTGGATCGTCCTGGCCGTCGGCATGGGCGCCGTCCTCGTGGCCGACCTGACCACCGTGTACTTCGACCCCGTGTTCCAGACCGCCGCGGGCCTGATCGGCAACAGCCAGTTGGCCATCACCCTCGTCGGCATCGCCGTCGCCCTCTTCCTGTCCACCTACAGCATCCCCCGCGAACTGACCTCCAGGACCGTCTACAGCCTGGTCACCAAGCCCGTGTCCCGGCTGGAGATTGTGGCCGGCAAGATGCTTGGCCTGGCCGTCGTCCTGGGCGTCATCACGTTCGGCCTCGGGCTGGCCTGCTACGGCTACATGGCGTTTCGCGGCGACCACGTGCGCGAACTGGCCCGCCAGAGGCTGGAAGCGGTTCCGGCCTCCGAGCCCCTGCCTCCGGCGTTACAGGACATCGCCGATCACGGCCCCTTCAGGGCCGTCGTCTACCAGCAGCCGACCGAGCCGCTGACGCTGGTTCACCTGGAGGGCTCCGGGCCGGTCGAGTGGCTGTCGGGCTATCCGACGCACCGCGCTCACTGGGGCTTCAGCGGCTTGCCGATGGACCAGCTCAATACGGGCCGCACGCGAGTCGTCATCCACCTCGACTGGCACTCGTCCGCCCAGCCGACAACCGACGCACAGCGCACGGTTCGAGTCCAGCTCTACGACCCGCATCGCAAACGGGACGACTCGTTCGCCCGGCGGCTGGTGGCGGATGCCGACGGCACCGTGCAACTGGCCATTCCGGGCGTGATTCCCGGCCGCGAGGGCTTCTACACGGGCGACCGCCTGTGGGTGAGCCTGTGCGGCGACGGGCACGAACCGCTGGGCGTCAGGGCAGATTCCTGCGAGATCGTTCTGCCTGACGGAAGCCGCATGACAGCCGCCAGCGGCCTGAAACTGACGACGAGTTTCTCGTCCAACAAGTACTGGATCGGCGGCGGCGGTTCGAACCGCATGGTCATCGGTCGCGCGCGATTCGCCTCGCCCGGCAGCGACGCCTCGGCCCGGGCGACGCTTCAGATCGACGTGGCGGTGCCGACGGCCAGCGACACGCCCGCCGACGCCAGGGCCCAGGTGACCATCGTCAACGAGGAGGGGGACCGCCAGGAAGCCGCGTTCCGCCCCGAGAAAGGATCGACCGTGCTGGTTCCCCTGGAGCCGGAGCTCGTCCGTGGCGGCGATCTGACGGTGTACCTGCGGTCGGCCGACCCGCGGGTGGAGATCGGCGTCGCGGAAGAGAGCCTTCGCCTCCAGGTGGACCGCCGACCGTTCCTGCTCAATTGGGCCAAGGCCCTGACGATGATGTGGCTGAGCTTCTGCGTCATTGCGGCCATGGGGCTCTGCGTCAGCACACTGGTCGGCTGGTATGTCGCGGTGCTGCTGACGTCGGTGGCGCTGGTGCTCTGTCACATCTGGCAGAACCTGGTCCACACCGTCCTGCGGCACGGCTTCTCGGACATCGGGGTCACGCGCGGCGGCGAGTTTGACCAGACCCTGTCGCGCTGGTACTCGGGCATGCTCTGGGTGGTCGGCCACCTGTTGCCCGATTTCGACCGGCTGGACTACGGCGGCGTAGTGGCCGGCGGCGTCAACGCGCCGCTGTCGGCGTTGCTGGCTCTGCCCCACGGGGCCGTCTGGCACGCGCTGTTCTACATTGCGGCCCTGGTGGCGATCGGGTACCTGATCTTCCGCTACAGGGAGGTGGCCCGATGAACCATTCTCTGCGACAGGCGGCGCTGCTGATTGCGGCCGGGGCGGTGTTCGCCGCCACGTACCACCTGGAAACGCGCGTCGTGGAGCCGCGACGGCTCCGCATGCAGGGGTACCGGGCCGCCCTGCCCCACGCACTGCTGCACGCCGCCTCGTACGACGCGGCGCGGGCAGGCGGACAGTCGCCGCGATTCCTGCCGGGCGAGCAGCGCCTCGACATCAGCGACCTGCCCAGCCGGGCCGCCGCCCTGAGCCTCGGCGGGCTGCGCGGATTCTTCGCCGTCTACCTCTGGATCGAGGCCGAGGACGAGAAGAACCTGAAGATTCACGACGACCTGCTCGACAAGTACTACCGCCTGGCGTCGCTCCAGCCGAACATCCCGTTCGTCTGGTCGCACAACAGCTGGAACCTGACGCACAACCTCTCGGTACAGTGGTCCACGGTGGAGCGTCGCTACGACTGGGTCCGCTACGGGATCGATTTCCTGGCCGAGGGCATCCGTCGCAACCCGGGCAACGTCGAGTTGCAGGAAGTGATGGGGCGCATCTACTTCTGGCGAATCGCCAACAACGGCAACGAGGCCGACCGCGAGTACTTCTGCCGCAAGGTGATCGAGGACGACGGGGCGGACGCCCTGCTGATGGCCTACCAGTGGTATGATCGAGCCCGGCGGATCCAGGACGAAACGTCGGCGTCGCATCCGATGTTCCAGCCGGTGATTCTGCACGATCAGGCGTGCCACGCCATGCACGCCTACGCCAAGGAGATGACGCGGCAGGCCATGACCCGCCTGGGCGCTGCGGCGGAGTTGAAACTGGCCGGACCACCGGCCGGCGCCGATGCGGCGGCACGACAGGAATACGATATTCGCATTCGCGAGGCGTTCCAGGACGGCCGACGGTTGCTCGACAGGGCCCTGGACGCCTGGCAGGCAGCCCGGGACGAGTGGGCGGCTCAGTATCGACGTTTCCCCGACGATGGAAATGCGGTCATTTTCGGCCAGGGGGCGGCTCGGGCCGGGGGCCTGCTTGAGGCGTTTGCGGCCCACGCGACACCGGAGCAACTCGAGAGCGACCCGCATTCGTTCCAGGTTCGCGTCCGGTCGGTCTTGCAGTACGACCTGCTGGTCAAGCCCTTCATGAATCTGGAACCGCGCATTCACACCGTGGAACCCTGATTTTTCACTTGCCGTAAAGGCCCCGATCCGCTATTAGTTGTGGCCAATTACCGGGGTCGTACCCATCTGGGACGGACGAAACAATCTCTTCACTAGTCACGGGAGGTTACAGTGAGACGACGAAACGGGTCCAACTTCAGGGGGCTGATGGTATCCGGCATCATGTGTGCCGCCATGGCCTTGGGACTGATGGTCATGGTGCCGAAAATGCTGGCCCAGGACGCGCCGGGGACCGACGCGGCGGTGACAGCCGAGACGGCGACGGCTCCCGCGGCCGCCGTCCGCTCGGTGGCCAACCTGCCTGCCGTCTGGTGGGTCGCGCCGATTTCGTCGATCATTGCCCTGTTGATGGCCTTCTACTTCTACAAGAGCATCATGAAGGCCAACGAAGGCACGGACCGCATGAAGGAAATCGCCCAGCACGTCCGCGAAGGCGCCTACGCCTATCTGCGGCGGCAGTATAAGGTTGTGGCGATCTTCTTCGTCGTGGTCTGCGTGGCCCTGATCATCGTGGCGTTCAAGTTCGAGGCCCAGCACCGCCTGGTGCCGTTCGCGTTCCTGACGGGCGGCTTCTTCAGCGGCCTGGCGGGCTTCTTCGGCATGAAGACGGCCACCAACGCCAGCGCACGCACCGCCCAGGGAGCCAGCGAGAGCCTGAACCGCGGCCTCCAGATCGCGTTCCGCGCAGGCGCCGTCATGGGCCTCACGGTCGTCGGCCTGGGCCTGCTGGACATCTGCGGATGGTTCATCTACCTGTACGCCTTCCACCATCAGGTCTTCCAGTGCGAGCCGATGACGCTTGAGACGATCACGGTCGTCATGCTCTGCTTCGGCATGGGCGCCTCGAGCCAGGCCCTGTTCGCCCGCGTCGGCGGCGGCATCTACACCAAGGCGGCCGACGTCGGCGCCGACCTCGTCGGCAAGGTCGAGGCCGGCATCCCCGAAGACGACCCGCGCAACCCGGCGACCATCGCCGACAACGTCGGCGACAACGTCGGCGACGTGGCCGGCATGGGCGCGGACCTCTACGAATCCTACTGCGGCAGCATCCTGGCCACGGCCGCCCTGGGCGTCGCGGCCATGATTTCCACCAGCGAAGCCGCCGCCATGAAGTACCTCATCGCCCCCATGGTTCTGGCCGGCGTCGGCATCGTCCTGTCGGTTCTGGGCATCTTCGTCGTCCGCACCAAGGAAGGCGCCACGATGCGGAACCTGCTGTCGGCCCTCGGCCGCGGCGTCAACCTGTCGAGCATCCTCATCGCGGTGGCGGCCGCGTTCATGTGCAGCAAGTACTCGGAGTCCATTGGATTGGCCCTGCCCTGGGGCGTCTTCGGCGCGATCGTCACCGGCTTGCTGGCCGGCATCATCATCGGCAAGGCCACGGAGTACTACACGGCTGCCGAGTTCAAGCCGACACAGCGCGTCGCCGATTCGGCCAACACCGGCCCGGCCACGGTCGCCATCGCTGGCCTGGCGGAAGGCATGCTCTCGACCTGGATTCCGATTCTCGTCGTGGGCGTCGCCATGGTGGCCTCCTTCACGTTCTGCAAGGGCTGGGACAACCTGACCCTGGGCCTCTACGGCGTGGGTATCGCCGCGGTCGGCATGCTGTCCACGCTGGGCATCACGCTGGCCACGGACGCCTACGGCCCGATCGCCGACAACGCCGGCGGCAACGCCGAGATGAGCGGCCTGGGCCCGAAGGTCCGCGAACGGACTGACGCCCTGGATTCGCTGGGCAACACGACCGCCGCCACGGGCAAGGGCTTCGCCATCGGTTCGGCCGCCCTGACGGCCCTGGCTCTGCTGGCCGCTTACGTCGAAGAAGTCCGCGTCGGCATCCATCGCGAGGTGGCTTCGGCCTACACGGTCCCGGCCGGCGGCGCCGCCATGGCGTTCAGCTGCGTGAACCCCGACTCGCACACCGGCCGCTACAAGGCCGCCCTGTACGTAGCCCCGTCGGACGGCCATGCCCCGGCGGATCTCCATCATCGCGAGATGCTGACGCTCAGCCTGATGCAGGCCGCCGGTTCGAGCCGCACGATCTCGCTCCCCGAGTCCATCGCAATCCCGGGGAACCTGCCGCGCGGCGGCTGGGTGCCGGTTCAGGTGGGCGAGTTGCTCATCAACAACGCTTCCGTGTGGCAGACGCTGGGCCTGGCGGACGTGGGCGAGACCAAGGCGGCGTACACGAAGAAGGCCGGCCTTGACGACTTCATGACGTTCTACAACGTCACGCCGATGAATCCGAAGTTCCTGGTCGGCGTGTTCTTCGGGGTGCTCCTGGTGTTCATCTTCAGCGCCCTGACGATGAAGGCCGTGGGCCGCGCAGCCATGGCCATGGTGGCGGAGGTCCGCCGCCAGTTCCGCGAGATCGCGGGCATCATGGAAGGCAAAGGCAAACCGGACTACGCCCGGTGCGTGGCCATCTCCACCGCCGGCGCTCAGCGCGAGATGATCCTGCCGAGTATGCTGGCCCTGGTGGTGCCGCTCGTGGTGGGCCTGGTGCTCGACGTGTCGGGCGTCATGGGCCTGCTGGTGGGCGGCCTGTGCTGCGGCTTCGCCGTGGCCGTCTACATGGCCAACGCCGGCGGCGCGTGGGACAACGCCAAGAAGTACATCGAGACCGGCAAGCACGGCGGCAAGCGTTCCGACGCCCACAAGGCGGCCGTCGTGGGCGACACCATCGGCGACCCGTTCAAGGACACCAGCGGCCCGTCGCTGAACATCCTGATCAAGCTCATGAGCATGGTCAGCGTCGTGTTCGCGGGCTTTGTGGTCAAGGCGGCGCCGTACATTTCCGGCTGGCTGGAGTCGCTCGGCAAGTAATGCCGGCGACGAAGTGCATCCGGTACAGTTGACGCAACCAGCGGCGCTCGGTTATCATCGGGCGCCGCTGATGCTTATAAAGGAGACGTACCATCGAGAGCAAGGAACTGGCAATTCGTATGGCGCGGCTGGCCGCCGAGAACCGGTGTCGCGACGTGGTGGTTCTGGACCTGCGTGAAATCAGCCCCGTGACGGACTTCTTCGTCGTGGCCACGGGCACCAGCCGTCGGCAGATGCAGACGGTGCTGGCCAAGGTCGCCGACGCGATCAAGGCCGAGCCGGACGTGTCCACACCGTACGGCACCGAGGGGGTCGGCAGCGACCACTGGGCCCTGGTGGACATGGTGGACGTCATTGTCCACGTGTTCGCACCCGAGGCCCGCAGCTACTACGCCCTGGAGATGCTCTGGGGCGACTCGCCGCGCGTCGACTGGCAGGACGGGTGGCAGCCCCCTGCCGCCGTCAGGGCAGACCTGGAGCAGGCGCCATGAACCTTCAGCAGGAACTCACCCAACGCCTCGCGCGAGCCATCGCCGCCGCGTTTCCCGACGCCTCCGACGCCGAGCCCATGGTGACCGCTGCGCAGAATCCGCAATTCGGCGATTACCAGGCCAACTGCGCCATGGGCCTGAGCAAACGCCTGAAGAGCAACCCTCGCGCGATCGCCCAGAGCATCGTCGCCGCCCTGGACGCCGGCGACCTGATCGACGAGCCGACGATTGCCGGCCCCGGCTTCATCAACATGCGTCTGCGGCCGGAGTTTTTGGAGCGGCAGGCGGCTGCCGTCGGCGCCGACGAGCGGTTGGGGCTGCCCGTGGCCGAGACGCCGCGCACCGTCGTCGTGGACTTCAGTTCGCCGAACACCTGCAAGCCCATGCACATCGGCCACGTGCGGAGCATGGTCATCGGCGACGCCATCTGCCGGCTGTTGCGGCTGCTGGGCCATCGCGTCGTGGCCGACAACCACCTCGGCGACTGGGGCACGCAGTTCGGCCTGCTGATCGTGGGCTTCCGGATGTTCGGCCACGAGGTGCCCGAGCGGGACGATCCCCTGCTGCGGCTCGTGGAGATCTACAAGCGGGCTCACGCCGCCGCCGAGGCCGACGAAACCGTCCGCGACCAGGCCCGGGCCGAGCTCGCCAGACTCCACGCCGGCGACCAGGAGAACTACCGTCAGTGGCAGCAATACTGCCGCTGGAGCATGGAGCACTTCAACCAGATTTACCGCCGCATGGACGTGCATTTCGACGAGACTCTCGGCGAGAGCTTCTACAACGACCTGCTGCCTGGCGTCGTGGACGAGTTAGCTGCCGCCGGCCTGGCCCGGCCGAGCGAGGGCGCGATGTGCGTCTTCTGGGACGATGACAGCCTGCCCCCGCTGCTGGTGCGCAAGAAGGACGGCGCGTTCCTCTACGCCACGACCGACCTGGCGACGTTGAAGTACCGCCGCGACCGCTGGCATCCCGACGAGATCGTGTACCTGACCGATGCGAGGCAGCAACTGCATTTCCGCCAGATCTTCAGCGTGGCCGAGCGGTGGGGCGTGGCCGAAGGCATGCGGCTGCGGCACGTCTGGTTCGGCACGATCCTGGGACCGGACGGCACCCCGCTGAAGACGCGTAGCGGCGACCTCGTGGAATTGGCCGACGTACTGGACGAGGCGGAGCGGCGAGCCGTGGAAGTCGTCCGTGAGAAGACTCCCGACCTGGACGACGCCGAGGCCGGCGAGATCGCCCGGGCCGTCGGCCTTGGCGCCATCAAGTACGCCGACCTGTCGCAGAACTGTCAGAGCGATTTCGTCTTCGACTGGGACAAGATGCTCTCGATGCAGGGCAACACGGCGCCGTACCTCCAGTACGCCTACGCCCGTATCCGAAGCATCTTCCGCAAAGGCGCCGAGTCGGGCTGCCGCCCGGGCGAGACGGGCGTGTCGGTGGCCGAGCCGGCCGAACGCGCCCTGGCGCTGAAGCTGCTCCAGTGGCCCGAGGCCGTCGCAGCAGCCGGCGACGACTATCGCATGAACCTCATCTGCAATTACCTCTACGAACTGAGCTCCGTCTTCACGAGCTTCTACGAGTCGTGCCCGGTGCTCAAGAGCGAGCCCGCGCAGCGCGACAGTCGCCTGCAACTGTGCGACCTGACGTCGCGCGTGCTGAAGACCGGCCTGGACGTCCTGGGCATCCAGGTGCTGGAACGCATGTGAAGGAGGCCGCGACCTCGCCCGGCCGCCGAATGCCGATGAACCTGCGCGTCTGTGAGATCTTCCGCAGCATCCAGGGCGAATCGACCCGTGCCGGGCAACCGTGCTCGTTCGTTCGCCTGGCGGGGTGCGACGCCGGCTGCACCTACTGCGACACGCCGCAGGCCCAGGATCCCGCCGCCGGACGCGACATGACTGTGGCGTCGGTGGCCGCCGCAGTGACCGACCTCGGCGAATCCCTGGTCGAGATCACCGGCGGCGAGCCCCTGCTCCAGCGCGATGGCGTCGCGGCGCTGGCGGCCCGACTGCTGGACGCCGGCTGCACCGTGATGCTCGAAACCAACGGATGCCACGACGTGTCGCCGCTCGATCCACGCATCGAAATCGTCATGGACGTGAAGACTCCCGGCAGTGGCGTCGCCAAACGGCTGTGTCGGGCCAATCTCGACGTGCTGGACGGCAATGACGAGGTGAAGTTCGTCCTGACCGGCCGCGAGGACTACCTGTGGGCCCGCGAATTCGTCGCCCGGACACCGCAACTGTCCCGCGTGCGGGCGATTCATTTCAGTCCGGTGTGGGAAACGTTGCCGGCAGCCGCACTGGCCGCGTGGCTCCGCGCCGACGGCGGGGCGGCCCGCCTGGCCGTCCAGTTGCACAAGCTGCTCGGGGTGCAGTAGGGCCGCCACAACGATACGGCTGGACCCGTGACGGGGGATTCACTATCATGACGCAGTAGCGGCGGTGCGGGCCCGGGAGGAAACGATCCATGGAGATTCCCGTTGAGCTGGTGCGGATACTGATCAACGAGGGTGGCGAAACACAGGTCATCGTGGTCCGGGAAGTGGACGGCGACCGCGAACTGCCGATCAGCATCGGTTTCTTCGAGGCGGCCGCGATCGACCGGCGTCTGAAGGAGATACCCATTCCGCGCCCGATGACCCACGAACTGATTGAGAACGTGATCGAGGCCCTGGGCGGCCGCCTGGCGCGCATCGTCATCTGCGACCTGGTGGATCACACGTTCATCGGCAAACTCGTCATCGAGCGCAATGGCATGGAGGTGGACGTTGACTGCCGCCCGAGCGACGCTATTGCCCTGGCCGTCGGCCGCCGCGTGCCCATCCACTGCGAAGACCATGTGCTGCGCGCCGGCAACCCGCGGCCGCACGAGTCCGACTGAGCCCCTGCCTTTTGCGCTCCGGGCGGCCGTTGCGACGCCGCCTCCGGGCCGCTATAATGCCCCCGGCCGGAAGCTCCCGGTGGCCGCAACGGCATTAAGGAACCACGGATGACCTGGAAACGCGTACTGTGCCTCTATCCCTATGCGCCGGACAAGAAGAGCGAGCAGATGTACGGCGGCATGGCGATCATCAACCCGATCGGGCTCGAAGTGGTGGCCACGGCCGCCGCGCGCCACGCCGAGGTGATGGTGGTGGACCTGCGGCTGGAGACCGAGCCGCTGGATCGCCTGATTGCCGACTTCCGGCCCGACCTGATCGCCGTCAGCATCAACTGGGGCCGCGATGAGTACATCGACGCCGTCGTCCGCGCCCTGCCGGCCGATACCACCCTGCTCGTCGGCGGCCTGCACCCGACGCGCTATCCGGACGAGTACCTGGACGCCTACCCGCAGATGGACATGCTCTCGTTCGGCTACGGCGAGAAGACCATGGCCGAGTTGCTCGTCGCGGGTTCGCCCGAGAACGTGCCCGGCCTGTGGTACCGACAGCGGCCCAAGGCCTTTCCGCCGCAGGCCCGCGCCGTGATGCCCGAGGCGACCGGCGCCGAGCTGGTCCGTAACGAGTGCCGCTACGACGTGGACGTGTCGAGCTTCCACGTCAACCGGTCGCTGCGCCGCTACAAGTACCCCTGGATGAACCTCAAGGGCGACAACATCGCCACGAGCATCGGGTGCCCGATGGTCTGCGCGTTCTGCGGATGGCGGACGAACATCTACGGCGAGCCGCAGAAATGGATCCCCCGCCCCGCCGAGGACGTGGTGGACGAGATCGCCGAGACCGACGCCGACGTCGTTCACATCGTGGATGCCAACTTCGCCCACGACCCCGAGCGCGTCGAGCGCATCTGCGACCTGCTGATCGAACGCGACATCCGACGGCTGTTCGCCTGCGAGATCCGCGTCAACGCCCTGTCCCACAGCCCCGAACTGGTCCGCAAGATGGAGCAGGCCGGCTTCTTCATGTTCATGGTCGGCGTGGAGTCCACCAGCGACGAGTACCTGAAGCAGATGAAGAAGGGCTACACGGTGAAGATGTGCCGCGCGGCCTTCGAAAACCTGCGCCGGACGCACATTCTGACGCTGGGCAACTTCATCATCGGCATGCCGGGCCAGAGCCGCGAAGACATGCTCTACGTGGCCCGATACGCCCGCGAGCTGGGCCTGGACTTCATCAGCCCGAACAAGCTCTATGCGTACCCGAACTCGGCGTTTCACGAGTGGGTGATGCAGCACCCGGGGTACCACATCGAGGGCCGCCGGCATTACGTCGTCAGCGACACGATGGACCTCAAGAAGATGAAGCGGATTCAGCGGAAGATTTACTTCCGCTTCTTCACGCCGTCGCACATCTGGCGGTTCTACCGCAAGGCGCTGTCGCACCCCATGGTCGTCAAGATGGGCCGCACGCGCATCAAGCGGGCCATGCTCCGGACGCTGTGGAACCACCTGTCAGACACCCGGTTCCGCAGGCGACTCATCAAGAAGCTGTTCGGCCGGTTCGACTCGAAGCGCCGCGGCCGCGCGGCTTCCCTCTGACCTCCGATCTCCTCAGGAGCAGCCATGACCCGATTGTGCGTGGCGATTCGGCCGAAGACCACCGCCGAGGCCATCGACCAGATGAAACGCCTGGGCCGGCAGGCCGACCTGCTGGAACTGCGCGTGGACGCCATGGACGAGTGCGACCTGGGGCGCGTGCTGGCGGCCCGCGCCGCGCCGCTCATCGTGACCAACCGCGCCGCCAACGAGGGCGGCTTCCGCCCCCAGGACGAGGCCCGCCGCCTCGAGGTGCTGGTCGAGGCCGTGCGGCTCGGAGCCGATTACGTGGACGTGGAGCTGGCCGCCCTGACGCGGTTTCAGCAACTGGCCGACGCCGTGCCGCGAGAACGCACCAGGCTGATCGTCAGTTGCCACAATTTCCAGCGGATGCCCGACGACCTGGTGGCCACGGCCCGGCGCATCGATGCCACGGCGGCGGCCGATGTGGTCAAGGTGGTGGGAACCGCTCGCATGCCGGAGGATAACCTTCCCTGCTTCGAGGCGCTGCGGTCGGTGCGCAAGCCCGCCGTCGCCCTGGCCATGGGCGAAGCCGGACAGCCGAGCCGCATCCTGGCCGGCAAGTTCGGGGCTTGGCTGACCTATGCCAGCGAGGCCGCCGGCGCCGAGAGCGCCCCGGGACAAATCACCCTGGAGCAGATGCGGAGCCTCTACCGGGCCGACCGCGTGGGCCCCGCAACAGCCGTGTACGCCGTCATGGGCAACCCCGTCGGCCACAGCCTGAGTCCGGCCATCCACAATGCGGCCTTCAAGGAACTGGGCATCGACGCCGTGTACGTGCGGCTGAAGGTCGAGGGCGACCCAGCCGCCGCTGTGCGCGCCCTCAGTGCCGTCCCGATCGACGGCTACAGCGTCACGATTCCGCACAAACAGGCCGTCATGGCGGCGTGCGTCGAAGTCGATCCGACGGCTCGCCGGATCGGGGCCGTTAACACGCTCATCCGCCGCGACGACGGTTACCATGCCACCAACACCGACGTGACCTCGGCGATGCGGGTGCTCGCCGGCGCCATGGGCAGCGACGATTTCACGGGCAAGCGAGCCCTGGTCGTCGGCGGCGGCGGCGTCGGGCGGGCCTATGTGTACGGCCTGATCGGTCGCGGCGCCACAGTGCACGTGTCGGACATCGACGCCGCGCGGCGGGAACAGTTGGCCTCCGAAGCCGGCGCCACGGCCGTCGCGCCGGACCACCTGGGCAACGTGCGGGCGGATATCCTCATGAACGGGTCGCCCGTAGGCATGTGGCCCAAGGTGGACGATACGCCGGTCGATGCGTCGCTCCTGCGACCGGGCATGGTGGTCTTCGATGCCGTGTACAATCCCCGGGAAACGCGGCTGCTGCGCGAGGCCCGGGCCGCCGGGGGCGTGACGATCAGCGGCGTGGAGCAGTTTGTCGGCCAGGCCGTCGAGCAGTTCGAGCTCTGGACGCAGCAGCGAGCCCCCTTCCAACTGATGCGGCAGGTGGTGCTGGACGCGCTTCAGTCTCACTGACCAGCGGGCACGAAAGAAAACGGGCGGCCTCGTCGTCGACGAAGCCGCCCGTGGATCAACTGTCGTTCTCTGTGGCGTCAGGCCCCCTGCCCTTTGTTGCCGTTGTCGGCGTCGCGGTCGATGTCGTCGCTGACGTCCTTCAATCCCTTCTTGAACTCGACAATGCCCCGACCCAGACTGCGACCCACTTCGGGCAGGCGACGGCCGAAAAGGAGCAGTCCGATGATAGCCACGACAACCAGCTCCGACGGGCCGATGTTCAGAAAGCCCAGAGTCTCCATGCGTCATCCTCCGATGGGTCAACGTGCATTATAGTCGTTCACCCGAAGACCCACAAGCCCAGAACACACGCCTGCCGGCCGTCACACCTTCGGCAATCCCTTCATCGACGTGGCAATGGCCTCCTCGGGATACTCGTAGTCGTGCAGCTTGCCGGCGAAGTAGTCGTCGTACGCCGTCAGGTCGAGGTGGCCGTGGCCCGAGAGCAGGAACGTGATGTCCTTGGCCTGACCTTCCTCCTTGGCCCGCAGCGCCTCGTCGATGGCCACACGAATGGCATGCGACGACTCGGGCGCCGGGATGATGCCCTCGGTCTTGGCAAACATGATGGCGGCCTCGAAACAGGCCAACTGGTGACGATTGACCGGCTCGACGAGTCCCTGGTCAATCAGGATCGACACCAGCGGGGCCATGCCGTGGTACCGCAGGCCGCCGGCGTGAATGCCCGGCGGAATGAAATCGTGACCGAGCGTGTACATCTTCAGCAGCGGCGTCAGCTTGCCGGTGTCGCCGAAATCGTAGGCAAAGACGCCCTTGGTCATGGTCGGGCAGGCCGACGGCTCCACGGCGACCATGCGTATCTTCTTGCCTTCCAGACGATCGGGGACGAACGGGAACACCAGGCCGGCGAAATTCGACCCGCCGCCACAGCAGCCGATCAGCACGTCCGGCTTCACGCCGCCCAGGGCCATCTGCTTCTTCACTTCCAGACCGGTGACCGTCTGATGCAGCAACACATGATTCAACACCGATCCGAGCGAGTACCTGGCATCGTCATGCGCGATGGCGTCCTCGACGGCCTCGCTGATGGCGATGCCGAGCGAGCCGGGCGTATCGGGCATGCGGGTCAGAATGTCGCGACCGGCCTTGGTCTTGTCGGACGGGCTGGGAATGACCTCGGCTCCGAACATGTTCATCATCGACTTGCGGAACGGCTTCTGCTCGAACGACTTGCGGACCATGTAGACGGTGCATTCGAGGCCGAAGTGGTTCGTCGCATAGGCCAGGGCCGACCCCCACTGCCCGGCGCCGGTCTCGGTGGTCAGACGCCGGACGCCCGCCACCTTGTTGTAGTACGCCTGCGGAATGGCCGTGTTGGGCTTGTGCGAGCCGGCGGGCGACACCGACTCGTTCTTGTAGAAGATCCGCGCCGGGGTGCCCAGAAACTTCTCCAGCCGCCGCGCTCGCACCAACGGCGACGGACGGTAGACCACCAGGGCCTCCAGCACTTCCTCGGGAATGTCGATCCATCGCTCAACCGACATTTCCTGTTCGATCAGGTTCTCGGGGAAAATGGCCGCCAGTTTTGACGGGTCCATCGGTTTGGCGTTGGCCGGGTCCAGCGGCGGGGTGAGCCACTGCTTGATGTCTGCCGCCACGTTGTACCACTGCCGGGGCATGTCGTCGTTTGTCAGATACATTTTGTCCTGTGCCACGCGTGACCTCCCTTAGTTACAGACTCTCGAGCAATTCCAGGCAATGCCCTGATCGGCAGAACCTCCATGACACCAAGGCTGTCTGGCAAGTGTAAACCGCGAGGGACACAAAAGCAAGCCCCACCGAGCCTCTCTGGACGTGGCGTTTCTGGAGAAGCCGAGGGCGAATCCGGCTTTCCGGACACACGCGGAGAAGGCCCCGGCAAGCAACGGGCGGCGAAGAAACCTTGACAGAGAGGCCCGGAAAGGGTATGAAGGCGGCTTGAATTGGCTTGTCGCCCCCGGCGAGGGGGCGGCTGTCTTTGTGGGGTGACCAAGGGAGGGGCCTATGCCCAGAAAGTGCAGACGACGTCGTAAGATCGGCAGCAAGAAGCGTGCCCAGCGTCGCAAACAGCGCAAGCACTAGCGACAAGCCGCCGGAAGGCTGCCGAGCCAAGCGGGCTGCCCGCTGTCGTGATGCCACAGAGCGGCGGGGAAAGCCCGTTTTCGTGCATGGCAAGCTTCTGCGCGGATAGCGGCTGGGACGTGGATACAAGTGGAGCCTGAATGACGGTATAATGGCGCAAGGGCAAGGCTCCTTGTTGTGGTGAAAGGCAGGTGGCCGTGTCATCGAAAGACGACATTTCCGGCCTGATGCGGCGATGGCCGTTCGATCCGGACAATTACCTGAGACGGATTGTCGGGGCAGACGGGCGGCCGAAACTCCAGGTGCGGTTTCCGATGGGACTCGAGCAGTATGAGCTGGACGGGCGACCGGACGGTCTGCGCCCCATGGACTGCGAGTCCTACCTCGACTACTATCAGCAGTTGCGCGATGCCGCCGTCGCCACGAGCGGCAAACAGGACTCGTTCGGCCTGACTCCGGGCGACTGCGAGCATCTTCGCCTGGAGGCGGACATCTACCATTACCGCCTGGGCCTGCTTTACCGGGAGCGAGACTACGAGCGAGCCGCGGCGGATGCGGCGCGCAACCTCCGGGTCTTCG
>Ga0123328_1002721_pt1 | contig 15704 bp, 14 predicted proteins | sample BioC12SIPDNA_2_FD_89702 | JGI IMG/M metagenome (GOLD analysis project Ga0123328, IMG submission 89702) | Anaerobic biogas reactor microbial communites from Washington, USA - Biogas_R1_A C12 SIP DNA | ecosystem: Engineered > Bioreactor > Anaerobic > Unclassified | place: Washington, USA...
TCACGTGTTCCATGGCGTAGGCGTCGGTGACACCCAGCAGCGAGAGGGGGCGGCGCACGATGAGCGTCGCCGGGCTCACGAGAAGGATCTCCCTCGTGGCGGCGAAGTACTGCCACCAGCGCCAGACGAAACTGCCCAGCCGGTACCAGAGGTAGGCCCAGATAAGCAGGATGATCACCCAGACGATGAGGAAGCGAACGGACATGTCGCCGCGCGAAACGCCGAAAAGCAGCGTCAGCATCCACACGGTCGCGCCCAGCCAGGTGAGCATGAGCACGGAGTAGACGAGCAGATAGGGCCACTGCCGCCGAACGGGCAGCACGACTTTCAGCCGTTCCGGGGTTTCCTCAAAGGTTACGCCGGCAATATCCGGATAATTCATAGCTGCATGGGTCTCCTGCAGCCATTTTACCCTGCCAGTGGGGCAAGGCGCACATAACGAGTCCCCGGCAAAGGGAGCGCCTACAGATAGCCCAGCTTGCGAGCCTCGGCGGTCAGCTCTTCCCGGAACTTCGGATGGGCCACGTTGATCAACTCTCTGGCGCGCTGGCGAACCGACCGGCCGTAGAGCGAGGCGACGCCGTACTCGGTGACGACGTAGTGCACGTCGTTGCGCGTGGTGACGACCCCCGCCCCCTCATAGAGCACCGGCACGATGCGGCTGATCGTCTCGTCGCGGGCCGTGGATACCAGAGCGATGATGGGCAGCCCGCCCTTGGAGCGGGAAGCGCCGCGAATGAAGTCAAGCTGTCCGCCGACGCCGCTGTAGAGCCGCGGCCCGATGCTGTCGGCGTTCACCTGACCGGTCAGATCAACCTGCAGAGCCGAGTTGATGGCGACCATGCGATCGTTCTGCGCGATGTTGAACGGGTCGTTGACGTAGTCGGTCGGGTGCAGCTCGAGCAGCGGGTTGTTGTAGACGAAATCGTACAGCGCCTGCGAGCCGAAGAGAAAGCCGGAGATGATCTTGCCCTGGTGGAAGTTCTTGCGCTCGCACGTGATGACGCCGGCGTTGACCAGATCCATGACGCCGTCGGAGAAAAGCTCGGTATGCACGCCCAGATGGCGGTGGTTGGTGAGGTTGCGCAGCACGGCGTCGGGAATGCTGCCGATACCGGCCTGCAGGGTCGCCTCGTCAGGAATCATGCCCGCGATGTGCTCGCCCACTTTCATATGCTCCGGCGAGCTTCCGCCCTGCGGCGCTTCAGGAAGCGGGTAGTCCACCTCGACAATGTGGGTGAGCCGGCTGACGTGGATGAAGGCGTTGCCCAGGGTGCGCGGCATGCGCGGGTTTATCTCCGCAATGACGATCCGCGCTACTTCCGCTGCGGGCTTGGTCGTGCCCACCTCGACGCCGAAGCTGCAGAAGCCGTGAGCGTCTGGCGGCGTCAGGGAAATGAGCGCGACGTCCAGCGGCAGGATGGTCCGGAAAAGGCGCGGAATCTCCGACAAAAAGACCGGCGTGAAGTCGGCGCGCCCTTCCTGCACGGCGCTGCGCACGTTGGGTCCGATAAACAGGGCATTGACCCGGAATGATTCCTGATACTGCGGATCGGCATAGGGCGCGTCCGCAAAAGTGAGGATATGCGCCACTTCCACGTTACGCAGCTCCGGCGCGCGGCGGACCAAACCGCTGCACAGCGTCTTCGGCACGCCCGCGCCACCGCCGACGTAAATGCGGTCGCCGGACTGGATGGCCTGCAGGGCCGTGTCTACGTCGGTCACCTTCTGGCGGTAGATCTCTCTCCAGCTCATAGCGGCACCCCTCCCAGCAGAAGCGCTTCCGGCAGCGTGCGATCGACCTCGCGACCCAGCGCGGCGGCAACCTCAGGGCTGGAGAAACGGCCCTGATAAAGGACGATGCCGCGCGCCAGCGCCGGGTGCGCGTGCATGGCATCCGCAAAGTCGGCCATCTCCAGCAGGAAAGGCACAGCCGCGTTGGTGATCGCGTGGCTGGTCGTGCGCGCCACGGCGGCGGTCAGATTGGGCACGCAGTAGTGGATGACGCCCTCCTCGACGTAGGTCGGGCTGCGCAGGATTGTCGGCCGGCTGGTCTCCGCGCAGCCGCCCTGGTCGATGGAAAAATCGATGAGTACGGCGCCCCGCTTCATGGCAGCGACCAGGGCGCGGGTCACGACGACCGGCGCCCGCCGGCCGGGGCGCTGGACGGCGCCGACGACCACGTCGGCATATCTCGTGGTGCGGGTGAGGTTATACTCAGTCGCTACCATCGTGGCGATGCGGCCCTGCAGTACCTCGTCGGCCCGCTGCAGCTGGCGCATATTGCTGTCCAGAACGGTGACGCTGCTGCCGGCGCCCAGGAATCCGCGCGCGGCGTTGGTGCCGAGGACGCCCGCGCCGATGATGACGACCTCGGCCGGGGGCACGCCGGGGATGCCGGATAGCAGGATGCCGCGCCCGCCCGCCGTGGTCATGAGAAGCTCGCCGGCAATGACAGGCGCCAGCCGGCCGGCCGTCTCGCTCATTGGGAACAGGACCGGCATACAGCCGTCGTCCTCCTGGATCAGCTCGTAGGCAACGGCCGTTATCTTCCTGTCTACCAGCGCCTCCAGCAGATCGGGCGAGGCCACGGACAGGTGCAGGAAGCTAAACAGAGTCTGTCCTTCGCGGAAGAGCTGGTGTTCCTGCTCTACCGGCCTCGTCACCTTGACGACGACGTCCGAGCGCCCGTACAGCTCGGCGGCGGAGTAGACGAGCTGGGCGCCGGCCTGCACGTAGTTGGCGTCGGGAAAGCCGGCTCCGGCGCCCGCCGTGCTTTCGACGTAGACGGTGTGCCCGGCCTGCACCAGCACGGCTGCCCCGGCCGGCGTCAGAGCGACCCGGTTTTCCAGGTCGCGTACCTCTCTGGGGATTCCGAATTCCATGTGACTTTCTTCCCTCCTGCCACGCCCGGCAGGCGCGCAGGCACAGACGACGAGCGTCAGGCTGCCGCCGCGCTGCCAGGATTCAGATTCTTCTTGACAATGACTGCTGCGTACACCTGGGGACTGGAACTAGATTCCGGCGGCGGGCTCGGCCTCTTGCAGCCAGTCCTCGACGACCAGCCGGAAAATGTCGCATTCAGTGATAATGCCGGCGAGCGCACCGTGACGGTCCACGACCGGCAGGCCGCCGATTCGGTGCTTGAGCATGAGCTGTGCGGCTTCACCGAGGGTGTCGTCGACAGAAATCGTTACCGGCCGGGGGGTCATGATCTCGTCAACCCGCAACTGGCTGAGCAGGTAGTTGACCTCCCAGATGTTCAGCGAGGTAGCGCCCGAAGGCTCGGCGCCGCGGATGTCGCCCAGGGTGACGATGCCCACCAGTTGCCCCTCGCAGACAACCGGAAGATGGCGAATGCTGTTCTCGGTCATGATCCGGTGAGCCTCAGGTAGGGTAGTCTCCGGCGACACCACAATGGGATCAGGCGTCATCCATTCCCGCACCAATTCACATTTCATCACTCTGCTCCTTGGTTAAGCCCTAATGCAGCCGGGGATTGCCGGGGGTCCGCTCGCGGGGCGTGATCAGGGGCAGTACCGGCGCCGCTTCCCGGGCCACGGCTTCGATCTCGCTGATGAGACGTAACGTATCGATATCCTTCAGCAGGTAGCGTCTCGCGCCCGCCCGCATGACGCAGTTCCGTTCGATTTCGTCTATGTACGAGGTGAGCACGATCACACCCACCTGGCAGCCCGCCAGGAGCCGGAGAATGGCCGTGCCTGCCTGAAGACGGGCGTCGCTCTTGTCGATCAGGTCCAGAAGCACGACGTCGGCCTGCGCCTGATCGACCGCCTCCAGCGTCTCAGGGAATGCGGAGAGCGCGCCGACGACCTCGATGGAGGGCACAGCCCGCAGGCGCGCCGCCAGAGCCTCGCAGACAGCAGGGTGTTCGTCGATGATCAGTACGCGGATTTTCTCCATGATGCTAACAGATGTTGCGCTCCAGATAGCAGCGCTGGTTCTGGCTCGCACCTCCTAAAGGCGAGGCCCAGACAGGCTTCTACTGTGCAGTTTACGCGTTGCCCCCCTCTTTTCCCCAGTAACGAATGTCACCTAAGTCACTGTAGGTTGTCACCGGCCGGCTCTGCACCTGAACGACGAAGATCACGTCGGATCAGTGTACCGTGGCGCGAGATAGGGTATATTTCCTTTTCGTGGCTGCCGGACGCATAATCACACTGGTCGCAGTCAGATCGAAGGGATGACGATGGCTAGAATCTATCTTGTCAGCGACTTGATGACCAAAAACCCGGACACGGTGCTCGTCAGCGCGACGCTACGCGATGTGCTGCAGCATATGAAGCAGGACAACTGCCGCCAGCTACCGGTCCTGGACCACGAGCAGCGCCTGGTAGGCATCATCACCGACCGGGATGTTCGTCTGGCCATGAACTCGCCGCTACTTTTGCGCGAGCGCTGGCAGGACGAGGCGTTGCTGGATTCCGTGACGGCGGAGAGCTGTATGACGGCCGGACCGCTGACAGTCGGGCCGGACCTACCGGCCTACGAGGCGGCGGAGCTGCTGGCGACGCACAAGTTCGGCGCGCTGCCCGTCGTGGTAGGCGATGATCTGGTTGGGATTTTGAGCGTTACGGATCTCTTGCGGGCCTTTGTGCGGGAGCAGCGGGATCGGGCTGGCAACAACGTCGTCGTGGACCCCTAGCCCTAGATGGGCAGGCGCATGGTGATGGTCGTGCCTTCGCCGGGCTTCGACCATACTTCAAAGGAGCCGTTGCGTTCCTCAGCCCGGGCGCGCATATTCGCCAGCCCGTGACCGGTAGCCTGTGTCCGGCTGTTGAGGTCGAACCCCATACCATCGTCGCTCACCCGCAGCACAATCGCGTGGTCGTGGCGCACGGCGCTGACCTCCACCCGGCTGGCCCGCGCATGGCGCGCCACGTTGGCCAGGGCTTCCTGAGCCGTAAAGAATAGCGCGCGCGCCACGCCCGGCGGCACCGTGGAAATGACTTCAGGAGGCGCGTTCAGCTCCACCGGCACCATCGTATTGGCCTGGAATTCCCGCGCCAGACGGGCCAGCCCTTCCGCCAGGCTGCCCTCGAAACGGCGCGGTCGCAGGTCCAGGATGAAGTTGCGGATATCCCGAATCGCGTCGTTCAGCCCGCCGATGGCGGCGTCGATCAGGGCGACGGCCTCTTCCTGTTCCTCTTCTGTCAGCAGGAGGCGCACCGATTCCAGCGTAAGGCCGACCGCGTAGATAGCCTGGATGACGCCGTCGTGCAGGTCCATGCCGATGCGCGACCGTTCCTCCACGATGGCCGTGCGGCCGACCTGTTCGTAGAGACGGGCGTTGGTGATGGCGATGGCGGCGTGGGCCGCGAGCAGCTCGATGACGGCCTCGTCAGCGCGCGTGAACTCAGTGCCGTCCAGCTTATCGGTCAGGTAGAGATTGCCCAGGATCTCGTTGCCGGCCTTGATCGGCACGCCCAGAAACGCCTCCATCGTCGGATGACCGGGCGGAAAGCCGACGGAGCGCGGGTCTTCGCTGATGCGTGGAATGCGAATGGTGCGCCCCTCCCGCAGAATGGCCCCCAACAGCCCCAGCCCCTGCGGCAGATGGTCGATTGACGCCGTGACGTCGGGCGCCATGCCGCTATGGATGAAACGGATCAACCGGCCGCTGCCGTCGGGCACGCCCAGGGCCGCGTATCGCGCGCCGGCCAGCTTGCGGGCCGACTCCACGATTTCGTGCAGCGTCTTGTCCAGTGAAAGATTACTGGCGACGGCGAGGGCGGCCTGGTTCAGCGCGGCCAGGGCTTCAGATGGAATCCGTGCACCAGTTGCCATTCGATTCTAGAGATAATCTTGCAGGTGATGTTGCACGGCGTATGCTGCGGCCTCCGCACGGTTAGAAACGCTTAGCTTCGAGAGGATGCTGCTGACATAATTGCGCACCGTTCCTTCGCTGAGGAAAAGCGCCTCGGCGATTTCGCGGTTCGTCTTGCCTTCGGCGATCAGAGCCAGTACCTGCATCTCCTGCGGAGTAAGGTCTCCGAACGCCGCCTTTTCCTCGTTCTGGATAGCCCGCCGGACTTCATTAAACACGCGCTGTGTTAACGATGGGTCTAGCGTCGCTTCGCCGCGCGCCGCCGCCTCAATAGCCTGGATTAGCTCGCCGCTGCCGATCTGCTTCAGGACGTAGCCGCAGGCGCCCGCGCGAATGGCCGAAAATAGTAGCTCGTCGTCGGCGTAGGAGGTCAACATCACCACTTTTGTGTCGGGCAGGAGATCGGTTATCTCCTGGCACGCCTCGATCCCGCTGCTGCCCGCCAGGCGGATATCCATCAGGATGATGTCAGGCTTCTGTTCCAGCGCCTTTTCGATGGCCTCGTCGGCTGCCGCCGCTTCGGCCACGACCTCGAAATTGGCGTGCCGTTCCAGCAGGCTTTTCATGCCCAAGCGCACTACTTCGTGATCGTCAACCAGCATGATCCGTAGGTTTGCCATGACCCCAAGTATATCCCGCTTTGACGCTCTCTTCCAGTCCGGCAGTCCACACCAGAAGTAATCTTGTGCGGGCTGTCACACGGGAGACGTGACATCTATCACTGGGGCACCACGATGAACTTCTTTACCATGGGTATGATCGTGCTCATTCTCGTTTTCACACAGGAGGCGCTTGATGGACCCCCTCATACTGGCACGTCTGCAGTTCGCCGTTACCACTATCTACCACTTCTTTTTTGTTCCCCTCACGCTCGGGCTTTCCATCTTCGTCGCCTTGCTGGAGACACTTTATGTGCGCACCGGCAAGACGGTCTACAAGGAGATGACCAAGTTCTGGGGGAAGCTGTTCCTGATCAACTTTGCGATGGGCGTCGTCACCGGTATCGTCCAGGAGTTCCAGTTTGGCATGAACTGGTCGGAATACTCGCGGTACGTGGGTGACATTTTTGGGGCGCCGCTGGCGATTGAGGCCCTGCTGGCCTTCTTCCTCGAATCCACCTTCCTGGGTATCTGGATATTCGGCTGGGACAAGCTCTCGAAGGGTGCGCACGCGGCGGCGATGTGGCTGGTGGCTATTGGCTCCAACATATCGGCCCTGTGGATTCTCGTCGCCAATAGCTTTATGCATGAGCCGGTCGGCTTCGTCCTGCGCAACGGGCGCGCCGAAATGGACGATTTCCTGTCGCTGCTGTTCAACCCGCACCTCTTCGTGCAGTTTCCGCACGTCCTGATGAGCGGGCTGACGACGGCGGCGTTCTTCGTGCTCGGCATCAGCGCCTACCATCTCCTGCGGCAGGGCGAGAGCCGCCACGGCTTCCGCATCAGCTTCCAGATTGCCGCTATCGTCGGCCTCGTCGCCACCCTCTGGGTGATCATGTCGGGCCACAGCCAGGCGCAGCATATAGTCCAGGTCCAGCCGATGAAGATGGCGGCAGCGGAGGCGCTATGGGAAAGCGAGGACCCGGCGCCCATGTCGCTGTTCACGATTGGCAACGAAGCAGAGCGGCGCGACGTCTTTGCCATTCGCCTGCCCCGTGCCCTCAGCTTGCTTGCCTATAACCAGCTGGAGGGCGAAGTGAAGGGCATCAACAACCTGCAGGTTGAATATGAGCAGGAGTACGGGCCCGGCGACTACGTGCCGCCAGTAGCGATCAGCTACTGGACCTTCCGGATCATGGTCGGCCTCGGTTTCCTGATGCTGGCCGTCGTCGTCTATGCCCTCTTCCTGGTCGTCGGCGAGCAGCTCGACGCGGCGCCCCGTCTGCTGCGCTTCCTGCCCTGGCTGATCCTGGCCCCCTACCTGGCCAACACGGCCGGCTGGATACTGACCGAGGTCGGCCGCATGCCCTGGGTGGTCTACGGCCTGATCCGGGTCGAAGAAGCGGTGTCGCCGACCGTTACGGCGGGCATGCTCTGGACGACGCTGATCGGATTCACGCTGGTCTATGGCGTGCTGATGATCGCCGACATTTACCTGCTGCGTAAGTTTGCGCGGGCCGGGGCAGAGGACACGCCGTTCCTCCAGCCCGGCCCCGAAGAGCCGATTCCTTCCATCGTAGGCGACTGAACCCAGTTAGGAGCAAGCGAGGAATATCATGGACCTCAACATACTCTGGTTTATTCTCATCGCCGTCCTGTACACGGGCTTCTTCGTGCTGGAGGGCTTTGATTTCGGCGTCGGCATTCTCCTGCCGATCCTCGGCCGGACCGACCAGGAGCGGCGGGTGGTCATCAACACGATTGGCCCCCATTGGGATGGCAACGAAGTGTGGCTGCTGACGGCGGGCGGCGCTACCTTCGCAGCTATGCCACACTGGTATGCCACATTGTTCAGTGGCTTCTACCTGCCGCTCTTCCTGATCCTCGTCGCCCTGATCGTCCGCGGTGTGGCCTTCGAGTTTCGCAGCAAGGACCGCCACCCGATCTGGCGCCGTATCTGGGATGGCTGCATTTTCGTGGGCAGCCTGCTTCCGGCGCTGCTCTTCGGCGTGGCCTTCGCCAACCTCGCCCGGGGCGTGCCCATCGACGCGGAGATGAACTATGTGGGCGGCTTCTGGAATCTGCTGAACCCCTACGCGCTGCTCGTTGGCATCATGCTCGTCGTGGGTTTCACCCTGCATGGCGCGAACTTCCTGACGATGAAGACGGACGGCGAGATGCGCGAGCGCGCCCGCCGGGTGGCGTGGCGGCTCTGGCCCATCGTGGTCGTCTTGCTGGCAGCGACCTTCATCTTCACCTACCAGCAGACCGACATCGTCCACCAGTTGGGCATCAACCCGGGCATGATCCCGGTTCTCGCCGGCCTGACCATCCTCGCCGAAGGTTATCTCATCCGCAAAGAACGGGACGGCTGGGCTTTCACCTTTTCGGTCCTGACGGTGATTCTGACCTCGGCGACCTACTTCCTGATCATGTACCCGCGCGTCATGGTCTCCAGCCTGAACCCGGAATACAGCCTGACCATCTACAACGCCGCGTCGTCGCCCTACACGCTGCGCATCATGTCGATCGTCGCCGCCGTCCTCGTGCCCATCGTCCTGCTCTATCAGGGGTGGAGCTACTGGGTCTTCCGCGAGCGGCTGACGACGCACTCGGAGCTGGAGTACTGAGAAGCGGCTGCACACGCACCGGTCCTATCCGACGGCACCGGGTAGATTGCCGTTTCGTCATTCTGGAGAGCCCGGCCCTGAACGGCGCCGGGCTCTTTCCGACAGGGCGCGCTGATGTTTGACCGGCGTCTCTGGCAGGAAGCGCGGGCCACCCTGCTCCCCATTCTGCTCACCGTGCTGCTACACAGCCTGACCGGTCTGGTTACGGTGGGCAGCGCCTTCCTGCTCAGCCGCGTTGTCGATGCCGTCTTTATGCAGGGGCAGACACGGGCGGCGGTGCAGCCGCTCCTTCTGGCGCTGCTGGCCCTCATCCTGGTGCGCGCCGCCCTAACGGCGGGGGCAGAGCTGGTTGCCGGCCGGCTGGCCCTGCGCATTAAGACCAGCCTGCGCCAGCGCCTCTTTCACCGGCTGCTGGAGCTTGGACCCGTGCACAGCAGCGGCGAGCGCAGCGGGGAGCTGTCGGCCACGCTGGTGGCGGGCGTCGAAGCGCTGGAGAGCTACTTCAGCCATTACCTGCCGCAGCTTGCCATCGCTGTTCTCGTGCCGCTGACCATTTTCGTCGCCGTCTTCCCGGTCGATCTGCTGACGGCGATCATCTTCCTGCTCACCGCGCCGCTTATCCCGATCTTCATGATCCTGATCGGCAAGGTCGCCGCGCAGCTAACGGGGCGCCAGTGGCGCGCCCTGAGCCTCATGAGCGCCCATTTTCTGGACGTGCTCCAGGGGCTGACCACGCTCAAGCAGCTCGGGCGCAGCCGGGCCCAGGTCGAGCAGGTGGCGCTGGTCAGCGACCGTTTCCGGCGCACGACGTTGTCGGTGCTGCGCGTCACCTTCCTCTCGGCGCTGACGCTGGAGCTGGTGGCGACGCTCAGCGTCGCCATTGTGGCGGTCGAGATCGCCCTGCGCCTTCTGCGCGGCGGCCTGCCCTTTGCCGATGCCCTGTTCATCCTCGTCTTGGCGCCGGAGTTCTACCAACCGTTGCGCCAGCTCGGCGCTCGCTTCCACGCCGGGATGGAAGGCATCAGCGCCGCCCAGCGCATCTTTGCCATTCTCGACCGCTCGCCCGAAACGCCCGGCGGCAGCCGGCCCGCGCCGGAGCCTCCGTTCACGATTACATTCGAGAATGTGCACGCTGCCTACGGCGACGAGCGCGAGCCGGCGCTGAAGGGCGTGTCGTTTACCCTGGAACCGGGCAGCAGGTCGGCGCTGACCGGCCCCAGCGGCGCCGGCAAGAGCACCGTGCTGCAGCTCCTTCTCGGCTTCCTGCGGCCCACGGCGGGCCGGATTCTGGTCAACGGGCTGCCGCTTGACTCCTTCACTATAGAGAGCTGGCGCAGCCACATCGCCTGGGTGCCGCAGAATCCCTACCTGTTCTACGACACCGTTGCGGGCAACATCCGCCTGGGCCGGCCCGGAGCAAGCCGGGCCGAGGTCGAAGAGGCGGCGCGGCTGGCCTGCGCGCACGACTTTATCACGGCTCTTTCCCAGGGCTACGAGACCGTCGTCGGCGAGCAGGGCGTGCGGCTTAGCGGCGGTCAGGCGCAGCGCATCGCCCTGGCCCGGGCCTTTCTACAGGATGCGCCCCTGCTCCTCATGGACGAGCCGACATCACAACTTGACCCGCGCACCGAGGCAGAGCTGCAGCAGGCGACGGCGCGGCTGCTGGCAGGACGCACGGCGCTGATCATCGCCCACCGGGAAAGCACCATCGCGGGAGCCGATCAGATATTGCGACTTTGCGAAGGGGAACTGGAGGTGCTTGCAGGTGCCTCCAGCGTTCTCGATAATGGGTACTATACGAATGGGGCGCCAGAACAGCCGAAAGCGCCCGCCCGCGAACCGTCTTTAAGGGCGCACGAGGCCGGGAAGCCGCCATCCCCGGCCGGCGCCCCTCGCCCGGCGCCCGCGCAGTCCGGCCGGCAGCTTCTCCGCCACCTCGTGGAGATCGCCGGCAAGCGGTGGCCGCACGCCCTGCTCGCCGCCATCCTGGGCACCCTGACCATCGGCAGCAACGTCAGCCTGATGGCGACGTCGGCTTACCTGATCTCGGCCGCGGCCCTGCAGCCCTCCATCGCCGATCTCAACGTGGCGGTGGTCGGCGTACGCTTCTTCGGCCTCTCGCGGGCCGTCTTTCGCTACCTGGAGCGGCTGGCGTCGCACAACCTCACCTTCCACTTGCTGGCCCGCTGGCGCACCTGGTTCTATGCGGCGCTGGAGCCGCTGGCGCCGGCCCGCCTGCAACAATACCGCAGCGGCGACCTGCTCAGCCGAATTGTCGGCGACGTGGCGGCCCTGGAGGCGTTTTACGTGCGCGGCCTGGGCCCGCCTCTGGTCGCTATTCTCGTGACGGCCGGCGTCGCGCTCTTTTTCGCCGCTTTCGACGGCACGCTGGCGCTGGCGCTCGTCTTGTTCCTCCTGCTTGCCGGCGTTCTGCTTCCACTCGTCATCGCCCGGCTCAATCGGGGCCTGGGGCAACAGATCACGGCCCACCGGGCGCGGCTGGAGACGCTGCTGGTGGACGGCGTCCAGGGCATGGCCGATCTCCTGGCGGCGGGCCGGGGCGCAGGCTGGGAGGGCGACGTTGCGTCGGCGGCGAGGTCGGTGGCGTCCGTGCAGAGGCGGGCCAGCCTGGTCAACGCCGTGCACGGCGGCACGGCGACGCTGCTCCAGCATCTGGCGGCCTGGAGCGTGCTCTGGTTAGCCATCCCGCTGGTGACGGCGGGTCAGATCGGCGGGGTCAACCTCGCCGTGCTGGTTCTGGCGGCGCTCGCCGCGTTTGAAGCGGTGCAGCCGCTCCCGGCGGCGGCCCAGCAGATGGGCGAGAGCCTGGCCGCAGCCCGCCGCCTGATGGAGGTCGTGCAGTCGGAACCGGCCGTTCGCCGCCCGCCCGCCCCGGCCGCCGCGCCGGTCCGCCCGCACCTCGCCGTGCGCCATCTCAGCTTCCGCTACGAGCCAGAGTCGCCGCCGGCGCTACAGGACGTCACGCTCGATCTGCCGCCCGGCCGGCGGCTGGCCGTCGTCGGGCCCAGCGGAGCCGGCAAATCGACGCTCATCAACCTGCTGTTGCGCTTCTGGGAGTTCGACGCGGGCGAAATCCTGCTCGATGGTCAGGACGTGCGCTCCCTCGACCCGGACGACGTCCGCCGCTTCTTCGGCGTCATCGCCCAGCGCCCCCATCTCTTCAACGCCACGCTGCGCGACAACATCCGCCTGCCGCGCCCCAAGGCAAGCATGGCGGAGATCGTCGCCGCTGCGCAGGCCGCGCAGCTACACGATTTTGTGCTGACCCTGCCCGAAGGTTACGAGACGACGACAGGCGAGCGTGGGCTGCAGCTCAGCGGCGGGCAGCGCCAGCGGGTGGCAGTCGCCCGCGCCCTGCTGCAGGACGCGCCCATCCTGCTTCTGGACGAGCCGACGGCCCATCTCGATCCCGCTACGGAAACGGCCCTGCTCCAGACTGTTTTCCGGCAGGCGCAGGGCCGCTCGCTGGTGCTCGTCACCCACCGACTCGCGGGCATGGAGCAGATGGACGAGATTATCGTGCTGGATGGCGGGCGCATCGTCGAGCGGGGCGCACACGAGACGCTGCTCGCCCAGGGCGGGCTCTACGCGCAGATGTGGCGGCTGCAGCACGGCCATCTGGCCGGCTAGATAGCCTCGCCCGCCGCAACCTCGACGATTTCGAACTCGTGTCTGATCGGGACTGCCTGCACCAGCATCGCCTGCGCCGGGCAGTACTTGGTCTCCGAAAGCTCGATGGCTCGCCTCACGGCCTCGGGATCGACGTTGATGCCCTCGACGATGTATTTGATGGTGATGTCGGTAAAGACCCTGGGGTGCTCCTGAGCGCGCTCAGCGTGGGTCTGGACCTCAAAGCCGGTCACGTGCTGCCGCTTCTTGCGCAGGATAGAGATGACGTCCATGGCCGTACAGCCTGCCAGCCCCAGCAGCAGCAGCTCCATCGGCCGGAAGCCGTCGTCGTCGCCGCCCACGTCGGGCTGCGCCCCCATATTGAGCCGGAAGCCGCTATCGGCCGTAGCCGTAAAAGACATCCGCTGCTGCAACGTCACTTTTGCGTCCATCGTGCCAACTCCTGTGTCCTGACGCCACTCTCTCCCTCAACCGCCCATTATAGCTGATTCGGACCACAACACACCCGCGGCCCGGGCGAGCAGGGATGCTGCCTGCCAGAATGGCAGGCGCGCCCCGTTTGTAGCTGACACCGGACCCTCATTGCGCTGGCGCAAAGAGCCGCCGCGCGCTCTGCCCTATACTTGCGCCAAGGCGCCGGAACGCTTTACCCCGCGCAAAGGCTCCGCTAAGATATGGACGACTCTTTGCCAACACGCGACATGAGTATAGCCGACATCCTGCAGCGCTGGCCGCAGACTGCGGTCGTGTTCCAGAAATTGCGCACCGCCTGCGTCGGCTGTGCCATGGCGCCCTTTGCCACCGTCGTCGACGTCGCCTTCCATTATCGTCTGGACGCAGACGAGCTGCTTCGCCGGCTCCAGGAAGCGGCGCTACAGCCTTATCACAGGGAGAGTTGATGGACTCGCAGCCTTACCATTATGTACCCGACGTGACTACCCTTCTCGGCGATGCGCCGGAGGACAGCATCATCAGCCGGTCGCTGTTTCGCGGCGCGGGCGTGACGGCGACTCTCTTTTCCTTCGCGCCCGGCCAGGAGCTGACCGAGCATACGGCGGCGTTTCCGGCCATCCTTCATTTCCTGGAAGGTGAAGGAACATTGACCCTGGGGGGCGAGTCCATGGAAATCAGGCCCGGCGCCTGGGTCTATATGACGGCGAATCTGGCGCACAGCATCGTCGCCACGTCGCCGCTGCGCATGTTGCTCTTGCTTCTGCGCCCGGAGGGTTAACGATGGACAACAACCATCATCAAGTCTGGCATTTCGACGATCTGCAGCCCACGCCGGAGGAAGCGTGGGATAGCCTGCGCAACTTCCTCTCCTTGGGTCACGAGGATATCGAGGCGATGGTGCAGACCGTCGAGCCGCTCTTTGCCCACGGCCCGGAGGTCGTCGCCAACACCTACGACTATCTGCAGCAGAACGAGGAGACGGCGGTGATTCTCGGCTGGGAGGACGAGCCGGACCCGAAACACCTGGCCGAGCGCCGGCGCTTCTTCACCATCTGGATGGCGCGGCTGCTCGGTTTTGACCTGAGCCACGATCTGGCCCGCTATCTGTTCCGCGCCGGGCAGAAACATGCAGGCCACGGGCCCCGGCAGGTCCACGTGCCGGAACGTTACGTCACCGGCTCTATCAGCCTCATCAACAGCGCGTTTGCGCGGATCCTGCACGAAGAAATGGGCGGCGACCTGGTCGTCGCGCCCGCTCTGGCCGGCTGGAACAAGATGCTCACGCTGCACCTGCATCTGATGCTTCTCGGCTATCAGGTGGCGCGAGAGTGGGACCGCGGCGAGTTCGCCGTTCCGCTGCAGCTATACGGCAAGATGCGCGCCCTGGCCAACCGGCCGGTTCTACAGATGACGGTTCCCGAGTCGGCGACGCTCGACCTGGTGATGCACCGTTTCTTCGAGTACTTCCCGGAGAGCCGGCCGATGATCTGCGACATCGTCTGGAAAGATCAGATGCGCGACGATAGCAGCGGCCGTCCCTGGCTGACCGTCCGCCCCGGCTACCAGGTCCGGCCGGACTGGCGGGTGCTGGTTAACGGCCGGAATGCGCGCTACGAAGACGGCCTGCAGACCGTGATCCGGCCCGGCGATACAGTCAGTATCTTCCCGCCGGGCCGCTAAGCGGAGGTATTCTCCTTCTGATGCAACACACCGAACAACGTCCGTTGCGGCGCGCCTGGCTGGCTGCGCTGTTCTGCTTCGTCGTGGCCGGCGCGACCGGCAGCCTGCTGCGCTTTGGGATGCTCGGCGGTTTTCCGGCCGGGCTACAGCTCCTGAACGTGCGCCACGCCCACTCACACCTGATGTATTTTGGCTGGGTAACGCCGGCCCTGATGGCCCTGATCGCCGCGCGCCTGCCTGCTCCGCCGTCGCGCGGGCTGCCACGGCTGCTGGCGGCGATCATCGCCGCTTCGCTGGCAGCCTACGTCTCCTTTCTGCTCACCGGCTACCGGCCGGTCAATATAGGCGGCAGCAGCCTGCCCACGTCAACTATCCTCGCCGGCCTCAACGTACTGCTCTGGTACGGCTTCGTCGCCATCTATCGCCGGATGGCGCGAGGGCTGCCGCGCTACCCGTGGCTGCGGCTGTGGGACGCGGCTCTGGGCTTCCTCGTGCTTTCGTCACTGGGCGCCTGGGGCCTGGCGCTCTCCAACGTGCTCGGCCTTGAAGATCCCATCTGGTCGCTGGCCCTCACCCACCTCTTCCTCGACATCTTCGCCGACGGCTGGTTTGTGCTCGCCCTGCTAGGCCTCGCCTATGCCGCGCTGCCCGAGGCGGCGACGGGGCGCGCTGCGCGCTGGGGCGAGACGCTGCTCGTCGCCGGCCTGCCGCTCACCTTCCTGCTCAGCCTGCCGGCCGGCTCCGTGCCGGGGGCCGTGCGCTGGCTGGTCGGAGGTGCCGCTCTCCTGGTAGGCGCCGGCCTGCTGGCTAACGTCTGGGCGCTGCTTCCTGCCGCCTGGGAAA
>Ga0123328_1002724_pt1 | contig 15688 bp, 17 predicted proteins | sample BioC12SIPDNA_2_FD_89702 | JGI IMG/M metagenome (GOLD analysis project Ga0123328, IMG submission 89702) | Anaerobic biogas reactor microbial communites from Washington, USA - Biogas_R1_A C12 SIP DNA | ecosystem: Engineered > Bioreactor > Anaerobic > Unclassified | place: Washington, USA...
AGGCGCCTGCAGTTCGGGCACTCGGGTGTCGTTGCATCTGCCATGCCCCGGCAGGATACGCAAACGCGGGGGGAGGAATCTCAGAAAACCCGTGAACGGTTACTTCAAGGCTAAAGGGATCGGGGTGCCAATCCAGAACCGATACCAGATCATGCGCAGGGCTTGCCGCAGCGAGGTGACATCATCGCTGGCGAATGCCGCATCACTGCCCAGCTTCGCCAACGCGGCCTCCACCTGGGCCGCAGATGCCTGGTGAAGCTTCACAGGAAGAAGGTCGTGGAATTGCTCAACGATCTGGCGGCATACGGAGTTCCGCTCGGACCGACCCAGTCCAGCCCGCGCTAACAGCATGTCCACGCTAGTCAGATAAGCTTCCAGTGAATCGACAGCTTCACGTCCGGATGCTGGACAGTCGATGTTTGTCATTTCGGGTCTCCTTTGTCGATCAAGTCCTCCACGTCTTGCGACACAGCTCGCCACATCCGCACCATTTGCCTGTAGCGATCCAGGCCCGCTCTCGTCAGGCGGTAGTAGCGACGTGGAGGCCCGTGGGGAGATGGTCCTGATCGTTCAACCAGGCAACCGTCCTTTAACAACCTCGCCAGCAGCGGGTACACCGTGGGCTCGCGAACATTGAGCGCCGGTTGTTGGTTGACCCGCTGGAGCAACTCGTACCCGTATCCCTCGCCCTGACGGAGCGCAGCGAGGACGGCAAGTTCCACGAGCCCTTTATGCAGTTGTGCTCTCCACGCACTGTCCATCCGATATACCTCCGATAGCTACATACTATTGCGATGTAGCTTGCTTGTCAAGACCTGAGCGGAATTTTCCCACGCCCCGGTTGCTTCCGGGATCTGCCGACATTTCGAGCTTTTGCCGGGTAATTGTTTAATAGACGAGCAGCACAACCCTGCCAGACAGCGAGCCGGGCCCCGACGGGCAGGCCGTTGTGGGCGCTTCCGCAAGGAGCCCGCAATTGAACAACCGTTCGCCGACCCGGCCGCGATGACCCCGCACGAGCGCCGCCAGGAGATCGCCGCCATCCTCGCCCGAGGCGTGCTTCGACGCCGACGAGGTGGCCGGCAAGACGAACGGCAGGCAGCGCAGTCAGGTGCCGGTGAAGTGCGGGCATGTGACGGCCTTCATCGACGTCGGCCAGAAACTGCTCTACTACGTCGTGGCCGCGTGGGAGGCCGGCTTCACCGGCTACGTCATCGAGTACGGCACGTATCCCGAGCAGCCCATCAGCTACTTCACCTCGAGGGACGTGGATCGGACGCTGCGACGCCTGCACCAGGGCATGGGAGTGGAGGGAGCGATCTACGCCGGGCTCGAGGCGCTGACGGGCGAGCTGCTATCGAAGGAGTGGCCACGCGACGATGGCGCCGTGATGCGAATCGGCCGGTGCCTGATCGACCAGGGCTGGCAGACCGACGTGGTGCACCAGTTCTGCCGGCAGTCAGAGCACGCTGCCGTGCTCATGCCGGCGAGGGGGCATGGCATCACGGCCTCGCAGAAGCCCATCTCGGAGTACGACCGCCATCGAGGGGATAAGATCGGGCACCATTGGTGGATACCGAGTGTCACGCGGAAACGTGCCCTCCGGCACGTCGAGGTGGACACGAACTCGGCTTGCGAGCGGAGCGAGCGAACGAGTCGCGCCCCGGCCAAGGCCGGGGCGTCCGCCGCAGGCGGATGCGACGCCTCAAGCGCGCACAACTACTGGAAGTCGTTCGTGCACGAGAGGTTGGCGACGGCGATGGGCGATCCCGGTTGCCTGAGCATCTTCGGCCGCAAGGCCGTCCAGCACCGCCTCTTCGCAGAGCACGTCACGGCCGAGTACCGGGTCCGCACCGAAGGCCGCGGCCGCACCGTGGACGAGTGGAAGCTCCCCGCTCACAAACCCGACAACCACTGGTTCGACTGCGTGGTGGGCTGCGCAGCGGCCGCCTCAATGCAGGGCGTCCAGCGCGTCGGCGCGGCCGTCCAGCCCCCCGGCGAGCGGAAACGCCTGAAGCTGTCCGAACTCCAGCTGTAGAGGCCATAGAGGGCGAGCACGATGCGCCTTGACACAGGGAGGACCTTCCCATACATTGTTCGTCGACTGTTCGGCACCTGGACTCTAACGGAGAGGAGGTGATGCAGATGAAAGCTCTGAAGAACACAATGATCCGCGCATCGGCATCCGCACACCTCCTGGAGGGAGTGCCGTGAGGTAATCCGGGAGGCAGAGCAGAGCGTCGGCCCATCAGGCGGCCACGTTGCGGAGACCCCGCGCGTGGCCGCTTTTTCGTTTGGTCCTTGGAGCACCAGTGCCATGGAAGTGGAGTGGGACACATATGACACGCAAAGAGGCATGTAACGCGGTCAGGCTTGTGGTTCTTGGCGAGGAAGATGTGGAGCGTGCAGGCAGTATCGCGGCCATCCGGGAACATGCGTGGAAGGGCAATCCGTCATCGGGAGACCTGGAGAGGGCCGCTCGCAAGGTCGCGGACGAAATCCGCCGCATCGATCCTGGCCGGAAGGCGCTGCTCGCTGCATGCAGCGGATTGGCGACGATCGGCTTCTGCCGGGTCGCTGCCGACGCTGTCAATGGCTCCCTGTGGTGGATTGGGGGAGTAGCGGTCCACCAGGAGTGGCGGCGCCGGGGCGTCGGCAGGGGCCTGCTCCGTGGGGGGGGCGTATATGCTGGCGAACGCGGAGCATCTCTCGTCAGATCGACGACGGACCCATGGAACGCAGCGGCCATTCGCTGCCATGAAAGGGCCGGCTTCATGAACGACGGCCAGTTCACGGCCGAAGACGGTGATAGGAAGATCGGTTTCAGCATACGAACCGAAGCCATAGCTCTGGACAATTGGAGATGAACGTGAGCATAACGGACAGCAACATTCGCTGGCGGAGGCCCGCGGACGAGCGTGGCGAAGACGTGGTCCGTGCAGCGGACCATCCGGGAAACAGGATGCGCAACCACCGCTGGAGGCAGGCGACGAGAGCCGACGCCTGCAGGTACGTCGTTGGAGAAGCTGACGGCAAGATCGTCGGGAGAGCCGTTCTGGAGGCTGTGTACCCGCCCTTTGCGGAGCTGCAGAACATGCACGTCCTCGATCCCTACCGCGGCCGGGGGGTAGGCGGCGCCATTGTGGACGAGTGCGTTGCGAGAGCCGGCCGCCTCGGCTTCATGGCGCTCTTCCTCCAGACGCATGCCGACTACCTCCCGGCCCAGCGGCTTTACGCGCGCAAGGGCTTTGTCCTCGCCGGAAAGGCCGGAATGCTGCGGCTGGTCCGCTTTCTCAATCTGCCTGTCCTGGACACCTTTCTCCACGAGCATCCCCTGGCCACGTACTCGGCGTCCGCAGGGGAGGGAACCGGGGAATGGTCCCTGGCTTGGTCGGACTGGGCGTCTGGAGACCGGCTCGAGCTGACGCTCACCGGCGGCACGAGCGACAAGGACAGCGAGGGACACGGTCCCGGTGTGCGCGCCCTCTCGCTGAAGGCCGGTGAGGCCGGCCTAACCGCCCAACTCGACGGGCCGCGAGAGGCGGCAAAGGGCACGACCGTTGAGCTTCGGCTTGAAGCCCGGAATGAGGGCCCGGACCCCTTGCGGCTCTGCACGAGGCTGCTGCTTCCCCCGGGCTGCGAAGCGCAAGGGGAATGGTCGCGGCACGGCCCAGTCGTGGACTTGGAGCCGGGCAAGGAGACTTGCGTGCTTGCCGAGATCGCTCTGACCGATGATCTGGACGCCGAGCCACTCGTCTACGCGGCCTTCGGATCGCTTCCCCTGTCGGTTGAGGTGTTCCTGGGCCGGACCTCCTTCTGGCTGACTCACACGGTCCTGCCGGGCCACTGGGAAGACGGCATGCTTCATCAGGACTGACCATTGCGATCCTGCGCCGGGGCCCGCTTTGGCGTGCGGCGAATCCGGCCGACTGTCTATGCCGTCTGGAGGCCACCGAATGGAGGGCGATATTGGCGAAAAGCGGTCTTGCGACACGGGGTGGATCGCGTACGATAGAGTGAAAGGAAGACCCGGGCGACAGTGCGGCGGCTGATCTCCGCCGGGCTGCTGAGCCATTCAAGGGCCGCTGGTGCGAGCGCACCCTCGCATCGGCGGCCCTTTTTGTTTGGCGATTCGCCCGCGTAATCAACGGCCCTTCGACGGGCTCAGGACAGGAGCACAACGATGGCCGATAACGTCAAGGACGCCATAGAGAAGAACGCGAAGGGCCCGCGCCGGGCGAAGGGCGACGTGGGCGAGGTCCAGCAGCACAGCCTGAAGGATCAGGTCGAGGCCGACCTGCGAACCACCGCCCCGAAGGTCGCGCCCGACAGCCAGGTCGCCATCACCACCACGGCGTCGGTCATCTTCGACCACGACTCGCGGTTGCCGATGCCGGGCGCGATCCTGCGGCGGCCATACAAGGGCCGCGAGGTCGTGGTGCGCGTCCTGCCACGGGGCTTCGAATACGAGGGCGAGGTCTACCGCAGCCTCTCGGCCGTCGCCAGGGCCGTCACCGGCACGCACTGGAACGGATACCACTTCTTCAACCTGAAGCCCGGCAAGAACGGAGTCGCCGATGAGTAAGACCACCACCAACCCGATCACGTTCCGCTGCGCGATCTACACCCGCAAGAGCACCGAGGATGGCTTGGAGCAGGAGTTCAACAGCCTCGACGCGCAGCGCGAAGCCGAAGAGGCATACGTGGCCAGCCAGAAGTCCGAGGGCTGGGTCTGCGTGAGCGCCCGCTACGACGACGGCGGCTACACGGGCGGCAACATGGACCGTCCGGCGCTCCAGCGTCTGCTGGCCGACATCGAGGCGGGCAAGGTCGACTGCATCGTCGTCTACAAGGTCGACCGCCTCAGCCGCTCGCTGATCGACTTCTCGAAGATCATGGAGGCAAATCGGTCGCGGGGGGGGCTGTTCGCTGGTGTGAGGCGGTCCGGGCCCATCCGCCGCCCGTGGCCGACGCGGGGCAGCATCTCCCGCTCCGGTCGAAGCGTCAGCGAACCCGGAGACGGCTCGGGGCCGGGGCACTTGCGCGCCCGGTGGATTCTGCTACCATGGCCGGCCCCGGGGGCATGGGACACGTCCGAGTGGGTGCCTGCACATGCGAGTGACCGCCATACAGCTTCAGATCGTCGATCGGGCGAAGTCCGAGACGCTGGCCCGCGTGCTCGAACTGGTCGACGGCGCGGCCGACAGCGATCTGATCCTGCTGCCGGAACTCTGGCCCTCCGGCTACTTTTCGTTCCATCGGTACCGCTCCGACGCCGAGCCGATCGACGGCTCCACCGTGGCCGCCCTGGCCGAGCGGGCGGCCGCGCTTCGGTGTCACATCCTGATGGGGAGTTTCATCGAGCGCGACGGCCCGCATCTGTTCAACACCAGCGTTCTGCTGGACTCCGAGGGACGCACGGCGGCGCGCTATCGCAAGATGCACCTGTTCGGGCATGGTTCGGGAGAGAGCCGGCTGCTGCAGCGCGGCCGGGACATCGTCCTGGTCGATCTGCCCTGGGGCCGCACGGGGCTGAGCACCTGCTACGACCTGCGCTTCCCCGAACTCTACCGCCGGATGACGGACGACGGCGCTGTCTTCTTCCTGGTCGCTTCGGCGTGGCCGATGGCGCGCGTGGACGCCTGGCGCCTGTTCAGCATCGCGCGGGCGCACGAGAACCTGGCGTTCCTGATCGCCTGCAACTGCGCCGGGACGGACCAGGGCACCCCGTATGCCGGCCACAGCCTGGTGGTGGACCCGATCGGGCGGGTGCTCGCCGAGGCAGGGGAGGGCGAGGAGGTCGTGTCGGTCGAGTTCGACCCGGGCGCCGTGGCCGAAGCGAGAGCGCAGTTCCCGGCCCTGGAGGACCGCGTGCTACGCCCCTGAGGGCGTGCGTGCCGGCCCGCTCTGGGCCGGGCCGCTTCAGGATGCCGATGCCCTGCGAGTCTGCCGCCCTTGATTCGGCGGCCGGGTTTCAGTATCCTCTATCCTTATCATCCGATTTTCCGAAGGTGATCCCTTCTTTTTCCCCCTTGCCGTGCAACGGTCAGGAGAGACAGATGCTGAGAAGCAGCAGGGAACTGCGTGCAGTGCTGGAGGCGATGTATCCTTTCGATGCGGCGGGCAACCTGCGGCCGCTCGGGGAGCGGTGTACGCTGCTGGCGTCGAACGCCAACTTCGCCCTCGAGGTGCAGTTGCGTGGGCTCGTGATGGCCTCGGCCGCCTTCCAGGGCAGCCCGCAGATCATCCAGATCAGCTACACGGCCACGGACCAGACCGGCAGCCACCCGAAGAAGCTGAAGCCCATCGAAGGCGTCCGGCGCAACACGCGCACGCGCCCCGCCGCCGTGGGCGCCCGGCGGGCGGCCCAGATGCTTGACTGGATCGCGGACGATTACGATGCCGACTTGATCTGGATGAGCCTGGACCACTACACCTCGCCGAAGTTCAGCGTGAAGGCCTACGCCGAACCGCACGGCTGCGGCGGCATCTACGAGCCGGTGGCGCGCGCACTGCTGGAGGACGCCATCGAGTCCATCGGCTGCAACGTGAGCAAGGGGGAGTTCGCCGCATACGTCAACTACCTGACCAGCGACGAGTTCGGCGAGTATGCGCGCGACTTCTTCGGCTCGGTGGACCTGAGCGACCCCGCCTGGGCGATGATCGACACCGGCGCCACCCCGGCGGCCGTGAACCTGGCCAGCTCCAAGTGGCTGATCGACGGCGTCCGCGTGGGTCTGGACAACACGGACGTGATCATCGAGGCCGAGTTCAGCGCGACCGGCAGCAGCGGCGAGGAAGAGGAATACGCCTACTGGCCGGGGCCGCACGCCCCCAAGGGCGCGCCGACGATGCCGGAGGAAGAGGCTCAGGCGTTCCTGAAGCACCTGACCACGTTCGTGCAGAAGACCGACGCCGACGGCATCGCCTACGAGGTCGGCAGCAAACACGCCGCCAAGGCGGGCGAGCAGTTCAAGATCGACTTCGGCCGTCTGCAGGCCGCCCAGAGCGCCCTGAAGGACCTCATGGGCCGTCACATCGCCTACGCGGGCCACGGCGGCACGGGCTTCCTGTGGGAAGACGACCTCATCGGCCCGGTCTTCAAGCGCAACATCAACACCCAGCACCTGTTCGCCGGCACCATGGCGCAGGTCCAGTGGATCGACAAGTATCGCGACGGCATCCTGAACCGCGAGAAGGACGCCATCGGCCGCGGCCGGAAGGAACTGGAGGTCAAGGCCACTGCCGACAGCGCGATCGAACTCATCAAGAGCTGCCAGTGCTGGCAGCGGGGCCCCGAGTTCCGCAAGGTGCTGGCCGAGGTGGCCGAGCGCGACGTCGTCTTCCGCGACTCGAACGCCACCGAGTGACGCATCTCAGAGCCGTACCGACGCACGCCAAGGGGCGCCCCGACTACGGGCGCCCCTTTCTCTGGGGGGGAACGGCTCGTATCGGTTTCACCGCAGAGAGAGGGGAGGACGCAGAGGCGGCAGGGGATGGCGTTGTTTCAGCGCCCTGCGCGTGCTCTGCGGCAGGTGCTCTGCTTTTGCGTAGTCGTGGATGACCAATCTGTGGAGGCGGGGCGAATGGCGACGCGGGTCAGGAGAAAGGTGCTGCACAGGGACGACTTCGGGCTGTGCGTGTTGTGGCCGAAGACGGAGTGGGGGAGGGTGCCGCAGCCGGGCGCGGCGTTCATGGCGGACGTGGACGGAACGCGCCGCCGCCTGCGCGTGGTAAGCGAGCAGTGCACCTGCCAGGGGCCGGACGAGCCCCACGAACACCACTACCTGACGCTGCCGGCGTCGACGGGCCTCGAGCCCGGCCGGACGTGCATCATCGCCGTCTGAGCGCGCCCGAATCCTGCGTGCCGGTGGCGCCGGCGGTGGGGCCGTTCAGAACTCCATGCGGCGGAAGGCACGGGCGCCGGCGAGCATGGGCACCAGGCAGGCGACGGCCGATACGGCCAGTACGACCGTCTGCCCCGCCGCCATCCAGAACGCGAACCGGCCGCCGTGCAGGATCCCGACCGCGTGCATGTGCAGGGGCACGACGACGGGCGCCAGCGCGAAGGCCAGGAAACTGATGCTGCACATCAGGTTCAGCGTGCCGCCGAAGCTGCTGACGATCCGCGACGGGTTGTCGGTGCCCGGGCGCGGGTAGAGCGCGCCGAGCCCGACGGCCAGCCCGTTCAGGCCGCAGCAGACGCAGGCGACCGTCAGCACGTGCACGGCCACCGTCCACGCCGGCAGTCCGATGGACGTGTCGCCGACGGCCACCAGGCCGGCGCTGATGACGAACGTGCCGGCGGCGGCGAAGAAGAACTTGCCCCACAGGACGGTCGTGCGGGGGAGCGGCAGGAGCCCCGTGATCCAGATGCGCCGGCCCTCCAGGCTCAACTGAGGGAAGACGAACCGGCTCGTCAGCGTTGCGAGCGTCAGGCACGTCGCCGCCAGGTTCAGGTTCGAACTCAGGCTGTGCCAGAGGGGTGCGGCGTCCTGCAGGCCGAAGCGTGGCATGTTGAACGCGTAGAGGCCGAGCAGCCCGAAGAAGAGCAGGAACTGCGACCACTGTGTGGGGTCGCGCAGGAAGGTCTTCAGATCCTTGACGACCAGGAGGCGCAGGCGGAGCGGCAGGAACCACACCAGGCCGTCCAGAAGGGCATCGGCCACGCCGTTGGCGGTGCGGCGCCTCCGGCTGCCGGCCCCCTGCAGCGACGTCCACGCATGCCGGAAGGCATGGAAGCCGAACCGCCGCGTGACCATGCCGACGAAGGCGACGTTGGACGCGAGCATCAGGGTCAGGAAGAGCGCCTGGCGCGCCTGCCCGCGGGCGGCCGCCAGCATGCCGTGGCTCACCCAGCGGCTCGGCAGGGCCCAGTGCTGGCAGAACGCGATGCGGTCGATCACGGACCGGATGCCGGCCTCGCTGAAGAGGTTCTGTGAGCGTTGCCGCCAGAGGGGCAGAACCCAGAGGAGGAGCAGCGTGCAGCCGACGGCGATGAGCAGCGCCAGGATCGTGCCCTTTCGGCGCGGCAGCACGAGCGCGGCCAGCAAGGCGAAGAACGCCCCGAGTTCCGTGGCCAGCAGCAGGAACAGCACGGCCAGCACCGCCGCCGCCGGGTAGAACATCACGTGGGTGGGAAACGTGACGCCGTAGGCCAGGATCATCGGCACCACCAGGGTCGCCATGCCCCAGGTGCTGAAGACGAGCGAGTCCGTCGCGCGGTAGCAGAACGTGTTCTCCTCGCCCAGAGGCAGGGCGAACAGGAACGTCGTCTCCTCGCTCCGGAAGAGCGACGCGTAGGCGATGACGGCGTTGCTGATCGTCATCATCACCAGGAGCGAGAGGTAGAAGAACGCGAACAGGTAGTCGAGCACGATGTCGCTCAGCCCGCGGTACGAGTTCAGGAACGCGAAGGCATCGCGAAACATCGCGAACATCAGCAGCCAGAAGCCGGCGACCAGCCCGAGCACGACGGCCGCACGGAGCCGCGATCCGGTGAGGAACTCGTGCGCGGCGTGGCCGAGCATCCGCAGGCGCGCGCCCGCCAGCCCCCTCAGATCGTCCATGCCGCCGGCCTCCATTACGACTCCTCGGTCAGCCGCAGAAAGGCGTCCTCGAGGCGGCTGTCGGTCTGTGCGGCGGCGTAGATTTCCTCCAGCGTCCCCAGCGCGATCAGCGAGCCCCGCCGGATGATGCCGACGCGGTCGGCCGTCTCCTCGGCCACGGCGAGGGTGTGGGTGGACATGAAGACCGCGACTCCGCCGGCGGTCAGGTCGCGCAGGAGGTTCTTGAGCGTGTTGGCCCCCTTGGGGTCGAGTCCCACCAGCGGCTCGTCGATCACGAGCACCTTCGGATCGTGGAGCAGGGCGGCGCCGACGACGACACGCTGCTTCATGCCGTGCGAGTAGGTCTGGCCCATCTCGTCCAGGAAGTCGTGCAGCTCGAACACATCGGCCATCCGGTCGACCTCCCGGCGGATCGTCCCGTCTTCCATGCCATACATGCGGCCGACGAACCACATGAACTCGCGGCCGGTCAGCTTCTCGTACAGGAACGGCTGATCGGGCACGTAGCTGATGATCGACCGCGCCCGGATGGAGTCGGCCTGAACGTCGAATCCGCCCAGCAGGACGCGCCCGGAGGTCGGACGCAGCAGGCCCGCGATCAGCTTGATGGTCGTGGTCTTCCCGGCCCCGTTCGGGCCCAGAAACACGAAGAACTCGCCTGCCGGCACCTCCAGGCTCAGCCCGTCTACGGCGGTCACCCTGCCGAATCTCTTGACGACGTTGTCCAGCCTGATCATCCGGCGGTGTCTCCCGAAACGTCAGACAGGGCGGCCCTGCAGGCCTCCGCAACCATCTCGACGGTGAGGCGTTCCATGCAGCGATGGTCGAGGGGGCAGGCGCGCCTCTGGCAGGGCCCGCAGGGCACGTCGACCCGGACGAGACGGTCGTGCGGCCGGCCGCTGGTGCTGTAGCCGGGATGCGTGGGCCCCATCAGGCAGACGGTCGGCACGCCCAGCGCGATCCCGTAGTGGCGAGGGCCGGAGTCGGTCGTCACCAGAAGACGGCTGCGGGCCACCACGGGCTTGAGCAGGTGCAGGTCGATGCCGCAGTCGGTCAGATCGACGATGGGAACGCGCGCTTCACGCGCCACCTCTGCGGCCGCGGCGACCTCGTTCCGCCCGCCGATGACGGCGACACGGGCGCCGCATTCATCCGCGATCCACTCCGCCAGGCGTGCGAAGCGGCTCAGCGGCCACCGCTTGGCCGGGCCGAAGGCCGCCCCCGCGTGCAGGAGCACCAGCGGATCGGCCGGCCGGATGCCCCGGCGATCGAGGACCGCGCCTGCAGCCTCCGCATCTGCGCCCGAGAAGGGCAGTTCCGGATCGCGCCGCTCCGTTTCGATGCCCGCGGCTTCGCAGAGCGCCAGGTAGAAATCGACCATGTAGGTCGGGCGGAAGCGGCCGTCCCGGGAAGGGCGGGGGAGGGCGTCGGTCAGCAGGAACGACCGGGCGTCCCGCGCGTAGCCGACGCGACGGCGCGCCCCTGCCAGACGGAACATCAGCGCCGAGCTGAACGAATTGGGCAGCACGAGGGCCAGGTCGCACCTCGGCCGGCGCAGCGCGCGGACCGTCCGGAGGAACTCGCCCGCCGAGCGCATCCCCCGGGGCCCGTAGACTATACATTCGTCGAACCATGGGGCGCCGTGGACGATCCTCTCGAGGCCCTTGCGCACCACCAGCGTCACGCAGGCCGCCGGGAAGCGCTCGCGCACCGCCCGCAGGACGGGGGTGGCCATGACCACGTCGCCGACCCAGTTGGGTGCACGGATGCCGATGCGTTGAGGAGGATCCTGTGCCAAGGCTCAGCCGTCCAAGGGTGTCCGCCGCGGGGTGGCCACAGGCACCGCCGCTGCGGGTGAGGTTGCGGGCGTCGCACCGATCCTCTATTATAGCGCGCACGCCGGCCGCCCGTCACCTATCAGGTGCGGGCCGGCGGGCCGATCCATCCGGATTCCGGGGAGAGACAGACAATGAACGTCGCCGTCAACGGGGCCGCCGGCGCGATGGGCCGGCGTGTCGTGTCGCTGGTCTCGCAGGCGTCTCAGTGCCGTCTTGTCTGCGCGCTGGAAAGGGCGGGCCATCCGGCGCTCGGGCAGGACGCCGGCGTGCTGGTCGGCGCGGGGGCCCTGGGGATTCGGCTGGGTGTGGATCTGTGCGGCGCCCCGGACGTTCTGATCGATTTCAGCGCGCCCGAGAGCACCATGGAGCGGGCGCGGCAGTGCGCGGCCGCCGGCGTGGCCTTCGTGACCGGCACGACGGGGCTCACGGAGGCGGAACTGGCCGAGCTGCGGGATGACGTGGCGACGCGCGTGCCGTTGCTGGCGGCGCCGAACATGTCGATCGGCGTGAACCTGCTGTTCCGGCTGGCGGCAGAGGTGGCCCGGGCACTGGGGGACGGGTATGACATCGAGATCGTGGAGGCACACCACCGGCGCAAGAAGGATGCCCCGAGCGGCACCGCCGCCGAACTGGCACGACGCATCTGCGCCGCGCTGGAACGAGACCCGGCCGTCGTTCTGAGGCACGGCCGCGAGGGGCTCTGCGGTCCTCGCACGCCCGAGGAGATCGGCATCCACGCCGTGCGCGGGGGCGACATCGTCGGCGACCACACGGTCATCTTCGCCGCCGAAGGGGAGCGCGTGGAACTCGTCCACAAGGCGAGCAGTCGTGATGTGTTTGCCCGCGGAGCGGTGCGCGCGGCCGTCTTCCTGGCGGGACGCGAACCCGGGGTCTACTCGATGCAGGACGTCCTGGCGTAAAGCGATGCGAGTGCGCGTGCCCTCGCCGTGTCGCCTCAGGTTGCGTTGTCCATGACGTTGGCCACCGTCGTGACGGGGTCCACCGGGTATTGCACCAGGGTGCGCAACGCGATGACCGCCACGAGCGCCACCAGAGCCAGGATCATGGCATACTCCACCAGCGTCTGCCCGTGTCGCCGCCGATCGCCGCGGAAAGCCTCCTCCGGTCTGCCCATCGTTCTGCCACCTGCATAGCCCAGCCGCCCGCATGCCATGCCCCACACGAGCGTGCCGGCGAGCGCTGTCTCTGAACAGCCATAAAAGAGCGGGGGTAGAGCCGCCTGCGCGTAGCCGGGCTCTACCCCGCTCACGGTGCTGCGGCTATCCGCCCGACGTGCTGTTGTCCAGGGTGTTCGTGACGTCCACGAACTTGTCCTCGACCGACCCGCCCAGCGCCGTCAGGGCGACGATGACGACGATCGCCACCAGAGCGAGAATCAGAGCATACTCAACCAAGCTTTGGCCCTTCTTGGACCGCAGCGCCATCCAGACCTTGAACATGAGGCGACTCATGCGCCGCCCTCCTTTTGAAAAGGTGAGAAGTACGTCTGTAACGACCGGACAGTCAAGCAAACCCTATGCCGACACCGGCCCAAGGCAGGCGAAGCCCGGCCATGGTCCCGCGCGGCATCCTGTATCTCTTTCACAGTGTGCATCTTACGGAGGCCGTCGCTTCGCGTGCTTTCCAGCCGACGCCGCTCCATGGATGCTCCATTCTGACGCACTTGTCACCAGTTCGCTGCGCACCAACCCACGCAATAGTCTACATCACTCCCCACGCAAAAGCAAGCAGAATCGCGCGGGAGCCGGGCTGTGGGCCGCATCTCCGCCCGCATCGCCCGTGTTCCGTCAGTGGGCGGCGTCCGGCCGACACAACAGATACCCACACGCCGCAGACCGGGCAGACGGGCCATGGCACGCGTCCACACGCCCTCCAGATTGCGCGACGGACGGCAGGCGCGGGCCGTCGCAGGCCGTGAACGGCTGCGCGAACGCAGAGGCGCGGGCGTCTCGTGTCTCGATCCGCGGCTCGCGTGGCCCGGGTCGTGCGGCACACGCCGACCCGGCCGGAAGCCGAGCGGACCGAGCGCGGGGGCGACGCGCGGAGGGCGTGTCCGTGCGGCGTCGACAGATCGCGTGGATTCCGGGCCGGGAACCCGGCTTCGCGGCCGGAATCGGCGGGTCGGTGGTGTTCCGGCGGCTCGCGCAAGGACTCGGTGCTGACGGAGATGGTCAGTGCACGGATCGTCGGCATGCCCGGGCGTTTGCCGATAGCGGGCGGGGCGCCGGGCTTCCTCGACGGAATCGGCGGCCCTGCATGTCCGAGGAAGGTCGCGGGACGAAACGGCCCGGGCGCCCGCCCCCCCCGAATAATACATAATATTGATTATCGGACGTCATGCCGAGGGTGAATGGCATGCTGCGGCCTGGGGCTTCTCGGGCCTCGTTGGCGGGATGTCGCCGGCGCGTCGCTCCCCTGCCGGGGGTTGGCCGTCCTCCGCCAGGGCCGCGCCGGGGCCAAGCGAGTGGCCGCGCATGACGGGTCGCTGCGGCGGCCGCCGAGGGGTTACGACGCATGCCGGTCTGTTGCCGCGCATGCCGGTTTGCTGCCGTGCATGCCGGGTCGTTGCGGCGCACGCCGAGCCGTTGCGGCGCACGCTACTGGCGGATGGAGAGCCCCCGCTCGATCTCCAGCAGGTCGGCCGGATCCGGTTCCTCGTAGCTGCGGAACTCCAGGAGGGTCTTGCCGCACTGGATCGTGTCGCGGTCGAACAGCGGCTTGGGCCCCAGAAGGCGCTGCTTGTTGACCAATGTGCCGTGGGAGCTGTGCAGGTCGCGGACGATCCAGAGCCCCTGGCGGGATTCGAGCGCGGCGTGTCGGGCGGATACGGTGCGGTCGCCGAGGCGGAGATCGCACTTCCGGCTCCGACCGATCGTGTAGGACTGCCCGGCGGTCAGCGGCCAGGTCGTGCCCTTGTCGTCGCCCAGGGCGACCAGGATCATCGTGTTGCCGTTCGGTTCCTGCATGGGTACTCCGCGAGTCTGGCCGTCAAGGCGGCACGGCGATGTAGCGCAGAATCAGCACCGCCGAGACGGCATGGAAGGCCCAGTGCACGTCGCGACCGCGACCGGTGACGAGCTTGAGCGCACTGTAGCTGATAAACCCGAACGAGAGCCCTTCGGTGATGCTGATCGCCAGCGGCATGAGCACGGCGGTCAGGAACGCAGGCAGGAACTCGGTGGCGTCGTCCCAGTCCAGCCGGGCCAGGCTCTTGAGCATCATCGAGCCGACGACGATCAGCGCGGGAGCCAGCACCGGGTACTGGCTCATCAGAAACCCGTCTTCCGTGTAGCTGTGACACGTGGCCACGACCGCCAGCGCCGGATACGCCAGGAGCGCCAGCAGGAACAGGACGGCCGTGACCATGTTGGCGAGGCCCGTGCGGGCCCCGGCCTGGACGCCGGCGGCGCTTTCCACGTAGCTGGTGACGGTGCTGGTGCCCATCAGGGCCCCTATGACCGTGCCGGCGGCGTCGCTGAAGAGCGCCCAGCGAGCTCGTGGGAGCCGCCCGGACTCGTCCAGCAGTCCCGCGCGCTCGCTCACGCCGATCAGGGTGCCGACGGTGTCGAAGACGTCCAGGAACAGGAACGTCAGGATGATCGTCAGCCAGCCCTCGGCACGGAAGAGCCCGGCGAAGTCCAGTTTCAGCATCGAGTCGGCGGGCGAGAATGCGCCGTGCCCGCTCGTCTGGAGGTTCAGCAGCGGCCGGCCGGCCAGCGTGCCCACCAGGCCGACGAGGGTCGTCCCGACGATACCCCAGAGTACGGCGCCCCGCACGTTCAGCGCCATCAGGGCCAGCGTCAGTGCGAGGCCGAAGACGGCCAGCAGCGTCGTCGGGTTGTGGATGTCTCCGAACTGGACGCCGGTGGCGAGCGATCCGACCACGAGGCCGCTGTACTGGAGGCCCAGGAACGTGATCAGGAGCCCGATACCGGCGGCGATACCCCTCTTGAGGCTGTCGGGGATGATCTCCATCAGCCGGGCGCGGAAGCCGACGAACGAGAGCAGCACGAACACGCAGCCCCCGACGAAGACGGCCGTCAGGCCCTGCTGCCAGGTGAGGCCGAGACTCAGGACGACGACGTAGGCGAAGTACACGTTGTGGCCCATCGCCGGCGCCAGGGCGATCGGGTAGTTCGCCAGGAGGCCCATCAGGATGCAGGCCAGGGCACTGGCCACGCAGGTGGCCACGAAGGCCCCCGCCAGGGGGATGCCGGCCGCATGCATCATCGCGGGCTGCACGAAGATGATGTAGGAGAG